>Ga0031656_10000994_pt1 | contig 10559 bp, 12 predicted proteins | sample FrelakmetDIP11DI_FD_55080 | JGI IMG/M metagenome (GOLD analysis project Ga0031656, IMG submission 55080) | Freshwater lake sediment microbial communities from the University of Notre Dame, USA, for methane emissions studies - DIP11 DI | ecosystem: Environmental > Aquatic > Freshwater > Lake >... | reverse complement strand
AAAGCGGCCTTGCTCGTCGAAGATGGCCTTGACGCGCCAGGTTTTCAAGCCCGTGACCTGACCATTTTCGACGACGACCTGTTGCGGGCCGCGCGCATCGAGAATGACCACACCTTCTTCGCCGGCTTCCTTGATTTCGTCAGGATCGGCGAGGAAGTGGGCGCGATCTTCCAGTGCGGTCAGAATGACCTGTACCTGACCATAGTGTTTCTTTTGCAGACGTGCCAGCGTGCGGGCGATATCCATGGCAACGTTGCCGCCACCGATCACCACGGCCTGGCGCGGCGTGCCGAAATCCTCGAAGGTCGTGGCCTGGCGTAGCAGGTCGACAGCCTTGCGCACATCCGGATGGTCGCTGCCGGGCGTGCGCGTGGCGCGGCCGAGCTGCAGGCCGAGGGCGATCAGCACGGCGTCGTGGGTGTTATGCAGTTCATCGAGCGCGATGTCCTTGCCGATGCATACGTTGCAACGGATATCGACGCCGACCGAGCGGATCACATCGACGTCCTGGTCGATGATGTCGTAGGGCAGGCGGTATTCCGGGATGCCCCAGCGCGTCATGCCGCCNGGNTTGNCNAGGGCTTCGAAGACGGTCACGCTGTGTCCCTGCTTCGCCAGGTCGAAAGCAGCAGTAAGGCCGGCCGGGCCGGCGCCGACGATGGCCACTTTCTTGCCGGTGGGCGCGGCGGGCTTGCCGACAGCGGTGCGGATCTGTTCGGGCGTCACCTGATCCATGATGTGACGCTTGAGCCAGCGGATGGCGATCGGGTCGCCTTCGTGACGCGCGGCGCAGGTGGTTTCGCATTTGTGCGTGCAGACGCGACCGCAGATGCCGGAGAACGGGTTGCTTTCGTAGAGCAGGGCAACGCCGCGCGCATAGTCGCCGTCGCGCACGGCTTTGATGTAGTCGGGGATCGCCATGTGCGTCGGGCAGGTGGCGATGCACAGGCCGCAGGAAACGCAGCGGTCGGCTTCAAGGCGTGCCTGCTCGATGCCATAACCATCGACGATTTCGTCAAACGAATCGATGCGCACTTCCGGTTCCATCTCGTGCATGTGCTCGCGCACGCGGCCGGTGAGTTGGTGGCCATCGGGGCGGTGATAACCCAGTTCCGTGTCATCCCAGTGTTTTTTGTCGATGCCCGGCGTGAAACGGAAGGCATCGGGATCGCTTTCCACCCAGGTGTAGGCATTGGACATGGTCAGCGAGCCGGTCATGCAGACATCGACGCACAGCGCGCACCAGCAGCAGCGGCCATAGTCGATGCGCGGCCGCAGGCCCGAGTCGCCCTGTTTCGTCGCGATGCTGGCGACCGGGAGCATGTCGATGGCGCCGTTCTGGCAGATTGTTTCGCAGGTGCCGCAACCGATGCACTTGGCGTTGTCGTTCTGGTGGAAGCCGCGATAGCGCGGCGCCGCCGCCCGATTGAGCGGGTCGCGGATCGACACCGGGTCGCGGAACAGGTTCTTCCATGCGGTGAAGGGGGAAAGCAGGTCACGGACGCCCATTATTTGCTCGCTATCTCTCAATCTCGGGCGGATAGGTGTGCAGCGACACCATCAGACCCGCCACGTCGGAAATATTCACGTTCACGATCATCCGTTCCAGCAAGGCCATGGCGTGCGTGTAGGACGGGCCGCGCACATTCACGCGGCGCGGATAGCCGCTGCCGTCGGTGACCAGGTAGTAGCCGTATTCGCCGCGCGAGCATTCGCCGCGGATATAGGTTTCGCCGCGCGGAATCTTCCAGTGCAGGACGTTCGGCACCTTGGCCATGAGCGGGCCGCTGCGCGGCATCTTCGCCAGGATCTGGCGGATCAGGTCGATCGACACCAGCACGTCGCGGCGGCGGACGTCGGCACGGGTGTAGATGTCGGAATCCTGTCCGGTCACCGGCGCGAAATCGAGTTCGGGATAGACCAGGTAGGGCTGATCCTTGCGCACATCCTTGGCCACGCCGGCGGCACGCGCGTTCGGGCCGGTGACGCCGTAGTCCTCCAGCCAGCTCGGGTCGATGACGCCGACGCCGACGGAACGCTTCTTGAAGACGGCGTTGCAGAACATCACTTCNTAGACATCCTTCANGGTGCGTTCCATCTCGCACAGGGTTTCTTCCATGCGCTGGTCGAANCCTTCCGGCAGGCCGTCGCGCACGCCGCCGGGCATGATGAACATGTGATAGATGCGCGCGCCGGTCAGCTCCTCGAAACGGTCGAGCATCAGGTCGCGGACATACGTAGTCCACTGGGCGATGACGCCGAGGCCGAAGGCGCCGGCCTGGCCGCCGAGAAACATCATGTAACTGTTGATGCGCCCCATTTCGAGGATCAGGGTGCGGATCCAGTCGGAACGCACCGGAGACTGGATGCCGGCGAGTTCTTCGACAGCTGCCGCGTAGCAGTATTCGTTGAAGTCGGGTTCGGGCACGCAGATGCGGCAGACGATCGGGAAGCACTGGATGAANGTGCGGCGCTCCATCAGCTTTTCGAAGCCGCGGTGCAGGTAGCCGACGTGGGTCTTGCCTTCGACGACCTCGTCGCCGCAGACGGTGAGCTCCACCGACATGTTGCCGGTGATGCCGGGATGGTTCGGACCTTGCCAGAGCTTGAGGTACTTGCCCGAGGTCAGGTCGATGTCGAGCGTGCCGTCGGCTTTTTTCGCCGGGTACTGGCTGCGGTCGGGAACGTAGCTCATGTCGTGCCACCCGGATTCATGTCGGGATACATTTGCTGCTTCATGTGCGTTGCCGGATCACGCGTCTCGCGCCCCGGCCGCTGGTTGAAGCTGGCGTTGGCGTATTTCAGCGTATCGAAATCGCGCCGGTAGGGCGGGATATCGTTCCAGCCTTCGAGGATGAATTCCTCTTCGATGCGCGGGCTGCCGGGGAAATCGATGCCGAACATCTCGCGCAGTTCGCGCTGGTAGGTGGCCGCCGTCGGCCAGACATCGTGGATGCTGTCCATCGTTGCGAGTCCGCTGGCCGGGCGCTCGATCATCACGCGCAGGCCGATGTCACAGGCTTGCGTGCGGTTCGACAGCAGTAGGTCAGCTGAAACCGGCCTTCTTCGATCCAGTCGACCGCCGTCAGCAGTACAAGATGGGTGAAACCTTCGCGGTCGCGCAGGTGCAGCAGGGTCGGGCGCAGGAATTCTGCCGGGAGGGTAATGAAGGCCAGCGCGGGGCGCTGCTCGGTGAGTTCGCCGAGCGGGAAAAGTGCCTTCAGTCGGTTGTACAGGTCGCTAAGGTTCATTCCATCACCAGTTATAGTCCGGCATATCCCAGTCGTGAATCACCTGCTTCTGGTTGGCCTTGTACCAGGCGAAGTTTTCGGCGTACTTGTTGGCGCCTTCACCCTGGCCGGCCTTGATCAGTTTCTTCAGGTCGGCGAAGCCGGCCAGCAGCGCCTCGGGGCGTGGCATGCAGCCGGTGATGTAAAGATCGACCGGCAGGTAGTCGTCAAGCCGCTTGATGGTGTTGTAAGAGTCCCAGTACATGCCACCGTTGATCGTGCAGGAGCCGAGCCCGACCACGTATTTCGGGCTCTGCATCTGCTCGTAGGCGCGGATCGCGCGCTTCAGCGTCTTGACTGACAGGTAGCCGGAAATGACCAGCAGGTTGGCCTGGCGTGGCGTCGGCCGCCACTGGATGCCGTAGCGGTAGGCATCGAAGCGCGGCGTCATCAGCGGGCGCATCTCGATGGCGCCGCAACCGGTGCCGAAACCGAGAATCCACAGCGATTCGGCACGCGCCCAGTTGAACAGATCCTCGACGATCTTGCTGTAGGCGGCCGGCATCACCGTCGGCGGTGCCTCGCAGTAGTAGTCGCGCAACGGCTCGACCTCGAACTCGACACCGTCCGGGCCTTTCACCATGCGCTTCATCAGTTCCGGTTTCATTGCTTACACCACCAGGATGGAAAGAAGGCCGATTGGCACGGGCCAGATCAGGAACCAGCGGATCGACTGTTCGACGCGGAAGCGCGGGAAGCAGACGCCGACGAAGGCCGACCACAGGTAGATCAGGAAGACCTTGAGGAAAAAGCTCGCCCAGTTGTCCGCGCCGCCGAAGAACAGGTTCATGTAAATAACGATCTTGCGATGGGGAAGATCGCGCGGTTGGTCTGCATCAGGGCCAGGTAAGAGGAGTGGTACTCGGTTGGCGGCCCGATGGGGATTTCCTGCGGCGCGAGCACGACGTCGAAGGGCGGGCGCATCATCGAGCCGAGGAAGCCGAGCATCGCCGCCGTGACCGCGAGCGGGTTGGTGAACAGCGTCCAGTTCAGGAAGCTGCCCTGCTGGGCCGCGACAATGTCGGTGACCGAGAGCGTCTGGTACTGCAGTGCCACCGAGAAGACGGCGAGGGCGAAGGGCAGTTCGGCGGCGGTGACTTGTGACAATCCGCGCGTGATGCCGATGGCGGCATGGGGATGCCCGCTTTCCGCCGCGCCGAGCGCCATGCCCAGCGTGCCGAAGAAGACGAAGTAAAGGGCCAGGATCAGGTCGCCGGCGAACGACAGGTTGGAGAACATGTAGGACCCGTAGATCGTCGGCACGAACAGCAGCAGGCCGACGCCGCCGGACAGCCGGAACACCGGGCCGAGATAGAACATCACGCCGTGAGTGATCGAGCTGCGCTGGCCATAGTTCTTGATGATGTCCAGATAGTTCTGCCAGACCGGGATACCGTGGCGGCGGCCGGCACGTGCGCCGATCTTCTGAATGAAGGCGCCGAGCAGGAAACCATAGTTGACGACGATGAACAGCGTCAGCAGGGAATAGGGGATTTTCATCCAGTCGAATGCCATGGCTAGATCCCTATCCCGACGAAGTAGATCCAATAGACGATTGAGACAAAGGCGAGCATGTGTAGCGCATAGGTCTGGCCGTTGCCGTTATAAAGCCGCCGCGCGAGGTCGGCACCCGTGTGCAGGGTGTCGGTCACGGCACCCCAGAAACGCGTGACGAAGGGCTGGACGAGGAAGCCGAGCGCCTTGCGGTAGGGGGCGAAGAAGTTCCATGCGAAATGCGTCGTTTCCGGGCGGTAGGGGCGTTCGGCGGAGAAGACGATGTTGAACTGCTTGACCTTCTGCGCCTTGCGATTGACGAACAGCAGCCACATGAAGAGGGTCATGAAGATCACGCCGACGATGATCATGATGGCGATCGGATCCCAGTAGCCGTAGTTGCTGGTGATCGTACCGCTTGTCCAGTTCAGGCCGCCCTCGGGGAAGAACTGGTTGAGATATTGATCGACATGGCGCAGGGCGAGGCCCGGAACGACGGCGAAGACCATCAGGAGCGCGACGAAGATCATTTGCGGCAGGATGATCCAGAAGGGCGCTTCCTTGATGCGCCGGTGCTCGTCCTTCAACTGGCCGAGGAAAATGGTGTGGATCAGGCGGAACAGGTAGAGGAAGGCGATCGGCCCGGCCAGGAAGATGATGATCAGCGGCAGGCGGGTATCGGTGGTCAGGATGGCGTTGTAGAAGATCCAGCGACCGCCGAAGCCCGACAGTGGCGGCACACCCGAGACGGCGATGATGCCGATCAGGGTGGCGATGAAAGAGAGCGGCATCAGCGTGATCAGGCCGCCCATCTTGTACATGTCGCGCGTACCGGTACGCTTGGCGACACCGCCCGCCGAGAGGAATAGCATCGACTTGTAGATGTAGTGGTTGATGACGAACATCAGCGCCATCAGCCAGCCGAGATGGTTCATCAGGGCCAGGCCGAATACCGCGTAGCCCATCTGGCCGATCGAGGAGTAGGCCAGCAGGCGCTTGGCATCCTCTTCGAAAATCGCCATCAGGTTGCCGAGCAGGGCCGACAGGGCACCGATCCACAGCAACGCGTGGGTCAGTTCGATGCCGTAGAGTTGCTGCTTGCCCATCGTCATCAGCAGCACGAACAGGCCGTAGAGACCGGCCTTGAGCAGGATGCCGGAAACCATCGGCGAAACGTCGGTCTCGGCCTCGCCGTGCGCGCCGGGCAACCAGATGTGCAGGCCGATCGCGGCGGTCTTGGTCATGAAGCCGATGGCGAGGAGCAGGAACACCCAGGGTGCGACAGGTTGTTCCAGCTGGCTGAGCGATGCCAGTGCAAAAGTCGGCGCTGGCGGGACGGCGGCGCTGGCCAGCGCGAACCCGGTGAGGATCAGGAAAGCACCGCCGAGCGAGAAGACGATATAGGACAACGCGTGCGGCTCGGAATTCTTGCCGCGCAGGATCAGGAAGTAGGATCCGACGGTCAGCAGCTCCCAGGCGGCGAAGAAATTGAAGCTGTCGGTAGCGCGGATCAGCATGGCCAAACCGGCATACATCAGCATGGCCGCCGGGTAAAAACCGATGCGCCGCCCGTGGGCGTGATAGCTCGCCAGCAGGATGATCGGGCCACCGATGAGAATGATGATGGCGAAGATCAGCCGGAACGGATCGTACTCGGTGTAGGTGAGTCCGAAGAAGGCGAGCATCCCGGCGATGGCGACGGTGTTCTTGATCCAGGCAGGCAGCCAGTCGAACAGCACGAAACCCAGCGCGAAGAGNAGCGGCAGGGCGAGCAGCAGGTTGCCACGGCCGAATGACGTACCAGCCAGATCGCCCCACAGGAAACCGAGCGCCCAGCCGGCGGCGGCGGCAACGACAACTGCCGTCAGCTTGTGGGTGGTGCAGGCGGCGGCTTCGGCGGGCGCTTCGCGCTTGATGATGTAGCCGAACCAACGGAACAGGTAGCCGGCCTCGACCAGCGCGCCGAACAGGATCAGCGCGATCAGCACGATGCGATCCGCGTCGGCCAGCAGGTGCACCAGTTCCCACTTGGCGTAGAAACCGGGGAAGGGTGGCAGGCCGCTGAGCATGGCGATGAAGGTGACGAAGGCGAAGACGAGCAGCGGGCGTTCGCGCAGAGCGGCCCAGGCGGTCAGTTCGCGTTCCGCGACCAGGCCCGAGAGCCAGTAGAGCCCGGCCTTGGCTACGGCGTGGGAAAGCAGCAGGCCAAAGGCAATGAAGGGCGTAGCCTCGCCGAGGATGTCGCGCTGGCCGAGCACCAGTAGCACCAGCCCGGTCTGCGCAATCGAGGAATAGCCGAGCTGGCGCCGGTCGTTGGTCTGCGGCAGGGCCAGCAGGTTGCTGACGACGAAGGTGACGATGCCGATACCGGTGGCGATTGGATACCAGTCAGGGCCGCCGATGAACAGTAGCTTGTCGGTGGCGTAGAGAAAGGCCGAGGCCGTGGCGGCGGAGAAGATCGCCGAGAAGGCAGGATGCGCCGATTCGTAGATGTCGAGCGCCCAACCATTGGCCGGGAAGGGCTTCAACTCGGCGACGACGGCGATGAACATCAGGAAGAAGGCCAGCTTGAGGCCCAGAGCAGCCTGATTGTTGCCTTGCAGCAGGTCGTGTGCGGCGGCGGCCAGGCCGTCGATGTTCAGCGTGCCGGTGGCATGGTAGGCAAAGATGATGCCGATCAGCAGGAAGACCGAGATCATCTGCGAAACGATCAGGTACTTGAAACCGGCGGACAGGCTGCAGTCGTTCTCGGACAGCAGGATCAGCCCACCGGTGGCGATGGCCGTCAGTTCGAAGAAGACGAACAGGTTGAAGATGTCGCGGGTGAGGATGATGCCGCTCAGCGCCATCACGGCGATCAACAGCACCGCCATGGCGCGCCGGCCGTGTGCGAACAGGGCTTCCTTCAGATAGATCGCCGAGAGCAGGCCGGTCAGGTTGGCGAGCAAGGTCAGAGCGGCTTCCGGCAAGGCCATGCGCAAGTTGATGACGAAGGGTGGCGTACCGCCGGCAGTCAGGATCTCGACCGGCGCGGCACCCTCCATGACGAAGGCCCACAGCCAGCCTGCCGACACTGCGGTCATGAAGGCGAAGGCGGCCAGCGTGATCGCGTAGGCGGTGCGGCGTTGCTCTTCCTTCAATACGCCGAGCAGGAAGGCAGCGCCCAGCGCCGCCGAAATGATGTGGATGGCGTTTACCATGCGTTTACCATTTCAGTTCCGTGAATTTCGCGATGTCGAGCGTATGTTTTTTCTCATACAGCTTGTAGGCGTAGGCCAGCATCAGTGCCGTGACGCCCACGCCAATGACGATGGCGGTGAGCACCAGCGCCTGCGGCACCGGGTCGATGATGCGGGCAACGGCATCCGCAGCGGCTACTGCGCTATCGAGGATCGGCGCGGTGCGACCTCGCATGTAGCCGACGCCGACGATGACCAGATTGACACCGGTATCGGCTACCGTGAAGGCGACGATCATGCGCAGGATGTTGCGGTTGGTCAGTGCGCCGAACAGGCCGATGAGAATCAGGATGAAGCCGGTCGCCATGGCGATGTAGTCCATCAGGGTTCCTCCGTTTCCGACAGGTTGACCATCATGGAACTGAACTCGGCGCCGACCTTGAGGCCGATGAACGAGTAGATGACCGGGATGGCGCCCGCCGAGATCAAATCACCCAGCGTGCCCAGCGGCAGGATGCGGTTGTCGAGGAAACCGCCGGCATAGACCATGCCGAGCAGGCCGATGGCGACGAACACCAGTCCCGAAATCGACTCGATGGCCGAAATCAGTGGGTGGCTGAATTCCCGAAGCGGGTCGGCGAGCAGCAGCATGAGAACCGCCGAGGCGAGAATGGCCCCGCCCTGGAAGCCGCCGCCGGGAGTCAGGTGGCCGTTGACGAACACATACACGCCGAGCAGCAGAGTCAGCGGCACCAGCAGGCGGGTGCCGGTGACCAGCAGTTCGCCGGGGGCGGGCTGTTCGCGCCGGAGCCTGCCCTGCTGGCTGCCCGCGAGCACCAGGCCGACGATGGCGGCGGTCAGAAACAGCACGGTGACCTCGCCGAGGGTATCGAGGCCGCGATAGGTGACGACGATGGCGGTGACGATATTGGCCGCGCCCGTATCCCGCACCGTGTTTTCGGCATAGTAGCGGGCAGTGAGGTTGAGTGCGTCGTCGGGAACGTAGCCGAACATCAGCGAAACGAAGATCGCGCCGACACCGGTCAACAAAAGCAACACGAAGAAGCGGCTAACCATGGTGGGTGCCTTTACGTACCCGGTTCAGCACGAAGAAGAACAGGAAGGTGGTCAGGCCGCTGCCGATGGCGGCCTCGGTCATCGCCACATCCGGCGCGGCGAGCAGAAGAAACTGCACCGAGGCGAGCAGGCTGACCAGACCGGAAGCCAGGATCACGATGGGCAGGCTGCGCCTGGGCCAGACCGCCATCAGTCCGGCGACGATCATCGCGCCGCACAGCAAAAGGCTCATGATGATGAAAATCGTGCTCATGACTCATCTCCAAAATCTTCGGCCAGCCGGTCGACCTGGCCGGCCGGCAATCTGCCCTGGCCGCTGCGATGGGCGGCGCGGGCGAGTATCTGCGAGGACAGCGGGTTGGTGAAGATCAGGAAGATGCCGATCAGGAGCAGCTTGAGCGACCACGCCGGCTGCAAGAAGGCGACGCCCAGCAGGGTCAGCAGGGTGCCCAGCGTCGTTGCCTTGGTGCCGGCCTGGATGCGGTTGTAGATGTCCGGCATGCGCACCAGCCCGAGGCTGCCGAGCAGCAGGAAACTGGTGCCGGCCACCAAAAACAAGCCGCCGATCACGTCGTAGAGCGATCCCATTACAGCCTCCGCTCCAGATAGCGGGCGATGACGATCACGCCGAGGAAGGAAAGCAGGCCATACACCAGTGCCACGTCGAGGTAGATGGCGCGTCCCGCGACCAGCGCGATGCCGACGATGCCGCTNATNGAAATNACGGTCAGCACGTCGAAGGCGATCACCCGGTCGGCGGGCGTNGGCCCCTTGATGAAGCGCCAGAGGGCGAGCAGGAAGGCGANGCCGGCCAGTGTGGCGGCCAAGCCGATCAGGAACTCAACCATAAATGACCTCGAGGTACTTCTCGAAACCGGCGGCGATGGCTGCCGTAGCGGTTTCGATGTCTGCCGATTCGACGTACACGCAGTGGATGTAGAGCCATTCCCCCTCAATCTTGACCGTGAGCGTGCCGGGCGTGAGGGTGATCGAATTGGCGAGCATCAGCCGCCCCATGCGGCTTTTCAGCTTGGTGCGCACCTTGACGATGCCGGGATTGATCGGCAGCGAGGGGGCGATAACGATGCGCGCCACCGCGAAGTTCGACTTGACCAGTTCCTTGAGGAAGAAACCGTAGTATTGGAATCCGGCTACGAAGGCCGCGGGGGTGGCGCGAAACTCGGTGAAGAAGGACAGGCCATCGGGGTATATAAAGGCGATGAACAGCGACGCCACCGCGCCAACGATGAGAACATCGGACGACAGCGAGCCCATCAGCATGACCCAGAATAGGAAAAGGGTTGCGAACAGCAACAGAAAACCGCGCACCTTTCCCATCATTCGACCTTTCGTCTGGCAGCCCACGGCAAATAGCGCCCTGAAGCCCGACGCCGCGCATGGATCGCATGCGGCAGCGTTCAGATTGATAAGCGTATTCTAATGGAAAGTTCGATGGAAATGTTGCGGCGCATCAAAAAATATTTCGGGGCGCATTTTCGTGGCTTTTTGGCGGTCGACC
>Ga0031656_10000988_pt1 | contig 10578 bp, 10 predicted proteins | sample FrelakmetDIP11DI_FD_55080 | JGI IMG/M metagenome (GOLD analysis project Ga0031656, IMG submission 55080) | Freshwater lake sediment microbial communities from the University of Notre Dame, USA, for methane emissions studies - DIP11 DI | ecosystem: Environmental > Aquatic > Freshwater > Lake >... | reverse complement strand
CTAGCGGCCCCTTTGCCACCGCGGTCGCAAGCCCGCGCCCTACACCTACCGGGAGCCGACCGGCTTCGCTCCGCTCTCCATGCCGGTCGGACGTGATCGTGACGGCCCAGCTCGCGAGCCTGACCTGAGCTAATCCGGGCGCCGCGTAGCCGATCCTTGGCGTCGATCATCGCGGTGGGGAAGAAGCAGGGGCGATGGCAGTTGAGGTAGGAAGACAGGAACCCTTGAGCGAAGTCGTTGACCTGGTGCGCAAAGGGCGACCTAATCCCGCTCGACGAAATGTATCATTCGTCCGCCGGATTCCGTCGGCGTCTCTTGCGCCTGTGGGCACCGTCCACTACAGTCTGATCCGGAACGTACCCATTGTCCGGCGAATGCATGGCATCAGTTAGAGCAGGTACGGCGAGTTATACCGTTTTTTTGAGCTGAAGTTTCCTGGTTCTAAAACCTGCTCATCGGACAGGCGCTTGGGGCCGCGGGTTTTTCCAGAGGTTTGCCCAGATCTGGGCAAACCAGACAAAATTACCCCCTACCCCAGCCGCAGCCCCCGAAAAACCCGGAAACTCCAGTTTAGAGCTAAACAAGAAGTATCCAGACCCAGGATTCAGTCACATTACCTTTCCCTACACAGCAATTCGGTACGGAGCCCGTGCCACCATGAATAAATTGTTTGGCAGACCTATTTATCGAGAGGAGGACAACATTGCCCGCAACCAGTTTAACCATTCATTGACATCAAGCTAGACACGCCAACCCATTTCGTATCTCGCAGCCCTCCAGGCAACTGATCCACAGAACAATCCTGTCACTTTTCGATACAAGGCCAACGACTACCAAACGCTGTTTCCCGGCTCCACGAGCGATGGCGGACACCTGAATGAAGATGCCCAGATTCATATCGGCAGCAAATTAATGGAATTTCTCGGTCAGCTATCATTACCAACACTAACCCGAGATCAAACTACATGACCGAAGTTGTGCTCTGTGACCAAGCCCATGAGGAACGGTGGGATGCTTACGTAAAAACGCATCCGCAAGCAAGTTTCTATCATTTGTTTGGGTGGAAAAAGATCAACGAGACAAACTTCGGCCACAAGACCTTCTTTCTGTCGGCTATGCGCGACCAGCGTGTCGTCGGGATATTTCCGTTGGTGTTCATCAACAGCGCCATCTTTGGAAAAATTCTCACCTCGATGCCTTTCGTAAATTATGGTGGTATTTGCGCCGATGATTGGGATGCGGAAAAGGCATTGTTGGAAAAAGCGCAAGGCATCACTGTCGCGGAAGGCATTGATTACTTGGAAATACGCTCGATCAGAAAGCTAGAACATGATCTGCCAACTTCCGAACAGAAAATTAGTATGACGCTCAAATTGGATGCTGACCCCGATACGCTTTGGAACGGATTTCGAAGCAAACACCGTACCAACATCCGGCGAGTATACAAAGAAGGAATTAGTGTACAGCAAGGCGGAGTCGAACTATTGGACGACTTCTATAACGTCCTCTCGGAAAGCTGGAAAGCCCTAGGTACACCCATTTACCGTAAGTCTTACTTTCACAGTTTGTTTGATACTTTCGGCGCTGACATTCAAATTTTTACGGCGAACCTTAATGGAAATGCTATTGCAGTTGCTTTCAATGGACATTGCAAGGGCACAGTGGAGGGTATGTGGGCGGGCTCACTACAAAAACATCGACATCTGCAACCCAACTATTTGCTCTATTGGGAAATGATGAAGGATGCCTGCGAAAAAGGCAATCTTAGATTCCACCTCGGTAGATCCACCGTTGGCTCCGGCGCGGAAGACTTCAAGAAAAAATGGAATGCCCATCCCCAGCAGTTGTACTGGCAATACTATTTAAATAAGTCCCAAGGGATTCCACAATTAAACGTGGGCAATCCAAAACTCCAACTTGCGATAAGAGTATGGCAAAAACTGCCAATGCTCGCTACACAATGGGTCGGGCCGTTTGTTTCGAAATATATTCCCTGAGGGAATACGGATGCGCTTTATACCCCCCGCTGGAACACCTTTAGGCATCAAAGAACTAGCTTCGTGGCTACTAACGAGCTTATCGGACAAGAACATCCTGGATCATTTCGCTTTGGCAGTACGCGGCAAAATGGATATCAGTCACTGTTTCTTTCTTTCCTCAGGACGGGCCGCACTCGCACTAATCACGAAGGTGCTATACCAAATGCGCAACGAACCCGCGCGCAACGAGGTGATTATGCCCGCCTATACCTGTTACTCGGTGCCAGGGTCCATAATCAGAGCAGGGCTAAAGGTCCGCATTTGCGATGTAGAGCCGGTTACTCTTGGCTACAACTTAGATGCCCTTCGACAAGCGGATTTCACCAACGTCTTGGCAATCGTTTCGGGCAATCTTTACGGCATTCCTAACCAGCTAACAGAAATCGAAGCTATAGCGAGAGACAAAGGCGTTTACTTTATTGATGACGCGGCCCAGTCTTTAGGGGCAAAATGCGACGACCGATACGCGGGAACTTTCGGTGACATTGGCTTGTATAGTCTGGACAAAGGCAAGAACATCACGTCCCTACAGGGAGCTATCATCGTAACCAACCAAGAGGCGATTGCTCAAAACCTAGGAAAAGCGATAGAGTCACTGCCACAAACGCCGACTGGAGCCGTCATTGGCTATGTCATTAAGACGCTCATCTATAGTCTATTTTTGCGTCCCCATTGTTATTGGATCCCGAAAAACCTACCCTTCCTGGGACTTGGGCAAACTATATTCACGACCGAATACCCTGTTACACAATTTGCGCCTGGCTTAGCCGCGCTCGGATTTACTCTTTTCATGAAAGAAAGTGATATCAACGGAAGGCGAACCATGAATGGTAATCTCATTCGGAAGGCTATAGCGAAGAATTCCCAGATTGAACTTATTCAGGTCCCCGAGAATATTGCGCCCGTGTATCTTCGACTTCCCATTTTGGTTGGTTTGCCTAATCGGCGTACTGAGCTAATTTCTAGAATGGAGAAGGCAGGCATTGGCGCCAGCATTTCGTACCCGGAATCTATTGCGAAGCTTGCTGAGATACACCATGACGTGGTTAACAGAAACGAAGCTATGCCAGGAGGATGTAAGGTTGCGGAAAGTATTGTTACTCTGCCCACTCATCCCTATGTTACGGGTTGGGATATTAGCAACATGACTGGCGTACTTCATGGATTTGCAAAGGACCAAGAAACATGACACCCTTCAGACAGTGGTATGCTTAGTAGGAATTGTGCACATACAGCGCGACTCGCGACATGATGGTCAAGCCGGGCCAACCCTGGTGGCTGTCCACAGGTCTGGCTGGACGTTGTTATACCGCCAATAGGCATAAACTACGAGGCTCATTATGGATTCCAGGTTGGTGCGCGACGAAGGTTAAGTTAGGGGCAGACTAGACAACGCCCGAGGAATCTCGTATCGTCTCCTGGGAAACAACACCCGGGAGAAGGCGACATGCAGATCGAGCAGTCGGCTAGTGCTGGGCTGGTAAAAATCCAGGACCTGATCGACGACGCCAAGTGCTTCGAAGTTGTTCGGGAGTTGCGCTGGCCAGAGGGCGTTCGCTGCCCCCATTGTGGCGGCGAGCACGTCATCAAATTCGGTCGCGATGAGACACAGGAACATCGCCAGAGGTACCGCTGTAAGTCCTGTGGACGGTGCTTTGACGATCTGACCGGGACGATCTTCGAAGGTCATCACCTTCCCTTGCGCACTTGGATCTTGTGCTTGTATTTCATGGGCTTGAACTTGTCGAACACGCAAATTGGCAAGGAACTGGACATCAACAAGGACGACGCGCAGAACATGACGGCGAAACTACGGGCAGGGGTGGTCAATCGCAAACCCGCCCCGGTCCTCCATGGAACCGTTGAGTGTGACGAGGTCTACGTGGTGGCCGGTCACAAGGGACACCCTTCGGCAGTAAAAAAAAACGCCGTAAGGGCCGGAGAAACCGCCTCAAGGGCGCCCCGGGTCGCGGCACGCTTGAGAAGGAGAAGCCACCGATCTTCGGCATGATCCAGCGCGGCGGCCAAGTGGTCATCCACATGCTGGAGAACGTCCGCCAAGTTACGATTCGACCGCTGATCCAGGCGAGCATCGCGCCGGGCACCCAGGTGCTGACCGACGAGTACGACATCTACTTCCGACTGCCCCAGTGGGGCTACGATCACAAGAGCGTCTGCCACAGCGCGCGGGAGTATGCCCGCGACGAAGACGGCGACGGTTTCCACGAGGTGCATGTCAACACCATCGAGGGCTTCTGGTCCTTACTGCGCTCCTGGCTGCGGCCTCACCGCGGCATCTCTCAGGAGAGTCTTCCCCTCTACCTCGGCTTCTTCGAGTTCGTTCACAACGCTAGAAATCGCGGAAAGCGACTCCTCGGCTCCCTCTTGGGGTTGCTTCTTGGCCAACAACCCGAAACCCATAATGAGCCAACTACGATTCTTAGTGTAGATTCCTATAAGAAGCATGCCATCATCATTTTTTTTATTCGGCCGCATCTAAGTGTCGAAGAGACTCTTGTCTGGCAGAACGCTTCCATAAATAGTGCCCGATCCTTTCAGCCACTGTCAGCCAGAGGTGGCGCAAAAGTCAGATCACAAGGCCTCCCAAAAGCGTAAGATCTTAGAGCGCGATCTCCCCGACCGACTCAATCAGGAAAGGCTTCGCGTGCATGTAATAGGTCGCTCTACGTTTGGCGATAATGTCCTGGTAAACATACTGCGCGTGCTTTTCGTCAATGCCTAAAGCAGCTGCAAGTTCTGCCGCTGGCACCTGATGATTCAGCGCCCACAATGCGAGATCCATTTGCTGATAAGGCAAAGCGAAATAAAACTCGTCTTGGCCTTGCGGTAAGCTATAGGTATCGGTTGTGGGAGTGGTGTTGCAGATTTCAGGTGGAAGTCTCATGAATCGCGCCAACGCATACACTTGGCTTTTATAGAGGTGCGCAATAGGTTTGATGTCAGCAGAGCCGTCACCATTTTTGACAAAGAATCCCTGATCATACTCCAAGCGATTAGGCGTTCCGACTACCGCATAATTCAGTCGATCCGCGTGGAAGTATTCCACTGTTTTGCGAATACGCTGTTTATAGTTGGTCGCTGCAACGATTTGCAGATATTGTTTCAGATCCAGCCTTTTTTCTAACATCGTACCATCAGGTCTTTGCACCACCAGATGGAAGTGATTCACTTTGCCTTCAGATCCACCACTGATTACGATCTTGTTCTTCCAGCCGTCCCCATATTCCGGGAAAGTTGTCTTTATAGCCTCATCCCTCCATCGATAGCAGCCAATGGCTTCCAGTGTTGGGGAAATGTCATGCACTTCGTATTCAATCCCCAAGTGACGCGCCAAAACCTCTGCTTTGCGCTGACTTTCGGACGAAGAATCTTTCTCGGGTAACAGCAATCCAAACACCTTTTCTGGCCCAAGCGCTGTTGCCGCCAATGCCGCCGACACAGAACTATCGATGCCGCTTGACATGGCGATAACCAGTCCGCGACGATGCAATCGGCATCGCAAGACTTCGCGAATCACTACCGAAATCTTGTCAATTTCGGTCTGGCAATCTACTTTCAGTACATCTTGGTTCAATTTGTTAGCCATGGTCTCCTCGCGAATTTATTGAAGCCTGAATCGCTGAACTTTCCCGGACACCGTCTTAGGTAGTTCAGCCACGAATGCAATTTCTTTTGGTACTTTGTAATTGGGAAGATTATTCTTACAATGCAGAAGCACTTTGCGCTTTTCCATTGCCATTCCCGCTTTAGGCACAATAATCGCTTTGATCACTTGCCCAAGCAATTCATCGTCGAGCCCGATGACAGCTACCTCCTCCACCTCCGGCAACTCGGCGATGACTTCCTCAATTTCTATTGGACTAATGCGGTGAGCACCGGTTTTGATCATGTCTGAGCTGCGGCCGTGAATAAATAAAAAACCATCTTCGTCGCGGGACGCCAGATCGCCAGTACGCAACCAACCCGCGACAAAAACCTGCGCAGACTTTTCGGCATCCTTCCAATAACCAACAGAAATATTCTCACCCGTCGCAACAATCTCACCGACCTCACCCACTGCGGCGACCTCGCCATTCTCTTTTCGCACTTCAATGGAGACCCCCGGAATTGGTATGCCCACGGATCCCAATTTCTGATCGAGCATTTCGGGCGGCAAATAGGTCAGGCGTGCAGTGGCTTCCGTTTGACCGTACATCACGAAGAATCGTGCCTTTGGTAGGAGATCACGGAACTCTCGAATCTTTGCTGGCGGCATGGGCCCACCGGCTTGGGTTACATANCGCAACGACGACAGGTCAAAATCGGCCAGTTTCGTTCGCCCGAGCAGCAACGCAAAGGTGGAAGGAACACCTGAGAANCCNGTGGCCTTTTCGCTTACCATTAATTGCAGCATCTTTCTTGGATACATCAAACTATTTTCTAACACCAAACATCCGCCCACCGCCAAATGGGTGTGCAACACAGAATTCCCGTAGGCGTAATGAAAGGGCAAGACATTGAGCGCCCGATCATCCGAATCCAATTGCAGATAAGCTTGTATGGCACGCATATTAGCGGCTAGATTCCGATGGGTCAACATCACGCCTTTCGGACTACCTGTGGTCCCTGAGGTATAGATAACTGCGGCCACTTGATTGAAATCGACGTCACTTGCAACCACATTGGAGATTGTCGTTTGTAGAGCTTGCTCCCAGGCAAGATTGTTTGTGCCGTGGATTGGCGGCTCCGCTTGCCCAAAAACTAACGCTTTCAGCGGTGGATTCAAGGCCAATACTGCTTGCAACTCACCATGGGTTGCATCGGCCATCAACCAACTTGCGCCGCTGTGTTGAATCAAGTTGGAAAGCTCGCGACTCTTGGTTGCAGCGTTCAAACCAACTACCGTTGCCTGCGCGGCCAGCCCGGCATAATAGGCGATCACATACTCGGGGGAGTTTTCAAACAAAATAGCGACGCGATCACCGGGCTGCAATCCATTGCCAACAAGGAATTGCCGGACGCGCTGGATTTGATCCCACAACTGACTGTAGGTTAAACGCCGCTCCCTGGTCACTATGGCTTCGTGGTCAGGAAATGCCTGAACCGATGCCTCCAATAGTTGAACTAAAGAGCGCCGCATAGCCAAGCCCAAATCAAAGTTTACGCGCAACTTAGGCATTGAGGCGACTTACCGAGCCCAAATTCGCAGGCGCCTGTTCGTGATCGTCTACCACACGCCAAAGTCGTCTTCGAGCAAATGAACTACTTTTAGAAAGCCGGTAGAACCGAAAATACCCGTCTTCAAAACAAGATCCATGCTCTTCCGCATCGACTGATCATCGCTGAACAGATCTAGCTTGCAATTTCGTATTCTGGTTTCGACGGACATAGACGTAGCTCGAGTGATGCAGGTCAATTCAATCTGAAATTCTCGCGAAAACGCTCGATGAACAACTGGTGCCATATCTGAGTAGAAAGGATTCCCACCAGCGCCATATTATCTTTGTATCCCAAGGCCCGTCCTTTCTCTATCTTCTTTACCAGCAGGGAAACTTTGCGCGCATCGAAATAGCCATAGCCTGCAATCTTTGATTCGCTAAGTAAACCACGAACGTATTCGGGAGTTTGAGTACCAAAAAAGGCTGGGATATCTGGTGCACGATACGGTTGCTTATACCGACTTGTAATCTTATCAGGAAGGTAACGTGCCATGCACTTTTTCAGCAAATACTTTTCGTTCAATCCATTCATCTTAAACTTGGGTGGTAGACGATTGGCGAACTCAATCAAGCGGTGATCCAAGAAAGGAAAACGGCCCTCAATAGAATGCCAGGTGAGCATCCGATCCCCCTGGGAAGACAAAAGATAACCACCCATTAGTGACTTAGCTTCCAAATACTGGGCTTTGTTAAAAGGATGCCATCGGGCGATCTCTTCCGGTAGCGACCGAACGATGACATCCATGGCGCTGTCCTTCAGTCGGCCTTTGAGTTCTTCGGAAAAGAATTCCTTACACTTGGCAGTGGTCTCCCAACGGGGCAGATGGGAAAACCAGTCCAGTTGCGGTGCATCCAAACCGGTGCCAAAAAAGCCTTTCAAATAGTTTTGAACATTGAGTCGATCCAAATTGAGATAAGGATACAGTCTTTTCAGCAGCAGGGGTCGAAACGTTGAGTCCGGATTCCTTGCCCAGAACTGGCGAATTTTCGCTTCTTTGAAAATATCGTAACCGCCAAGTACCTCGTCTGATCCTTCGCCCGTTAGCACCACTTTGTAATCGGAGTTGCGTACTAGGCCAGACAAAAGACCCATGGGCACAGGTGCCGTACGTAGAACAGCACTTTCCGTGTGCCAAATGGCTTCCGGGAACCGGTCGGCGATATCCCGATTTCGACACTGAATGCGGGAATGCTCGGTTCCCAAATGCTGTACCAACGCACGTTGGTATTCACTTTCATCCAAAGCTTTGTCTTCGAATTCGATAGAGAAAGTTCGCAAGGGAACGTTGCTGTATCGTTTGATCAAGGAAACCAGAACAGAAGAATCTAATCCTCCCGACAAATAGGCACCGACAGGAACATCCGACCGCAGTCGAATACGCGTCGCGTCGATCAAGATTTCGTGTAGTCGATCGCTGAGGAATTCTTCTGACTCCTGCCAGTAGTCATCTGGCGCTTGGGGAAACTGCCAATCCCAATAACGCACCTGCCGCAGCCGCTTACCTTGTTCTGCGACTAACATCTGCCCTGGCGATACTTCGTAAATATCCTCGAATAGCGTGTTGGGACTAACCGGCGACCAGAAAGTCATGAGCTGATCAAGTGACGTCGCATCCAATTTCGGCGAAGAGGTTAGGGTAGGTAGGATTGCCTTGATTTCCGACGCAAAGGTTAGGCTACCATTTTGCTCTGTATAATAAAGGGGCAGAATGCCGGGGCGATCCCGTATCAACATAAGTTTGCGGAGATTTCTATCCCAAAGTGCAATGGAAAACTGGCCGTTCATCTGAGCGACAAATGCTTCGCCATATTCTTCATATAGATGAACAATGACTTCGGTGTCGGTTCGTGTATAAAACTGATGCCCGTTCTTTTCCAGCTCCTCACGCAATTCCACGAAATTAAAAATCTCGCCATTGAAAACCACCCACACTGACTGATCTTCATTGTGGATCGGCTGCGCACCGCCGGATAAGTCGATGATGCTTAGGCGAACATGACCGAGGCCAATGCCGTCTTCAAGAAGGATGCCTTGTCCATCTGGTCCACGATGGGCGATCTTGCTCATCATGAAACGCAGCAACGATTCATCTGGCTTCGCTTGTAGAGAGTAATTTAAGGTACCGACAATTCCGCACATACGTCCAGTTCCAATTTTAGATACAAGCCGACTAGAGAGGAAAGCCTCGCGCATTAAACACGTCTTTCAAGGAACCAAATTGGAAATCTTGCAACAACTGGCGTAACCGATCTTCGCAAATCTCCAGATTATTATAGTGCCGGAATGTGGAAAACCAATTCGCCGGTATGCGCGGCTGCCCCGGATCAATCTCCCAAGGATGCAGGTAAAAAACAAAAGGCATGTTATCCCAGCGGTTGATTGAAGAAAGGCCACGCTTTGTCAAAAGATAAGGTAATAGCCGAAAATAGCCCCCCCCCGCCACCGGCAAATTCATGCCAGCCCACTTCGCCGTGGAAATGGGAAACTCTAGAATTGTTCTGCCAGAGGGAGCCGTAAAATAATGGGGTTCGCGTGGACAATCGGGGATCCCGTAGCGGTCGTGGCGAATCGGGAAAATACTCGAATCATACGAGAAACCGGCATCGATCAGTTCATCCAAAGCCCACAGGGATTTTTGCGTGATCGAGTAGCTAGCCGCGCGATATCCTAAAACGGGTTGTTGAATAAGATCTTCCAATAGCCTTTTCGACGCTATTGTTTCCTGGCGAAACTCTTCGAGGCTCTGATCATAAACGAGTTGATGACTCATCCCGTGGCTGGCAACTTCGTGGCCACGATTTGCAATTTCCTTAACAAGTGCAGGATAGCGCATTGCCACCCATCCTAACACGAAAAAGGTACCTTTGAACGATGCGCTGTCAAACATGTCCAGCAACCGGCGAGTATTATTTTCCACACGGCATTCGTATTGATCCCAGTCTGTACGTGGTATGGATTTGGACAAAGCCGCCACATGCAGATAATCCTCCACATCAACAGTAAGTGCATTTACGAAACTTGGCATATTCCGCTCCAACGTTTCTGTTATCGCTGTTCCGATGAGTCGTCCTAGGGATGTAACCGCCCGATACGGTGGGTCAATTCCATTGTTAACCGATCGAGGTTTCTATTAGTCGGGAAAAGACGCAGGGGGTCTGTAGGCGGTGCAATTAGTTTCGAGGAATTCCGTTCTTTCGATATTAGAAACGGAAGTTTTCTGGTTCTGAAACTTGCTCATTGGACAGGCGCTTGGGGCCGCGGGTTTTGCCAGAGGTTTGCCCAGATCTAGGCAAGGCACACCAAAATACCCGCTACCCCA
>Ga0031656_10000987_pt1 | contig 10579 bp, 10 predicted proteins | sample FrelakmetDIP11DI_FD_55080 | JGI IMG/M metagenome (GOLD analysis project Ga0031656, IMG submission 55080) | Freshwater lake sediment microbial communities from the University of Notre Dame, USA, for methane emissions studies - DIP11 DI | ecosystem: Environmental > Aquatic > Freshwater > Lake >... | reverse complement strand
GGAATCTGCTGACCGCTGGCATTGACGAGATTGGCCGGGGAGCTGGTGGTGAGCGTCGCCGACCCACTGTTCGAAGTGCTGCGGAAGAAGCCGCCGACATAGAGCTGGGCCGGCGCGTTGCAGAAGACATAGTTGTCGTAGTAGCTGCGAGATGCGGTGCTGTTGGTGGTCATCGTCTGCGCCGCGCCGTTGCCTACCTGCGCCNCTGGCACGGTCACGGAGACGACATTGACGGTAGCGTTGTTGGCGGGTGATCCGCCGCTGGTGTAGATGCCGTTGAACGATCCGACGCCGACCTGGAGATAGATCACGCGCGGATTGGCCGCCGCGATGTTGACCGTGAAGGCANGGGTGTCCGACGGAACGGCCCAGAGCAGCGACGTCAGCGCGACCCCGGCGAGGCCGCGGCACGTTATGTCTATCGCACCCACTTTTTTTTTCCCCTGCCGACGCGCCCGGCACCCCCTTCGGTGCCGGGCGCGCCCTGCGAGTTAAGGCAGCGAGGCCGTGTAGGTCACGCGGCCGTTGTTGGCGTTGACGCCACCGTAGACGCCGGCCGGGACGACGGCGGTGTTGTCGTAGCTGTAGGTCCAGCGGGCCGCCTGGTCCACGACGTTGCCGACCGCGTTCAGCAGAACGCTGTTGGTGCCGCCGTTCGGCAGCGNTACTGCCGGAAGCACCGGCGCAGCGTTGAGCGCGGCCGCGGTGGTCGTGATCTCGTTCCAGTTGATCGAGNCGCCGGCGCCGTTGCCGAGGGCACCCNCCGTCGTGGCCTCCAGCGTTACGTTGCCGCCGTTGCCGCGCACGATGGCCGTCACCACGCCGTTGTTGAGGTCACCGCTGCCGGGGGTGGCGGCCACGGGGTTGCCGTCGCCAACGTCGTCTGCCGGCACGACGAAATCGATCAGGTNGATGGCGCCATTGTCGGCGAACAGGGTGCCCGTGCCGACCTGCAGGAACAGCACCGTCGGGATCGTGATCCGGAAGTCGACACGAGCGGTTGCGTCTCCGCCGCCGATCTGGAAATTCGACTCCGCGTTGGCCGCGAGCGGCGCCACGACTGCGGCGGCGAGCGCGAGGCCCTTGAGCGCGCGAGAAAAGTTACGGTTCATAAGACTCCAAGCTCCTGAAAACGTTGATTTGAACCAGACGGTCTTGCGGGACTTGCGTTGCCTTCGGGCGGTGTCGCCCGGCGAGCCGACGCCGGTCTTCGCGCACGCGCAATGTTCCGGCCACGTCCACCCGACAGGCGTGAGCCGCATCGCGAATAGACGTCCGGGCGCTCCGGAGGAGGCGCCGGGTGCTGCTGTTTTGTGAACCGCGTGGAGTTTTCGCGGCGCCAGACTTCGGGCGCAGGCCCGGCCGTGCACCCGCGGCACGAAGCACCGACCTGCGTGGGAGCCGCCGGGCGCGGCGGCGATCAGTGGTGCGAGGGCCCGCCGTCGTCGGTGGCCGCGCGGACTGTCACGGTGACGGTCTGAGCTGCGGACTCCGCGAACTGCAGCGTGAGCGGAAAGCTCTGGCCGGCGACGAGCGGTGCATCGAGGCCCATGAGCATGAGGTGCAGGCCCTTGGGCGCCAGCGTCACCTTTGCGCCGGCCGGGACCGGCACCGCCTCGACCGAGCGCATCCTTGCGACGCCTTCGCTCTCGGTCACGTCGTGAAGATGAACCATGGCCGCGCGCGGCGAAGTGGCCTCCACAAGGCGATCAGGACGACTGCCGCCCGTGATCACGAGATACGCGGCGCCTACCTCGACGCCGGGTGGCGTGGCACGCGCCCAGGCGTCGGACACCGTTGGTCCATCGCCGGCGTGTGCCGCAAGCCCAACCAGCGCGAGCACCACGGCACCCAGGCAGCGGCCCGTCAGGAAGTTCACTTCGACGTCCCCTCTTTCATGGCCTCGCGGACCGTGGCGATCAGGGCGTCGATCGCCTTGCCGCGAGTCGTGGACTTGCGCCATACGGCACCGATCGTGCGCGAGGGCGCAGGCTTCGAAAACGGCTTCACCTTGAGACCGCGCGCAGTCCCGACCGGCGCCGCCGCTGCCAGCTCCGGCAGCAGCGTCACGCCGTGGCCCGCGGCGACCATCTGCCGCAGCGTCTCGAGACTGGTGGCGCGATAGTCTCCTTCCTCGCCGACGTTGATGCGGCTGCAGACCTCGAGCGCCTGGTCGCGCAGGCAATGACCGTCCTCGAGGAGCAGCAACGCCTCGCCTTCGAGATCCGCGACGCGGACGCGCTCGCGCGCGGCGAGTGGGTGGTTCGCGGGCACCGCAAGCGTGAACGGTTCCTCGTAGAGCTCCGCGGTCGCGAGGCCATCTACAGACACCGGCAGCGCCAGGATGCCCAGGTCGAGCTCGCCATCGCGCAGCTTCTCGAGCAGCGGCCCGGTCTGGTACTCGTAGAGCATCAGCTTGAGCCTTGGCAACGCGCGCTTCAGCGGACGCGCGACGTGAGGCAGCAGGTAGGGGCCCACCGTGGGGATCAGCGCAAGGCGCAGCGGACCTGCGAGCGGATCGCGATCGGTCTTGGCGACCTCGACGATCGCATCGGCCTCGAGCAGCAGGCGTCGCGCCCGCTCGACGACTTTCTCACCGGTCTCGGTGAGCGTGACGCGCTTCGGTTGGCGTTCCACCAGCGTCACGCCCAGGTATTCCTCGAGCTTGCGGATCTGTGCGGAAAGCGTCGGCTGGCTGACGTAACATCGATCGGCCGCTCGGCCGAAGTGCCGCTCGTCGGCGAGCGCCACCAGGTATCGGAGATCGCGAAGGTTCATCCAAGCATCATAGCCTCGCTCTATCGCCGAATGCTTCGCCTATACTTCAACGATGAGTCCGCGACCCACGCGGCTCTCCGCCGGCGTCGTCGTGGTGCGGCAGGCCGAGGAGGGCTGGAAGTTCCTCCTGCTGCGCGCCTTCAATCACTGGGACTTTCCCAAGGGCATGGTGGAGCCCGGCGAGGAAGCACTGGCGGCCGCGATCCGCGAGGTGTGCGAAGAGACGCTCGTCGATGACCTGGAGTTCGCGTGGGGTCACGACTGGACCAGCACCGGGCCCTACAGCCACGGCAAGGTCGCCCAGTACTACATCGCACGCACCGCCATCGAGTCGATCACGCTGCCGGTGAACCCGGAACTCGGGCGGGCCGAGCACAGCGAGTTCCGATGGGTCGCCTTCGACGAGGCGCTGAAGCTCGTCTCGCCACGCGTGCGGCCGGTACTGCGCTGGGCGGCACAGGCGATGGACCTTCCGGCCGGGCAGCGCCCATCCGGGGATCACTGACCGGACGGGGCGGGTGGCGGCCTGCTGCGCGGCGTGCGACTCCCGAGCGTGGCTCGAGCGCCCCTGCATCAGACGACACGTCCGCGGTGTCCGCCGCGTCGGTAGTCCTCGACGTTCGCGGCCATCTCGTCGAAGCACCGCTGTCGCGCCTCGCGCGCGGCCCACGCGACATGCGGGGTCACGATCAGGTTGGGGATGTCGCCGGCGAGCAGCGGGCTGCCGTCCACCGGCGGCTCCTGCGCGAGCACGTCGATGCCGGCACCACCGAGCCTTCCGGCGCGCAATGCGTCCACCAGAGCCGCGGCGTCGACGAGCGCGCCGCGCGCCGTGTTGATCAGCACCGCGTCGGGGTTCATGCGGGCGAGCTCGGCCGCCCCGATCAGACCCTGGGTGTGCGGCGTGAGCGGGCAGTGCAGGCTCAAGACGTCGGCCTGCGGCAGCAGCTGCGCGAGATCCAGACGGCCCGCGACGCGCTCGCCACCCGGGCGATTCGCCACGAGCACTTCCATGCCGAAGGCGCGCGCCGCATGCGCCACAGCCTTGCCGAGGGTGCCATATCCAACGATGACGAGCCTGCGACCGGTGAGTTCCCGGATCGGGAAGTCGAGCAGGCAGAACTGTTCGCCGCGCTGCCACGCCCCCGAGCGCACCAGCCCGTCGTACTCACGCAGGCGCTGGGTGAGCGCGAGCAGCAGTCCGAAGACATGCTGCACGACCGAGGCGGTGCAGTAGTCGCGCAGGTTGCAGACCGCGATGCCGCGCTCCCGTGCCGCGGTGAGATCCACATTGTTGGTGCCGGTCGCTGCGAGCACCACCAGACGCAGGCTCGGGGCTCGTTCCATCACTTCGCGCGAGATTCGCAGCTTGTTCACCAGGATCACCTCGGCGCGCGCGACGGCCTCGGCAACCTCCCCCTGCGGCGTGTGCTCGCGCAGGTCGAGGCCGGGCAGCGCCTGACGGAGTGCCGTGGGATCGAGGTCGTCGTGGAAGCTCACGGTGGCGTAGTCGAGGAAAACTGCCTTCATGACCGGACTCGCGGTGGGACCGTAGCGACGATGGTCGGGGAGGGCGTGTTCCGGCCGCAAGCCTCCCGTGAGGCGGTCCGAATCGCGGGTGCGCAGAACTGGCACTAAGCTGCCCGACGTGAGCGCCGAGGATCCACTGCAGTCCCTGCTGCGCGAGGTGCGCGCTTGCCGCCTGTGCGAGGCGCAGCTGCCGCTCGGGCCGCGCCCGGTCTTGCGCGCCGATGCACACGCCCGGGTGCTGATCGTGGGGCAGGCGCCTGGCACGCGCGTGCACGCCACCGGCATCCCGTGGAACGACCCGAGCGGCGACCGGCTTCGCGACTGGTTGCGGGTGGATCGCGCGACCTTCTATGACGAGCGACGCTTCGCGATCATTCCTGCGGGATTGTGCTACCCGGGGCGGGGCCGCTCCGGCGACCTGCCGCCGCGCCCGGAGTGTGCCCCGCTGTGGCATCCGCGCTTGCGTGCACTGCTGCCTGCGATCGAACTGACGCTGCTCGTCGGGCAGTACGCGCAGGCCTACTACCTCGGCAAGCGACGCAAGCAGACCCTCACCGAAACCGTTCACGCGTGGCGCGCCTACCTGCCCGGTTTCCTGCCGCTGCCGCATCCCTCGCCACGGAACACACGGTGGCTGCAGGTCAATCCCTGGTTCGCCCGGGAAGTCCTGCCCGAACTGCAGGCGCGGGTACAGGCGCTGTCCAGCCACCAACCGGGATGATCGCGCCGCCGTGGACCGGGCGGCGGTTTTCCGAGATTGTGCCGGGCTGGCGTCGTCGTCACCCTTGCGCCGGCCGCCGGGAGCGGCCGCCCGTCACCCGCCCGTCATCCACCGCAGCGACGATCTGCCCGTGAAACGCCCGATCCTGGATTCAGCCACCGTCGAAGCCGCCGTCGAACGCGCCCTGGCGGCCTGGGGTTGCGAGCCGACGTCGCTGCTGCAGGTGCTGCGCGTGACGCAGGAGCCGCTGGGCTGGCTGCCCGAGGCGGCCCTCGAGCGCGTGTCGGTGGCGCTCGACGTGCCGATTGCGCGGGTGCGCGGGGTCGTGGCGTTCTACTCCCTCCTGTACGCCGAGCCGCAGGGCGAGTACCGGGTGCTGTTCTCGGACGACGTGACCGACCGGATGCGGGGCTCCGAGGAGCGAATGCGCGAGATGAGCCAGCGGCTCTGGGTCGAGCCCGGCAAGTTGTCGGAGGACGGGCTCGTGAGCGTCGGCCACACGTCTTCCATCGGCCTCAACGACCACGCGCCCGCGCTGCTGGTGAACGGCCGGCCGATCCCCGGCGTGGACGCGACGCGCGCCACGCTGATTGGTGACCTGATCCTGGCGCGCACGCCGCTGGCGGAATGGCCGGCCGAGCTGTTCATCGTCGAGGACCACGTTCGCCGCAGCGACGTGCTGCTCGAGGAGTCAATGCGGCCGGGTGAGGCGATCCGCGCGGCGCTCGAGCGCGGAGCGACAGCCGGCAGCGGTCGGCAGGCGACGCTCGACGAGATCAAGAACGCGCGCCTGCTGGGCCGTGGCGGTGCAGGCTTCACCACCGGCGTGAAGTGGGAAAGCTGCAGCCGGCAGCCGGTCACGCCACGCGTCGTCGTGTGCAATGCGGACGAGGGCGAGCCCGGCACGTTCAAGGACCGGCTGCTGCTCGGTNGCCGCGCGGACATGATCTTCGAGGGGATGACGGTCGCGGCCTGGGGCATCGGCGCGTCGCAGGGCTTCGTCTACCTGCGCGGCGAGTACCGCTACCTGCTCGACGCGCTCGAGGCGACCCTTGCGCGCCGCCGCCGCGAGGGCCTGCTCGGCCGCTCGATCTGCGGTNGNGAGGGCTTCGACTTCGACGTCCGCATCCACGTGGGCGCCGGCTCCTACGTGTGCGGCGAGGCCTCGGCGCTGGTCGAGTCGCTCGAAGGCAAGCGTGGCATACCGCGCAACCGNCCGCCGCGACTCGCGGAGAAGGGTTATCTCGGCCGACCGACGATCGTGAACAACGTCGAGAGCTACTGTGCGGCGGCGCAGATCGTGCTGCACGGCGCCGANTGGTTCCGCAGCCGCGGGACCGCCCGCTCCTCCGGCACCAAGCTGCTCTCCGTGTCGGGTGACTGCGAGCGCCCCGGCATCTATGAATACCCGCTGGGCGTCAGGGTGCGGCAGGTGCTCGAGGACTGCGGCGCGCACGCCACGATCGCGGTGCAGGCCGGGGGACCCTCGGGCGTGTGCCTGGGCCAGGACGAATTCGACCGGTGCATCGCNTTCGAGGACATCGAGACCGGCGGCGCCTTCGTGGTCTTCGACGCCAGCCGCGACCCGTTCGAGATCGCGCGGCACTACGCGCACTTCTTCGCGCACGAGAGCTGCGGCTTCTGCACGCCCTGCCGTGTCGGCACCTCGCTGCTCAGGAACCTCATGGACAAGATCCGCGACGGCAAGGGCTCGCTGCACGACCTGAAGACCATCGAGGAGCTTGCGGGCCTGCTGCACCATGCGAGCCATTGCGGGCTCGGCGAGTCCGCGGGACGGCCCCTGCTCGGCACGCTCGAGCGCTTTCGCCCGGCCTACGAGCGGCGACTCGGGTCCACGGCCGGCGAGCCGGCCTTCGACCTGGATGGCGCGCTGGCGCGGGCACGGCGCATGACCGGCCGGGACGATCCCGGCGCGCACCTCGGGGAAACGTCATGAGCGAGCCGCAGCCGACTTTCCTGCTCGACGGCCAGGAGTGCCCGTTCACCCCGGGACAGACGGTGCTGCAGGCGGCGCTCGCGGCGGACAGGCACATCCCGCACCTCTGCTATCACCCCGAGTTCCGCCCGCACGGCAGCTGCAAGCTCTGCACCGTGAAGGCGAACGGCTGGCACGCCACGTCCTGCACGATGCCGGCGAAGGCCGGGCTCGAGGTCCAGAGCGAGACCGCAGAGCTCAACGCCGAGCGGCGCATGATGGTCCAGCTGCTGTTCGTCGAGGGCAATCACTTCTGCCCGTCCTGCGAGAAGAGCGGCCACTGCAAGCTGCAGGCCGTGGCATACGACCTCGGTATGACCTCGCCCCGGTTCGATCACTTCTTCCCCGACCGTCCGGTGGATGCCTCGCATCCCGAGCTGCTGCTCGACTTCAACCGCTGCATCCTCTGCGAGTTGTGCGTGCGCGCCTCGGCCGAGGTGGACGGCAAGCAGGTATTCGCGCTCGCCGGCCGTGGCATGGGCAAGCATCTCGTCGTGAACTCGGCCTCGGGGCTGCTGCGCGACAGCGACATCGCCGCGACCGACAAGGCGACCGAGGTCTGCCCCGTGGGCGTGATCCTGCGCAAGCGCGTCGGCTTCGCTACGCCGGTCGGCAGGCGACGTTTCGACGAGCGGCCGATCAGCGCGCAGGCAAGCGAGTACGCGCCGCGGACCGCGACAGCGCGCAAGGATTGACGTGAAGCGTGGCGTCGCTCGGGGTTTTCCGTGATGGTGAGTGCCGGTCCCGCTGGCGCAGTCTGGCCAGACCGGGCGGAGGGTCCGCACGGGAGGTACCCTGTGGCCGCCATCTCTGACGCCGTTGCCGACGCCATTCCCGAGCTCGAGCCGCGCGTGCGCCGCATCGTCTCGCGCTGGGGTCACGATTCCTCCGGCCTGGTGCAGATCCTGCGCGAGGTGCAGGAGGACTGCGGTCACCTGCCGCAGGCCGCGCTCGCCCTCATCGCGCGCTACCTGCGTATTCCGTACTCGCGCGCGAAGGGCGTGGCGAGCTTCTACTCGTTCCTCGCGGTCGAGCCCATGGGCGCCTACCGCGTCCTGTTCTCCGACAACATCACCGATCGCATGGCCGGCAGCGAGCGCCTGATGGAGGCGATGTGCCATCGCCTCTGGGTCGAGCCCGGCAAGGTGTCGGAGGACCGACTCGTGAGCGTCGGCCGCACCTCGTGCACCGGCATGTGTGACCAGGGTCCCGCCCTGCTGGTGAACGGTCGCGCGATCGCCGCGCTCGACGAGTCGCGCATCGACCGCATCTGCGAGCTGATCCTCGCGCGCACCCCGCTCACGGACTGGCCGGCCGAGTTCTTCGTGGTCGAGGACCATGTCCGTCGCGCCGACATCCTGCTCGCACACGCGCTGAAGCCCGGTGACGCCATCCGTGCGGCCCTGCAGCGCGGTGCGCGCGGCTGGTCGGAGCGCGCCGCCAACGAACGCTCCTGGCGCGAGGCGTACGAAGGCGCGGCCCAGGGCCCGGTCGCCATGCTCGAGGAGATCAAGCGCTCGAACCTGCGCGGCCGTGGCGGCGCAGGCTTCACCACAGGCATCAAGTGGGAGGCCTGCCGCCACGCCACGGGACTCGCGCGCTATGTCGTGTGCAATGCCGACGAAGGCGAGCCCGGCACCTTCAAGGACCGCGTCCTGCTATCGAGCCATGCCGACCTCGTGTTCGACGGCATGACGGTCGCNGCCTACGCGATCGGCGCGGGCCACGGCTTTCTGTACCTGCGCGGTGAATATCGCCACCTGCTCGATCACCTCGAGGGCGTGCTCGAGCGGCGCCGCGCCGCGAACCTGCTCGGCAACGGGATCTGCGGACAGGCCGGCTTCGACTTCGACATCCGCATCCACGTCGGTGCCGGCTCATACGTCTGCGGAGAGGAGTCGGCGCTGATCGAGTCGCTGGAGGGCAAGCGCGGCGTGCCGCGCAATCGTCCGCCCTACCCGGTGACGCACGGGTACAAGCAGCAGCCCACGATCGTGAACAACGTCGAGACGCTGTGCGCGGCGGCGCTGATCGCAGTGCACGGCGGGGACTGGTACCGCGCGCTTGGCACGCTCAAGTCCTCGGGTACGAAGATCCTGTCGGTGGCCGGCGACGTCGCGCGCCCCGGCCTCTACGAGTANCCCTTTGGCGTCACGATCGGGCAGGTGCTCGAGGACTGCGGGGCGGTGAACACGCAGGCGGTGCAGATCAGCGGCCCCTCGGGCGTTTGCATCGATGCCACCGAGTTCAACCGGCGCATCGCCTTCGAGGACCTGCCGACCGCGGGCGCCTTCACCGTGTTCAACGCGAGCCGCGACATGTTCGAGGTGGCGCGCAACTATGCGCAGTTCTTCGCGCACGAGAGCTGCGGCTTCTGCACGCCCTGCCGCGTCGGCACCTCGATGCTGGTCGCGGCGATGGACAAGATCCACCGTGGCAGCGGCACGCAGCACGAGCTGCGCGAAATGGCCCGGCTCAACAAGGTGCTGATGATGTCGGCGCACTGCGGGCTCGGCCACACCGCCTGCAACCCGATTCTCGACACCCTGAAGCGCTTCCGGCCGGCCTACGAGCGCAAGCTGCGCTCGCTCGACTTCACCCCCGCCTTCGACCTCGATGGCGCGCTCGAGCGCGCGCGGCAGATGACCGGCCGCGACGACCCCGGCGCCCACCTGGAGACGCAGCCGTGAACCAGCGTCCCACCTTTCTGCTCGACGGCCAGGATGTCCCCTTCGAGCCGGGGCAGACGGTGCTGCAGGCGGCGCTCGCCGCCGGGCGTTACATCCCGCACCTGTGCTACCACCCGGAATTCACCCCGCACGGCAGCTGCAAGGTCTGCACGGCCAGGGTCGACGGCCGCATGATGGCCGCGTGCACGACGCCGGCGGCGACGGCCACCGAGGTCGAGAGCGACACACAGGAACTGAACGACCTGCGCCGTACGCTGGTGCAGATGCTCTTCGCCGAAGGCAATCACTTCTGCCCGTCCTGCGAGAAGAGCGGTAACTGCGGCCTGCAGGCGCTCGGCTACGATCTCGGGGTGATGACCGCTGGCTTCCGGCACCTGTTTCCGGACCGGCCTGTGGACGCCTCCCACCCCGAGATCCTGCTCGACTTCAACCGCTGCGTGCTCTGCGAGCTGTGCGTGCGCGCCGCGCGCGAAGTCGATGGCAAGCACGTCTTCTCGCTCGCCGGCCGGGGCCTCGGCAAGCACCTGATCGTCAACGCCGAGAGTGGCCGCCTCGTCGACACCGACGTGATGGTCACCGACAAGGCGATCGAGGTCTGCCCGGTGGGCGTGATCGTGCGCAAGCGCGTCGGGTTCGCGACGCCGATCGGCAAGCGGCGCTACGACGCCTCGCCGATCAGCGCCCAGGCCCTCGCCGACGCACCGCGACCGCTGGAGAGACACCATGACTGACGTCACCCGGCGCAAGCTCAAGGTCGCGACGACCTCGCTGGCCGGCTGCTTCGGCTGCCACATGTCGTTCCTCGACATCGACGAGCGGCTGTTCCCGCTGCTCGAGCGGATCGAGTTCGACCGCTCGCCGCTC
>Ga0031656_10000985_pt1 | contig 10580 bp, 3 predicted proteins | sample FrelakmetDIP11DI_FD_55080 | JGI IMG/M metagenome (GOLD analysis project Ga0031656, IMG submission 55080) | Freshwater lake sediment microbial communities from the University of Notre Dame, USA, for methane emissions studies - DIP11 DI | ecosystem: Environmental > Aquatic > Freshwater > Lake >... | reverse complement strand
TTCACGCGGGATTCCAAAGACACCGTCCAGGAGGCAGACCAGCTCTACCGGCCCTATTATGTCCAGGGGGACCGGGGTGGGCAGGTGATGATGATCTTTCGCGACCTGGTAATTTCCGACAAGGTTGGCTTCACCTATTCCCAGACTCCTGGCGAGGAAGCCGCCCAGGATTTCATAAACCGTCTGGAGAATATTCGTGCTCGCCTAAAAGAGGAAGGCGCGCAAGGGCCCAACCTGGTGAGCGTGATCCTGGATGGCGAAAACGCCTGGGAGTATTATCCCAACGATGGGAAGGCCTTTCTGCATGCCCTTTACCAGAAACTTTCTGAGAGCGAGACGATCAAAACCGTCACGCCGTCCGAATATATGGAAATGTTCCCCGAACAGCAAACGCTGGAGAATTTATTCCCAGGAGCCTGGTTCAGTGCCAACTATGATACCTGGATTGGCGAACCTCAAGAAGCGATGGCCTGGGATTATCTTCGGAAAGTCCGCGAAGACCTGGCTCAATATGATATTCTGGAGAATAAGACAGCTCCCTCCTCAGAAGCTTTGCAGCAGGCATTGGACTTCATGTACCTGGCCGAAGGCTCGGACTGGTTCTGGTGGTATGGCAGCGACCAGGACTCTGGGGTAGATAGTTACTTTGACCTGGGTTTCCGCAGCCTGCTGAAGGGTGTATATGCATCTCTGGGTGAGCAAATTCCTACCTTTATCGAGGTCCCGATCATTCCTGCAAATCCAGAGACACCCTCCACCCAATTTGCCGGCTTGTTTACCCCAGTTGTGGATGGTCAGGTGACGTCTGAGGATGAGTGGGCTAATGCCGCGGCATATCCTGCCCTCGGGGGAGCCATGGCGCGGGCGGAAGACCTGGCTGCTGGGTTGTATTATGGACTTGACGGACAAAATTTATATCTGCGAGTTGATTCGAAATCTGATTGGGACACAATTGGGGATGTAAATGTTGGGTTTTATGTTTACTCTCCCCGCCTCGACCAGGTATATCCATATACCCATCCAACTCAGGAGACCGATCAGCCAGGACTGATCGGATACGGGGCCACGAATCTCTTCGAAGCCACCCTGGCCGATGGAGTTGTCACCGCCTCATCCTTTAACCCCACCACCACNGGTTGGACTCCTGGAGAANCTATATCAGAAGTTGCAGCTCAGGGTCAGGTGCTGGAGATGGCTGTGCCGTTGTCGAGCTTTGGAGAGATCCAGCCGGGCGATGAACTGCGCCTGACTGCCGTCGTTTCTCAAGCGGAACGCGATTTGCAATCATTACCTTCCAGTGGACCTGCGCAGATTATCATCCCCGATCTGGGCTTGACAAATGTTCTTTTGGAAGTCAGTGACTCGGAGAGCGATGACTATGGTCCGGGAAATTACACCTATCCAACGGATGGCGTTTTTGAGCCGCAAGTGTTTGATCTCAATACTTTCAGTGTTGGCTTTGATGACACAAACATGGTGTTTAAGTTCACCTTCAATGGCCCGATCCCGAATCCTTGGGGATCGCCCAATAATCTGTCGCTGCAAACCCTGGATGTATACGTTGATAAGGATCCCGGTGCTGGCAGCGGAGCCAGGTTGCTTCTCCCCGGCAGAAATGCAGCTTTGAAGCAAGGCGATGGTTGGGAATACGCCATTTGGGCGGAGGGATGGACACCTCAATTCATCGCGCCTGACACGGATGGCGTCCCCAAGCAGGTCACGACAGTCGATTTTAAGATTATTGTTGACCCCGCCGCAGCCTCGGTAACCATGCGCGTGCCCCGCGAAGCCTTTGGGGAAGGCGATCCCGCCACCTGGGGGTATGCGGCGATGGTGATGTCGCAAGATGGTTACCCTTCAGCCGGGGTGTGGAGAGTGCGCGATGGGCAGGAAGTGGCTGCCCAATGGCGCTTTGGCGGCGTGCCCGCTGGCGCGACCAACTATCCCCGTATCTTAGATTTAGCGGATACTGGTGACCAGTCGCAACAGTTAACCTTCACGCCTTCTACGGCGGAAGTCGGTACATTGACACCGGATGACTTTGCCCAAATAGGTTTGCTCACCATTCCCAGGTGAGTAGTTTGGGGAGAAGAAATATTGCAACTGGCAGGTGTTCAGCCTGCCAGTTGTTTTTATTGCATAGTACAGAATTATAATTGTATTGATCAGCGCACCAGGAGAACTGCACAATCGGATTCTGTCATCATTTTGATGACATCTTCTCCTGGAAAAGCATGCCCCTGGGCGGGCAGCACGACAATGTCACAGCGCTCGAGACTCTTTAGCAAGGCCAATCGGGAGCTATCGACTTCTGCTATCCACCGGTAAGAAGCTTTGATACCAGTAGGGGAAAGGACGTTTTCTGCTATGCTCTGCTTCGATTGGGCATCGTCGCTTGAATTTGCCAGAATTAGAACGCTGAGCGGGTTTTCCGTGACTCGGATCAAGGTGGCTGCGCGCAACGCATTTTGACTGGCATGAGAACCATCAAAGATAACCAGAATTGGTGATCCTGAATGAGTTTTCCTGGTGAGAATCAACACTTGGAGATCTGTACGCTTCAGGATAGTCTGCACCGTAGATCCAGGTTCTCGCCGTCCAGACCAGCCTGTTTTTCCTAAAACAATGAGGTCCGACTCCTGTGCAGCAATCAGAAGTTCATCTGAAATGGAACCACGCGTGATCTGCATGGACCAGCGCAATTTAGTCCGCCTTGCTGTATCAGAAAGATATCTTTGAATATAACGAGCGTGGGCGTGCATCAGGCGTTGGATCTGCAATGCATCGAGCGACCTCGAACTGGCAGAAAAACGGCCGATCTCTCGGCTAAAAGGAAAATCTGCCAGCCTGACCAGGTTGATATCCTCAACATAGATCCCAATTAGCTCAGCCTGGAATTTAGCAGCGATTTCAGCGGCGATATCCAAAGCCATAAGGCTTTGTTTTGAGGCATCCAGGGCTATCAGGATTCGCTTAATCTCCCTGGTATCTTCAAGAGTCCTCATGGAGTATTTTCCTGTTCTGAGTTGCCCTCTTTGGTTTGCAACTCAGCCAGGCGGGTAAGTCGCGCTTGCACCCGGCCGTTGATCGAATTGGGGGGATAACCACCATTTTCATCCACAACACCGGCTGTGATCCCGGTAAGTATCTCGATCCCTTCATCGATTGTATTGATTGGATAGACCGAAAACATATTTCTTGCCACTGCGTCAACTACATCAGCGCGTAGCATCAGATTCTTTACATTGGCTTGCGGGATCAAAACACCCTGCTTACCCGAAAGACCACGTGCTTTACAAATGTCGAAGAATCCCTCGATTTTTTCATTGACACCGCCAATAGCCTGCACCAAACCGTGTTGATTGACGGATCCCGTGACCGCATATGTTTGCCGAATGGGCGCTTCAGCCAGTGCCGAGAGCAGTGCATAGAGCTCTGCTGATGAGGCACTGTCACCCTCCACTCCACTGTAGGATTGTTCAAACACCAGGCTAGCAGAAAGGGACAAGGGCTGTTCGGCCGCGTAGCGTGCCCATAGAAAACCAGAAAGGATTAAAACGCCCTTTGAGTGGATTGGGCCGCTCATCTCAACTTCGCGTTCGATATTGATAACATCTCCCTTACCGCGGTGAACCTGGGCGCTGATTCGGCTGGGAATTCCAAATGAAAACTCGCCCATCTGCAGGATAGATAATCCGTTGATCTGACCAATTGCTTCCCCTTCGGTTGAGATCAGAATTGTGTCCCGCAAGATATTCTGCTGGATACGCTCTCGAATTCGATCAGAGCGATAAACTTTTGTCTCAATAGCTTGCTGAACATCCTCGATCTGGATAATCTGGTTGCTTCTTTCTTTTGCCCAATAATCTGCTTCACAAAGCAAATCAGAGATCAGCTTCATTTGAGTGGATAATCTTTCAGAATCCTCGGCCAAACGGGCGCCATGTTCGATTACTCGAGCAACAGCAGCTCGATCTAGAGGTAATAATCCTTGCTTACGCGCCAGTGAGGCAATCACCTGGGCATACAATCCCTGGTTCTCTTCATCGCGTGCCATCAATTCATCAAAATCGACCTGGACCTTAAACAGTTCGCTGAATTCAGGATCTGCCTCAGCCAGGAGATAATAGAGCAATCGATCACCCACCAGCGCTATTTTTAAATTCAAGGGAATTGGTTCTGGTTCCAGGGATATTGTGGAGATCATCCCGAGCATCTGGCTTAAAGATTCAATGCAAATCTGGTGATTTCTCAATGCGGTTTTCAGTGTTTCCCAGGAATAGGGTTGTTGCAGAACTTTACGCGCATCCATGATCAGATACCCACCATTTGCCAGATGGAGCGATCCAGGTTTGATTAGCGTGAAATCGGTGATCAATGCGCCCATCTGAGGCTGGTATTCCACCCGGCCTATCAGATTTTGATAAGTTGGATTATCTTCTAGGATCACTGGGGCGCCTTCGGTGGCGTGATGATCGACAAGAAGGTTTACCTTGTAACGATTGAAAGGTGATGACTCATAATGGACCTGATTCAGATTTGGGGGCACATTTCCTTCAGTCTCATCACTGCCTGTCCTTTCCATCGATAGCAGGGTGCTCGAGTTTTCGATGATATCATTTTGAACTGCATCAAGGTAATCGGAAATTTCATCGATAGAGGCAAATTTTTCACGCAGCTCATTTATCAATCCACTNACTGCGATCGTCGTAATTTCCTGGTTCAAGCTCTGTACCTTCTGGCGTACTTCGCGNTGCCAGGTTGGTACCATTTCTAAAACTTGCTGCAGTTGTTCCTGGAGTTCCTTAACGCTTTGTTCCAGACCTTGACGAANGTCGGGTGGTAATTTTTGAAATTCCTCCGGTGGCATGACTTCCCCCTCGCGCACTGGGGCAAAAACCAGCCCGCCGGGAGTGCGTAGCAATGCCAGGTTTTTCTCCTGGGCCAGCTTTTGCATCTCATCAAAAACCTTCTCCTGTCGCTCTTGGATTTCCTCCTCAGCAATTTTCCTGCGCGTACGATACTCATCGCTTTCAAATGCGGTGATGAGTGCAGTTTGTAGCTCCTCAGTAAATTGAGCCATTTCGCGTTGGAAAATTATTCCCTTTCCGGCTGGGAGGCGCACCGCGTTCGGTTTGTGTGTAGGCTCGAAGTTGTAGACGTAAATCCAATCGTTGGGAACCGGCTCTTTTTGAGCTTGTTGAGTAAAGAATTTTGTAACCAGAGTCCGTTTGCCGACGCCCGGTGCTCCAAAAGCAAATATGTTATAGCCTTCTTTTTGCATCCCAATCCCAAAGCGCACAGCGCTTACTGCACGCGGTTGTCCGATAATTTCAACAAACTCGTCAAGATCAGCTGTTGTGTTAAATCTTAAAGTTTCGGGATTGGTAAAGCTGTATAAAGCATCAGGTTTCAGCGGCTCGACTCTTGTCATCTAGTTCTCCTTATGTAATGATGCGTGTCCGGTGGCTGATCTCTTTGCTAATTTTACACCGTTAGTGTAAACTACTTGGTGTTGGTGGCTGCAGAGATATAGTTCGGTTCCAGATTTGAATCACATTTTTCGCTCTCAACTATGTTGCCCGATCCTAAATCTCTTTACAGAGAGATATAATTAAGTACAATCAAAGTCACACTATCTGTCCCTTACTGGCTCTGGAGATCTAATGCATAAGTCTCAAAATATCACGCTGGAGTTTCATATCTCGCGCCAGGGGCGCGAAAAATATCAGTTTGACCATTCCCTTTTCTCTTTAACTGGCAATGTTATTTTGGCTAATTTTCACGCTGCCCGTGTGTTTGCCCAGAAAATGAACCAGAAAAGAGATTTGATTCTCTTTCCTGAACAGGCCGTAAAGGCGGGGCAAATCAATGCGATGGGTCTGATTGATGAGATTCTCCACTATGTGATTCGACAATATAGGGAAGAAAAAAATCCTCAGGTAATGGAACAGGCTTTGGCTTATTTGGAGACAGAGTTGGGAGAAGATGCTGTCGATAGGACTTTGCGCGCCTTCGTCGATCAATTTCCTAATCTTACAGTATATCGAAGGGAAATTGGTTTGACTGATTACCTGAATGGGGAGACGTCAGGCGTGCAAAATCGCGAGATAATCCTGGAAGAACTATTGTTATTATGGTTGGCGAATGCAAACCCTGGTTTTTCACCTTTTCTTGAACTATTTGATGATACTGATTTAGAGTTAGGTACTGTTTATTCGTCGATGCTATCTGGACTTCATCAGTTTTTTGAGACCCAACCTCAGTTTGGACCAGATCACCAGAACCTGATCGATATGCTGCGCAGTCCAGCGATTAATTCCCCATATTCTCTTGCTGGTCAATTAGATTTTATTCGACAGCGCTGGGGATCTCTATTGGCAAGCGTTCTTTTCCGGTTATTAAGCAGCCTGGACTTTATCCAGGAAGAAGAGAAAGCAATCTTTAGCGGACCAGGCCCAGCCCGCGTTGTAGAATTTATCGGCCTGGAAAAGGAGATTGAGCGGTTCAGTCCCGATAAGGATTGGATGCCATCTTGTGTGGTACTAGCAAAAAATGCTTTTGTTTGGCTGGATCAACTTTCAAAACAATATCAACGCCCGATCCACCGGTTGGATCAGATCCCCGATTTTGAAATAGAAAAGATTGGTCGGTGGGGCTTTGGCGGATTATGGTTGATTGGTTTGTGGGAACGAAGTGCTGCCTCGCAGCGGATCAAACAATTACGAGGGAATCCCGATGCAGTGGCTTCGGCTTATTCCTTGTACGATTACCAGATCGCTGCTGATTTAGGTGGAGAAGAAGCCTATGAAAATCTACGTGACCGAGCCTGGAAGCAAGGTGTCCGCCTGGCTTCTGATATGGTTCCCAACCACATGGGGATTGATTCCCGCTGGGTGATCGAACACCCCGATTGGTTTGTATCGCTTGATTACAGTCCTTTCCCCTCGTATTCATTTAACGGCCCCAATCTATCCGGGGATAATCGCGTTGGTATTTATCTAGAAGACCACTACTACGACAGTAGTGATGCAGCTGTTGTATTTATGCGGGTTGATCATTGGACGGGTAGCACCAGATTCATCTATCATGGAAACGATGGCACGAGTTTTCCTTGGAATGATACCGCTCAGCTTAATTTTCTGTTATCTGAAGTACGTGAAGCAGTCATCCAGACGATCCTGCATGTCGCGAGAAAGTTCCCAATTATCCGTTTCGATGCAGCCATGACTTTGGCAAAGAAGCATTTCCAGCGTTTGTGGTTTCCTGAACCNGGGACTGGTGGAGCTATCCCAACTCGAGCTGAACATGGCCTAACTCGGGAGCAATTTGAAGGTGCATTCCCGATTGAGTTCTGGAGGGAGGTTGTCGATCGGGTTGCTCAAGAAGTGCCGGACACGCTCTTGCTCGCNGAGGCTTTCTGGTTGATGGAGGGTTATTTTGTCCGGACTTTGGGCATGCATCGGGTTTANAACAGCGCTTTCATGAATATGCTTAGAGATGAGAAAAACCAGGAATATCGGCTGGTGATAAAAAANACCCTGGAATTTGATCCGGAGATTCTGAAGAGATATGTAAACTTTATGAATAACCCCGACGAACGTACGGCAGTGGATCAATTCGGTAAAGGAGATAAATATTTCGGTACATGTACCTTAATGGCGACTTTGCCAGGGCTTCCCATGTTTGGGCATGGGCAGGTTGAAGGTTTTACAGAGAAGTATGGGATGGAATTTCGGCGTGCATTATGGGATGAGACTCCCGATCCATACTTAATAGAGCGGCATGAACGTGAGATTTTTCCCTTATTACGCCGGCGATATCTGTTTGCAGAAGCGCGAGACTTCCTTTTGTATGATTTCTATTCGATGGAAGGTTCTGTGAATGAGGACGTGTTTGCCTATTCAAATCGTGCTGGTGATGAACGCGCCTTGGTCATTTACCACAATCGCTATACAGATGCCCGCGGCTGGATTCGTGAATCAGCTGCATATTCTGTGAAGATGGATTCAGGAGATGAGCGCAACTTGGTACGCAAGAGTCTTGGAGATGGTCTTAGTCTGCACAACGATGACAACTACTTTGTTATCTTTCGGGACCATGTCTCTGGGCTTGAGTATATTCGGAATAGCCACGAAATCCACCAGCGCGGCTTGTATATCGAGCTCGGCGCGTATAAATACCATGTCTTTTTGGATTTTCGTGAAGTCAAAGAAAATGAATGGCGTCAATATTCACAATTAGCCGCTTATCTCAGCGGCCGAGGCGTGCCGAGTGTTGATGAGGCGATCAAAGAAATCTTCTTGCAGCCAATTCATTATCCATTTCGCGAATTGGTCAATACAGACCTGTTTCAACAATTGGATGAAAGCCGCCTTCCGAGCCGACAGGGATCCCTTGATTTGAAATTGATGAGTGAGGTAGAACAAAAAGCTGGGAATTTGTATAGTGAGATCAATGACTTCATCCAGGCGGGGCGGAGTAAAGAGGAGATTGAATCGTTTGCAGCAAAAGTGCAACAAGAAATAGAAATTATCTGTCAAGTCACAGCCCCAAGAGAGCGATTCTCATCCCTGAAATCAAAACCAGTCAGAGAGCTGGTGCAATCTGTTTTTGATGGGCTCAAGGCTGATGAAGAGGAAGACAAGGTTCCTTTTGGAATCCTGATTGGTTGGGCAATGACACATGCTCTCGGTCGGGTCGTGAGTGAAACTGATTACCCGGCGCGCAGCCGGAGCTGGTTGGATGAATACTTGTTTGGGAAGCTCCTATTCAATGCGCTGGTTGGTTTTGAGCTAGATGAAGCCACTGCCTGGAAGTCTGTAGGGTTAGTCAAGGTTCTGACCAATCACCAGGATTGGTATGATCAGTTACGCGACGAAAATCAATCAGATTTACGTGTTGTTTCAGATTGGTTAGAAGATGGAGAAATACAGCGCTTCTTGAAGGTCAATCGGTATCAAGGGATTCTTTGGTTCAATCATGAATCCTTTGTTATGCTTCTCCAGTGGATGGTAGCAATCGCGATTATCGATACGTTAGCTGATCCCCAAGTAAGTCAAGTCGCGAAAGTAAAAGCACTTACTGAATTAAAAGCTTTATACACCAGACTCAAATCCGCTGAGTTGAAATCTGAATATCGGGTAGAGAAATTGCTCGAAGAAGTAAAGGGTTATGCAGATTTCAAAACCCAGGTCCGATCCAGGAAATAGTTAAATGCAGCGTCAGCCCGCTGACCTGTCCGTGGGCTGACGACATTCTTCAAATCAGCTATTGCTGTTGGAGCCAGATCTTCGCCAGTAGCTAGACGAACCAACCGAACTGCCTGGGCTGCATATGCCAGATTGTTCTTTGGTTCAATCCGATCNAAATCGTCGAAAAACCAGCCACAGGAGGTGAACATGCGCTGGCGTTCGCGTTGTGATTCGAGCATTAGCTGAATGCGAAAGATTTGATCCTTCGTAAGAATTTTCCCAGCCATTTCATTGATCAAATCCGGGGTCCGAATTTCTCCTAATAAGGCGTGGATGTATCGCTGGCGAAGGCTCCGAGGTTTTGGAACCAAAGGATATACTGTTTCAAAGTAAATCAAATCCAGTGCAGTTGCCAGGTGATCTAAAGATTTTCTTAGGTGAGATTTCCATTCCCCATTGAGAGAAGAGCAAGCACACTCATCTGTCCAGCGGGCGATCCCATGGTGGCAAGACCAGGAGGTGTTCTCACGGATGCGGATTGTCTGCTTAGGTGGGTTGCGCTTCAACCATAAGGCTGGAAATGTCGGGGTGATCCCATGCTGTGTGCTGGCTCCATCCAGTAAATGAGCAAGAAACTGCTCCCTGAAGGGCTTGTGGTGACCATACAATTCACCATCTGATGCCAGTACAACCACCTGGGGATGGTTGTTTCGGATCTTTTCATTATGAAAAAGGGGATACAAATCTTTTTCAGCGAATCGGTCTGCATTCTCGGTAGATGAAGAGTCGAAGCTAATCCTTCCGCTTAGATCCCGTTCATAGAAAAATACTGTAATCTTTCGCCCACCGGACAATCGGACCTGATATGGTTCAGTGACATCGATATGATTCTCTGCTGCTTGCCAGGGAGCGAGAATAGTAAATTCTATCCCTTGATTAGCCAGGACAGTCAGGGTTTCATTATCAACTGCGGTCTCAGGTAGCCACATACCTTGAGGCTTGCGATTGAAGCGATGAGTAAAATCCGCTATCCCCCAATATACCTGGATTACTTTATCGGATGACGACGCTAATGGGAGAATAGTGTGGTTGTATGCCTGTGCCATGGCATTCCCAACCCCAAACTCGTATATATTAGCCTGATCTTGTTCAATGATATGCTGGGATGTCACGCGATCGTGAGATGCCAGCCAACTGAACAAAGTAGGACCAATATTAAAACTGATCAGTTTAAAATTACCGAGTTCTGCATTGGGGCGGTAGCACTCAGCAAATATTTTTTCATTCCAATTACGGTAAGGTGAGGCGCCGGGTTCAGATGGGATGATTCCAGTTAAAGGGTCTTCTCGAGGTGGTTGGTAGAAATGTCCATGAATACAGAATGAT
>Ga0031656_10000983_pt1 | contig 10617 bp, 11 predicted proteins | sample FrelakmetDIP11DI_FD_55080 | JGI IMG/M metagenome (GOLD analysis project Ga0031656, IMG submission 55080) | Freshwater lake sediment microbial communities from the University of Notre Dame, USA, for methane emissions studies - DIP11 DI | ecosystem: Environmental > Aquatic > Freshwater > Lake >... | reverse complement strand
AGGACCGAGTGGCAGGACCTCGGCGGCTACCGCATCGACCTCGGTGATCTCGGCGGCATGGGCGACCTCGGCGACCTGTTCGGGGAGTTTTTCGGCGGCGGTACCCGGCGCGGCCGCCAAGCCCGCAAGGGCCGCGACTACGAGGCTGTGGTCGAGGTCGACTTCGCTGACGCGGTACGCGGCTCCACGGTGGCACTCCCGGTCCAGCGCCAACTCCAGTGCGCCGACTGCGACGGCACCGGTAGCGCGAAGGGCGGCTCCTGCCCCACCTGCCGCGGCTCGGGCATGGTGGTCTCCACTGAGCGCCTGCGGGTCAAGATCCCGGAGGGCATCGCCGACGGCAACCGGGTGCGGGTGCCCGGCAAGGGCTCTGACGGCACGGGTGGGGGAACTGCCGGTGACCTCTTCGTTCGCGTCAGCGTCCGGCCGCATCCCTACTTCAAGCGGGATGGTGACAACATCCTGACCACGGTGCCGATCACCTTCCCGGAGGCCTACCGCGGCGCGGAGATCGAGGTCGGGACCATCCACGGCCCGGTGCGNGCCAAGGTGCCGCCGGGGACCGACTCCGGCCGCGTCTTCCGGCTGCGGGGCAAGGGCGTGCGCAACAAGAGGACTCGCGCCTACGGCGACCACCTGTACACGGTCGAGATCGTGGTGCCGAAAGTTGTCTCCCCGGGCGGCGAGGAGGCGGCGCGCCGGGTCGGCGAACTCTACCAGGGCAACCCGCGCGAGCGCGTGCCCAAGACGCTCTGAGTCGATCCGCCGCTTCATCGTTCCCGTCCCCGTTCCCGTACCCGTTCCCGACACGGCGCTGAACTGAACTGGGCTTTGCCCTCTGGGCTCTGCCGTCGCAGGTCGCCGTGACGTGAGCGGCGAGCTGCGGGATTCTCAGGTGGACGCCGGTTCGGATGATTGTCCGGGAACGGGAACGGGCACGGGAACGGGTACGGGGGAGAAACTGATTCCTCCCCCCGGCTACGCCTGCTCTGGCCAGACGCCGAGCCTGCGCGCCTTGGCGACGCGGCGCAGGAAGAGCTGCTTCTTCACGCCCCGCAGGTGGTTGACGAGGAGCACGCCGTCGAGGTGGTCGACCTCGTGGCAGACGGCCTGGGCGAGCAGCCCGTCGGCGACGATCGTGCGCCACTGGCCGGCCTCGTCCTGGGCGCGGACCCGCAGCCGGTGCGGCCGCGGGATCGTTGTGAACAGCCCGGGNAACGACAGACACCCCTCCTCGAGGTTCTCGCTGCCCTCGGTCGACACGATCTCGGGGTTGGCGAGGACGATCCGGGTGGCCTCATCCTTGCCGACCGACAGGTCGATGGTGGCGAGCCGGAGGTTGACGCCGATCTGCGGCGCGGCGACGCCAAGTCCCGGCGCCCGCCAGCCGGTTTCGAACAGGTCCTGGATGGTTTCGGCCAGCTCCGGTCCGAAGTCGGTGACCGGCAGATTGGCCGCCTGAAGCCGGGGATCGCCGTAGACCAGGATCGGACGCACCGCCATGGTCAGCCTCCCTGCGGGCCTCGGGGGCCTCGGTCGGGGGTGGTCACCGCGCCTGCCCCATGCGCGCCGAGGTCGCCTCCCAGGCGTGCCGGATCCGCTGCCGCAGCTCTGTCGAATCGGCGGTTTCCAGCTGGCGGTCGACGACCACCGGCCGGCCGCCAACGACCACGTGGCGCACGTCACCGGCGGTCGCGCCGTGGACGATTCGGGCAGCCGGGTGGCCGTCCGGCTGCAGCGACCAGCCGCGCAGGTCGACCACGGTCACATCGGCCGCCTTGCCCGGCTCCAGGGTGCCGATCTCGTGGTCGAGGTGGAGGGCGGCGGCGCCGTCGCGGGTGGCCATCGCGAGCACGCGGGNGGCCGGCATCGCCGAGGCGCCGTGGCGCAGCGAGTGCAGGGTCGCTGCCAGGCTCATCTCGTGGAAGATCGACAGGCGGTTGTTGCAGGGCGCACCGTCCGCTCCCAGCACCACCGGGACGCCGGCCTGCTTCAGCCCGGGCACGTCCGCGATCCCCGATCCGAGCTTGAGGTTGGTGCCAGGGCAGTGGCAGATCGTGGTCCGGCTCGCGGACAGCAGCGCAACCTCCTGCGGCTCGAGGTGGACGCCGTGGGCGAGGACTACATCCGGGCCGGTGAGGCCCACGGTGTGGAAGTACTCGATGTTGCTCGCGCCGATCACCGCCCGGATCGCGGCCACCTCGGTGGCGTTCTCGTTGGCGTGCGACTGAAGGAGCCAGCCGCGCGAACGGGCGAGCTCGGCGCACTCCTCGAGCAGCCGGCGTGAGCAGGACAGTGCGAAGCGCGGCGCCACCGCGTAGCGGAGCCGGCCTCCTGCCGCGCCGTGCCAGCGCTCGCCGAGCGCCGCGGCGTCCGCGAGCGAGCGGTCGGTGTCCTCGAGGAGTCCAGCCGGCACACCGTCGCCCGTGTCCATGTGGGTCTTGCCGGACACCAGCCGGATGCCGAGGCGCTCGGCGGCCTCGAACACCCGGCCGTGGTGGCGGCAGGTGCCGAAGTCGAGGGCGGTCGTGGTGCCGCCGCACAGCAGCTCGGCGATGCCGAGCTCGGCCGCCGCCTCGACGCCGTCGGCGTCGAGAGCCGCCTCGTAAGGCCACATCGCGGTGCGCAGCCAGGGCAGCAGCTCGAGGCCGTCCGCCTGGTGGCGGAGCAGGGACTGCACGACGTGGACGTGGCCCTGGACGAAGCCGGGCAGGACCGCAGCCTCGCTCGCGTCGAGCGTGCGGCGCGCCGTGATCCCTGGAGGCGACCCGCCGCGCGCCACCTCGACGATGCGGCCGCCGTCGACCAGCAGGTCGCCGCGGAACCACTCATCGTCGTCGACCATGGGCAGAACGATCCCGCCGCTGATTCGGAGTTCGATCTCGCGTGCCACCTTTTCAAGCCTCACATTCATGACCGAGAGTGTCAACCCGCACGATCGCTTCGCACTTCAGCTAGAGCAGCAACAGACTCGGGCATCCGACCCACATCGTTGTGGCGCCGGCATCTTGCCGGCATCGTTCCCTGTCCCGTTGCCGCTCGCCTCCCCGTTCCCGAAACTGCGTCCATGCTCGGCGAGCTCGTCTCGGAGAATCAGACCCGGCTTCGCCGTCGGCTCCGCCGTGACAAGCGGAGACGGAGTCGGGATCGGGCGCGGATCCGGCTTCCGGCTTCGTGCTTCGCACTNCGCCGTGACAGGTCGCTTTCAGCTTGCGGCTTCGCCCAGGGGCTACGCCGTCACGAGCCGCCGTGACACGAGCGGGCGCGGGCAACGGACTGCCGAGCGGTCAGCTGGGCTCGAGCGGCTTAACGTGGAGCTCGAGGCGATGGCCGCAGGCCTCGAGCCAGCCGCGCATGAGGTCGACGGTGGGGTTCGATCCCCAGCGCTCGGCCTGCGACACGGCCTGCTGGGTGATTCCGAGACGTTTAGCGAGCATCGCCTGACTCAAACCTGNAGCACTCCGCGCCTCGCGGAGCAGGTACCCGGGAACGTCAACCTCCCACGGCGGCAGCTTGTCCCAGCGTTTGAGGGCGCTCCATTCGATGAACGACCTGGGTCGGCGACGGATCAGCCGGGGCGGCCTCTCCGACCGGTTGTCGCTTCGGTTCACGGACCCGCGTTCGCCCATCTCTCGACCTCCTCCGCTGGTGGCTCATCGTTCTCCCACCGGGCTGAGAACCGAACCAGCGATGCCGTTCGAAACCGGCTGCCATGAGGGCGCGCGCTACGCGAGGGGTCACCGTACCGACCAGATCGACATCGCCGGTTGTGTACGCCCCGAGAGTGTAGAGCTCGACCGCCGCACCGCCGACCAGTACCGGCACGGTGCCGTCTTTCTCGAAGAGACTCTGAAGCCACACCACCAGCGCGGCGGTGCGGCGTGGCCCCTCCTCGGTCGCAACGATCTCGTCAATGTTCACGGATACAATATATAGATTGTATGTTTGAGTTTCAAGTGGCGGACGATGGGAACTCGACCCTGAGCATCTGGCCGACTCTGGCTCCGTGCCCGTGCCCGCGCCGCGAAATGCCATCCGGTCCGTCCATTTCCGAGACGGAGATCCGGCTTCGCCGTCGGCTCCGCCGTGACGCGAGCGGGCGCGGGCGGGTGCCTCAGTTGTCCGTGGTGGGAAACAGCGGCAGGGTCGGCTCGATGACGGGGAGGATCGCCTCCATGATGTCGTCGCCCCAGAGATCGCGGCGGTCGGGCGCGAGGCGCAGCGGCGCGAGGCCGCGGGCCTCGACCATCACGCCGAGGAGCTCGTCGATGGCGCGCTGGAATGCGGGGTCGACGGCGCGGACGCCGTCGTAGCCGGGCTCGGCCCACTGCGGAACCCAGACCAGCAGGTAGTAGGTCGGGAGCCAGTCGTCGAGCATGTGCTCCCAGCGCGGCTGCGGGCCGGCCGCGTGGACCAGGTAGCAGTAGTTGTCGAGCACCGAGCGATCGCAGAGCACGATCTCGTGGGTGGCGGTCGCCTCGATCTCGAGCGCCATCTGGGTGAGCAGGATCCACTCCTGGGCGCGCACCGTCGTCTGCTGGTTGATCGGCAGCGGGCAGCGCCGCGCCACCTCGCGCACGATCTCGACGTCGAGATTGCGGCGTTTGAGCCGGGCCGCGAGCTCGAAGCACAGGGTCGTCTTGCCGACGCCGTGGGTGCCGATGAGCGCGAGCTTCACGTCCGAATTCTACTGAAACCCGCTGCGCGAGCTTCAACCAAAGGGGCTACAGAGCGGCGATGCAGGTCCCTGCTGCCGAGAACTTGATGGCTTTGCCGTCGTCTTTCTCAGGATGCGCGCAGCGCATCCCGGCCCGCGTTTCTCACCGACCTCCGGTGGCACACGCCCACCGGTCACCCTTGCCTTGATTCAGGAGAACGGTGAGAAACGCGGGCTAGCCGTGCGGCCGCAGCGACGCCGGCAGCGCGGCCGCGGCCTCGAGCAGGATGCCGTGGATCTCCTCGGCCGAGCCGGCCTCGATCATCCGCGACAGCCGGCCCGGGCTGCGGACGATCCAGGCCAGCCGTGACAGCCAGCGCAGGTGCAGAGCGTCGTTGCGCAGCGCGAGCAGGAAGAAGATGTGCGTGGGCCCCATGTCGGGCGACCCGAAGGCCACGCCGGCCTTCGAGCGCGCCATCGCGACGAACTGGGTCGGGAACTTGTCGGCCGCGCGGCGGCGGGCGTGGAGGAAAGCCACGCCCTCGGGAACGGCGGTCGGCACCAGCCGCTCGCGCGCTGCCAGCGCCGCCTCGAACCACGCCTGATCCTTGACTAGGCCGAGCTTGGTGACCCGCTCGACCATGGCGTGGATCACGCCGTTGCGGTCGGTCGCTGCGAGGTCGGGCATGATCTGCTTGACGGTGATGATCTCGTCGAGCGGCGCGTCGGTCACCTGGCTGGGCGCCGCGCCACCGGTCCCCACCGACTCCGACGCCAGGGTGTCGAGGTACTCGTCGAGGAGGGCGCGCCGGAAGCGCCACTGGCCGCCGATCTTGACCCCGGGGATCTTGCCCTCGTGGGCGAGCCGGACCAGGGTGCGCTCGGCGAGCTTGAGGTAATCGGCGGCTTCCTTCGCGGTCAGGTAGGCTTCCATCATCCACTCCCCTGGCAGGCTGAGTCCGGCGCTCGATGGCTGAGTACTTCTTTTCCTGGCCGATGTCAAGGGAATCGGGCGGGGATGCGCAGGGTTGCGTGGACGGTGGGGCGTGTGCTATCACGTGTCGCATCGTGCCCGTGAGACCCGGCGGTCGGGCGGTCTGGCCCCTCCAGCCCGCGCACGGCACCGGTTGGTTGCGGGATCAACGCTTGCAGAAGTCGACCTCAGGAGGGAGCGACATGGACGTCACGGCAAAGGTGAAGGAAATCATCGTGCAGCAGCTCGGCGTGGACGCGGAGAAGGTGATCCCGGAGGCGTCGTTCGTCGATGACCTCGGCGCCGACTCGCTGGACGTGGTCGAGCTGGTCATGGCCTTCGAGGAGGAGTTCGGGGTCGAGATCCCGGACGAGGCGGCCGAGAAGATCGCCACGGTCAAGGACGCGATCGAGTACCTGCAGAAGAACCTGGCAGCGTGAGCATGGCCCGCCGGGTGGTCGTCACCGGCGTCGGCCTGGTGTCCCCGCTGGGCATCGGGACCGACGAGACCTGGCGGGGCCTGGTCGAGGGCCGCAGCGGCGCGGGGTTGATCACCCGTTTCGACACCACCGACTACTCGGTCAAGATCGCGTGCGAGGTGAAGGGCTTCGATCCGGCGGCGTGGTTCGAGCCGAAGGAGATCAAGAAGTTCGACACCTTCGTCCACTACGCGGTGGCCGCCGCCGACATGGCGCTCGCGCGGTCGGGCCTGCAGATCACCGAGGACATCGCCGACCGGGTCGGCGTCGTCATCGGCTCCGGCATCGGCGGTTTCCCGATGATCGAGCACAACCACCGGGCGCTGCTCGAGCGGGGCCCTCGCCGGGTGTCACCGTTCTTCATCCCGGGCGCGATCATCAATATGTGCTCGGGCCTGATCAGCATCCGCACCGGCGCCAAGGGGCCCAACGTCGCCACGGTGACGGCCTGCTCGACCTCCGCCCACGCGATCGGCGACGCCACGCTGTACATCCGCCACGGCTACGCGGACGCCATCATCGCGGGCGGCTCCGAAGCGGTGATCTCGCCGATGCCGGTGGCCGGTTTCTCGGCGATGCGTGCGCTCTCCACCCGCAATGACGCGCCGGAGAAGGCGTCCCGCCCGTGGGACCGGGACCGCGACGGCTTCGTGATGGGCGAGGGCGCCGGGATCGTGATCCTGGAGGAGTACGAGCACGCCCGCCGGCGCGGGGCGCCGATCCTGGCCGAGGTGCTCGGTTTCGGTATGTCTGGCGACGCCTACCATATCTCGGCGCCCAGCGAGGACGGCGACGGCGCGATCCGGGTGATGCGGGCCGCGCTCAAGGACGCCGGACTGCGGCCGGACCAGGTCGACTACGTCAACGCCCACGGCACCTCGACCCCGGCCGGTGATCCGATCGAGGTGATCGCGGTGAAGGCGGTGTTCGGCGACCACGCCCGCCGGTTGATGGTGTCGTCGACCAAGTCGATGACCGGCCACCTGCTGGGGGCGGCCGGCGGCTTCGAGTTCGGCGTCGCGGTGCTGGTCCTGATGCACGGCATCGTGCCGCCGACCATCAACCTCGACCAACCGGAGCCGAACGACGATCTCGACCACGTGCCGCACCACGCGCGGGAGGCGAAGGTCCGGATCGTGCTCAGCAACTCCTTCGGCTTCGGCGGCACCAACGCCTGCCTGGTGGCCGGCGCCGTCGACTAGGAGCGTTTAGGGCATAGGCCCCTCGGCGCACGCGGGTCGTAGGCCTTGGGGTGTGCGTGAGGCGGCGCGGTCGCTGGCTGGCCTCCGCCCCACGCGCGCCGAGAAGGATGCGCTGCGCGCATCCGGGGGCAGTGAAGCGGCTTCAACCTCCTCAAGCTGGTGAATGCCTCCCTGCAGGGCGAGCCTGAGTCCGCATGAAGCACCGACCTGCCACCACGCCCGCTCGAAAGGCCAATGCGACACGAACTCCTAGGTCGTGCCGCAGTGTGGCATTCCTCTGCTACACTACCGCGGATGAACGGCCGTTCAGTCATCCCAGCTCACCATCAGGGAGGTGCGCCGTGAACTGTATCGTCTGCATCGCCTGTGTTCCGGACACGGCGTCGATCATCAAGATCGGCCCGGACGGAAAGGGCATCGACGAGACCGGCATCAAGTGGATCGTTGCGCCCTACGACGAGTACGCCCTCGAGGAGGCGCTCAAGATCACCGAGGCCAGGGGCGGTGAGGTGACCGTGGTGACCTTCGGCCCGGACCGGGCGGAGTCGGCGCTGCGCGACTGCCTGGCCCGCGGCGCCCACAAGGCGATCCACGTGCGCGGCGGCGACGCGAGTCTGGGCGACAGCTTCACGATCGCCTCGGTGCTGGCCGCGGCCATCAAGGGCCTCTCCTACGACCTGATCCTGGTCGGCTTCAAGGGCGTCGGCACCGACAGTGGCCAGGTCGGCCAGATGCTCGCCGAGCTGCTGGGGATCCCGCACGTCGCCAACGTGCTGACCCTGGAGCTGGGTGACGGCGTGCTGACGGCGGGCCGCGACGTTGAGGGCGGCCGGGAGATCGTCGCGTCCCAGCTGCCGGCGCTGCTGACTTGCCAGAAGGGCCTCAACGAGCCCCGCTACGCTGCGCTCAAGGGCATCATGGCGGCCAAGAAGAAGCCGGTCGACAAGGTCGAGGTGGTGAGCCTCGGCATCCAGGAAGGCGCGAACCCCTTCTACGCGGTGCGGTCCCTGGCGCTGCCGCCGGCCAAGTCGGCGGGGACGGTCATCAAGGGCGAGGACGACCCGGCCGGAGCGGCCGCCCAGCTGGTCAAGCTGCTCCGCGACGAAGGCAAGGTGATCTAGGGAGGCGACGATGGCTGGAATCCTGGTTTTCGTGGAGCAGCGCAACGGCCAGATCCGGGCGGCCTCCCTGCAGGCCGTCTCCCAGGCGCGGCGCCTCGCCGCCGGAGCTGTGAGCGCGGTGCTGCCGGGCTCCGGCATCGCTGCCGCTGCCGCCTCCTTGGGAGCGTATGGAGCGTCGAAGGTCTTCGTCGCCGATGACCCGAACCTCGCCCTGTACTCGGCGGAGGGCTACGCCGAGGTGGTGGCCAAGGCGTGCGAGCAGGCCCAGCCGTCGGCGATCCTGTTCGGCGGCACCGCGATGGGCCGTGACCTCGCGCCCCGGGTTGCCGCCCGCCTCGGAGTCAGCGCCGTCGCCGACGCCACCGGCATCGCGCTCGAGGGCGACACCCTGGTCGTGACGCGGCCGGTCTACTCGGGCAAGGCGGTCGCCACCGTCGACACCGCCGGCAAGCGGCCGCAGGTGGTCAGCCTGCGTCCCAATGTGTTCGCGGCCGAGCTGGTTGAGGGCACCGCCGAGGTGGTCGCGCTCGACGGCCTCGCGCTCTCGATCCGGGCGGTGGTCAAGGAGCTCTTGGACACCGGCGGCGGTGAGCTCGACGTGGCCGAGGCCGACATCATCGTGTCCGGCGGCCGCGGCATCAAGGGCCCGGAGAACCTCGGCCTGATCCGCGACCTCGCGCACGCCCTCGGCGGCGCGGTCGGCGCGTCGCGCGCGATCGTCGACGCCGGCTGGATCGAGCACAAGAACCAGGTCGGGCAGACCGGCAAGGTCGTGAGCCCGACCCTCTATGTGGCCTGCGGCATCTCCGGCGCCATCCAGCACCTTGCCGGCATGTCCTCGTCCAAGGTCATCGTGGCCATCAACAAGGATCCGGACGCGCCGATCTTCAAGGTCGCGGACTACGGCATTGTGGGTGACCTGTTCCAGGTGATCCCGCCGATGGTGGACGCGATCAAGGCGCTCAAAGCGTGATCTCCGGCTGGTGATGTCTGCATCCGGCGGGCCAGCAGGCCCGCCGCATGCTATTCTTCGCGGCCGAGTCGAACGGGGGGGTCGTGGATCTCCAGACGCTGATCCTGTCGCTGTCGAGGTACTGGTCCGACGCCGGCTGCGTCGTCCAGCAGCCCTACGATCTCGAGATCGGGGCCGGCACCATGCACCCGGAGACCTTCCTGCGCGTGCTCGGGCCGGAGCCCTACCGCGTGGCCTACGTCCAGCCATCGCGGCGGCCGGCCGACGCCCGCTACGGCGAGAACCCGTTCCGGCTCGGACGCCACCTGCAGATGCAGGTCATCCTGAAGCCCTCGCCGGACGACGTCCAGCGGCTCTACCTGGCGTCGCTCGAGGCGATCGGCATCGACCCCGCGGTCCACGACATCCGCTTCGAGGAGGACAACTGGGAGTCGCCGACCCTCGGCGCGTGGGGGGTCGGCTGGCAGGTGCTGCTCGACGGCATGGAGATCACCCAGTTCACCTACTTCCAGCAGGCGGGCGGGATCGACCTCAACCCGGTCTCCGCGGAGCTGACCTACGGCCTGGAGCGGATCACGATGTTCCTGCAGCGCAGGAACTCGATCTACGACATCGAGTGGGGCGGCGGCGTGACCTACGGCGCGGTCCGCCTCGACGAGGAGCGCGAGGCCTCGGTCTACGGCTTCGAGGTGGCCGACGTCGAGATGCTGCGCCGCCACCTCGAGGACTGGGAGCGCGAGGCCGGCCGCTGCCTCGAGCACGACCCGCCGCTGGTCATCCCGGCGCTCGAGGCCACGCTCAAGACCTCGCACCTGTTCAACCTGATGGACGCCCGTGGCGCGGTGTCGGTGACCGAGCGGGTCGGCCTGATCGGCCGCATCCGGCGCAACGCGATCCGCGTCGCCAAGGCCTACGTGGCCCAGCGCGAGGGGCTCGGCTTCCCGCTCGGCGGCGCGTTCGGGGAGGTGTCCGGCTGATGGCGACCTTCCTGCTCGAGCTGCTCACCGAGGAGATCCCGGCCAATGGGCTGCCAGGGGCGCGCCGGCAGCTTGCCGAGGCGGTCGGCGAGGGCCTCGAAGCCGCCGGCCTGACCGGCGCCAGGGTGCGCGCGCTGTCCACCAGCCGGCGGCTGGTCGTCATCGCCGAGGGCGTGCCCGAGCGGCAGCCTGATCGCACCGAGCGGGTGACCGGCCCGCCGGTCAGCGTCGCCTA
>Ga0031656_10000980_pt1 | contig 10620 bp, 8 predicted proteins | sample FrelakmetDIP11DI_FD_55080 | JGI IMG/M metagenome (GOLD analysis project Ga0031656, IMG submission 55080) | Freshwater lake sediment microbial communities from the University of Notre Dame, USA, for methane emissions studies - DIP11 DI | ecosystem: Environmental > Aquatic > Freshwater > Lake >... | reverse complement strand
ATCTGCCGACGTTTCGGCCGCGAAGGCGGCCGGGTGGCCGTCATCGACATGAACGGGGAGGAGGCATCGCGCCAGGTCAAGGCTTTACAGGGATCGGGTGTTGAAGCTAAAGCCTTCACCTGTGATGTGAGCCGGGAAGAGGAATGTTTACAGACCATTCAGGCTGTTATTGACGTTTACGGAGGGATTGACGTCCTTGTAAACAACGCCGGCCTGACTCAGCGCAGCGCCTTTTTGGATACCCAAACCGTTGTTTACAAAAAGATCATGGCCGTGAACTTCTTCGGAGCCCTCTACTGTACCAAGGCGGCGATAAGGAGCCTGATTGAACGGCGGGGTGTCATTGTCGTCACCTCCAGCCACGCCGGATATGCGCCGCTGCTGGGACGGACGGCCTACAGCGCCAGCAAGCATGCCCTCCATGGTCTTTTTGAAAGTTTGCGCACGGAAGTCAAGAAGATGGGCGTGCACGTCATGATGCTCTGCCCCGGATTCACTCGAACGAACCTGCAGGAGAGGGCTCTGGATGGTGACGGCAGCATTACCCGACATCCGAGGTCTAAAGTCGGGGCAGAGGATACACCGGAACATGTTGCCCAAGCTGTGTTCCAGGGAGTCATGAAGAGGAAGCGTATGCTGGTTCTGACGCCGACGGGTAAAATGACTTACTGGCTCAGTCGCCTGGCTCCAGGACTCTATGAGAAGATCATGGCCAACCAGTTAAAACAGGAATTAATCCGCCAGCCTTAGAATGAGTGGCTTCTCGCTTCTGGATTGGCAGGGCTTGCAGTATGCAGGAGGAAGTGGATACGAAAGGCCGGGTGGTTGCTAATCGCTCTCTTACAGGACTCGCACAAAATATCTTGTGGTCGGCTAAACAACGAGATCGCTCTTTCTCATCAAGCTCGGCTACAAATCAGTAACTCATATCCAAGTAATCTGAGGGATGTGACATATGCAGTTCGCGGCAAGTAACACAACTTGACACCCAGGGCTTCAGGCTACCATTACAAACCTTGATATTGGTCGGAATTCAGGATCTGCAATAATCTTTACTCTGTACCGTCACCAACGTTCTTATCGTAATCTACACTTTAGGGAGGTCGTTCTTGCTGATGATCGGAAGATCATCGGCACAGATATCAAGGAGGTTCAGTTTGGTTGGCCGCTTGGCATGCCGCTGGTGCGCAAGATGGGAAAGGACTTATGGGAGATTCGTAGCCACCTGGAAGGCCGTATTGCTAGAGTGCTAGTCACGGTGGTTGGAGGCCAAATGGTGTTGCTCCATGCTTTCATCAAAAAGTCCCGGAAGACGCCCCAATCCGATTTAGAGACAGCCAAGGCTCGCAAGAGCCACTTGTAGGAGGTATTCATGAGGAATCCGCGTATTGGTAGCGATTTTGATGACTTTCTAAAGGAAGAAGGCATCCAGGAAGAAGTCACGGCAGCAGCCATTAAGCGTGTTATTGCTTGGCAATTGGTTGAGGCCATGAAGAGAATGCACATCACGAAGACTGAAATGGCAGTTCGTATGGGGACGAGTCGTGCTGTTGTAAATCGGTTGCTGGATGAGGATGATACCAGTGTTACCTTGGCTACGCTGGCGCGTGCCAGTTTGGCGGTGGGTATTCCGCTGAAAATTGAGCTCTCACCAGACACTGTGGCATAGGTGAGGGTGAGGTGATAGAGATTCTTTTTTCGGATTTGCACTATACGGGGTTCAGCCCTGTGCGTCTGGGTGACACCACATGGCAGAGCAAAACCTCCCCGACGGACGNACTTGTCCGCCGGGTTCGCCCCGGGTCCGGCGAGACATGCAGCGCTCATCGTGCTCAGCCCTCTTGACAACATCACATTCCAATCAACCACCACACTGCGGATTGAACCGCTTTGTTCCTTTTTGCCATGTCGGAGCTGCCAAGTCCCTCCCAGTGTTTCCGCCGATTCTCGAAGGAAGCGAATCCGTCAGACACAACCTTCCTCCGATAGTCATCGAGCCATAGTTCAAGCTGGGCTATGGCCATCTTCCTCCGGTGTCCGGGGGGCCGATCCTGAAGGTGCCCGACGCTGTCACCTTGCTAAATCCCGGTGCTTACCTCTATTTCCTGCAGGGTGGAGTTCAGAATGAAAGCAGTTTCTTTTTTTCTTCGAGCGGCGTGGCATTCATTGCTTTGACAAANCACGATGNGCTTCCGGATCTGGTCAACGTCCAGAGAATCCCGCTCGACTCTTGGTTGATCGATCGCAGACTGGTGTCGCAAAAGCAGGTCTTCGGTTTGGGCGAGTTGACCGATGTTGCGAAGAGTGCGGTTTCGGTTTACAAAGAGACGTTGCTTCGGCACCGGTGGATTGACAGGAAGAGCTTCATCCAGAGCGGGCATTTCAATGCGGACTATTTCTGGTACCCCCAGGGCGATCATCAAGAAGTCGAACGGATGGCCTACCAGAAGTTTGACGCCGTCTTTGCGTCGGAAGAAGGCAAGGCATTCCTGGGCGTGTATGACCAATGCAGTCTTTCGACTTGCGGGTACGAAGAAATCAGGGCGGCGGCGCGGCGTTACTATAGTGTTGCTTCCCAACGAAAATATGTGGGCTTCGATGAATACGTGCTTGTGGCGATGCTCAGTGGTGCTCCGCCGCCCAAGCCTTTCCCGCGGATCAAGACTGACCGGATCAGCCGGTTCCACGATTGCGGCCGAGGCGTCTTTTATGAGGGTTTCGGGGTTCAAGCACTCGTGACGAGCAATTGGGCCTTTGGGAGGTAAAACCCAGACCTCCACCTCGGATGCCCAAAGCGCAGCCCTTATACACCGAGCCCCATATCGATTATTCAGACTCCCAGGTCCTGCCTTCCGATAACGGGTTTTATGTGGGCCCATATACCCGGCTGACCTCCAGCCATGAGTTTTGAAATCGACGTGCGGCTTGCAGGGTGATTTCCGCCCTTTTTCGCTCAAAACGCCGCCTCACCTCAGCTAACGCAATTTCTAAGCGATACGCCGCCTGTTGAAAACTTGCAGAATGGTTGACTCACAATAGCGCCCATCCGGTTTCGATTAGCAATAGAAATCGCTAATAGCAGAGGCGGAGCAAATCATCAAAACAAAAGCGGAGCCGAAGCCCCGCTCATGTTCTTTGAAAACCGAATAAGGTTTTCTTACTTTGGCAAGGACTGTTCAGGGTCGATGAATTCTCTCCAGACACTGCCCCAATCGCTGCCTCTTACCCAATCGGTTCTCCTTTCATCCGTGCGCCTTCGATCCTTGCGTCTCCTTCTGTCTTTTCCACCCTCTAGAAAATATTCCAAGCTATAGGATCTGCGTCTATCCTCGCCACCGCGTCTATCATATGGGAATCGAATCCTAGTGGTCATTATGAGTCTCCAACGCCAGAAGTCAGAGTTGTGAAATAGAATCTACTTGCTAAATCTCTTCCTGACCCCTACAAGCCCAACCAACCCAGAAGCAAGAAGCAGCATGATGGTGGGTTCGGGGAGGGCAAAAGGCAGAGCCAGAACGGCCCTGCCTTCTCCTCATTTCGGATCGTTACATGTTGATGGGCAGGTTGGTAATTTCACCTTCTGTAACCGCAACGTCCACCTGGATTATGCTATCCTTCCCAGAAGTTGAAACAACTGCGTCATAGAAGCCCACAGGCAATTTTATGCTGTAAAGCCCAGTGTGGATGACATTAAGGGATTTGATTTCGATCCACGTATCGGTGCCACCGCAGTCGACAAATTGCCTAAAGCTGATAGTCGCATACTGATCCGTCTCTGCTCCTGCAATGATGACGTTTCCAGAAACGGTTCCGGTGGGAGCTGAGGTAAGTGTGAAATCATGATTTTCAGCTACTTGCCCTGCGGTAAGAGAAACAGTGCATTCCACTACAGGATCGTAACTGGCACGGTATGCAATCAAGGTATAGGTTCCGGGTTTTACAAAGATCTTGTATTGCCCTTTTTCGTCAGTGAATGTTGAGGCCTCGATTACTACCCGATCCTTTATATCAGATGCAGCGGTGTTATTTATCTGTGCACTAACCAACACTCCCGAAAGAGGCTTCTTGGTAGCACCGTCAATCACTGTGCCACTGATGATAGAGTATTTTTGAGTGTTCAGCACCTTTATCGTAGGCTTCAAAAGCCATGTACCACTATTGCCTCCAACTACAACCGATTCTGAAGCACTAAAATCAAGGATCAGTTCTGTGGTCTGATTGGCACTGATGGTAAAGCCATGAACGATCTTAACACCCGTCTGGAATCCACTCGGAATCTTCAGCTCATGGTCTGCGTCATTCAAGTCGACTACATAGTTCGCATATGGGTGCTGTTTGCTCAGAATGTTTATTCCTGCATCTGGAGTCTTTCCAATTATCAGTCGCATCTCAGTGTAGTCCCCTGCATACAGTTCTGCAATTCCAAGCTCTTCCCGAACACCATTAACCAAATCCAACAAATTGTAGGTCTTATTCGGTGCACCCACAACCTTCCATGACCCTCCCGGCACGTGGTATTGGACTTCCTTTATTGTCACGTAGACAGCTTTATAATTTTCAGTACTTGCGTCTGTAAGTCCGGCAGAAAGGGTGCCTTTCTGAGAATCTCCATCACAGGAAGGCAAAACAATGAACGCAGATAATGTTAATACCCAGTAAAGGAGTCTTATCCCTTTCATGAAAGACCTCAATGGCTGTTTTTTTGTAAGCGTATCGATTCTACATATAAGAATCTTGCCACACAAGTGAAAGTCGACAACCCTTCTTTTGGGGAAATAGTTTACCTCCTAAATTTCCTCCTCAACCCTGCAAGCCCCACCAGGCCAGAAGCGAGAAGCAGCATTGTGGCGGGTTCGGGGACAAGGTATATTCGCTTCAGGTGCAGTGAACATTGCCAAGGAGGTCGCTCCTGGGGTGTGCAAGATATTATATACCAAGAAAGCATCTTGCGGAGATATCCTTCCATCACGGTTGATATCAAGCGGGTCATTGATGACTGTCATATATGCTCTGCTATTTATGGCATTGATTATAGCTGCTTCGTCAAAGGGAGTAACCTGCCCATCACCGGTTACATCACCAACTAGATTTCCGAAATAAGAAACTTCTGGAGTGGCAAGTCCCAAAGTTGTTCGAACTGTTNCCTGGAGCCACTGATCCTCAATAGCCTTATTACCCCAGATTATCGTCAGGTGATCTGATCCGCCACCCCTTGACCCGAACGTACGGCAAAGTTTGTAGGAGCCGGTGCTGCCAGCCAGGTGTCAACATTAGAATTGTTGCCCATTAGGAAGCTAAAGTCGGATAAAGACGGCGAACTAACCAGCCCAGCGCTATCGATCATAATGCTATTTATTCCAAAACTGTAGCTCGTAAAGTTGGCGAATGTGGAAGTTTGGCCTGGAAGCAGAGCGGACTTGTCAGTTGCAATTGCCGCATCGTCTGAATTCGAGTTACTGACATCCCNAAATGAATCATTGTAGAAAATTTGGCGGAGCTCGATGATTGCCGCATCAGCCTGCCCGACTGCTAGAACCAGCAAGGCCATAAAGAAAATGAACTTATAGTATCTTTTTCATTCCTTCATCTCCTTTCAGTTATGAGGCAACCTCTGAAAAAGGGTAAAGGTGGGACAACGCCGACCTATCCGAGTATATTCAACATGCGAAATCCATGCCGTGATTTATGGGGGTTTCGTGCCTAACTATTTCAGGCAGTTAGAAAAGCGGCATCTCAGGGAGGCATGGGAGTAGGTAATTCGCTACCATCAAATGGGAAGAAAATTTCCACTTTGTGGCAAGAGATTACACTGTACACTATCAGGGCGGATTGATTTAGGCGTCGGAAGCGCGGGGTATAGGTACGATTGGTCAAAACTGAGGGATGAAACAGCGTGGCCTGTTAAGGCAGGTAGGGAGCCCAACCGGAAGTGGGCATTTTCATATTAGTCTGCGCGATAGACTTCGATACATCAAAAGTGGAGCCCAAGCCCCGCTTATGTTCTTCGACATGACTATTTGAGATGAGGCGCTTTAAAACCGGTTGTCGACAAGGGTATTGCCGGTACCGGATATATTCGCCGTATCATTAAGGGTTGAAACGTTGTTAACAAGCAAGCTATTGCTGCAATGAATCCCAGTGTCATTCCCATAGGCTGTGCACCCTTTAATTATATGGCCGAACCCAGCTAGGCGTATTCCCTTGTCGGTGTTCTCAATCACCCTGACATTGATTATTCTGTGGCACGTCTCCGGTGGATCTACAAAATATGCGCCGATACCGTCTACAAAGTTTCTAACAGTGCCGTTCCGGATTTCCACATTTTTCCACGGGCCGGATGAGATAGTTATTCCAGTTCCTGAGCCAACGCCAGACCCGCTCATCGTAAAGCCCATCAAGTCAAGGGTTACATTACTGGAAGTGATATATATGCGCCCACTAAGATTTCCCCCCAGGTAGTAGAAGCCGGGGGCACTGATGGTGTAAGGACTGGTAGTGATTTGGGTGCCGACACCGGCACTAACAGCGCTACTGTCCTCTCCCAATGGAATCACCACCACCTTGGTCTGTGCCAGTACTGTGAGGGGGGCCAACAAAAGCAACATGCCGAAGATGCCAAAGATACTTTTCATAAACTGGCTGGAGATCTTCATCGTGTGCCTCCTTATTGAGAAGAGGTTATTTTGTTAGCTCTTTCTATCACGATTAGCGTTCCAAGTCTATCCCCCTACCAGGAAGACGTCAGATAGCGATTTGCCCAAGTAACCTATCGAAGACGCGATCAGGGTAGTAGCAATGACTACCCAATTCATCCTATCGCGTGGATATAGAGGGAGCCGGTTGCAATTTCGAAATTGAAACCGACCCTGAGCATGCCTTTGAAATCATAATCTTCGAATCACTCGCCACAGGGCAACTCCCACACGGGAGGTAAACCGAATGCGGTTTCAATCGTCTAAAGTTATAAAACATCGGCAAGTTCCGGCAAACCGCTGGACAGGTTGGATCATTGGTGGTTAATATAACAGATAGAATTCAAACAAGGGCTTGACATGAAGACCTGGAAATCCTTCCAATTGATAATGGCCTTTCTTCTCGCAATTCTCCTGGCGGTGCCCCCGGTGGTGCTCGCCCAGGACAGTAAGGCCGCAGCCGCAAAGAGATTCTCCCAGGAGGANCTGGATCAGATTCTGGCACCTGTCGCTCTTTACCCCGACTCGCTCCTCGCCCAGGCTCTGATGGCGTCTACCTACCCTTTGGAGGTCGTCATGGCCGACCGGTGGGTCAAGCAGAACAAGAACCTCACGGGGGNTAAACTGATTGAAGCCGCGGACAAACAGCCATGGGACCCCAGCGTTAAGGCTCTGGTATCTTTCCCCGACCTACTCTCCACAATGGCGGAGAAGCTGGAATGGACGGAAAAACTCGGGGACGCCTTCCTGGCCCAGCAGACCGACGTCATGGAAACGGTCCAGAGCCTCCGGAAAAAGGCCTATGAGGCCGGGAACCTGAAATCGACTAATGAGCAGCACGTGATCGTCGAGAAGGAGACCATCTTGGTCGAGCCAGCCGACCCGAGGGTCGTCTATGTGCCTGTCTATGATCCCTGGCGGGTTTACGGACCATGGTGGTGGCCCTACTATCCGCCCTATGTCTTTTACCCCTACCCTTATCCTTCGGTGGTCTATTATCCCGGATACATCGGGTTCAGTGTCAGTTTCGTTGTAGGTGCTTACTGGGGAAACTGGGGGTATTGCAACTGGCCTTATAGATCAGTCTATGTGAATCATTACCACCACGGGCGTCCATACCCGGGGTATCGTACGGCACCCGTTGGCAGCGTTGTCGCGTCAGGGGGTGCGCCCACCATGCAGAAGTGGACGCACGACCGGTACCACCGAAGGGGAGTGGCGTACAGGGACGCGGCAGTCGGGAACCAGTTCGGGCAGGTGAGCAGGACAACCGCGGACAACCGCCGTGTTTCNCGCACCTTCGAGGATAACATGGCCAGGAGGACTGCAGCCACGAAAGCCGATGCCNCAACGCGGACCGGGGCAGGCAGTAACGTCGGGAGAACCATAGGCGGGCCTTACTCGTCGATCGACAGGCGTGGAAAACNCGAGGCCTCCGTCTCCCGAACAAGACCGGACCACGCGGGCGCTGATCGGGTAATCGGCAGCCNCAGTGCGGGAAAGACATCTCCGACGATAGAGAGAAGCGGCCGGATTGACACATCATCCACACCACGGAAGGGGATCGAACAGCGCGGATTCGGCCGGCAGGCCACCGAGCGGGCGTACCACCCCCCATCTGCACAGGGCGAAGTTCCCTCCGCTCCCGCAGGGTTGAATCGTGGTGTCACTGTCCCCAAAGCCGTAAACTGGGGCCGGGGTGAGAGTGTCTCCGCACCGAAGACTCAAAACTGGAACGGCATGACGGGCGGCCAAGGGAGTGTGGGCAGTGCGTTCTCCCGGGGAGGCGCCGTCGGGGCCGGTGGCGCCTTGTCCCGCGGGGGTTCAGGCGGTCACATCGGCGGCGGCATGCGCGGAGGCAGCTTCCACGGCGGCCGCTGAGTAGGTGATGGTGATAAGAACTCCCTTTTTTTGGGCCNGAGTAAAGGCGATTTTCGCCTTTTGTGTCAAGGGACAGCCAAATCGTGATGTTGTGGATAGTTGTCTTCCATCGGCATTGGCACGTGGTGGCGGGATGAGCAAGGCTTATGATTAACATCAGTAGCCTATAGCATTGTCAGATGAGACATAGGTTATGACTTCCAAATTCAAACATGCAGGTGTAGGGCCGATTGCGTTTTTTTCACCTAAGGGACCGAGACACCCCTGGCGGAAACCAGGTAGGAGCCTAACCGGAAGTTGGCATTTGATTCCTGTCGTCAGTGGTCGTCCTGCGGGATGCTAATTTTACTGCCGTACCACTTGCTACAAGAAATAGCATTGACTGACAGCCCCAGAGAACTCAACATAATCTAAGTCTACCGCAATTACCGCATCAGCACCAATCTCGGCAGCTTCCTTTCTCACCCATTCCACAATCCGAACTCGAGCTACTCTCCCGCCTGAAGAAACTTCCCCAGCTCCTGGTTGAAGAGTGAGGGGTGTTCCATCATGGGGGAGTGTCCGCTGTCGGGAAAGAGTATCAGGGTGGAGGAGTGGATTCTTGTCTGGAGGAAGGAAGCGTCCTGCGGCGAGGCCACCGGGTCCTTGGCGCCCCACAGAATGAGTGTGGGTTGCCGGATGGAGGCCAGCTTCGGGCGGATGTCGAAATCGATGATGCTGACGGTCATCTGCACCTTCGGAGTCATGGGCAGAAGAGGTTTCCCGGTGATGGGCGTTTTCAGGGATTCGAAGAAATCCCGGACCGTTTGGGGCTTCTGCTGTTCGATTAAATCGTCGGCCATGGCCCGGAATTGATTTTTGAGGAAGCTTTCCACGGATTCCCACTCGGTGTCTGCCCCCATGATTTTCTTGGACATGGCGTAACCGAGGAATTCCGATTTGTCCCCGATCCCTACGGCATCGGTAATGACCAACTTCTTGACTCTCGACTTGGGCCGAGAGGCCACGTTGAGAGCCACCACTCCTCCCATGGAGTGGCCCACTAGGTTCACCCGGTCGATTTCCTGTTCCTGGAGAAACTTTTCCACCACATCGGTCAACCATTCGATGGAGTACTGCACCTCGGGTTTATCCGATTCCCCGAAGCCGGGAAAATCCATGGCCATGACCCGGTAGGTGGCGGCAAAAGCCGGCAGGTTGGCCGACCAGTCTCTCCAGGATCCCCCCAGTCCGTGAAGAAACAGGATCGGCGGTCCCTTCCCCGCCTCCACGAAATGCACGTTGACCCCGGAAATCTTCACCTTATTGGAGGGGATGGAGAGATGGTCGGGAGCCCCCTGTCCAAAAGCCCAAAGGGTCATGGAGAAAAGCAGAAGGGTGGACAGCGGACCATGGACAAAAACGAAGCGCCTCATGGAAATTCCTAAGGCGGCCAAGTGGCCTTTGCAACATAATTTGGTTTCCACGGATTTGAGGATAGAAGATCTGCCCCGGCCTGTCAATTCGTCATCTCGGGTGAGATAACAACCAGCCTGAAGTCAGTTGTAAGTCACGGAAGAAAACNGAGATGAAACACCGTGTCCTCCCAAGGGAGGTAGGGAGCCCAACCGGAAGTGGGCATTTTCATATCAGTCTGCGCGATAGACTACGTAATCTTCAATTTCAGACCCTCTGTGAGGGCCATCGCGCTCGGGCACTGTCATGCCGAGGCGCGACGGACCGAGAAGCCCCGCGTTGCGGCTGCCACCACCCGAAGCAACGAAATCGTGGCCGGCACGATGCCGTCGGTCTTGCCTTTTGAANATCTGACCCATNCTCACCAATTCTTTGGCANGCTGTCGGCCAGCAGGCAGGAGACTTTTTCTCTCTCAAGGATTCGATGGGCTTTGTGGTCAAAGGTGAGCCAGAGCCCTTTCAAATCCTTCGCAAGCGCTGCGTAACATGCATCATATCCCGTGAGACCCAGTCCGACGAAACGACTTGCTTTGAGCGCCAGGTCTTCCGTCATGGGCTGTCGGAATATGCCGCCTTGCAAAAGCGGAATGAT
>Ga0031656_10000979_pt1 | contig 10628 bp, 9 predicted proteins | sample FrelakmetDIP11DI_FD_55080 | JGI IMG/M metagenome (GOLD analysis project Ga0031656, IMG submission 55080) | Freshwater lake sediment microbial communities from the University of Notre Dame, USA, for methane emissions studies - DIP11 DI | ecosystem: Environmental > Aquatic > Freshwater > Lake >... | reverse complement strand
CGTCGGCCGCCGACTCGGGATCGCGCCCGCCTGCGGCAGGCAGCGGATTGCGCACGCCGTCGATGCGCCCGTCGTTGGTCACGACGTGCCACAGCGCATCGGCTCCGATGTTGCCCGCGGCGCCGTTGCCGGTGCGATAGGCGGCGGCGAACGTGGTGCCGGTCGCGGGGCGGCGTCCGTGCTCGCCGTCGCCGAACCGCAGTTCGGTGGCGCCGTCGTGCTCGGACTCGGCCACGAACGCGGGCTCGGATTCGTCCGAGTCGAGCAGGTCGCGCACCGGGAACCAGTCCGAGGGAATTCCGTCCACGCGGCCCTCGAGGCGCAGCGCGGCGCGGGCGGCGGCGACCGCATACGCGAACGCGGCGGAGGCGGGTGCGTCGGGATCGAAGCGCACGCGCTCGCGCACGAGGCCGGCGGCCGACGCGACGGTGCGCACGACCGTACCGGTGCGCGTGAGCGGGGCGTGCTCGAGGCGCGGACGGAAGCGCGGCGGCACCGGCGGCGGCAGCGGGCGATCGCAGCCGCCGAGGTCCGCGTCGTGCGCAAGATGCAGCCGCGGGGCGGGCACGCGCCACGCGGCCTGGTCGTGGGTCGCGTTCTCGGTGACGCGGCGGCCGTGATCCACCAGCACGATGTTGCCGTGCGCGATGCTCACGTCGGGAATCGCCGCGCCGCCTTCCTCGGCCACCGACGAGATGCACAGCGGAAACGGGAGCGCGTCCGCGGCGTCCCACGCGATGCGCGTGATCTGCGCGCCGTCCAGCGGATCGGCGAGCGGTTGGCCGTCCTCGGCGTGCACCACGGCGGTCAGCCTCACGGCGTGGCGATGCTGCGGGTCGGCGTCGGCGGCCAGACCGGTGAGCGGCCCCACGCGCTCTTCCAGGACGAGGACCATGCCGGCGGCGAGCGTCGGCCAGTGTCCGCGCAGCACGGCGGCGGTGGCGCCGCGCGGCAGGCAGCAGCGCTCGTCGCCCCAGGTGTGGAAAAAGAACCGCTCGTGATCGCGGAACAGCGCGATCGGCGCGGCCGGCGCCTCAGGGTCGAGCAGCGGCACCACCGGCTCGAAGAACAGCGCGCCGGCGTCGACCGCCTGCTCCTCGGCACGCGAGCCGGGGACGAGGCGTCGGTCCGGCAGCTCCGCGACGCGGGTGCAGAAGCGCACCGCGTCGGGCGCGATGACGGCATCGGCGTTCACCATGAGCTGCGCCCAGGTGCGCGCGTTGCAGCCGTCGTGCATNAAGTAGTCGACCAGCAGCGCGTGGCGGCGCACCGACACGCGCCGGCGCGCGGTCTCGAGATACGCCTCGGTGCCGACCGCATCCTGCTGGTAGCTCAGGTGGTCGCCCGTGTAGGCGAGCAGTTCCACCAGCGTGACGCCGACGTCCGCAGCGTTGCGGGTGCGCCAGCCGGGCACCTGCTGCGTGAGCCGGTCGAGGATCAGGCGGCGGAAGCTCTCGTAGTCCTTGGCGAGATAGTCGATCTCCGGCGCCTCGTCCGGCACCGGGGGACACACCGCCGCCGGGCGGCAGTCGAACTCCGACGGGCAGTCCACCTTGAACGAGAACTCGATTGTGGAGAGGATCGGGTCGAAGCCGGCCGGCGGGCGCGGGTCGATCGCCGAACGCACGATGGACAGCACGTAGCGCGAGAAGTCGCCCGAGTCCGCCGTACGCACCACCACCTCGTCCGCGCCCACCGCGATGACCGTCGGGGCCGGATTGCGTACTCGCTCGCCGCCCGTGATGCGCACGTTGCCCGCGCCCAGCCCGGCGCTGTGCTGCGCCGTGAGCGGGTTGATGAAGTGCACCGTCAGCCGGCGCTGCCACAGCAGCGGGCCGCGCTGCGACGGCGGCAGCGCATCGTGCTCGGCCTGCTCGGCGGCATCGAGCTCGGCGCGGACGAGGTCGCCGACCTCGATCCAGTCGATGCCGTTCAGCGTCGCGTGCCGGTCCACGGCATTGCGGCGGAAGCGGTCGCAGCAGAGGTACCTCATGCCGCCCCCGCCGTGCGCTCGAAGGTGTCGGTGCGTCGCTCGCCGGTGCGCTGGATCACGTACTGCACCAGCACGCGCAGCGCGGAGTCGTCGCGCGACACGCGCACCTGCTCCACCGACAGCACGTCGCCGAGCCACTGCTCCAGCGCGCCCTGCACCAGGAACTGCGCGGTCGCGGCGAGTTCGTCCGACAGCGGCGCGAACATGAGCTGCATGACCCCGCTGCCGAAGGTCGGGCGGTTGACGCGCTCGCCGGGCAGGGTGAACAGCACCTGCTCGATGAGGTCGCGGATGTGGTCCGCATCGCCCGCCTCGGCGGTGCGGCCGCGGGCATCGAAGCGGTAGGGATAGTCGACGTTCATGTCTTCCCCGTCAGGTCGCGATCACGCGCGTCTGTGCGACCACCGGCATCATCGGCGTACCGGTAGGAGTGCAGACGGACATGCCGCTCATCAGCACCAGCGGCTGCCCGGTGGCGAACACGCGCGTCGCGCCGACGATCCACTGCCCGGTGACGCACGGGCCGTTGCCGCCGGGCGGGACGAACGCGCAACCGGCGATCGCATAGGGCGCCGCGAGGGTGGTCACCGGCTGGCCGCTCACCATGACGCGCGGATTGGGCGCAGTGGGCGTGGCCTGGCCGCCGTGCGCGCAGAGCACGGTGGCGCCGAGGTGGAGGACGGGTCCGGGCATCGTCGTCTCACACCACCGTCAGCGCGCCCATGTTCACGTTCACCGTCGGTCCGGTCATGACGATCGAGGCCCCCTTGCCGTTCTGGATGTAGATGCCGGTGTCGTTCACGATCAGCGTCGCGCCGGTAGCGCTCTTCAGCATGATTCCGCCGGTGGGCCCGGGCAGGTCGCTGATCACCAGCGTGTTCTGTCCCGCGGTCTGCAGCACGATGTTGGGCGAGATCGGCAGGCCGGCATGCGCGAGCGGCGGCACGTCCGAGGCCGCGCCCCAGCGGCAGCCCACCCAGATGGGATAGCTCGGGTCGCCCTGCTCGAACTCCACCCATACGCCCGCACCGATCGGCGGCACGAAGTAACTGCCCATGGGCGGGCCGGTGGGACCGGCCAGCGGGACGCACGCCTCGGCCCACGACGATGGCGTCGGGCCGAGCACGTCGGGCACGGTCACCAGCAGCCGCCCGCGCATGAGCGGATCCACGTTGTTCATCACCGTGCCGCGGTACTTGCCGAGATGGCGCTGGGCGGGCAGTCGGTCGTTCATGGCAACACCACCGGCGTCTGCGAGATCAGGCCGTCACGCGACAGGGTGAAGCTCTGCTTGTACTCGCCGCGCTTGATGCTGTGGGTCACGCTGTCCACGTAGTACATGCCGTCGTAGGCGAGGCTCGCGCCGCGCACGCCGACCAGCATCCGCGACCGCAGCGGCTGGCCGTAGCGCATCACGTCGAGCGAGCCGGAGCCGGAGATCGCGTTGGCGGACGAGAACAGCATCCCGAGCGCGCGCTTCGCGCCTTCGGCCGGCGACAGGCGGCTCACGCCGCTGGCGAATTCCACCTTCGCCGGCGGCGTCGGCCGCGCGCCCAGCGGCGGCTTCAAGATGCTGATGTTGGGCACCGGGATGGGGACCGGCACCTTCTGCGTCACCGGGTCGAAGATGGTGAACACCACGATCTTCTTCGCCGTGCCGTCGAGGCTGAAGGAGAGCGACTCGACGTTGGTGTGCGCGTCCATGTTCACCGACAGCGCCGGCTGCGGCACCGGGATGCGGATGTCCGGACCGAAGTACGCAATGCTCGAGCCGGGCGCCGGGCCCGGCTCGACGTAGAACACGTACCCGCAGTTGGAGGCGTGCTGCTTGATGTATGCAAGGTCGGTGCCGGTGTGGGTGTCCATGCCTTCCACCGGCGTGCGCAACGCGGGGATCACCGGCGGCAGGACCACCGGCACGATGCCGAACACGCCGTACTTGCCGAGGATCGCGTACAGCTGCGCGACCTCGGGCATGGCGGGGTAGCGCATGAACGGCATCTCGACGAGATCCATGAGCACCGAGAGGTCCTCGCCGGTCACGGTGACCGTCGACTTGCCCGGCTCGTTCGAGGGCGAGACCTCCTGCCGCGTCACCACGCCGTCCATCAGCACGTGTGGAATGCCGCGCACCGTCGCGATGAGGATCACGCGCGTGACGATCGGATCCAGGTAGCCGGCCGGCAGCATCGCGGCAAGTAGCGGCGCGTGCGGCCCCGCGTTGAACACGAGCTGGAAGCCCGCGCGATCGGTGCCGCTGGTCACCTGCACGGACTCCAGCGCGTCGGTGACCGTGGCGGGCGCGGGCACCGGCACGCCGGGACCGATGAGCAGCGTGAGGCGGACCGCGTCAGCCATCGCCGGCTCCCGGTACGCCCTCGGGCAGCGTGATGCGCAGCCGCGTGCCGGGCGTCTCGATCAGCGCCTCGGGACGGATCGCGTTGTTGGCATCGCAGAGGCGCCAGAACAGCAGCGGGTCGCCGAGCTGCGCTGCGGCGAGCGTGTCGAGGCGGTCGCCCTGTTCCACGGCATGCTCGCGCAGCAGCGCGAAGCGCTCAGGCGCCGGCACGAAGCGGCGCTGCAGGTACGCCACCATCCGGCCGTCTGCCGCGACGAGGGTCTTCGCCGGCGTCTGCGCATAGCGGCTGTTGGGTGGAAAGCGCGGCGTCGCGACCGCCGTCTGCGACAGCATGGCTTCGAGCTGCTTCAGCGCGTCGTTCACGGCAGGCTCCCGAGACCGAGGTTGGACAAGGAGGCGGGTGACGTGCGCGAGGCGAGGCGTTCCTTGGCGCGCAGATAGGCCATGAACAGGCTGCCGCCGCGATGGTCGAAGCCGAGGTCGTCCACCGAGAGCACGCGCATGCCGAGGCTCACCTTGGCGCGGATGGGATTCAGCGCCGGATCGAATGCCTCCTCGGTGACGCTGAGCTCCGTGATGCGCACCGGCAGGATGCGGTTCGCGCTCCACACGAACAGCGTGAGCAGGCTCTGCATCGGGACGATCTCGATGGNCCCCGCGGCCGCGAGGCCGTCGTTCTCGATCAGCGAGGCCGACGACGGATAGACGATGGTCTCCAGCGCGGCGAGCTGCGGATGCAGCCCGGTCTCGACCGTCGCGCGGTTGCGGTCGGGGAACTCGAGCTGATCGGTCGCATCGATCTCCGCCTCCAGCTTGATGGTCTCCACCGGCGGACCCTTGAGCCGCAGCGCCTCCGAACGGTCGCCGTCGCCGCCGGTGCCCTGGATCTGCAGCGAGCGCGACAGCGAGTCGGGGTTGTACTGCAGCGACACGACGCGCCGCACCGCGCCCGACACCGAATCGACGAGCACGAGTCCGCCCTTGACGAGGCGGGGGGAGGAGGAAAGGCCGGTCATGGGAGGGCTCGCACGCGGTGCTCAGCGACTGCGCCTGATGTGGTTGGCGTACTCCGGGTCGGGGCGGAACGCGATGCCGCCGCTGCCGTTCCGGTTCTCCTGCAGCCAGTCCACGATCGCGAACGTGGTGGCCTGCCGCAGGGTGCGGCCCTCGAGGAATTCCTCGCGCAACTCGTCTTCCGCCGTGATGCGGTAGCGCTGCCGCGCGAGGAACTCGATGAGTGCCTGCTCGCTCATCGGGCGCGTGAGCAGCAGGCGTCGTCCCAAGATCAGCGGATGGCCCGCGCGCAGGAAGGCGGCCAGATCCTCCCAGCCCGGCTCATCGGGCAGCGGGTTGCCGGTCAGGATGGGCGNCCAGTGCGCGAGCGCGCGCCGCACCAGGCGATCGCGCCACAGCCGCCGCATGGTGCGGTCGTCGTCGGCGGGCTCCTGCCGGAAGCCGACGTGGCCGAAGATCTGGAACCAGTCGGGCGCGGTCACGAGGGCCCCGCCGAAGAACCCGCTCATCGCCGACAGGTAGCTCGGCTGGCGTCCAACGCGGCAACCCTGNACCTCGACGCACGTTGCGGGCGTGAGCCGCTGCCGGACGGTNTCGAGGCGGTCGAAGAACGTCGGCGTGCCGCTTGCCGCGGCCCCAAGGATGCGATCCACCTGGCGGTTGCCCGCGGCATTCACCAGCCGCCGCGCCGTACCCATGCCGATTCCGCCGGGAACGTACGACTGCATCACGCGCGCGAACTGGGTCTCGAAACCGGGGAAGGTGAAACCGCCGGCGCCGCCCGCGGCGCCCATGGCGACCGCCATCGCGGCGCGGTAGACCTGCGCGTGCGCGTCGGCGGCGGCCGCGACGGCATCCCGCTGGCGCCGCGCGCTGCGNCCACGCGCGCGCTGGTTGCCCACGTACCAGGCATCGAGCAGCCACCAGACGTACTCGACGGCGATCGGGTCGTCGTTCGCGCGGCCCAGGCCGATCGCGGCGAGCATGCGCTGCGCCGGACCGTCGCGCCGCAGCGCGCCGAGGACCTCGTCGCGGAACGCGTCGTCGGTCACGTGCTGCGCAAGCTGCGGCAGTTCCTCCAGCGTGTCGACGGCCCAGTCGCTTTCCAGCACGAATCCGGGCCCGCCGCGCAGGAAGGCGACGTTGATGTTGCTCGGCACGGCGTGGGAGACGAGGGTGACGCGGTCGAGCCGCCCGCGGTCTCCGGCGAGGTGCTCGACCATCTCCTCGATGGAGCCGATGCTCACCGGCGTGCCGTAGCCCCAGCGCACATAGAACTGCCGTGCGAGGTTGAGGTAGCCCTGGCGGCCGTGGGTCGAGATGAAGATCGGGTGGAGGAGCGGTGCCGGATCGCGATGAACGCCGCGTACCGTCACTGCTTCGCCGCGTGCCATGCGCGGCGCGAGGGCGTGCGCTTCCGCCTCCAGCATCCGCGCCGGCCAGGGCTTCGACCCCGTGGCAGCGGCGTTGCGCCACTGCTGGGCGTGGACGAACTCGTGCGCGAGCACCTCGCGGCCGGCGGCGGTGCGCGGCCGGTCGAGGCCGGGCGGCACNTGCACGGTGCCGGCGACCGTGTATGCGAGCGCGCCGAGGCCGCGCGCACGCGGGGCATCCTCCGCTACCGCGCGCACGCGNACCTGCTGCAGGGCGTGGCCGAGCGCGAACCGCGTACCGGCGGCGGGATGTGTTGCTCGCATGGCGTCTCCGGGCGCGGCGGACCGTCGCGGCGCGGCTTCGGCTGCGGCGGTCCGCTCCAGCGGCGCGGCTTCGCGTGCCAGGGTGCGAGCCGGCGCGGCGGGCGCGGGGAGCGGAGCGGCTTGGCGCACGGCGGACTTCATCGCTCGGCGTCCTCCTCAAGCCCGGGCGCATCGACGGCGTCGGGCGTGCGCAGGAACATCTCGACGCGCCGGTTGAATGCGCGCGTCTGCGCGTCCTGCTCGGTGAGGGTGGGGCGCGACTCGCCGTGGTGCTCGGGCCGCACTGCGTCCGCGAGCCGCGCGTCGGGCAGGCCCTCGCGCCGCGCCATGCGGTAGAAGGCGAGCGCACGGCGGCGCGAGAGATTGCGGTTGTGTTCCGGCGAGCCGGGGGTCGATGCGTGCCCCACGAACCGCACCTGCACGGCGGACGTGGTGTCGATGTGGCGGACCTTCACTTCACGGAAATACGCGACGTGCTCGGCCTTCGGNTCGACCGCGTCGTGGCCCAGGTTGAGGAAGCGGTAGTGGGCCCCCCGGGCGACCTCCTGGGCGATGCCGGGGCCGGCGCGCGAGGCGGCGCCTTCCGCGTGGCCGGCGGCGCCCTCGGCGATGCCGCTCGCCGCGGCGAACTCGCGCCGCGCGAGAGTCGAGCGCGATTCGATGCGCCACACCTCGCCGGCGAAGTACGCACGGACGATGTCGTCCTCGGGCACGTGCGCCGCCACGTCGCGCTCGATCGCGCGCACGCGATCCTCGTAGCTGCCGCGTCCGGCGCGCTCGTCGTCGGTCATCACGCGCTGGGCGAGCCACTCGGTGAAGCCTTCCTTGAAGAAGCGCGGGTCGGTGGTGGTCTCGATCCACTCGGTGAAGCGGGGGTGGGCGTGGAAGTGCACCAGCTCGTGGACGAGCACCAGACGGCGCGCGGTCGCCGTCGCCGCGGAGTGGATGAACACCTCGCGATTGCCGCCTTCGCCGCGGTTGAACCCCGCCACGCGGGTCGCCAGCACGCGCAGGTCCGCGCCGACGTCCGGATCCGCGAGGAGGGCGTCGAGCATCGCCACGAAGCGCGCGTCGGTCTCGCCGATCTCGAAGCGCTCGATGTCGGTCCAGGTGATGAGGCGGTTCGCCAGCCACTCGCGCAGGTAGTCCTGGCCGCTGGTCAGCGTCGGGCCCATGACGCTGACGGCGTCCGTGATCGCTTCGGGACTCGCGGGCGCGGCGATGAGCGGAAAGCGCGCGCGGACCCGTGCGTCGATCGACAGCGCGTCGGTGTCGAGCGTCGCCTCTGTGGTCCGGACCGGCGTGGTGCCGCCGACGCTCATGGGATTGGTGCGGACCAGCTCGCGTACCGCGCGCTTCGCCTGCGCGACGATGGTCGCGGCGGTTCCCGGCGTGGCGGCGGTGGCGTCCTCCCACGGCTGGCGGGTGCCGCCGCCGCCCGGGGCGGCGACGAAGAGCGTGTCGTGCAGCTCGTTCAGCCGGCCCGGATCCTCGAGGTCCGGCTGGATCGCCGGTGACATGCGCGTGCTGACCGCGGAGGACGACTGCCCTGTCGCGCCTTCAGCCGCGCGCTGCGCCTCGCGCTCCGCGTGGCCGTGCCGGACCATCACGCCGGCGCCGTCTTGCGCCATCCCCTGCTGGACGGCGTGTGCGGCCTCGTGGGCGAGCGTCGCCCGGCGCGCGGGGCCGCGCGCGGCGGCGGCGCCCAGCACCACGTCGCGGCCGAGCGTGAATGCGCGCGCTCCAAGGACGTGCGTTGCGGCTGCTGCGGCGGACCCCTCGTGAACGCGCACCTTTCCGAGGTCGTGGCCCAGGCGGGCTTCGAGGCCTTCGCGGGTGGCGGGCTCGATCGCCCGCGCCGGTGCCTCCAGCGCGCGCTCGACGAGCGGCGCCGCCGGGACCGGACCGCCGCCTTCGCGCAGGCGTCGGCCGCGCGTCATGACCGCGCTCCGGGATCACGCGGAAGCCGCGCGTGCACCGCCCGGGCGACGGCGGCGCCGATCGCGGCGGCACCGTCGCTGCGGGGCGCGGCAGCGCTCGCCGCGCCCTCCGCTGCGAGCAGGACTTCCAGCTGCCTCCGGATCGCGTTGGCGATCGCCTCGCGGCTCGCAGGCGCCAAGCCGTCCAGGACGATGCGGTCCACCTCGATCTCGAAGCGGCGGGTCATCCGCGGCCCCGCAGTTCCGCGTCGCTCCAGGCGCGCTCGAGCTTGTCGTACTCGCCGCGTGCGGCGGCGAGGACATGCGCCATGGTCACCGCCCCGCCGGCGCGCGCGGCCCGGAACGCCGCGCGCAGGGCGATGTTCGCGATGGTCCCGCCGGAAACCGCCAGGCGCGAGAGCAGCTCGGCGTCGAGCGCCTCGGTGGGGACGCCGGGCGGAAACGCGCGTGACCAGATCTGCCTGCGCAGCGCGGCGTCCGGAAACGGGAACGGGACGATGAAGCGCACGCGGCGCTGGAATGCGCGGTCCAGGGCGGCCTTCATGTTGGTCGCGAGGATCGCGATGCCGCGATAGGCCTCCATGCGCTGCAGGAGGTAGCTCACCTCGATGTTGGCGTAGCGGTCGTGGCTGTCCTTCACGTCGCTGCGCTTGCCGAACAGTGCGTCGGCCTCGTCGAAGAACAGGATCCCGCCGGCCTCCTCGGCCGCGTCGAACACGCGCCGCAGGTTCTTCTCCGTCTCGCCGATGTACTTGCTCACGACCTGCGCCAGGTCGATGCGATGCAGGTCGAGCCCAAGGTCGTTCGCGAGCACCTCGGCCGCGAGCGTCTTGCCCGTGCCGCTGTCGCCGACGAAGAGCGCGGCCAGTCCCCGACCGCGGTTGGTGATGGCGCCGAACCCCCATGCGTCGTGGACGGTGTGGCCGTGGCGGGCGTGGGCCGCGATCTCCCTCAGCAGGTCGATCGTCGGCGACGGCAGCACCAGGTCATGCCAGCACGCGGCCGGGCGGACGCGCTCGGCAAGAGCATCGAGGCCGCCGCGTGGGCGAAGCTGCGACACGGCGCGCAGCGCCGCTTCCGGTTCGAGGCCGGAGGCGGCGAGCTGCGGTCCGAGCCGGGCGATGTCCCGGGCGCTCGCCCGCGCGTGGCCGGCGAGCCTGTCGAGCGTCTCCGGTGCGACGTGCGTCCGCTCGCCGAGCGCGAGCCGCCAGAGCGCACGCTGCTCTTCCCAACCCGGCGCCGTGACCGCGTGCACCTGCGTCGCGCGGCGCAGCGGCAGCGGGTCGCGCAGCGTGACGAACGTCGGGCCGGCCACCGCGTCGAGGAAGTCCCCGAGCGCCGCGGAGGCGGGCTCCGCGCCTGACGACACGAGAAGCGCGGCATCGAGGAGCGCAGCCTCGCGCGACCAGAGATCGGCCAGGGCGAGGCGTTCGGCCCGGCCGGCCGGAACATCGGCGGACGAGAGGGCGTACAGCGTCCATCCGCGCTCGCTGCACACCAGGGCCGCGACGTCCTCCGCGCCCTGCGCATCGTCGCCGCTCAGCTGGATGGTGGCACCGGCGGGGTCCGCGTCGAGTGCGGCCGCCACACGCGCCGCCGCGGCGCGATGGCTCGTCGCGACGAGG
>Ga0031656_10000978_pt1 | contig 10630 bp, 8 predicted proteins | sample FrelakmetDIP11DI_FD_55080 | JGI IMG/M metagenome (GOLD analysis project Ga0031656, IMG submission 55080) | Freshwater lake sediment microbial communities from the University of Notre Dame, USA, for methane emissions studies - DIP11 DI | ecosystem: Environmental > Aquatic > Freshwater > Lake >... | reverse complement strand
CGCCTGAAGGACGTCGTCATGGACAAGGCCGCCACCGTACCCGCCGTTTCCACTCCCGGACCCCGAGCCGCGTGGAACCACGTCGCCAACCGCCTTTCCCGAGGGGTGAGCGATTCGTTCCTTGCGTTGTGCGCCAGGTTCGCGCTCGCGGCGATCTTCTTGTTCTCCGGCCGCACCAAGGTGGAGGGACTCCTCACCGTCTCCGAGGGCGCCTATGCGCTGTTTCGCGACGAGTACAAGGTGCCGCTCCTCGCGCCGGAGGTCGCCGCCCACCTCGCCACCTACACCGAGCACCTGCTGCCGGCGTTGCTCGTGCTCGGCCTCTTCACCCGCCTGTCGGCGTTGGGGCTCCTCGCCATGACGGCGGTGATCCAGCTCTTCGTCTACCCCGATGCCTGGCCGACGCATCTGTCGTGGGCCGCGCTCGCGCTCTACCTCATCGGACGGGGTGGGGGAGCGCTGTCGCTGGACCGCGGGCTGGGCATTCGATAGCGGAGCGACGGTACCTGCCCCGGAATCACCGGTGCATCTTCTCCCTTACCCGCTCCAATGCATCGATCAATCCGTTGAGGCCCGTCTTGTCGAAGCCCTTTGCATCGACCTTGAATTCGATGTGAAGCCGCTTCCGATCGGCGGAGACGCGAAGGGTCGCCTCCCCGCAGGGTCCCAGGTCGACCTGCTTCTCCTTGATCTCCCGGGATCCCTTGGCGTCGGCTTCCTTGCCTTGCTTGGCTTCATCCGATTTCTTCACTTGACCTCCCCATCGACACGGTGAACCGACAATTCCGGACATCGGAGTCTCGACGGACCTGCGTTCGCCTGCCTGCTGTCACCGCAGTGCAACGTCGCACCGGGAGACTCGGGGTGCACTGGNGGTCCTGAAAAGCGGTCAAAGATCTTCCGTTCAGACAGCAGGCGCCGAGGCGATAACTCTAGCCGATCTGTTCCCGTCGCGTGGTCACATTTCTGTAACATGAGTGCTCGCCGGGAACGCTTCATGCAGACCTTCGCTGGGCCCGATCAGCACGAGCCCTCGCTGCAGCGTCGATTGCAGCACGTCACGGACTTGTGCGCGCTTGCTCTCGCGGATGCCCGCCGGTTGGATGCCGCCGGCGGGACGCGCATGCGGCCCGGGCCGCTGCTCGCGCGCGCGACCGACCTGCTGGATGAAATGGAGGAGCTCCTGACTCTAGCCGGATCTTGCGCACCTTCCGACGCGCGGGAACGCATGGCGTGGTTGCGCCACGAGCTGCAGGATCTGGCGTTGTGCGCCGCCGCGGGGGATCATTCTCGGTAAGCATCGCGTTGCAGCCTCACTGGACCGGACCGGCGGCCGGCGGCGCGCGTTNTGGCCGTGTTCATGTAACTGGATGGCGGTCCGCAGCGGGAAGCGCGAGGCGTTCTCCGAGCAATGGCAGTGTGCAAGATCGAACTTTGCGATGAAAGATAACAGTGCAACCGACTGGCTCGCCCCCCGCAAGGCGGTTCTCGAACATGTCTGGGGTGACCGTGACTACTCATGGCTGGAGTTCAATCGCCGCGTGCTGCACGAAGCGCAGGACGACCGCACGCCGCTGCTAGAGCGGCTCAAGTTCCTCGCGATCTTCACGTCGAATCTCGACGAATTCTTCATGAAGCGCGTCGGTGCGCTGCGGGGCAACGCGCGCGCGGAAAGCGAGGACGATCCTGTCGCGCCGGCCGGCGACGCGCGCGAGCGGCTCGCGACGATCCGTGAGCGGGTGCAGGCCATGCTGGAGCAGCAGGCAGCGTGCTACCGAGATCTTCGCGCCCGCCTGGCTGCACGTGGCATCGTGCTCGCCGATTGGCAAGCGCTCGACGAAGCGCAACGCGACGAGGCCGGCCGCTACTTCGACGTCAACGTGTCTCCGGCACTCACGCCCCTGGGCTTCGATCCTGCACACCCGTTCCCGTTCATCTCGAACCTCTCGACCAACTGGGGCTTCCTNCTGCGCGCGCCCGGAAGTGACCAGATCGTGCCGGTCCGCGTGAAGAGCCCGACGATCCTTCNGCAGTGGATACCGATCCACGCCAACGTTGCGGCCGGCGAGCGCCGCTTCGTGAGCCTCGAGGATCTGATCCGCCACAGTGCCGTCAAGCTCTTCCCCGGCATGGAGATCGAGAGCGCGACGCTGTTCCGGATCCTGCGCAACGCCGAGGTCGATCTCGAGGAAGACGAAGGCGAGACGCTGCGCGAGGCGGTGATCGAAGCCCTGCGCGAGCGGCGCTTCCAGCCGGTGGTGCGCATCGACTTTGCGCCCGGAGCCGCCCCGGAGATCCGCCGCGCACTGGTCGAGCGGTTCGGGCTCGACGAGCAGGACATCTACGAGACGGCCGAGCTGATCGACTACACCGACCTGTTCCAGATCGCCGCCCTCGACATTCCCGAGCTCCGCGAAACGCCATGGACGCCGGTACTGCCGACTCGGATTCCCGACGAGGACGGGGACATCTTCTCGGCAATCGCCGCCGGCGACATCCTTGCGCACCATCCGTACGAGAGTTTCGATGCGTCCGTGGAGCGCTTCATCGGCGAGGCAGCTGACGACCCGCAGACGGTCGCGATCAAGATGACCGTGTATCGGGTTGGCGACGACACGCCATTCGTGCGGTCGCTGATCCGGGCCGCGGAAGCGGGCCGCCAGGTGGCCTGCATCGTCGAGGTGAAGGCGCGCTTCGACGAAGCCCGCAACCTCTATTGGGCGCAAGAGCTGGAGAAGGTCGGCGCGCACGTCGTCTACGGCGTGCTCGGGCTGAAGACGCACACCAAGCTCGCCCTGGTCGTCCGCAAGGAAGCCGGCGGCCTGCGCTGCTACGCCCACATCGGTACCGGCAACTACCACGTCCGCACGGCGCGTCTCTATACGGACGTCGGCCTGTTCACCTGCGACCCGGTACTGACAGCCGACGTCGTCAACCTGTTCCACTACTTCACCGGGCGCTCGATCGATCCCTCGTTCGGCCGGCTGCTGGTCGCGCCGATGAACATGCGCGACCGCTTCCTNGACCTGATCTACCGGGAGATCGAGCACGCGCGGGCGGGCCGGCCTGCGCGCATTGTCGCGAAAATGAACCAGCTGGAGGACATGTCGATCTGCCGCGGTCTGGTCGCGGCCTCGCAGGCGGGTGTGCCGGTCGACCTGATGATCCGCGGCTTCTGCTGCCTGCTTCCGGGCGTTCCCGGCTGGACCGACAACGTTCGTGTCCGTTCGGTCATCGGCCGCTTCCTCGAGCACTCGCGCATCTTTCACTTCGCCAACGGCAGCGAGGACCCGCTCGATGGCGACTACTACCTTGGCTCCGCCGATTGGATGTACCGCAACCTGTCGCGGCGCGTCGAAGCCACCACGCCCGTCATCGATCGCCCGCTGCGCGAGCGGTTGTGGGAGATTCTCGACACGAGCCTTCGCGACGAGCGCCAAGCATGGATCATGCAGTCCGACGGGACCTACCGCCAGCTGACACCGCCAGGTGAGGGGAGCGGTCCGGCGGTCATGGGCACGCACGCCTACATGATGGAGGCGACTCGTCGGCGTGCNGACGCACGTGCGGCGTGGCCACGACGTGGCGACTAGGCACGGTCGGCGAGCTGCCGGTTCGCCAAGTCGGCGCGGTGCGCCTTTGGTCCGAACGCCTGCACGGCGCGCGTGCAGCGACGGTGCTTGCCGGATTGCACGTGGCACGGCGGCTCTCGTCTTGACCGCTTTTGCACGATAGCGGCAGCCGCGTACGAGAGGTACGATGGGGCCATCCCAAGCCCGTCGAGGAGCCGCAGCATGCCTACGTATCTTGCATTCGTTCTCGGAGCGCTCGCTGGCGCCATCGCCACGGCGTTCGCCCCGCAACTTCAGCGCAATGCGCGTCCAATGCTGAAAGAAGCCATCAAGGCGGGCATCCTCATGGCGCGCGAAGCGCAGGTCAACGCGTTCGAAGCGCTGGAGACCCTCGAGGACGTCTACGCGGAGGCGAAGGCCGAGGCGGATGCGCCGGCTTCCACTGCCGGGGCAGGCGCAGCAACTCGCAAGCGCCCTCCCGCTGCCGCTCGCAAGGCCGCCGCGAGGAAGTCGACGACGGGTTCGACCAAGGGTGGCGCCAAGCGCGCGTCCAAGCGCGTGTCCAAGCGCGCGGTGAAGAGCGCCGCCGAAGCAGCAGCCTGAAATGGCGGACGATGGCATTCCGGTCGCCGCGGTCGTTCACACGGTCGCTGGCCGAACGCGACTGCGGATCGCGTCGCACGCAGGCCGTCATGAGTTTTTCGAAGCGCTCGCCGCCGAGCTTGCCGCGCAGGAGGGTATCCGATCGGTACGCGTCCGGCCGCTGACCGGTACGGTGGTCGTTGCGCACGACGGGTCGCTGGACTCGGTCGTCGAACGCGCGGCCGCGAAGCGNCTGTTCTTGATCGATGACAGCCCGGAGGGCGTGCCGGGTGTGGCGGCAGCGCCCGNGATGTCCACGGCAGCGGCAGGGGCGATGGCCATGGGTACGCTCGGCGTCGTCCAGCTGTTCCGAGATCGCGTATTGCCGCCGGCGCTGACGCTGTTCTGGTACGCACTTTCGCTAGCGCGCGAAGCGCGCGGCGTTGACGCCGGTCGCGACGAGCCAGACTAATCGGGTCAGCCCGCGGCGAGCGCTTCCGCGACGTCGGTGCGTTCCCACGGCAGATCCAGGTCGATGCGCCCGACTTGGCCGTAGACCGCGAGCCGCCGCAACAGGCCGGGTGCGCCGGCGCGGGCGGCGCGGCTGCGCAGCGCGAACCGGTTCTCGATCGCGCCGGGTCGGAAGTCGATGAGCCGCAAGAGTCGGTCCTTGATGTCCTCGTCGGGAGCGGCCCCCGTGTCGAAGGTATTCACCCACACGCTGATCGGTCGCGCGGACCCGATCGAATAGGCGAGATGCACTTCGCATGCCCGGGAGAGGCCCGCGGCGACGACGTTCTTGGCGGCAAAGCGTGCCGCGTACGCACCGATACGATCGATCCGCGACGGGTCCTTGCCGGAGAGCGCAGCACCGCTATGCCGTGCGTACTCGCCGTAGGTGTCGATGCCGGTCTTGCGACCGGTGAGTCCGGAGTGCTTCGCCGGCCCCCCGATGAGGTAGGGCCCGCCCGGATTGACGTGCAGCTCCGTCGCGTCATCCGGCTTGAGCGACTCGTCGCGAAATGCCCGTTCGATAACCAACTCCCGCATCGTTTTCTCGAGCGCGGCGGAGCGGGGCGGCGGGTCGGTAGTCGCCGCCGTGAGGGTNATCGCGTGGATGCGCTCCGGTCGGCCCTTGCGATACCGGACGGCCACCTGCGTCTTGCCATCGGGCTGCAACCATTCGATGTCGCGATCGCGGGCGGCGGCGAGCTCGCGCGCGAGCTTGTGGGCGAGCCAGATGGGGAGTGGCATCATCGCGGGCGTCTCGTCGCAGGCGAAGCCGAAGGCGTTCACTTGTTCCTGGGCAGGGGTCGAATCGTCGCGGTGAGAGGCCACCCGGTGCGAGTCGTCGAGCGCCACGAGGCTCGTCAGGATCGAGCAGCTGCGTGCGTCGAAACTGTCGCCGGTGTAGCCGACGCTCGCGACGACGTCGCGCGCGAGCGTCGGGATGTCGACGCTTGCCTGCGCCGCGAAGCGGGCCGCGATGAACACCACGCCTGTAGAGACCGCGCACTCGACGTCGACCCGGGCATCCTCGTCCTGCTGCAGGAAGGCGTCGACGGTCGCGTCGCTGATCTGGTCGCAGAGCTTGTCCGGGTGTCCCGGCGTCACGGATTCGGACGTGAAGATGGCCTCGTGTCTCATGCCCCCGCCTTCTGGCTCGTCTGGCGCACGCCGGATTGCAGCACCGTGTTCTCGGACCTGCGCCGGCGCACGACGGCTCCCGCAACCTCGTTCGCGACGATCGCGGTAGCGGACACGCCGAGGATGACGCCGATGTCGGCCGCGCGCAACTGCGTCAAGCCGAGCAGGCGGCGCATGAACGGCAGCGCCTGGGCGCCCGTCTGGAGCGCGATGCACACGCCGAGCGCGGCGTAGAGCCTGCGGTTCGGCGGGCGTCGCAGTTCTTCGAGCATGCCGTGGTGCTCCGATCGGCAGGCGATCGCGTGGGCGAGCTGCGACAACGTGAGCCCATGGAAGGCGACAGTGCTGGCGCGCGTCGGCGGCGCGCTCGGGCCCGCGCGACGGGGATCGCGCAGCCCACCCTCCAGGAGGAACGCCGCGAGCGTCGCCCCTCCCAGAATCGATCCCTCGAGCAGCAACCGCCGGTAGTCGGACGGCTCGAGGATCGGCAGGCGAGGGTCGTGCGGCGGCTGCTCGAGCACGTCCGGCTCCGGCGGCTCGAGCCCCAGGGCGAGCCCTGGGAGAACGTCCGTGACCAGGTTCAGCCAGAGCAGCTGCATCGGGTGCAGTGGTTCGGGCCAGCCTGCGATGGAAGCGCCGAGCATCACCATCGTCTCGGCCGCGTTCGTGCCCACGAGGAAGCGCAGGACCTTGCGGATGTTCGCGTACGTCGCACGGCCCAGCCGCACGGCCTCGACGATGCCGTCGAGCTCGTCGCTCGCAAGTACGATGTCGGCGACCTCCCGTGCGACGTCGGTTCCGGCCGAGCCCATCGCGATGCCGACGTCCGCGGCCTTGAGCGCCGGGCCATCGTTGATGCCGTCGCCGGTCATCGCCACGATGTGACCACCGGCCTGCAGCGCGCGTACGATTTCCAGCTTGTCGACCGGCGACACCCGCGCGAAGACGTGTGGATTCGCCGCGATGGCGGCGAGGAGCTTCGGATCGAGGCCGCGGATGCGGCCCGCTTCCAGCACGCGCACCTCGGCGCCATCGGCGAGGTCGAGCTCGCGGGCGATCGCGAATGCAGTAGCGCTTTGGTCGCCGGTGACCATCACGGTGCGGATGCCCGCACCGTGCAGCACCTTGATTGCCGAGGGGGCGCTCGTCCGGATCGGGTCGGTGAGCCCGGCGAGCCCGAGCCAGGTCAGTTGTGCCTCGTTTGCGGGATCGCCGCCCTGCTCGCGCATCGCCATGCCGAGGACGCGCAATGCCCGACCGGCCATGCGCTGGTTCACCCGGCCGATCTCGGCGCGCGCCGTCGAATCGAGCGCGATGGTACCGTCGCACGCGAGGCGGTGCGTGCAACGCTCGAGCACCTCTACGGGGTCGCCCTTCACGCAAAGCAGCATCCGGCCGCGTTCACTCGCGTGCAGCGTGCTCATCCGCTTGCGCCGCAATGTGCGCTGGACGGTGCGACGAACAGGGTGCACTTGCCGCGAGGTCACGACGTCGACGCCGAGGTCGAGTGCGGCCCGCACGAGCGCGGATTCCGTCGGCGTGCCAGCGACGAGCGGCTCTTCCGCATCGCACCCGACGTCCGCATCGCTGCAGAGCGAGGCGACCTCGAACATGCGGATGGCGATCGTCCGGACACGCGGATCCGCTTCGCGCCCCTCGAACGCCAGCACTGCGCCGGCGAGGTCGAGGAGCACACCGTCGACGTGGATGGCGACGACGGCCATGCGGTTCTGGGTGAGCGTCCCGGTCTTGTCGAGGCCGACTGTCTCGACCGCGCCAAGCGTCTCGACGGCTTCGAGCTTGCGCACGAGCACGCCGCGAGCCTTCATGTCCTGGATGCCGANCGCGAGCGTGGTCGTAGCCACCGCGGGCAGACCCTCGGGAATGGCGGCGACCGCGAGCGAGATCGCGGTGCGCAGCATCGGCAGCCAACCTTCGCCGCGCAGGACGCCGAGACCGAACACCGCGGCGCAGAGCAGGCCGTTGACGACGACGAGGTCCTTCTCGACGTCGCCGAGTTCCCGCTGAATCGGCGTTTCGGGCGGTCTGACCGCGCCGAGCAGCGACTGGACACGACCGATCTCACTTGCCGCACCCGTCGCGGTCACGACAGCCGATCCGAGCCCCCCGGTGATTGCGGTGCCGCGGTACACCATGTTGACGCGGTCGGCGAGCGCGGCATCCGCAAGCACGCGGGCGGCGGGATCCTTATCGACGGGTAGTGCCTCGCCGGTCAACGCTGACTCATTGACTGTGAGGTCGGCCGCTTCGAGCAGGCGCGCGTCGGCGGCAATCAGCGTGCCCGGCTGGAGCTCGATCAGGTCGCCGGGCACGATGTCACACGGCGCGAGCTCGAGGCGCCGACCGGCACGCCGAACCCGCACGGGTTGCGGGTGGTATTGCGCGAGACCAAGGATCGTGCGCTCCGCCTGCTTCTCGGTCCGTGTCGCAATCCCGGCGTTGAGCAGGACAACTGCGCTGATGACGACGGCGTCCGCCAGGCCGCCCGTGAGAAGCGAGATGCCGGCGGAGACNCCAAGCAGCACGATAGGCAGGTTGGTGAGCTGATCGCTGAAGATCGCCCAAGCGGAGCGGGGCGCCGTGCGCGGCAGCTCGTTGCTTCCGTATCTCGCGCGCCGCGCGAGCACCTCGGCGTCGGTCAGGCCCTGTGACCCGCGGACATCGAGCTTCCGCAGCGCCTCGGCGAGCGGTGTCGCATGCCAGGCGAAGTCTCCGCTCGGCGAGCTGATGCGTGGCGGCGCGNGCGCATTGCCGCGCGGTACCCGCGGCTTTGATCCTCGCGCGGGCTCGCGGCCGTCGAAGTGCTCCGCTGATTCCCGGGGTCCGCCAGCGGGAGCAACACTCCCTCCGTGCCTTCCCCTGGGGCCGGAAGCGACATGCGCGGCGCTGGAAACGCGAGCAATGGCGCGGCCGAGGACGGTCGAGTCAAGCGGTGGCGAATACAGCACCAGCACCGAGCCGGTGATCGAACTGGCGCGTACTGAGTGCACGCCAGTCAACGAGGAAAGCACCGCGACGACGGCGTCTGCGAGCCCCGCGTCGCCCACCAGCGGCGCATGGCGAAAGCGCACACGACCACGGACGGCATCGTGCACGAGCTCCGGAAGTGGGCTGCGTCGCATGGAGGGTGCGGCGCCTTGCCTTCGCTTCGCAGTCGCGGCCGGCGGGGGCGGGGTCGCCTGAACTGGGCTGCGCGTGCCCGCGGCGTCCAGTCGATCATCGACCGCTGGCTCCCAGCGGCCTCGACGCGCACTACTGGTGCCGGCACCCATGACGCAGGTCTACGGTGCCAAACCCCATGGTAGTCCCGATTCGATCCGCGCAGAGGGACGGGTGCGCTTCGCCGGCGGGATCGCAGACTGGATCTGCTCGAGATCCCGATGCAGGCGCGCGGCCGTAGCGAACTCCGACGCGTCGTGCAAAGGATTCAGCTTTACCAGGACGGTATCGAGATCGTCGAGGATTTCGCCGGCAAGAAAGACCAGTTCATCGAGACGCGCATCGAACTTGCCGACGCGAATTCGCGACCTCGCTTCGACAAGGAGAACATCGCAGAGCGCAACGCTACGGCTCGGGTGACCAACTTCGCTAGCCGGTGACGCCTTGCACCACGACATTTTGCGCTTCTAGCTCGACGTTGAGGCGAGCGGCGTGATTGAGGGCTGGCAGCACCGGTCTCGGTGGCAACGTTACCTGTCGACCCAGGAGCCGGCCGACCCGCGACAGCCAGGTACCAAATCACAAGTGTGATTACGATCTGTGTCAGTTCGATGACACCCTTGCCCAGGTCTCGCGGGTCCACGCAGGCGCGCCGTCTGTCGTGCGCCACCGGCGCACGGGATGCGCTGGTGGCGTCTGCCTGGGAGTGCTCGTCGCGGGCCCGTGGGGCCGAGGTTGCCAGGTGCAGGCCGGGGCTACGAGCCGACGACCCCGCCATCCAGCTTGGTGATCACCAGCACCGAAGAACGAGGGCGGCGCTTGCCGGGCGTGTTCGGCAGCGTGGCACCGGCAGTGTTGGTGCCGAACTGCGACTGCGGCCAGTTGCTGTACGCCGTGGGATCGGAGGCCGTGGAATCCTCGCCGGGGTGCTGGATTCCCACGAACATCGCCGTGCCGTCGGGCGTGGTGACGACCCCCGTCACCTCGCAGTTCGGCGGGCTCGTGAGGAACCTGCGAACCTCCTTCGTGTTGGGGTCGGCGCATACCATCACGTTCGAGCCTATGTTGACCCAGTCGCCCTTGGCGTCGCCCGCCTGGTCGGTCTGGATCCACAGCCGGCCGAAGTAGTCGAACCACATCCCATCGGGCGCGCCGAAGTCCGCGGAGCCGGCCGGACTGTCGACGATGTTGCCCTCGTAGACATCGGCGAGGGCGATCGAAGGATCGGCAATGGTGGGGTTGTAGACCGGCGCCGGGGCCGTCGTATCGAGCGTCTTGGCCGTGGCGCTGTCGCCGCACAGGACGAAGATGTCCCACTCGAACCCCGTCGCGCGAACGGACCGTCCGTCCTCGCGCCACCGGATGATGTGTCCGTAGTCGTTGTCAGGACGCGGGTTGGCGAGGTCGACCGCCGGGCGCGCCGACCCGGCAGCGGTCGACCCGTCGGGGTTGTTCGAAGTGGTATCCGATGTGCTGCCGCCGCCACCGCGCCGGTTGTTGTTGGTGAGCGTGCAGTAGATCTCGATGTCCTGGAAGCTCCCGGTGCGCGGGCGCGCGGCCGTCCATTCGGGCCGGTCCATCATCGTCGCACCCACCGCGTCGGCCGCCATGCGCGTCTTGATCAGGATCAGCGCAAGCGACTCGGCATC
>Ga0031656_10000974_pt1 | contig 10651 bp, 7 predicted proteins | sample FrelakmetDIP11DI_FD_55080 | JGI IMG/M metagenome (GOLD analysis project Ga0031656, IMG submission 55080) | Freshwater lake sediment microbial communities from the University of Notre Dame, USA, for methane emissions studies - DIP11 DI | ecosystem: Environmental > Aquatic > Freshwater > Lake >... | reverse complement strand
TGCGACAACAGCGCAGACTGGAAATGCAGGCCATGCAGTAGCTCTCTTACTTGGGTTAATTCAATTAGCCATCCTCATATATAATCCGGTTGAACAAATACCGGCCCAGAATGATAAAGCCGCTGGAGAAGCGTTCATTGGCAGGTTGGAGCAGCTCTTTGGTGAGGTGCTGGTTTTCAACCATGGATTCTATTCTCACCTGGCAGGAAAACAGACATACCTGCATAGCGCCCCCTTCTCTGATGTTCTGGGTGCAAATATTCCCAAGACGGATATAGAAAATTACCAGCGCCGACAGGTAGTGATTGATATGTTTGACCAGACCATCGCTGACCAATATTTTAATTGGATCATTCTTGATGATCCGAATACCAGTTGGACACCATATTACCTGTTTTTCGAAGACATCACTCCTCAGGGCAATGCCTTAACCCCGGTCACAGGCGCCTCAGCCCGTCCGGCAAGTCTGACTGTGAAGAATCCAGTAGCACGCGGAGGAGAGATGCCTTTGACCGATCCGACTTTCGATTTTGTGTTTTCCCAGGGATGGTTGAAGCTTGATGATGGCAGGTGGGCTATGGGTCCACGGGCTGAACTGGAGTTGTTCCTTGAAAGAGAAAGGTATGAGCTGGAAATAACTGTCAAGCCCAATTGTAAAAATGACCACTCTAGAGTAGAGAAGATGATTTTTGGCTGGAATGAGCACCACCTTGGAGCAGTCCAATTTAATTCGTGCGAATCTCAATCTATCAATGTTGACCTGCCTAAAAAGCTAATCCGGAAAAATGCCAATAATTTATGGTTTGAGTTTGAGGGGGTGAACGATGAACAATCAGCCTCTGAGCCAGAAGCAATGGCGCAAGCATTGGTTGAGTTTAAAACAATAGCATTTATTCCTGAATAAAATCAGTTCTATGGAGCATTCCACACCTCTTGAGGGAATTGAAAATCGGATTTCCAAAAAAGGATTGATCTTGCCGATTGGGTATATCTTCATTATGTCATTGGGGATATATCTCTTGTTTTCTGGGTGGTCATATGATGATCCGTTTATCACCTATCGGTACGCGTTTAACCTGGCGCATGGGATTGGATTTGTTTACAACCAGGGAGAGCGTGTCTTAAGCACCACGACGCCATTATTTGCTCTGGGACTGGCGCCCTTTTCTTACCTTGGTGCTCAGTTGCCACGCTTTGCCGTCCTGGTGGGGGCGATCAGCCTGGCTTTGGGTGGCTTATTGATTTGGGATCTGGGGCGAGTATGGAAGGCGCCATTGGTTGGTTGGGCTGGGCTAATCCTGTATCCGACTTTCCCGTTACTCGTGATGACGCTTGGCTCTGAAACTCCTTTGTATCTGGCTATGTGCTTAGGGACGTTTGTTGCTTATATACGAAGACGCTACACATTGGCGGGGTTACTGGCAGCGCTGGCTATTCTGACCCGACCGGACGGCGCTGTGCTGGGAGTGATCCTGGTTGGTGACTTTTTACTCAGACGGCGGGAGAAAATCCCATGGAAGGCGGTCGCCATCTTTGCAGGAATACTGGTCGCCTGGATTGGATTCGCCTGGATTTATTTTGGTTCTCCGGTGCCAGCTACCCTGGCTGCCAAGCAGCACCAGGGATCGATGGCAATCAGCCAGCGTTTTGCGGGGGGGTTCCTGACCGTTGCTGGCTGGTATGTATCCTGGCCTTACCTACTGGCTGCGATCTGTGCGACTGCCGGAGTTATTCTCGCGATGTGGAAGAAGCGAGAATGGCTATTATTTCTGGCATGGCCGGTGGCATACTTTTTGGCTTATTCAATTCTTGGTGTCAGCCGTTATTTTTGGTACTATGCTCCACTGGTGCCAGGGTTTATTGTGGGTATTGGATTGGGGATTACATGGATCCCCAATCTGTTTGCCAGAAGTGTTACGCCACCAACAAGAATTAAATCCAGGTTGGTACCGATGATGAGTGGAATCATACTAGGAGTATTCCTCTTTGGTCAGGTGAGATCATTGCTTGTGATGTATCGGAATCCCGACCGGCGCACGGCGATGTACCAGGCCATCGGTGAGTGGTTAGAGTCAAATACTGAGTCCTGGGACAGGATTGGTGCCTTAGAAGTGGGTATTATAGGATTTTTTGCACAGCGGCCGATGGTTGATTTCGCTGGTCTTATTCAACCTCAGGTGGCGGATCAACTTCAAAAACAAACCACCTACGAGGATGCCGCCTTATGGGCATTAGGAAATTTCCATCCGAAATACCTTGTTCTGCAAAAGGGGGTGTTCCCCCAGCTCGAGACCGGTCTTGTTGCACAAATCTGTGAGATGAAGAAAATTTTTCGTGGGGAAGAGTTTGATTTTCCGCAAGACCTGATCGTCTATGTCTGTGATTATTAAGTTAGAATTGGCGCGGAGGGCTTCCATTCTCTCTCATGAAGTTTAAAGCTTCCCGAATTCCTGATGTGCTTTTGATCGAGCCCGATGTGTATGGTGACGATCGCGGTTTCTTTTTAGAGACCTATCATGCCGACCATTATTTAGCCAATGGGATCGGAGCCTCATTTGTACAGGATAATCATTCCGGATCTAGAAGATCTGTATTGCGTGGGCTGCACTACCAAATCCAGCAAGCGCAGGGGAAGTTGGTCCGAGTAGTTGCTGGAGAGATATTCGATGTGGCGGTTGATTTGCGTCGCTCATCATCAACATTTGGTAAATGGGCTGGACAATGCCTCTCTGCTCAAAACAAGTACCAGCTCTGGATTCCACCGGGTTTTGCTCATGGTTTTTTTGTTATGAGCGACTGGGCTGAAATTGTTTATAAAGCAACCGATTATTATGCCCCGCAGTGGGAGCGAACATTGCTGTGGAGTGATCCAGCAATCGGGATTGCCTGGCCTCTTCATTATGATACAACACCGATCTTATCCAGTAAAGATCAAAACGGCATCCCTCTGGCGCAAGCTGAGACATATTCATAAAGACAATTCAAATTAGAAAAAACCAATAGGTGAATTGATGCAAAGGGTGATGATTACAGGTGGGGCAGGTTTTATTGGCTCCAATTTTGTTAGATATCTCCTGGGAGAACAGCCGGATGTACAAATTATTAACCTGGATGCATTAACCTATGCCGGAAGTCTCGAAAACCTGAGGGACTTGCACGATCCGCAAAGGCATACCTTTGTCCATGGTGATATCTGTGATAGAAAATTAGTTGATCAGATCATCCATGAGAGCCAGGTTCAAACAATCGTTCACTTTGCTGCTGAGTCGCATGTTGACCGCTCGATCCTCGATCCAGAACCGTTTATCCGAACCAATATCTTTGGCACCTACACATTGCTAGAGGCTGCTCGTCAGGCCTGGATCGTAGATCGGATCTTGCCTCAAGAACAGGTCCGGTTTCACCATATCTCAACAGACGAGGTGTTTGGTTCCCTAAAACCAGACGAGGCGGCATTTTCAGAGACAACCCAATATGCCCCAAATTCACCTTACGCGGCTTCTAAAGCATCCAGCGATCACTTGGTGCGTGCTTACCATCATACTTTCGGTTTGCCGGTCTCAATTACCAATTGCTCAAACAATTATGGACCATACCAGTTCCCTGAAAAATTGATCCCATTGATGATTCTGAACGCTTCGCAGGGGATTAATTTGCCTGTTTATGGCGATGGACAACAGATCCGCGACTGGTTGTATGTTTCAGATCATTGTGAAGCGATTTGGAGAGTGATTGAAGATGGACAACCTGGTGAAACCTATAATTTAGGTGGTAACAACCAGCCTGCCAATCTGACGGTGGTTCACACCCTGTGTGATATCCTGGATGAATTGATGCCAGACTCTGATTTTGTCCCCCACAAATCGTTAATCCAATATGTCGCTGACCGACCTGGTCATGACAGGCGCTACGCCATAGACATCACCAAGATCCGTAATGGGCTAGGCTGGCAGCCTCGCGAGTCGATCGAAAGTGGTCTGTTGAAGACTGTCACATGGTACCTTGAAAACCCCGCCTGGGTGGCAGCAATCCACCAACACCAGGATTATCAAGGTTGGCTACAGAAGAATTACTCAGGACGAGGAACATTAGCATGAAAGGTTTAATTCTGGCGGGCGGGCGCGGCACCCGGTTATTTCCATTGACGATTGGCGTCAGCAAACAACTTCTTCCTGTGTACGACAAACCGATGGTGTACTATCCTCTTTCAATGTTGATGCTGGCCGGAATTCGTGAAATCCTGGTGATTAGCACACCTGAGGCGATGCCAGCTTTTATAGCTCTATTACGCGATGGGAGCCAATGGGGGCTCAAGTTTTCTTATAAAGAGCAGTTAGAGCCACGCGGACTGGCAGATGCCTTCCTGGTCGGGAGGAACTTTATTGGGTCAGCGCCAGCCTGTTTGATTTTGGGAGATAACATCTTCTTTGGTCAGGGTTTGCAAGCCAGCTTGCGAAAAGCCTCGCAACTTAATAGTGGTGCCCTTATTTTTGCTTATCCGGTGCGAGATCCGGAACGCTATGGCGTAGTCGAGTTTGATGGGCAAGGCAAAGCCTTGAGTATAGAAGAAAAACCGAAGGAGCCGCGTTCACATTTTGCTGTACCGGGTATCTATTTTTATGATAACCGGGTTGTCCAATTTGCCGAAGAATTAGTCCCTTCTGCTCGCGGGGAGATTGAGATTACAGACTTGAATTGTAAATACCTTGAACTAGGAGAACTGCGGGTGGAGATGCTTGGTCGGGGGGTCGCCTGGTTGGACGCTGGAACACATGAATCTTTACTCCAGGCGGCCAGTTTTGTCCAGGCGGTGGAAGATCGTCAGGGTATGATGATCTCATGTCCTGAAGAGATCTCTTACCGGTTGGGGTATATCTCCGAACATGATCTGCGGGAACAGGCAAAGATCATCAATAATCAATATGGGGATTATCTCATGCGCCTGCTGGATGAAGAAGACCCCTTCCTAGACAAGGATTAAACAAAAGCATGTTACAGATCCTGCTACTCGGAAAGATTGGACAGTTAGGTTGGGAACTCCAACGGTCGTTGGCGACCTTAGGTGAGATCACTTCCCTGGATTATCCAGAGATCGACCTAACCGAGGCCGAGCAATTAAGGCCAATTATTCGAAAGACGAGACCAAAAATAATAATCAACGCTACGGCTTATACGGCTGTAGATAAGGCGGAAAGTGAGCCTCACATTGCCTTGGCGATCAATAACCATGCGGTTGGTGTTATGGCTGAAGAGGCGCATGGGTTGGGTGCCGCATTCATCCATTACTCGACGGACTACGTTTTCGATGGGACTAAGAGCAGTCCATACCAGGAAGACGATCAAACGAATCCACTAGGCGTTTATGGACAAAGTAAGCTTGCTGGAGAATTGTCTATCCAGGCGGCTGGAGGATCTTACTTGATCCTGCGCACTAGCTGGGTCTATAGTCTTCGCCGGGAAAGTTTTGTTTCCAAAGTTTTGGAGTGGTCGCGCAAACAAACAACTTTGCGTGTAGTGAATGACCAGGTTAGTAACCCAACTTGGTGCCGGATGCTTGCCGAAATCACCGCGCAGCTACTGACAGTGGCTGGAAAAGACAGTGCAGCCTGGCTGGGTGAGCGGAGGGGAATTTACCATCTGGCAGGCGATGGTTATGCCAGCCGCTATGAATGGGCCCAGACGATCCTGGCCTTGGACCCGCTCCGATCTGAGCAAATTGTTGAAGAATTGCAGCCTGCTTTGACGAGTGAATTTACCACTCCGGCGCGTCGCCCATTGTACTCGGTTCTGAATTGTGATCGATTCACGGATACCTTTGGGCTGAAATTACCGACCTGGCAGGATGCGCTCCGGATGGCGATGGAAAGCTAGCCGGAGAAGATCCAACAAGTAGTACAGCTACTTCGTGATGGTTTATTCCCCAAATATTTATAAGACAATTCAATATTTTTACGCTGCAAGCAAATCTGATCAAGCGATGGAACGAGAGATCGTCGCTTATTTTGACGCGCTGGCTGAACAGATTGTGTCCCAGATCGGTCCTGGCTCTGTTCTGGTAGTCGGAGGTAAGGGCCACTATTTGGTGAGCGCTCTCCGCGCGCGAGATGTCCAGGCATTTGGAGGACACGAACCCGGGCTGAAACTGGATGATCTGCCAGAAGCGGTAAGGCCTTTCTATGGAGCTGGAGCCTTTTCCAAACCCTTCCCCAGAAATTACGATTTGATTGTATGCCTGGAAATATTTCCCCAATTAAGTTTCGAGGAAGCTGAGCAAGCTTGCAGGAAAATTTGTGCATCAACCAACGATGTCCTGTTTTCTGCTACGCCATATGGGGTTAAAGGAAGAACTGATTTAATCATCCAGTTTCCAGGGGAGTGGGCTGCATTATTCGCAAGGCAAGATTTCCTCCCCGATTTGAATTTCTCAGGCAAATCCATAAGCCCCTGGGCATTTCGGTTTCTTAAGGCTGCAACAGGCTTGAATGCCTTGTCACAAGTATATCTGCAGAGGATTTGGGAGTTAGAGCAGCAAGTTCAGGCCCAGCGAGGTTATCTTATCGAACAGGGCAACGAGCTGGCGCTCAAAGAGATGGAATTGCTCCAGGCGAACCAGCAAATTGTATTTAAGGTTCGGGAAAATGAAGATATCCTGAACAGCCGGAGCTGGCGGACGATGCAGAAGTTTCAAAATGTCCGGCTAAAGTTAATACCGATTGGCAGCAGACAAGAAAAATGGATGATCTCTTTCTCTGGTTGGCTGCGTCTTTGGCGACGGGAGGGAACACGATCCTTTTTATCCAGAACATATGACATCGTATCCTGGAAAGTAAGGGTGGCTTTCCTGAGATTTCGATCTGGTGGGAGGTTTTCCAGCCGTTCTGCCCAAATCGAAGCTGTGCCACAACAACTGGTTTCTTCTTACCATACCGGGCAAGTTGATATCGTAGTCTGCGTTCACAATGCTTTAGAGGACGTCCAAATCTGCCTCGATTCCATTGTGCTACAAACTTCGCAACCATATTCTTTGATTCTCGTTGACGATGGCAGCGATGGACCCACCAAAGAATTGCTTGAACGTTTTTCATCANAACATGGTGCGACTCTNATCCGAATTGAACNGNCCAATGGTTATACCCGGGCNGCGAANCGGGGGATGAAANTAGCCCAAAGTGATTTTGTTGTTTTATTGAACAGCGATACNATCGTNACATCCGGATGGCTAGACCGGATGGTGACCTGTGCGGAGTCGGATGAAAAANTTGGCATCGTCAGTCCGCTTTCCAACACNGCTTCCTGGCAGTCCATTCCGGAGATAGAATCACACGGAGATTGGGCGAGTAATCCATTGCCACAAGGTGTATCCGTTGAAAAGATGGGCAGGCTGGTCGATAAGTATTCAGGGTACCTTTTTCCGAAATTGCCGTTCTTAAATGGCTTTTGCCTGATGATCCGCAGAGAAGTCATTAATCAAATTGGCTACTTTGACGAAGAGCTTTTTGGCGATGGTTACGGGGAGGAGAACGATTATTGTCTGAGGGCCCGAAAGGCCGGATGGGCGCTGGCTTTAGCCGATCAGGCATTTATTTTCCATGCTCAATCGAAGAGCTATTCATCCGAGCGAAGAAAGCAGCTTGCTGAGCAAGCTGGAAAAACTCTGGCGAAGAAGTATGGTCAGCGAACTATCGATCTGGGAGTAGATGTCTGTCGCAACAGCCCGGTGCTTGAAGGTATTCGAGCTCGTAGTCAGATCATCTTCCAGCGTGAGGAGCTAATCGAAAAAGGGGGCAGAAAATTCGCTGGAAAACGAATCCAGTTCGTATTACCGATTGAGGTGGCAAGCGGGGGAGGAAATGTTGTAATCACGGAAGCACGTGTCATGCGCGCTATGGGGGTCGAAGTTGGCATCCTGAACCTGAAAACCCATACTGTGGGATTTACTGAGGCATATCCCAACTTGGACTTGCCTGTGACGTACGTTGATGTTGATGAAATCAGTGAAATTACCAAGGAGTATGACGCGGTTGTAGCCACCTTTAACCCGAGTGTTGGGTGGATGATGCCCCAATCGCAGTTGCCCTCGAAGACGATCCTGGGTTATTATGTCCAGGATTTTGAGCCATATTTCTATCCGGTGGATAGCGAAGGTTATCACAGGGCATTGGAATCCTATACATTAATCCCAGGCCTGCGTCGCATGACAAAAACCGAATGGGTGCGTCAGGAATTGCGTAACCAGATCGGTGTAAAGAGTCAGGTGGTTGGGCCGAGTTTCAATATAGATCTGTTTCGACCCCGCCCAAGACTGGATTCGGATTGGCCGGATAGGCCGCTGCGCATTGCTGCGATGGTCCGCACCAGCTCAGCGTATCGCGCTCCCAGGGAGACTATGGAAACATTAAAATTGGCCTCCCGTAAATTTGGTGGGGGGATTGAAATCATAATATTTGGAACTAGCTTGGAGGATCCAGAATTCAACGCTATACCGAATGATTTTGCCTGGAGTCTTGCGGGGATGCTCACCCAACAAAAAATGGCGAATTTACTCAATGAGGTAGATATTTTTATAGATTTCTCGACTTACCAGGCAATGGGTCTAACCGCACTGGAAGCGATGGCTTGTGGAGTGGCGGTGATTGTTCCAATGAGGGGTGGAATAAACGAGGTTGCCAAGGATCATGTGAACAGCCTGATAATCGACACGGCTTCAGCGGAATCCCGCTGGGGAGCTTTGAAACAATTAATTGAGGATCATGAATTACGCCGAAAGTTGCAAAGGAATGCGTTGAGAGATGTCTGTGATTTTTACCCTGAAGGACCAGCTTTCCGTATTTTGAGTGCTCTATTCGAGAGATCGGACTGAACATGCCCCGAAGAAACGTTCATGTGATTTATGAACACGGCCATGATAATCGTCCTTTCGGTAGCGCATCAATCCGTCTGCTACGCCCATTGTCTTACCCACCGATCAAAGAAAAATTTGAGGTTTTCTTCGGAACGGCTTATGAGGGAAANCCCGCCGATATCGTTATCCTGGATCGCCTTTGGCGACCAGACGTCACGCTCCCGTTGGTAGAGAGGCTGGTAGAGTCTATTCACCAATCAGGGGCTAAGCTGATTTACACTCTCGATGATAATCTCCTCGAGCTGCCAATCCACCAGCAGGACTTGCTCACCGAAGAGCGTATACAGACCGTTAAATTCTTGCTGTCACACGCCGATCAGGTGTGGGTGACGACCCTGGCATTAAAAGAAAGATTCTCGGAATATTCATCCAACATAGAAATTCTTCAAAATACGCTAGATGAACGGCTACTGNCTCCCCGTTTGAAAAGTTTGGATCATCCCGAATTNCCAAAGAACCGATTGGTTATCGGNATGATGGGGACATATACGCATGACGATGACTTGCTCATGATCTTACCTGCGTTGAAAGAAGTTCATAAACGCCATCCGAAACGAGTTGAGTTCCAATTTCTCGGNGCTATTCTTCGGGATGAGACGCGGGATCAGCTAAGTGGGCTGTCGGTTCGTTTCCTTCGGCCGAATGCAGTAGNGGGTGAATATCCCCTGTTTATGTTATGGTTTACNAGTCAGATTCGTTGGGATATCGCTCTCGCGCCTCTCCAAATAACGCCATTCAACCGGTATAAATCAGACATNAAATTTTTAGATTACTGCGCGATCGGAGCCGCNGGGGTCTTTACCCGGATGCCAGTGTACGAGGAGAGTGTGCGGGATCTCTCGACCGGAATGCTGGTTGATAACCAACCGGAAAGCTGGTCCCAGGCATTCGAAGAGCTGCTTGGGGATGATGAATTAAGGTTGGCGATCAGTCGTAATGCGACCCAATACCTGTTTTCAGAGCGAATCCTGGCTTACCATTACCAGGATTGGATTAAAGCTTTGGAATCAATTTAGATTAGCGGCTTTGGTGGCCATTTGATCGACTAACGATCGGAGAATTCCTGTTCAGCCCTTGAAGGTTTATCAATAAAGAAATCAAGCCACAGTTTCAATAAATACCCGATTGCGATCAGGGCAATGAACATCACCATTAATGTCTGGCCGTTGCTCGTCTGGATATTCTTATTTTGAAGCCAGTAGATATCGTAATTTCTGGGTATGGTGAAGTTCCCCCAGCCCGTCAATAACGGTGAGTATTGGGGTAGGAAATTGTAATCTCCCTGAGTAATAACATGTGGCGGTAAATCAAACGCTCCATAAAACCCAAGAAAATTNAAGAACAATCCTTTAAGAGCGATCATNGCTCCTAAAATGATCAACATACCGAACAGAGTGAAGCGGATAAATTTTGGGTATTTATCGAGCGCATCAAATCCAAGAAAAGCCAGTAAGGTCAAATANGGAAGGATTGGGATGAAGAATCGAGGTCCCCAGGATAATCCAGCTCCCCAATCCTTCCATGTTGAATAGAGTAAAAGTGATCCAATGATAAAACTAGTTAATACCCAAGCCAACCATCTGTCAGTATGGAAAAGTTTACAGAGGCCGGTACAGCTAAGAATGGTCAATGGAAAGAATAAAAGAATTCCTCTTCCGGGGCTGATCAGATTGCCGATCAAAGCCGTGGATATACTTTTTAAATTAAACTCAAATTCCGAACCTGGGTAATAGCCCGTACTGAACCACG
>Ga0031656_10000972_pt1 | contig 10654 bp, 14 predicted proteins | sample FrelakmetDIP11DI_FD_55080 | JGI IMG/M metagenome (GOLD analysis project Ga0031656, IMG submission 55080) | Freshwater lake sediment microbial communities from the University of Notre Dame, USA, for methane emissions studies - DIP11 DI | ecosystem: Environmental > Aquatic > Freshwater > Lake >... | reverse complement strand
GGCATCTAGAGTATGCAGTAAAATACATACTGGACTATATAGCCTTCTGTGATTTCCGTGACCCAACGAAATGGCAGGTGTCCATGAACAAGATCATCGGCGTAACTGAGCTGCAGCGGTCATTCCGTGCGGTCTTTGATGAGGTTGCGCGCAAGCGGATGCCGTACATCCTCACGCGGGGCAGTCGGCCGGAAGCTGCACTCATCCCGTACGAGGAGTACCTGCGTTTCCAACAATTCCAGGAGAAGGACATCCTGGGCCGCTTCGACCGCCTCATCGAACGGATGGCGGCCCACAACGAGGCCTACACTGAAGCAGAGGTGGAGGATGATATCCGCAAAGCGAGGGCCAAGGGTCGGGCGCGATGATCCGCGCCGTCATCGACACCAGCATCCTCATCCGCGCCATCATCAAGCCGCGGGGCACCGTCGGTCCCATCCTTCAGGGCCTCCGCAACGCTGACTACCAACTCGTCTTCTCCGATCCGCTCCTGGCCGAGCTCGCCGATGTGCTGGCTAGGCCACGTCTGCCAGCGAAGTACGGCTTGACCACAGAAGACGTCGCCACCGTTCTTTCGCTCATTCTTCTACGTGGGGAACCGGTGGTTCCGGCGCGCCGCATCGGTGCCTGCCGTGACCCCAACGACAACATGGTCCTGGAGGCGGCGGTTGCGGGGCAGGTGGACGCAATCGTCAGCGGAGACAACGATCTACTGACACTCAAGTCGTTTGAGGGGATCCCGATCATCGCCCCGGCCGCCTTCCTCAAGATGCTCAAGTCCCGTGCCCGCGAATAGGGCACGGCTAGCGCGGTTGGACGGCTCCGCTCCGTTCTCGAAGTCAATGCTACCTAGCAACAGCGAAGTTGCACCTAGATTCGTGTTGTGCTGCCTGCGCGTCTTGAGCGCAACATCGTGCCGACAAAGGTCGGACAACGCGCAACTCTCCGTCCAGGTGCGCTTCCTCGACATCGGAGTCCACGCTGCAGGCGGTAGCCTTCGAGTCTACGGCGGACTCGCCGTCAACGCTCATTGTGAGCGCTCCACCCGCAGAGCCGCACGCGGGCGAAGGCCGCCTTTGGGATCACAACCTGGATGCGGATCACTGAACCGTACTACGCTGGGATTGTGGCTACCGTCCAGACGATCCTAGTTCGCCGATCTCGCGGCAACCGGCTATCGGCACCCTAGGGGGTTCCTCGACCTCTTGCGGCCCGTGGACAGGCCCGTCTTTGGCGGCTTTGACCCATACTGCCCGGTGAAGCCATCACCGCCCTACACTCCAGCAATGACTTCCAGTGGCCCTTCGATTGCAGGACAAGTCTTGAGCGGGCCCGGGAAGGGCACTCTGTCTTGCTTCACGACACGCATTGCGCCGAAGGCTCTCGGTCTCACCGGCGGCCCCACGCCTGCCGATCCGCCTCCCAGACACCCTTCGCGGTCCCCTGCAGCACTGGATCGAGCCAGCCTGCAGCGAGCAGGTGTCCATCCGCTAGCTTGGGCGAGATGCCAACAGCCTGGGCTTCTTCGGAATACGCTCTCGCCCAATCTGCTGGCGGGGCAGGGAGCTCTTTCGGCATAGGATGAGTGCCGCGCCGGGCGAAGGTGCGGGTGATCTCGTCTATGAGACGCCGCGCGTCGACCGACCCGAACTGGCGGATGATGATGAGGTCGACCAGATCCCTGACGCGGGTGCTTTCCCCGTTGTAGCGTCGGGAATACGCGTGGAGCTTCTCGGCGACTTGGCGTTCCAGGGGTACGAGCATAACGTTGATCGGCCCCAGCCCAACAGCGGAGAGCAACCCAGGGCGCTGCGCGGGCTCGACTTCCCACACTTCGGGAGCCAGGGTCGTAACGTCCACCTGCAGCGGCTCGAACGCGACGCCTGCAACAGAGGCCTCGAATCGGTAGCGAAGGGCGAAGCCCCTGCCGCCTTCCTGAACGTCATCGGTTCCAACGATGGTGAATGCGAATTGATCGTTGAGATCCTCGGCTGCAGCGCGCAGGATGTCCTCGCGGGCGGCTGCAGCCCCAAGGATATGGTCGAGATCCATGTCCATCGAAGCACGGGCGTGTTCCGGCAGTCTGGTTTCCAGTGCCAGGCCACCCTTGAGCGCCCAACGTCCTGGGCCAACCTGGGTCAAGCGCGCCATCAATCGTTCCAGCGCAGCCTGCCGGCGGACGATCTGGACGGGAACACCAACCTTTCGGGCGTAGTTGCGGAGACGAGTATCGATGGCGGCGCGGAAGGCCGCCGGGCTAGGATACTGGCGCACGTGTCCCTTTCTCCCTGACGGCTCGTTCCACCAGATCGCGCACACGTTTGGGCCGATCGTGCGCAATTTCGCGGAGGTCACCCTCGGTTAGCAGGCCTTGCCGCAGCGCGCTTCCGATCACCTCGTGGATCACGCTTGGGTCGGTGCCCGCCTCAGCGGCATCCGCGATGGAGCGAGCAGCCGAGGTAACCTTCACTCCGAATCTCTGAACTACATCCCCTGGATCGAACGGCCGGCTGATCGTGTGTACCTGAACACCTGGGAGACGAGCTTGGCCCTTGTAGGGCCGATGCTCGCGCTGGACCGTGATGTGGATGCTGCGCTGTCGAATGGGAGCCAGGTCGTAGAGAGCGAGCGCTGTTTCGTGGGATACGACGGCTCGGTCGGGGCCAGTCTTGACCCAGGCCGCGATCACGTCTTCGTGCGAGTCTGCCGGGAATACGGCTAGGCGATAGAAGCCGCGGCTCACGCGCTCCAGCTGCCCGGTCTTGGCATGGTGCCAGAGGGTCCTGGGGTCGTATCCAATCTCGCGAGCCTGGGCGGCTGTGAAGTAGCCCCCCTGGGTCGCCGCCAGCTCGAAGAGTCGTTGTCGCCGTTCCAGCTGGGTGGTCATGGTTGGCCACCTCCGAGGTCGCGTCGTGACTTGTTCCTATTCTATCAGAATAACTCACGACACAGTGATGGAAAACCAGCCNACTTGCGTGTCTGAANAAGAATCAGGGAATCCAACGAAGACGGAACCGCCGGGCCCGGGCGGAAAACGAGGTTGGAGGCCCGCGAAGGTACCCGACGCTCGTGAGTGTTAGCAGCGGACGAAAATTGACCCCCTATCAGCGGTCCAAAACTGACCCCCCTCCCGGGAAGTAACATGGACCTTCTACCTCTGTCAAGCAGAGGCAGGGAGGCCGGGAGATGGTCACAGTGGATGAGTGGGCGGAGATTCGGCGTTTGCACTGGGTGGAGAAGCTTTCCATCAAGGCGATGATGAACAACTCGTCGCGAACCGAGTTCGATGATGAGGAAGGCGTGGATCTGCCGGAAGAACAGGTCGATAAGCGGGAGGAAGCCACAGGCCCAGACGATCTGGGCGTGATTCTTCAGGAAGGTTGACCAATTCTGGTCATGGGCGGGGTGGGGACCTTGAACGAGAAACTACAGGCGGCTCTCAATCCGCCCGCAGCGGACAAAGCCGAAAGGGCCATCGTCGGCTGCGGCTTCCGCGTGGGCGACCGGGTGATGCAGCCGTGCAACAACTGCAACCGCGAGGTGTGCAAGGGCGACCTGGGCCGGGTGGTGGACGTGGACCTCGAGATGCAGACGCTGGTGATAGACTTCGACGGGAGGCCGGTGACTTACGATGGGGCCTAGGCCGACGAACTGGCGCTGGCCTATGCCGCCAGAGTACACAGGGCGCAGGGCTCGGAGTATCCGGCGGTCGTGCTGGCGCTCCTGGCGCGACATCACATACTGTTGCCGCGCAATCTGCCCGACACGGCGGTGACGCGGGCGCGGCGGTCGTGCGTGCTGGTGGGCAGCCGACGGGCGATCGGCATAACGGTGCAGAATGCCAAAGTCGCCCGGCGCTGGAGCAGGCTGAGGGAACCGTTGGCACAGGGTGTTGATCAGGCCGGTGTCGCTGGGTGGTTAAGAAGGTTGCGATGCAAATCCTCCACGTTGCCTGGTTACCGCAAACCGACACCGCTCCGGCTCGTCTCGCGCTGTGGGGCGAGGTGGCGCGGGGCGCGGTTCCCCGGCGCGAGTCCAAAGGGAGCAAGCGCCTCACGCTCCATCCCTTTTCTGCGACCCCTGACGAACTGACGAGCGCCTTGCCACTCGCCGGCCTGGAGGCCGAGCCGGTCACGCTGGTCGCGCGCCTGCCGACCGTGGGGGATGAACCTCAACCCTCACGCCCCTTCCTGCGCGAGAACTCCGCCTCAGGCAGGCCCGCGCTCCGGGCGTGGCGAGTGACTGCGCTGGCGTTTGCGCCGCGCGAGGCGCTGGCCCTACTCGTCAGCTTCGCGGAAGAGGCGCCCCTCGGTGCTGACGCGCGCTTCTGGCAGGCCGCAGCGCGCTTGGCGCTCGCCCTGCTCGTGCGGCAGCGTCACCTGCCCGTGCTCATCGCGTCGGGCGAAAGGTGGCTGGCGCGGTGGCGGCCTCTGCTCGACTCACAAGAAGAACAGGCGCTCCTCGAGCGGCTCGTCAAGGCGCTGCCTCCCGCCGCTCGCGCGGTCACGCGCACCGAGAGAGAATCCGAACCCGGCCCGCGCGCCCTGCTCACCGATTTCCTGCAGGTCACCGTGGATGCTGGCGCCCGCGCCTCGGCAGACTTCGGAACGCGCCCGCGCCGGGCTTCAGGACGCCTCGCTCCCGGCGAACGCTGGCTGGCCGCGCTCGCCTCCGCCGATCCCGCCCTCGACTTGCCCGACGACTTCATCCAGCGCTATCAGGCCTGGTCGCAGCCGGCCGAGGCCGCCGGGGGCAACTTCCGCCTGTGCTTCCGGCTCGACCCGCCAGACACCAAATCCGCGGCCAACCTGTACATCCCCAAAGCCAGGGTGAGCGACTGGACGCTGGGCTATTTCCTGCAGGCCAGCGATGACCCGAGCCTGCTCGTCCCCGCCGAGACCGTGTGGCGCGAACGAGGCAGCATGCTCAAGTATCTCAACCGGAAATTCGATCAGCCTCAGGAAAGACTGCTTGCTGGACTGGGCCTGGCGGCGCGCATATTCGCGCCCATTGAAGCAAGCTTGAGCTATGCCCGCCCGGAAGGGCGTGCCATCACCGCCGACGAGGCCCACGCCTTCATCGGCGAAGCGGCCCTGCTGCTGCAAGCCTCCGGCTTCGGCGTCTTGCTGCCGCGCCTGAACGCGAAACTCGGCCTGCGCCTGAAACTGAGCGGCAAGCCGCAAGCGACGAAGAAAGGCCCCCAAGGCGGCGTGGCGCGCCTGAGTTTCGAGAGCGTCGTCGCCTTCGATTGGGAACTCGCGCTGGGCGACCAGCCGCTGTCGCGCGCGGAGTTTGAGAAGCTGGCCGCGCTCAAGGTACCGCTGGTGCAGATTCGCGGCCAGTGGGTAGAAGTACGCCCGGAGCAGATTCGGCAGGCCCTGGCATTCTTAGAGAAGCACGAGGAGGCGGGCGAAGTCCCGGCAGACGAGGCCCTGCGGATGGCGCTCGCCCCCGCGTCGGTGGGCGGCCTGCCGGTGACAGGTGTGGAGACTTCGGGCTGGTTTGGCGACTTCGTCGAGCAGTTCACCCACCACGCGCGCCTCAAGCCCTTGCCCGCTCCGAAAGAGCTGGTGGGCACTCTGCGTCACTACCAGGCCACCGGCTTCGCCTGGCTGGTGTTTCTGCGCCAGTTCGGGCTGGGCGCCTGCCTGGCCGACGACATGGGCCTGGGTAAGACCATCCAGGCCATTGCGCTGCTCCTGCACCTGCGGGCGCAGGGCAACAAGAAGCCGGCTCTCCTCGTTTGCCCGACTTCGGTGGTCGGCAACTGGCAGCACGAACTGGCCCGCTTCGCACCGAGCCTGAGAGTGTTGGTCCATCACGGCGGCGAGCGCGAGAAGGAGGGATTCGCGCGTCAGGCAACGCGCCGCGATGTCGTGTTGACCTCGTACGCGCTCCTACACCGCGACGAGAAGCTGCTCGGCGAAGTGAAGTGGGGGGAGGTCGTCCTCGATGAGGCACAGAGCATCAAGAACCCGGAGACGCGCCAGGCCAGAGCGGCTCGCGGCCTCCCCGCCGAGCACCGCCTGGCCCTCACGGGCACGCCCGTCGAAAACCGCCTGGCTGAGTTGTGGAGCATCTTCCAGTTCCTCAACCCTGGCTACCTCGGCTCGCAAGGATCTTTCCGCGCCAACTTCGCGCGGCCCATCGAGCGGGCGCAGGACCCCGAGGCCGCGCGGCGGCTCAAGGGACTGGTCGGGCCGTTCATCCTGCGCCGGGTGAAGACCGATCCCAACGTGATCCGCGAGCTGCCCGCCAAGAACGAGATGAAGGTCTACTGCTCGCTTACCCGCGAACAAGCCACGCTCTACCAGGCCGTCGTGCGCGACTCGTTGCGGCAGATCGAAGAGTCCAAGGGCATCCAGCGGCGCGGCATCGTGCTGGCGACGCTGCTGAAACTCAAACAGGTATGCAACCACCCCGCGCACCTGCTCGGCGACGGTAGCCCCTTGCCCGGCCGTTCCGGCAAGCTCGACCGTCTGGCCGAGATGCTGGAGGAAGTGCGCGCGGTGAAGGAGCACGCCCTGATCTTCACCCAGTTCGCTGAGATGGGCCAGCTGCTGAAGGCCCACTTGCAGAACACGTTCGTCGACGAAGTCTTGTTCTTGCACGGCGGCACGCCGGCCAAAGCGCGGACGGCGATGGTTGAGCGGTTCCAGTCCGACCCGCACGCGCCATCGGCCTTTGTTCTTTCCATCAAGGCCGGCGGTACCGGACTGAATCTCACCCGGGCGAACCACGTCTTCCACTTCGACCGCTGGTGGAACCCGGCGGTGGAGAATCAGGCCACGGACCGTGCCTTCCGCATTGGGCAGACGAAGAACGTGCAGGTGCACAAGTTCCTGTGCGCGGGCACGGTGGAGGAGCGCGTGGATGAGATGATCGCGCGCAAGCTGGCGCTGGCCAAGAGCATCGTGGGCACAAGCGAGGGCTGGATCACTGAGCTCTCGACCGAGCAGCTGCGGGACTTGTTCACCCTGCGCGCTGAGGCGGTCGGCTAGTCTCGAACCACGAAGAGCACGAAGGACACGAAGAGCAGGAGAGCGGTTTATGAGTTGGGGATGGGGCTGGTATCCGAAGCCGAAACCGCGCCGCCCGGCGAAGGGCATCCGGGCCAGGACCACGCGCGGGCAGTTCGGCCAAACGTGGTGGGCCGGCCAATGGATTGAGGCGCTGGAGCGCCTGGTTGATCCCGGCCGGCTCTCGCGCGGGCGGTCGTATGCGCGGAGCGGGCAGGTCCTCAATCTGGACGTCAAGCCGGGCCGGGTGGACTCGCGCGTGCAGGGGAGCAGATCCACGCCCTACAAGGTGCGGATTGAGATCGAGCCGCTCGCCGATAATGTGTGGGACAAGGTCGTGGACGCGATGGCGGCGCAGGCGATCTTCGCTGCCAAGCTGCTGGCGGGCGAGATGCCGCCGAACATCGAAGAGGCATTCTCGACCGCGAGGGTCAGCCTGTTCCCATGCAAACGCGGCGATCTGGTCACGGAGTGTTCCTGCCCGGACCAGGCCAACCCGTGCAAGCACATCGCGGCCGTCTACTACCTGCTGGGCGAGCAGTTCGACGGTGACCCCTTCCTGCTGTTCCGTCTGCGGGGTCGAGAGAAGGGCGAAATCATCACAGCCCTGCGCGCCCGCCGCACCGCCGAAGTGGCTGGGTTGGCGGAGAAACCACGCAAACAAGCGCCCGCCAAAGGGCCTGTTGAGAGAGTCACGCCGCTCTCTGACAGCCTCGACCGTTTTTGGATGGCCGCCGAGGAACTGGAGAATCTGCGCGTCACCTTCACCGCGCCGGAAGTGGATGCGGCCCCGGTGAAGCGTCTGGGCGAACCAGAGTTCTGGATGCCGCGCGGAGACTTTCTTCCGCGCTTGAGCCGGGCTTATGCCGCCGTGACCCGGGCGGCCGTGGAGCAGGTGATGGGAGAGTAAGCCGGGCGTGTTGGTAGATCGAAAGCGATACTCTCGATCTTCATCTTGTTCCGACTTCGTGACTGAACCTCCCGCCATCACCGCTAGTCCGTTCTCCTCTCCGGCGGCCTTGACAAAGCACCGCAAGGGAGTACAATGTAATTACGTCCACCGGGGACAGGAGGTCGTCCATGGAGAATGTGGTGCGCGCCAAGGTTGTCCCGATCGGCAACTCGCGGGGAGTCAGGATCCCCAAGGTGTGGCTCGAACAGCTGGGGTTTGCCGACGAGGTGGAGATGGCCGTCCAGGACGGCAGGCTGGTCATCACTCGACCTTCCCATTCGAGGGAGGGTTGGGCCGAGGCATTTCGCCGTATGGCGGAGGCGGGTGATGACACGCTCCTCGATGAGTCAACTCCCACGAGGTGGGAGAACGAGGAGTGGGAGTGGTAGCCAGACGGTTCGATGTCTTCCTTGTTGCCCTGGATCCAACGATTGGGAGTGAGATTAAGAAGACACGGCCGTGCGCCATAGTGTCACCCGACGAGATGAATGCTCACATTTCGACCGTGATCGTGGCGCCCATGACAACCAAGGGGCGCCCGTACCCCACAAGGGTCCCGTGTCGCTTTCGCGGCAAGGAGGGGCAGATCGTACTGGATCAACTGCGCACTGTGGACAAGGCCCGGTTGGTCAAAGCTCTCGGGCGGATCAGCGGACCGGCGCAGGAGCAGGTTCTCAGCGCGCTTGCGGAGATGTTCGCGTAGGGCGGTCCAGCGTCAATGCGCATGAGACCGTGCAGCCGATAACGGGCCGAATAGCGAATACCCATGAACAGGATCATTGGTGTGTCTGAACTGCGACGATCACTTCGGGTGGTGCCTGAGGAGATATCGCGCAAACGCATTCCACACGTCCCTACGCGGGGTGGCCGGCCAGAGGTGGCGCTTGTCCCGTCCGACGAGTACAAGCGCTTCCACCGGTTGCAGGAGGAGGACGTCCTGGCCCGCTTTGACCGCCTCACCGAGCGGATGGCCAGCCGCAACCAAGCCTAAACCGAAGAGGAAGTGGAAGCGGACATCCGGATAGCGAGGGCCGAAGGTCGGGAGCGATGATCCGCGCGGTCATCGACACCAGCATCCTCATCCTTGCCCTGATCAAACTCCGAGGCACCGTCGGCCCAGTTCTCCAGGGCCTCCGCGACGCCGCCCGCCAACTTGTCTACTCTGATCCGCTGCTGGCCGAACCCGCCGACGTCCTGGCCAGACCGCGCCTCGCAAAGAAGTACGGCGTCACCACCGAAGACGTCGCCACCGTACTCCCCCTCATTCTCCTTCGTGGCAAGCCAGTGCTCTCGGCGCGGCGGATCGGCGCCTGCCGTGAGCCCAAGGACAACATGGGCTTGGACGCAGCGGTTGCGGGGCAGGTGCACTTCATTGTCAGTGGGGACAAGGACTTGCTGACCCTGACCTTGTTCGAGGGGTTCCCCGTTGTGAAGCCCGCGGCCTTCTTCCGCAAGCTCACCTCCCACAACAGTCGCGCCTGACGTCTCTCACTTGAAGCATGATCCGGCCGCACCGGCCAAGATATGCCTGGAATCGCGCCTCGCGAATCCCGGTACCTGCGCGCGACCGGCCGCCGGCCGTGTCCGGACGAAGGCAGCCAAATGGCCGCTAAGTGGCACTTGATCCCAGCCCAGACCAATCGACTTGCGCGATCGATGGGCTGCTCGCACGGAGCGGGCTTCCGATCACGCCCATCCCACGACCTACGATTCGCAGCGCCCAGCCGAGCACTGCACCATGGCAGCCAATCCAATTCCAACCAATCTCGGCAGCGGGCCCCGCTCTGCCTGAACGCAAGACAGGCATTCCATTTCCCAACGGGCGTGCAGGGTGGGGCGCCACGGGGTTCTTGCTCATCACGAGAACATGTGCTACACTGGTTTGCGTGAGGAGCCCATGGAGAAACAGAACATCACGCTGGCGCTACCCAAGGACGTCCTGAAGAGAGTCAAGGTGATGGCAGCAGAGGAGGGAACCTCTATTTCAGCCATCATGGAGGAGCTCCTTCAGAACCGCCTTGGCCTTCACGAAGGATACGAGAAGGCTCGTCAGAGGCAGTCTGTCGTTCTGACGAAGGGGCTGGACATGGGGACACGGGGCAAGGCTGTCTGGAGGCGCGAGCAGCTCCATGAGCGCTGATCAATCGTTGGCGTTTGTCGACACCAACGTCCTTGTCTACGCCTACGACAGGACCGCTGGTCAGAAGCGGGAGCGAGCTCGCTCACTTCTCGATCAGCTCTGGACAGCCAACTCCGGATGTGTGAGTGTGCAGGTCCTCCAGGAGTTCTACGTCGCGGCCACCCAGAAGGTGAAGAAGCCTCTCCCGCAGCAGGCTGCAGCAGACATCGTCAGGGATCTGGCCTTCTGGAGGGTGCATGCACCGGTCGCCGAGGACATCCTGGCTGCGATCGACCTGCAACGCCGCCACAAGATCTCCTTCTGGGATGCCATGATCATCTGGAGCGCTAGTCAGCTGGGCTGCGCAACGATCTGGTCCGAGGACTTGACTGCTCGCCGAACCTATGACGGCGTTCTGGTGCAGAACCCCTTCATCCCATAGTCGGCAGGGGCACGGCCCAGAATCCGCCCTCGCCGATCCCAAAGTCGACCCACAACCTCGCTACCGCAGCAGGCTTGTGGCCGAAGCCGCATTCGCCGCCAGACGACCCCTCTCCGGCAAGC
>Ga0031656_10000971_pt1 | contig 10669 bp, 10 predicted proteins | sample FrelakmetDIP11DI_FD_55080 | JGI IMG/M metagenome (GOLD analysis project Ga0031656, IMG submission 55080) | Freshwater lake sediment microbial communities from the University of Notre Dame, USA, for methane emissions studies - DIP11 DI | ecosystem: Environmental > Aquatic > Freshwater > Lake >... | reverse complement strand
TTTGTCCGGACCATGAACAGCATTCCTGCCTGACCCTGGTGGAAGTAACAGACAGATGCAACCTTACTTGTCCTACCTGTTATGCGGGGTCTTCGCCTACTCATGGTCGGCATAGGACAATTGAAGAAATTGAAAAAATGCTGGATGCTATAGTTGAGAGCGAGGGCGAACCCGATGTTGTTCAACTCAGCGGAGGTGAACCTACGATTCATCCGGAGTTTTTCCGCATACTTGAAATTGCCAAATCAAAGCCCATCAAGCACCTGATGGTCAATACAAATGGTATCCGAATCGCCCGTGATAAAGGATTTACAGAGAAGCTTGCTTCCTTCATGCCCAACTTTGAAGTTTACCTGCAGTTTGATTCATTGCGGCCACATGTATTGAAAAAGCTAAGGGGCCAGGACCTTTCAGAAACACGAATGAAAGCGTGGAAAACCTCAATGAATATAACATCTCCACTACCCTTGTAGTAACCCTCGAAAAAGGTTTAAACGATGATGAGATTGGGTCAATCTTGGAGTTTGCCCTGAAGCAAAAATGTGTACGCGGAGTAACATTTCAACCCACTTCTGTCAGTGGCAGGCTGGAGAATTTTGATCCATCAAATGGCAGGCTCACAAATACTGAAATCAGGCAGCAGATCATTAATCAAACAGGTTTATTTACAGCAACGACCTGATCCCGGTCCCCTGTAACCCGGATGCCCTGGTCATGGCCTATGCATTGAAAGTGAACAGTGAAGTTATCCCGCTGACCCGACTGATTGACCCGGCAATTCTCCTGAATAACTCAAAAAACACAATCGTTTATGAGCAGGACAGGGAATTGCATAAACATGTTTTGAATCTTTTCAGTACAGGTAATTCGGTTGACAAAGCAGACAAAACAATGCAGCACCTGCTTTGCTGTTTGCCAGAGATTATTGCTCCGGGTTTCGGCTATGACAATTTGTTCCGTATTATTATAATGAATTTCATGGATGCCTATGATTTCGATGTCAGAGCTATCAAAAAATCTTGCGTACACATTGTACATCCTGACGGGAGGATCATTCCATTTGAAACGATGAACCTTTTTTACCGGGACGGAATGGAAATAAAAACCGAATCACTTAGAAAAGAATGTATATGAACAGTCTAAAAAAAATAGCAGGCTATAATTTGCTGATTATGATAATTTACACCATTTTAGTTTCGGTGTTATCAAAAGGCAATCAGTGGCAAATGAGTTTTATGATCTTCATGGCGATGCTTATTGCGGTGCATGTTGGCATTAATTTTCTTGCCTCACTCATTTTTTTCATCCAAAGGAATAAAATCAGTGGCAGAAACTATCTCTTGAGCGCATTACTGGTTCTGGTTATAGGGTTTTCAACATGTTTTGGGATAGCAAGCCTTTAAACTTTTGGTCAAAGAAAATTAAATAATTACAAATACCAGAACAATTCCAATCAAAATGCTTAACCAACCTATACGCACAACCGTAGTTGGATCCTACCCTTTTCCGGGCTGGCTTGAATTTGCAATACAGAACATGAGCAGCTTCGGTGCCGCCGATATCGAAGAGATGATTGAAGACGCAGTTATCGCCGCCATTCACGATCAGGTAACAGCCGGACTTGATGTCATCACCGATGGCGAACAAACCCGGCTCGATTTTAATCTTTCCTTCTACGGATTTATCCAGGGTATTGCGCCTAATTATTCAGAGACCCGCAAATTTGGACCGCCGGCGCATGACCAACGCGGAAAACACAGTATCATCGATGCACTCACCGCACCAAACGGATTGGGTTCGGTTAAAGAATACCGGCGTTTGGCAAGGTTAGCACCTCCAGGTTTTGTGCTGAAGACAAGCATACCGGGACCGTATACCCTAAGCGGTCGTTTGTTGCCAAATACGCAATACAAAGATCGATTTGCAATAACTGAAGCATTATTACCGATTGTCAGTAAAGAGCTTGAGGATCTGATTGCAGCAGGTTGCAGGGAAATAACAATTGATGAACCGTCCATGAGCTGTTATGCTTATAAAGAAGATACCAAACGTTTTGCAGATATTTTCAATCGAACCGTTTTACCGGCAGTGGGCAAATGCAGGCTGTCGACGCATCTCTGCTTTGGCAACTTCAAAGGGAGGCCTGTTGGTTACCGCAGCCTTAAACCCATGCTGCCGGATTTTTTAGATCTGAATGTAGATGAGATTCATATAGAAATGGCCAACCGCGAATTCTCCGAAATAGAATTGCTTGCGCATTTTGCCGAGAAAATGGATGTGGCCGTTGGCATAATTGATGTAAAAAATTACTATATCGAAACAGAGAAGGATGTTGTGGAAAGGATTGAAAAATGTTTGAAATATGTTCCGGCGGAAAAGCTTTCGGTTGCACCGGATTGCGGATTGAGCCAGACTGCCAGGTGGGCATCCCGGCAGAAACTGATCAATATGGTTAAAGGGGCCAAAATAGCCAGGGGAAGACTTTAACCGCGAAGAATCCCGTGCTTAATTTATGGCAACAAAGAAGTCGCAAAGTTCAAGACAAAAGCTTTTGCATGCAAACGCTGTTCTCCACATTCGCATATTGACCATAGTTAGGGATCCTCACATATCCGGATTTCAGGTATAGCTTGATAGCCTCCGGTTGCTTTTGCCCAGTTTCAAGGACACAGTTTTTATTACCCAGTTCAGCTGCCCATTTTTCCAGTTCAGTTAATACCTGTTGTGCTATCCCCTGCCCGCGGTAGTCAGAATGCACAAACATCCTTTTTATTTCTACAGAAGAATCAGTAAAAGGCTTGAAAGCCCCACAGCCAACTGGCTTATTGTTCACATACGCAACCAGTGCATGATTAAGGGCATCAATCTTATTGAACTGTGCATAAAATGCATTTTCCTCGCCATCACGTATACGTAGTTCGGCATCAAGCAACTTTACCAGTTCCTGGAAATCTGTATCAGATGAATCTGTCCTGATGAGCTCAGCCATATTTCAAAATTAAATGAATGTAACTTTATCCCTTAATCCAATGTATGTAAAATTGCCAGACCTTCATCCCATTTCCCATAACCAGAATCCGCATTGATATGACCAGCGTTGCCGATGCTGATCATCCTACTCCCCCAATTCGCGGAAAAGAATTTTGCCCTTTCAATTGACACCCATGGATCATCTTCACTGGCAACAACGATTGTAGGGAAATTAATTTTATCAGCCGGTATTGGGGCAAAGCCGGTTGCGGGAAAAGTGTAAACCGGATTTTCAATATCACTGGGCGCTACCAATAAGGCCCCTTTAATTTTTTTACCATAATGTTTCGCCCAATGAGCAATAGTTGTGCAACCCAGGCTATGGCCTATTAATAAAATAGTTGCGGGATCGTATGTGGCAATTGTTTTGTCGATGTTCTCAATCCATTCACTGCATTCGGGAGCATCCCACTCCTGCTGGTTAATCCTGAAAAAGTTGTCACCAGATTGTTCGAAATAGCTTTGCCAGTGCTCCGGGCCGGAGTTTCCAAGGCCGGGTACAATAAAATAATGTGTCATGACTATTTTGGAGATTCGATTTTTAAACTCAACATCCTTTTTACATAAATCCCAACTGCTTCATTACAGTTGTCCTGTCAAATACCTGGCTGTGGCCGCAAACTTTACCCTTTTCAAAGTGATAAATGGTGGCGCCTTTTGTTTTTATGCTTTTACCGGTTGGCGCGAATCCCCCGATCTTTCCCAGGTTGGTACCTGTCATGACCCAGGTGATAGCAACATAATTTCCATCAGAAATAGCTGATTCAATATCAAAATTTATATCCGGAAAAGAGTCGAACGAATAATGAAGCCTCACTTTGAATTCTTCCAGGTCAAGGGTTTTTCCTTCCCATGGATCACCGGTATCAATATTAATCGAATATGATGTATGTACAAATTGGTCAACAAAGTTAAGGTCCTTCTCGTTCCATATTTTCTGCATAAAATCACGCAAGATATTTTCGTTGTTCATTTTAAGTTTTTAATTGTTCAAACTTAACCGAAAAAAACGAAGATCAAAATCTTTGTGTCCTAATATCTCAGCGGGTAAGCTAAAGCCCTATAATCTGCATCACTGCATCATTGTAACAAAACAACTCAGATTATATCCCATTCGTTTCCATTTATCCTGACTGGCAACACGGGCATAAGCGTTTTTAGAAAAGGAAATACCAACCGGAATTACTGTCACCGGGTCCTCCTTCTTTTCCATGCTGCTTTCGACCCATTGCAAAGTGATAATGAATTCACCACTAACCCGGATATTGTAGGGCTCGAGGTTGAATTTGATCCATCCGGTTTTAAAATCCTCTATAAAAGCAAATATCTGTTTATCTGTCAGCAAAGTATCGGGCATGTTATTCTTTACTGAATAGACATTTACCCTGAACTTGATATAGGTGAAATTATTGGCGGAAAAATACCAGTTTAGATCTTTCAGATAAGATCCAGGCTGATTTGTTTTTATACGCATTCCCATTTCCGACCCTATTGTACCTTCAACGCTCTTTTTGTTGTGTATTGAGATCTGGATAAGTTTACTACTACTCTGGCGGCCTATGATCCTGGTGTTGATATTTCTATTACTTATAACAATATCAGGCAGCACATAGTCCTTGCGATCCATCGTGATAATTTGATGAACACCCGCTAGCATTTCACTGACCAGAAATCTCTTGGTTGTATATCCCACCAGGCTTAATTGTATAGTATCAGTTTTATTTTCCTCAAAGATTGTCAGGATATAGTTACCATTTGAATCCGAGATAGTACCCAATGGCTTTTCCAGCAAACCGATACTCACATATGCCAGCGGCTTGTTGGTTTCATTCTCAGTGACAAGTCCTTTCAATACTATTTTTTCAATTTTTGTGGTTTGTGATAAACTCAGTATTGGGTATAAACTTAGCAGAAAATACTGTGTAAGAATTCTTTTCATTTATTTTGGCCTTTACGGAGAGAATAAATGAAAATACAAAAACAAAGAGGCCAGTTTTTCCATTTAACAATAATTTAGAACTATAAACCAGGCCTATCTCGCCCAATTTCTTTTCGATAAAAAGGTTTTTGTTCTCCCAGACTGAAGTTGAACTTTTCAACTTTTTGACTGATTCAATCCTTAGTAACAGCATAGATAGAGCTACACCGGAGGAGAATACAAGGATAATAAAAGGTGCTTAGTTCCGAACTACATTGTACTGCTAATATCCATTTCAGTATAGTTGATAGATTCTTTATTGATAGACATAACAGGCATGAATATGTGTTTTTGCAAATATCAACGACCAATATCCCAACTTTATACTTCAAATTAAAAACCCCTGTACTATTCTTATCAACCTGGAAATAACTAATTACGCGCAGAATGATTGGTTTTAAAAAAGCTCCACTTTGTCGTTAATACAGACCATACCCGCATCAGCTACTATGGCATATACGCCAGCACAGGGAAAGTTTCCACCGCCCATGATGTCAAGACTATTGTGTTCTACAAGTGTTTTAAGAACCATGATATCTTTTGGTATACCATCCTGGGCAAGAGTGGTCATTGCACAACGGGGATCTGGCATGGTTACCATAAGGCGTACACTATTCCCAATAGCCAGCCCTTTGCCAACCCAGGGATTTTCAACAAATCCCGTTTCAATGGTCTTTATCAGGATATTCATCCGGAATCTGCTTACTGCAAAATTTGTTTCCGGTTGAAGTTGTTGCAACCGATCCAGGGTGGATGTTGATATAATGGAAACCGGAGAAGCATCCAAAAAGGAACCAGGTGCCAGGGGTGAATCTATACCCATTTTTTTGAATAAGGCGCCGCCCAGTTTTTCTTCTGTAAATTGATTACGATGACCTGCCGGGTCAAGCTGTTCAATATCGGGATGAAATTGGTCGATAGTGAAGTCATCCGGCGCAGTCTGAGCCAGGGTTAACGCTCTTTTGAAATACGCGGAAAGCACCTCATCTCTATTTGCCGAATCACTTAATACAGTCGAGCCATCGGGCAATCTAATTAGTACCGGTGGTAAAGCCTCCCCTGCTTTTGGTTCCCGTATATACACGGCACTGCAAAATAGCAGGTCAGGGTACAGTTTTACACTTTTGGCACTTACGACCTTCCCTGTTTCTGTATCTATCAGTGCGTATGCACGATCGCCCAGCACACCATACTTGCTAAATATTGACTGATCAATCTTTTCACCTCTAAATGATTTTACAGGGAAGCGCCAAAGGGAATCAATTTTACCTACGATCATGGTATACTATTTAAATATTATTGGTTACCAATAAAGAAAAAAAACAGTCCCAATGTACTAAAGTTAATCATTTGAAATCATCCTTTCAATCCTGAGAAGTCGGATGAATTCAAAGACTGTGAACCTTGCAACTGGGTGATTATGGAGTTAAACAAAATTGATCGCGAAGAGATAAAGAAAATTTGAGACATTGGAACATTTTACTCAACCTGAAAATGATATGACCCAACCGGCGCTGTAGCAGGCTTTGTTTCTGTCCGGCCTGAGATTGATGTTGCGGAAACATAGTATTCAATGGTATTACCCGGTTTATTATTAGGGATCTCAGCGAAGAAATGATCCGTATTGTTGATCTGACTCAGTGGAATTGTCTTCCATGATGTTTCGCCTTTTAACCGCCAGAAGAGCTCATTCTTTTCTGGCCGAAGTCCTTTATTACTATAATCGATAATGGTGGTATAAACAATGTTTTTATGCTTTGAGCCCACCTTTGCTTCAATTTTCTTTATGCTTATGAACAGCATTTGCGTATCCCAAACGGCCCTTGTTCTGCAGTGCAATGCGTCACCGGAGTTCCATCCATAGGTCCTATAATGATCTTTCATTTTTTGAGAAATGGCCGGTTCATCCGCTAATGCAAACTCGAATCCTTTAATCATGTAGCCGGGCATCACTTCCCGCCATCTTTCCAAAGCAGCGCTGTCTTCCCTGATCTTGAAAAGTGGGACATAAATTGTTCTATTGATTATGATCGAATTGGTGTAAGCTGCCAAATGATTTTTATTATATCTGTCAGTCTTTAATCGGAGTATCTCATATGGACGTCCATATGCTGTAGAAAGCTTTTTTAGTTCATTTTGAATAATGTTCTCATAAATTGGATATAATTCGTGATCTTTTGGTGGCTCTGCAACAAGGATACGTTCCTCATCCAATAATTTCATATAACAGTCAATATGCTGAATACCTCCTTTTTCGAAATTTGAAATGATATTATACCTGTTTATGCCCAATAATGTTCTATTCAGGTCCAGGAACCTTTCTTTGGTCACATTGAAAAATCGATTTTCATTGATCAGGATACAGGTTGAAAAGGCAGTACCCAGTCCATCTGTAAGCACATTCCCGCCTGTGTTAATATAGGGGAGGTCGAGAATATCAATATTCAATCCACCGCCCACAAATTTTGTGGCTGTATCATCTGTTTCTGTTTTGATGATCTTATTGTCCTCTGTCATATATAAAAACCGCAGCGAGTCAGCACATTGAATCCCGGTGAAAGGTGTTGAATAAATATACTTCCCGTCTGCCAGTTTCATTTTTCCATTGTGAGTAAATACCGCACTCGGCCCCCAGTCCCTGACCCACCAGTAATCGATTCCCTGTGGGGCATAGATAAATGTACTTCTGGCTGGATCGATTCCCCATTTTATGTACCATGACAAGGCTTCTTTTTTTGAACTATCGTTTTCCACCAATGTATAGAGGTGATTATCTTTCGCCAATTCGATCACCAGTTTATATGGAACACATAATGGCCATACGATCATAGTACCCAAGGCGGGTTCCCATTCTGCCGCTACCCGGTTTGCGTTATCATTTATATAGAAATTTCTTTCAGTTTCTATTTTATTGCTCAAAATTTTACTGGAGCAGGAAATTGCAACTAATGCAAATATTAAAATCGCTTGTTTCCAAAAGTATGTTGTCATGATTTTCTAAATTTAAAGTTTATAGCAACTCAATACAATTCATTGACTACTCGTTTAAATTTCTNGACCAATCGCTCATCCAGCCGCTGTAAAGATCAAAGAGAGGATCAGCTAAATTCTTCAGCTGACTTTAAAAAGGCCTTACCCACAAACTGAAACAAGAATACTCGCAAATATAACTTTTGCAAACCAGCCAATATTTCAACTTTTCCTAAGTTGCTGAATTTTACTTATTGTGACATGCAGCAAATGAATGAATATCCTGTTAGTGGCGCATGAAATAAAAATGGCTATGAGAAATCTTACTGTTGTCCAACAAATTAATGGTTTATCAGTTCCTTGTTACCTGTCATTTGCCAGTGGCCAAGTGAAACCGGTATACAGCCTATCGCATTCATTTGATCTAAAAAATCTTTAATACTAAAAGGTTCGTTCTTTAATTCCTTCAACCTTGCATAATCAGCCATCGCATTGTCGATCATGTATTTGCCGGTGATATAACTGGTACCATATCCAGGTTGCCGCAAATATAAATGTTGCTCAAACATGCGAAGTTCTTTTTCTGTTTTCATCCATCCGCGGGGGGTATATTCTGTATGAATGCCACCAGCTTCTTCCATCGTCATTTCATTGGCCTGTGCGTAAAGGGATCCAAGGCCCCGGGCTGCACGTTGAGCAATCATGATGTAAACAATCTCCTTGACCCTTGGGTTATCATCATACAATCCGGCTTGCATAAATATTTCTTCTACTGCAGTTGCTAAACCCTCATTTCGGTTATCGAAGATATTATAACGTAATGGCCCACGTCGAATCTCACTTGGGTTAGGTTCCTTGTCCATACGTGCCAGTTCAAACCAGTGATAGAAATGAGAATACAGCGGCCTCGGATCGTAATGTTCCGTTATCAGGAAGAAATTACGCTTATCCCTGGGTACAAACTCGCCCAAATGAGCTCTTAATGCTGGTTCAAAATAATCTTTAACAGTTACTATTTCGTTGTCATTTAAAAATTTTAAGAGACTTTGTGCCGATTTTTCGGCCAGTACTTTATACGCTTCCGGTGAATCTGCATCGATTAACTCCGGTAATTTCCGGTTCCTATGTTCTTCCAGTTTTAATGACGACCATGCACGTGCGAGTTCCCTTTTCAATAATATGACCTCATCGTTCCAACTTAGCGGCAGAAGGTGTACATTTTGCTGGTACCAGCTATAGTTCTCTTTACCGATGCCCGAAGGCCCTGTTTTAGTTGGGGCTTCTGTTTCCAACCAGGAAACCAGCTCATCAGTCGATCGGATAGCCGTTTGAATAACAGACTCCAATTCCCTATCTGTTGACACTCCGGGAAAATCGAGCATGTGTTTTAAGTCGTCAGATTGAGTGCGAATATCCCTTATCCCTGCCACCCAAAGATCTTTAGCATTACCGGTAAGATTTATTCTGGCTTGTTCATTCAGCGGTTTGATCACTTTCAGGTCAGAAATCAGCCTTACTTTTTCTGCCAGGCTTAACGGGAAAGTATAGGTCCAGAGATCAGTGATCATATGATGTGTGGGTCCTTCGTGAGCGGGAACATCACTACGTTCGGTCCAAATTGATTTATAAAAAGCCGGGTCACGCTCCCATGATTTGAGCACACGATGGTTGAAATCAAACCCGTTCATTTCTGCCCAGACTATCATCCAGTCAACTTGTTGTGAAATTGCCCATCCAGTTGTATCAAAGGAAAGAAGCTTTGACTGGAGTTTTTTAAAATCCGGCATTCTTTTTTCGAAGGCTTGTATTGTATAATCCGGGGCACCATCCCTGAACGGGGGAGTTTCAAATGTGCGCCATTCTTTAAAGAAGGTCACAAGGTCCTCATACTTTGCTGATTTATAAGTCTGTTGGTTTTCCTTGTTGGGCTTACATCCCATTGACAGGATAAACCATAAAAGTAATGCCGATATGTATTTCATGNTAATAAATTACTTATTAACTGACAGATAACGAAGATAACATTTGAGAGCAAACTTTCTTTGCAGCCAGAAAAAAATAAATAAGACAAGATATCAACTGGAATTGCATTTGTTCTACAGTCAATTCTTTCAGGCCATATGAAATGTGTTGCAATACAAGAAATTTTAGAAACCAGATCTCTAAAAGATAAAATAAAGTCATTCAATGGCTTCAGAAGGAATTACTATTTTTCCCGAAGTTATATACTTCGAATTCTTATAACCCAGATAAGAAGAAACTTTGAAACTTAAGACGCTGTCATGATGTTCAATTCATACCAATTAAAAGAAGAGAAGTTTTCATACGGATCCATTTTGGCTATTTAGATTTAAAATCAGACGTAATTTTTTATTCTGATGAATTTGAATCTCCAGAAACAAAATATGCAAAATGAATATTTAATGCAGTAATAGTACCTGACAGTTAAGTAAAAATCCTAAAAACCAACCCAATAATAATTACCACAAAAAAGCTTGTATATATAAGCTTATTATATTTCGCAAGCCAATTAGGAAGATAGATATCGAAGTTATCCTGAGTTGATTCGGAATACTTTCTGGCCATAATTGTTAGCGGACACATTTTCCTGAATAGAAGCAGTACTATCCCTTCCATTAAGATTAAGGCAATCCCAATCCAAACAAATTTGTCAATTTTATCAACTATTAC
>Ga0031656_10000969_pt1 | contig 10669 bp, 9 predicted proteins | sample FrelakmetDIP11DI_FD_55080 | JGI IMG/M metagenome (GOLD analysis project Ga0031656, IMG submission 55080) | Freshwater lake sediment microbial communities from the University of Notre Dame, USA, for methane emissions studies - DIP11 DI | ecosystem: Environmental > Aquatic > Freshwater > Lake >... | reverse complement strand
CCGCCTCAATCCGGACACTACGCGCCCTCAAGTTCCGACATAGCTCAGCGGTAGAGCAGCTGACTGTTAATCAGCGGGTCCCTGGTTCGAATCCAGGTGTCGGAGCCAACCTCATATCTGTGATGCGGCTCACAGCATGAGTCCAGTCGGGCCCCGTAGGCTTGCCCACGGGAGTTTAACTTGCCGATCAACGGACGCCTAACCCAAAAAGGGACATGAACCTCGCCATGAGCGCTACAACTTTGCTCGATTCTCCTCTAGCCAATCGCACGGCAATCAGACCGTTCGACTTGCGCGCGCGTGCGGGGCAGCTCGCGACCTGGCTGACCGCGCTGGTGCTGCTCGCAGCCGCGTTATTTGCGGGACCCGCGAGCGCCGCGGTCGATCTCCGCGTCGAGTCGCGCCCGATCGGCAATCCGATCGAAGCCTACGTGACTGTGACTAATCCCGACGGCAGTCCGGTTGGCGGGCTCACGGCGGGTAGTTTCACGCTGTCGCTGGACGGCAATCCGATCTCGATCCAGCCCAGCGACTTCTCGCTGCCGCCGTCGGCGAATCCGGCCAAGAACGTCTCGGTCGTGTTCGCGATGGACTACAGCTCGAGCACCTCGAGTACTGAAACGCGTACGGCCATGGAAAATGCCGTGGTCACTTTTGTCAACGCGATGAACGTTGGCGACTATGCAGCCATCGTCAAATTCAATGACTCCGTTGGGGCGTCCATTTTCCAGCAGCTCACGCGGATCGATGGCGCCGCGGGGACCGGTGCGCTGGTCAACGCGGCAATGCTGCCCCACACCGGGACCGGCTCGAACGTTTACGACGGCATCAACGTTGCACTCGAGCATTTGATTTCGCCGCCCGCCGGCTTGACGCTTCCGGCAGGGCCGAAGGCGGTCGTCGTCATCAGTGACGGCAACGACAATACTTCGGTCAATACGCAGGGTTTCGTCATCGACAAGGCGAGCAGCCTCGGCATTCCGCTGTTCTCAATTGCGGTAGGCGCGTCCGGCACGACCGGAAGCAACGTGATGAATATCCTTGCCGCCCGAACCGGCGGAAGTTTCATCTCCGCGCCGACTCAGGCCGAGATCACTGCCGCATACGCAACGATTTCCAGCCGGCTCGACAATGGGTACCTGCTGAGCTTCGCTTCGTCGATCACGGACTGCAATCCGCATACGCTGTCCGTCACGGTGGCCGGCCAGGGTACGACCGAGACCCGGTTCACGCGCTGTGATGCGACGACCGGCCCGGTGACGGTGCCGAACGTGGTGAATCAACCGCAGGCCGCAGCGGCCACGGCGATTACGGGTGCAGGTCTAGGTGTGGGCACGGTCACGCAGCAGTCGAGCGCCACGGTGACCGCCGGCAGCGTAATCAGCCAGAACCCGGCCGCAGGCGTGGGTGTGGCGGCGGGCTCGGTGGTGAACCTGGTCGTGTCCGCGGGTCCGGCGCCGACGCCGGGCCTGGTCGCGGTGCCGAACGTCGTGAATCTGACGCAGTCAGCGGCGACCACTGCGATCACAGGCGCAGGACTGGTACTCGGTATCGTCTCGCAGCAGTCGAGTGCCACGGTGCCCGCTGGCAGCGTCATCCGGCAGACACCGGCGTCGGGAACCAGCGTTTCGCTGGGCTCGGCGGTCGCACTGGTCGTATCGACCGGCCCCGTGGCTGTGCCTAACGTCGTGAATTTGACGCAGGCGGCAGCCACTACGGCGATCACAAGTGCGGGGCTGGCGCTCGGTGCGGTTACGCAGTCGTCCAGCGCCACGGTGCCTTCGGGAAGCGTGATCAGCCAGAACCCGGCGGCGGGCACGAGCGTGGCGGCCGGTTCGGCGGTCGCGCTGGTCGTGTCGACCGGTCCGGTCGCTCCGCCCCCGCCCCCGCCCCCGCCGAGCAATGGTGGCGGTGGTGGTGGTGGCGGTGGCAACATGGGCCTGGGCGGCCTCGCCCTGCTCGGTCTTGCTGCCGCGATCGCCAACCGGCGTCGTAAGCGGGCCTGATCGGCTCAGCCTGAATCCGCGGCCGCCGTGTCACTTAGCGGTGATACGGCGGCCGCGCTTCGTTTGGACACAGCGAATCCGCGCCTCAGTGGTCGGTGACGCGTCGTCCGCCGCCGCCTCGCCGGTCACCGCCTGTCGCCTGCTTCGCGTGTCCGTTCCAGACATCACGGATTCGACGATCCTCGCCGTCGCGCCTGTCGTCATGGTGCAGGTAGCGACAGGAACACCCCTTCGAATTGCACGTCGGCAACGGCAGGATTGGCGCCTCGCGCGAGAGATAACGCCGCTGACCGTACTGCAGCGCCGTCTTCTCGCAATTGGGGCCGGCCTTGATGCTGACCGCGTGGTAGGGGTTCGTAACTCGGTGCACCTGCACCGCGCGGCCCGAGTTCTGGACCTCAGACTGGACTCGCTTTCGATACCACCATGTCGAGATGCTAAATGGCATGTTCGCGTTTTCCTTAACGCCCAGCCTTAAAATACGTCAAAACGCGTTGCAGCGACAATCACCAAATGCCACGCAGCATCTCGACGGCGTGTCGTTATGACAAAAACGGAAGCGATTCAGCTGGATGCGCCGTATATCTCGGTAACACCTCGGCACGTTTAAAGTGCGTTGCGCGACGATTCAATGGGCAGGGTCAATGTGCGATTCTGAAAAAATATGTCGAAAGCACTACGTCCCTCCTGCAACCGATGTTCGCGTCGAGGTACGCGAGAAGTTAATCGAGCTCCGCGCATCGGGCGAGACCCGGCTGATTGCAAAGGCCTCGCGTGATCCCGACAGCTAGCCGACGCTGCAGAACTGACCTTCGGACAATGCGCACCAGAATCATTCGAATCGTACTGGCCCTCGCCATTGTGGGCTGGCTGGTCGTGCACGCCGGGCTGGACGAAATCGTCAGCCAGATGCGTGACGTGCTCCCGCTGCCGGTTGCGTTGGCATTTGCGGCGGTGGGTGCGGATACGCTGCTGCGGACCCTGAACTGGCGGCAGCTGCTGCGGGCGGTGCAGCCGCAGGTCGCCGTCGAGTTCTGGCGACTGTTCGCAATCTACCTCAGTGCCGCACTGCTCGGAACCTTCGTGCCCAGTTCGGCTGGCACCGACCTGCTCCGCTCGGGCATGAGCCAGCACCGCTTTGGCGGGCACTTCGTGACGAATGCCGCCGCCGTGCTGCTGCAGAATGCCCTGTCACTGGTGGTCGCCTGCATGCTGGGCCTGGTGGGATTTGCGGCGCTCTGGCAAGCGGGCGCGCTGCCGAAGTCACTGGCGCCCATCCCCATCGCATTACTTGGCATCGCCGTGGGCGCACCGTTGGCCTACGCGGCGCTCCGTTACCGGAGGGACGTGCTCGTTGCGCTGTCGCGCAAGCTCGGACGACGCTGGTACCGCTTACGGCGCTCTTTGCGGCGACTTCTCAGGTCGACGCTGCTGCTGGAAAACTCGCGGCTGAATCTGGGCAGAGTGCTGCTCGTCGCGGCCGCCGCGCTCGGCTTCCAGTCGCTGGGCTACGCACTGGCCGGCTGGGCGCTCGACGTACAGTTGCCCGTGGCCTCCTGGTTGCTGCTGCCTTCGGTCGTTTCCGTGACCGGCCTGCTGCCGGCGACGTTCCTGGGATTCGGTGCCACACAGGCGGCCAGCTCCTATGTGCTCGTCGCGCTCGGCGTGCCATTGCCCGATGCGGTCGCACTCGCGACCCTGGCGACGCTCATCAGCTTGTCGTTCCGGGCCGTGTCGGGTGGCGCAGCGATGGCATTCTGGCCGTCACGGCCAGTGTGACCCCGCTCGTCGCGAGAGCGCCGGCGGGCCAAGTCACTGCACCCAGCGTGCGACCAGCCAGTTCGCGTCGAACAGCTTCTGCATGACGTAGATCGCGGTGCGAACGGCGCGACCGGGCCGCACGGCGCCCGGGAACTCGAACGGGCCACCTCGCAGGATCTCCGCGTCCGAAACATGGCGACGTGTCTGCATCTCGCGGCGCATGGACAAGATCTCGTGCCGCTCGCGCCACGTGCGTTGCACAGCAGCGAAATAGGCGCCGCCGAAACCGTGTGCGAGGCTTCCGGCGATCAGCGCCAGCTCGAACAGCAACAGGCTCGGCAGCAGGACGAGCAGCGTTCGCGCACGATAGAACGTCAGCAGCACGCGAAAACGATTGTGAATCTGCCCGAGCGCGCGGCCGGCCCCGTGGTCTTTGGCATGGTGCATCGCCGCGGCGGCCGGCACGTGCAGGCACCTGAAGCCATACAGGGTCCCGCGCAGCTGGTATTCGCCGTCGTCCGCCCATGCGTGCATGTACCCCGGATCGAAACCACCGATCTGGCGGGCACGAGCGAGGTCGAAGAGCATCATTCCGCCGCCGCAGGTGGGGAACGGAGCGGGCACGCCCGCGTCGGCGACATTCACGCCCCGTGAATTGCCGGTGCCCAGGGCCAGGAAATGCATGCCATTGCCATCCTGGAACAGGACGTCCGGACGGTCGTAGTACACGAGCCTCGGCGTCACGCAGAACACGCGCTCGTCCGCGACGATGACCTCCAGTAACCGATGCAGGCAGTTCGGCAGGAACTCGATGTCGTTGTCGGTGAGGAACGCGTGCGTGCCCTGCGCCGCCTGCAAGCCCGCATTGCGAACTTCGGCCAGGTTGCCGGTGTTTGCCTTGAACGCAACCACCCGGACGTCAGGGTGCTTCGCGCGCAGCCAGTCTACGCTGCCATCGCTGGACCCGTCGTCCACGACGACGATTTCCTCGAGCGGATAGGGATAGGCCTTCAGGCTCGCGAGCATCCCCGGCAGCGTTTCCATGCCGTTGTAGTTTGCGATGACGACGGACAACCTGACCGGATCGCTGGCCTCGTGCATGGATTCCAACCTCTGTGCCGGCCGATTCAGGGCGAACTCGCCATCAATCCCTGCGCCTGATACCAGCGGACGGTGCGCGCAATGCCGTCACGGACGGAGACTTGTGGCGCGAAGCCAAGCAGCCGCCGTGCCTTGCCGATGTCGAACTCGCGGTGGTGGGTAAAGAATCCCACGCGCCTGCGATGCAGCGGCGGATCGATGCGCAGCGGCACGCACACCATCTCGCAGAGCCACGCGGCGGAATAGACCGGCCAGACCGGGATACGCAGTCGCGGTGGCGGCACGCTGACGATATCCGCCGCGATCTGCGCGATCTCCCGCAACGTGGGCGCCTCCGGGCCGGCGATCAGGAACACCTGCCCCAGCGCCTCGGGTCGCGAACCACAGAGCATGATGCCCTGCACCATGTCGTCGACGTGCACCATGTGCAGCCGGGTTCGTCCCGTGCCGATCATCACGAACCGGCGTTTCTGGATCGAGCGGAACAGCTTCAGGAAGCGCAGGTCGCCTTCGCCGTAGATCGCGCCCGGCCGGAAAATCGAGACGGGCTGCCCGCGACGAATCGCCGCGGTGGCTTCCATCTCGGCCTCGAGCTTGGTCTGCTGGTAAATGTCGTCCGGCTGGAAACGGTAGTTCTCGTCCGCCGGCGGATCTGCGACGTGGCCGTGGACCCCGCCGGTCGAGCAGTGCACGACGCGCTCGCAACCCTGGCGCCGGGCGGCCTCCAGCACGTTCAAGGTGCCGCCGACGTTCACTTCGCGGTAGTAGTTGTCGGGGTGCCCCGCTGTCCGGAAAACCGCGGCGATATGATAGATCTGCTCGCACCCGCGAGCGGCCGCGGCCACGTCCTCTGCGCGCGTGAGTTGCCCTTCGACGACTTCGATACCCGCGTCGGCCAAGGCCGCCGACGCACTACCCGGCCGGACCAGTGCCCGGACCTGGTGCCCGTCTCGCAAGAGCGCGCGGGCGAGATATCCACCCGTGAAGCCCGTCGCGCCGGTGACCAGGCATTTCATGCGGGCGCTCCTTCGACCGACAATCTTGCGGGCATACGGCGACGATACCATCCCTCGAGTTCATTGATCGCCCGCTGGCTGGCCTCCTCGCCCCAGCCCCACTCCGGTGCCGCAATCTCAACACAGCGGCGGACCACCTCGTTCCCGGGATAGCCGGTGCTGCCGATGTCGAGCCGGCGCAGCAGCAGGTCGTCGAGGCCAAGGGCCATCTCCGCGCGGATCGCGTGCAGGATCTCGACGCCGAGCACGCCGACTGCGGGATAAATCGGACGCAGAAGTTGCGCCTGCCCATCGGCATGGCGGGCAACCTCTGGCCACCGATCGCCGTAACGGGCTGCGAGTCGCTGAGCCGGTTCGCCGGTCACATCCGCGGCAGTCGATGACAGGGGTTGCGACGAGGCAGGCTCCGTCTGCGCTGCCTTGTTCCGACGCCATACAGTCGCCCCGCCAATCTCGGCGAGCGCAAGGCGCAGCACGTGCTGCGACAGCACCGGTGCGCTCGTCAGCTTTTCCCCGATCACGACCACGAGCCCGTCCGCACCCGCACCGCCACGGCCCGACACGACGATGGGCGCCTTGCGCGGCAGCATCGAGCCCGCGGTCTCCGTGGGCAGGATGCCCCAGTGCGCCAGCGCAACGTCGTGGGCCGACAATTGCGCGCGGGGCGCGATGCTGGCCACCTCCTCAAGGAAGGATTCGATGGCCCCGTGAGGCGGTCCCTCGCCGAACTCGTGCGGCTCCTCGCGCGACAGGTAGTCCGTGCCTACCATGGTCAAGCCCCGCCACGGGACGAAGAACAACTCGCGGCTGTCGCGCCGCACGACTGCGGACTGATCCGTCTCGGTCACGGCCAGCGAAAGGGCCACCGCGGTCTCGATGCCCAGGCTGCGCCGGAACACGAGGTTCATTCCGCCGCACCAACCCGGCGGCATGAAGTCCGTCGCAAGTCGGCTCGCCCTGGACATCTCGCCCGCCCACGGTCCCGTTGCGTTGACCACGACCTTTGCGCGGACCTCGAACTCACGGCCCGTGAGACCGTCGCGTGCCGCGATGCCCGAGACCGTGCCGTCGCGGACGAGATACTCGAGGGCCTGCACGCGATTCGCGATCGCGGCACCCGCAGCAGCGGCTGCGACGATCGTATCGAGCACCAGGCGCGCCGAGTCCAGCGACAACAGGTCCCACCAGAGAGCACCGGCCGAAGCCCGCGCGGTTGCCAGCGGAGCAACGCGTGATGCACAGGCCGCGCCGGTCAGCAGTCGACCCATGGGTAGGCGGGCCGGCGACTGCACGCCGGAGTTGCGGTCGAACGAAATTGCGTCGTTGGCGAGCAGGGCCGGACCGAGGAACCACGGGCTGCGGATCCCGATCGCCCGCAGCGGCATCACGCAGGGCAGCGGTCGCGCGAGGCGCACCGACTGACGCGCAAACTCGCGGCGCGCGCGGATCGAACTGCGCATCCGCGCGAAGTCGAGGTGCTGCAGGTAACGCAAGCCGCCGTGCAGGATGTTCAGGCTGTTCGCGGAGGTCGCCCCGCCGAAATCGTGGCGGTCGATCAGTGCCACCCGGCAGCCGGCCTCGGCGGCGCGCAAAGCGACCCATGCGCCTTGGACGCCCGCACCGACCACGAGGACATCGAATTCGCCGGTCTCGAGCGTTTCGATCGAACGCCGCATCGGTCAGCCCGCCGCCACTTTCGCGTAGGCCTGCTGCAGGCGGGCGCGGAAGGCGGGGAGCGAGTAGTCGCGTTCCGCCCTGGCGCGCGCCGCCGCCCCCAGTCGGCGGCGGTGCTCGGCATTACCCGCCAGCCGGACCAGGCCAGCCCCCCACGCTTCCGGCTCCGCAGCCACGAGCTCGGCGCACTCACCATCGAGCACCTGGGTGTGCGACCGGATCGCGGTCGCCAGCATGGCCTTGCCGGACTGCATGTACGAGTACACCTTCATGGGCGTGTTCTGCCCAAGCGTACGCGGCGACAGCAACAAATCCGCCTGCGCGAGATACGCATTGAGATTCGCCACGGGCCGCGGCCCGAGGAAGTGAACGCGATCGCCCAGCCCGAGCAGCGCGGCGCGGCCGCGATACGTCTCGATATCCGTGGCGCTGCCGCCAATGACGATCGTCCGCATCGGTGTGTCACGCGGCAGCCGCGCGAGTCCGTCCAGCATCAGGTCGATGCCCTGGTAGCGCTCGAGGTTGCCGACGTACAGCGCGATCAGTGCGTCGGGGCCGGCGATCGCACGCAGTGACTCCTGGACGCAGCTCGGATCCGCGTCGCCCATCGGCACGTCGGGCAGCAGGACCACGCGCCGCGGATCGACCCAGTCGCGCACGACCTGCGCAAGGTCCTCGCAGACCGGCAGCACCACAGTGGCTCGACGCACCGCCAGTCGCTCGACGCCGACGAGCAGCGGTCGCAGTGGCCGCAGTGCCCGCCACTTGTCGGTCAGCTGTTGCGACATCCACGAGTCCATGTCGTACACGAGTCGGCGTCGCGACAGCAGGTTGAAGGCTGCCGCCAGGAACACCGCCTCCTCCACCGCATGCACGACATCGTAACGACGCGTGAACAGCAGGCGGATCATCGTCGCGGCCAGCCAGAGGTCGGATACGAGCTTTTGCCATGAGAATCCGATCGGCACGTGCGCGATGCCGGGCGGACGCCCGGCACGGACGATCCGCAACCGCGGGAACTCGATGTCGTGCCCCTGCTGGTAGACGAGCAAGTCCACGTCGTGCCCGAAGTCGCAGAGCGTCTCGACCAGCAGGCGGACGGCGATCGGCGTACCCCGCTCCTCGTAGAACGGCTGGGGCGCCACGACGAGGATCTTCACTGCGCCGCGCTCCCGTCCCGGCGATCGAGACGCAGGATCACCGGCGAGCCGATCCACGCCGTCAGGCCCGAAGCCCGGCACGCGCGTTCGACCCAACGCAGCGGCGCACTGCCGTGCGTTGCGCGGTGCGCCACCATCGGCAGGCAGAACTGCTTGACGACTCGCTCGACGCCGAAGCCGTGTCGTGCAAACTCGGCTGCGAGCCCGTCACGGGTGAAGCTCAGGTAGGTGCGGGTGTTGCGCTCGTACGATTTCTTGACGCCGAACAGCAGCGGCGTCAAGGCATTGAGGCCCGACTTGCTCGGATAGTCGATGACGACGGCGTGGCGGGCCACGCGGCACATTTCTGCCACCAGGCGCGGCCAGTCGGGCACGTGCGCGAACAGACGCACAGCGACGACTGCGTCGAAGCTGCGGTCCGCCACCGGCAGAGAGAACAGTCGGCCCTGCAGGAACGCGCAGTCCCGCTGGCCGTGGAGTTCGCGCAGGTTCCGCTCGCATTCGACGGAGGTGCCATGAACGGCCACACGCCAACCGAGACGCGTCAGCGGGTTCACCAACTGGCCGTGCCCACCGCCCACGTCGAGCACGGTTCCTGGCGTCAGTCCCGCCAGTGCCTCGGAAACGGTCTGGGCCTGGACGTCGAGAAAGTACTCGCCCGCGCGGCCGGAGAAGCGGCTCGCATAATCGGCCGACGAAGTCTCGATGTCCGGCGTCTCCGCCAACAGGTCCGTATCCGTCATGATTTTCTGTTCAGCCGGAGGCCCACCTGGTCGAGGACGAATCGCAGCGGACCGACGGCAACCCCATAAGCGGGCGGCGAGCTGGCCTGCGCGACCAGCCAATACCGCAGCGCCCGCCACGGCGCGGTCGCAGGCGGCTCGACCGGGGAGCAGAAGCCGAAGCTGCCCACCCGCATGGGTTCGCGCGAAAGCGGAAACGGATCGGTTCCCGGCAGGACCCGAAACCCCTTGTGCTGCCTGGTCCGAATCAGCTTGGGCACGCCAAAGGCGGCCAATCGATTGCCATTATCTCCGAGAAAGACCGAGCTTGGTCCGAGCGTGTCAAGCACCTGCTCGACGCGGCGGCCGCGCTCACCGACCCACTTGCCGAAGCCCCAGGGCAGCACCGTCAACGCTCCGGACTCGTGCACGCGGCTGACCGCTTGAGCGAACGGCAAACCGTCCGGATACGTCTGGCAAGTGCCGAGTCCAAGCACTTCGAGCCCGTCCGCCGCGCGGACCTGGCGGCCGCAGACGATCGCGATCGCCACCTGGCCGCGGCGCGCGATCAGTGATTCCGGTTCGTCCGATGCGGGTGCAATCGTCCACGTCCCAGCCGAGCGCCCGGCCTGCAGCGACTCGAACACCCGTTCACCGGACGTCTGCGTCAGTAGCAGCGCCCCGACCAGGCCGTCGCTCCGTCGAAACTGCGATCGAAAATGCGCGGCAGCCGCGTCCAGCGTTGGCTCGACGCGGTTGAGCGAATGAAAATGAACATGCCCGTCAATGGGCCACTGAAGCTTAGGAGGCGGCATGGGTCTACCGGACAGTGTGCCGCCTCTAGTGGGAATTCTCGTGAACCACGTCTCAATTCTAACCGAGTGGCCTGCGTGGTCGAGGGACTGCGACCAGACTGATGATGCGACTGATTGGTATATTGTTAACCGCGCGGCAATTCTTGCGTTAGCTCGTCTTTGGCGCGACGATGAAACTAGAAAATAACTCGAACGTCTTTAACGTCTGAATCCTGAGTCGGATGGAAACGATGGCGCACCCTGCGTCCAGCCTTTCGATGAGTTCCTGTCGCCGCGCAGCACGGTACGTCGCTGCACTCATTGCGGCCTGCCTTCTTGCGCCGGTGGCCCACGCGAGCGTGCTGGTCATCGCGCCGCATCCGGACGACGATATCCTTGCGGCCGCAGGCATCGTCAAGCGCGCCATTGGACACG
>Ga0031656_10000966_pt1 | contig 10699 bp, 10 predicted proteins | sample FrelakmetDIP11DI_FD_55080 | JGI IMG/M metagenome (GOLD analysis project Ga0031656, IMG submission 55080) | Freshwater lake sediment microbial communities from the University of Notre Dame, USA, for methane emissions studies - DIP11 DI | ecosystem: Environmental > Aquatic > Freshwater > Lake >... | reverse complement strand
GATCGGGCGCAGGATCGATTTGCGCGGGATGCGATAGAGCACGGTCATCGGACGGGTCTTCGCTTCGGGACGGAACGCGGTGTAGAACTGCCCTGTCACTTCGAAGCACCCGAGGTGCGGCGGCAGGAACATCACCGGCCGCCCGTCCGCCAGCACCTCGTCGACGAGGGGCATGTCCATGACCGAGGTGCATGCGATCAGGTCGGCGCGCGGCCGCTTCCAGATCCACGGGGTTTCCAGTCCCTGGCGGCCTGCGCCCGCAAGCGTAGCCGGCGAGTCCCAGGTTCTCGTTGAGTCGGCGCCGGTAGGTCGGCGACAGCCAGTACACCACGTGCCCGAGGAAGCCGCCGATCGCGTGCACCGCCCGCAGCGGGAGGGCCGCGACCAGCCGGAGCAGCAGGTTCAGCATCGCGCGCTGCCGTCTGTCGGTGGACGGAACGCCCGTAGTCGATTCAGCGGAGGACGCATGCGACCGGACGGGGCCGATTCCATATAATGGCGACTTCGCCGAGTTAACCGACAACTTGCGGGGCGAATCCTCGGGAGCATAGCCGAGGGAAATACCGCTAAAGCGTCGCCGCTCCTTTCGAGTGGGCAACGCAGAAGGCCAACATCGAAAGGAACCAACGTGTCGAGCAATTTCCTCTTTACTTCCGAATCCGTTTCGGAAGGACATCCAGACAAGGTTGCGGACCAGATCTCCGACGGGATCCTGGATGCCATCTCGCGCAGGACAAGAACTCCCGCGTCGCCGCCGAGACCCTGGTCACCACGGGCCTCGTGGTGCTCGCGGGCGAGATCACCACGCACGCCGTCGTCGACTACCAGACGGTCGCGCGCCATGTGATCAAGCGTATCGGCTACGACAACAGCGACTTCGGCATCGACTACAAGGGCTGCGCGGTCATGGTCTGCTACGACAAGCAGAGCCCGGACATCGCGCAGGGCGTCGACGAGGGCAAGGGCCTCGACCTCGACCAGGGCGCGGGCGACCAGGGCCTGATGTTCGGCTACGCCTGCGACGAGACGCCCGAACTGATGCCGGCGCCGATCTACTACTCGCACCGCCTCGTCGAGCGCCAGGCCGATCTTCGCCGCGACGGACGCCTTCCGTGGCTGCGCCCGGACGCCAAGAGCCAGGTCACGCTGCGCTACGTCGACGGCAAGCCGCACTCGGTCGACACCGTCGTGCTGTCCACGCAGCACGATCCGGACGTCTCCTACGAAGACCTGAAGCAGGCGGTGATCGAGGAGATCATCAAGCCGGTGCTGCCGAAGGAGTGGCTGAAGGACACCAAGTACCTGGTGAACCCCACCGGACGCTTCGTCATCGGCGGCCCGCACGGCGACTGCGGCCTGACGGGCCGCAAGATCATCGTCGACACCTACGGCGGCGCGTGCCCGCACGGCGGCGGCGCGTTCTCGGGCAAGGACCCGTCGAAGGTCGACCGCTCGGCCGCGTACGCCGCCCGCTACGTCGCGAAGAACGTCGTGGCCGCCGGCCTGGCCACGCAATGCGAGGTGCAGGTGAGCTACGCGATCGGCTACTCGAAGCCGATCAACATCACCGTCTACACCGAAGGCACGGGCGTCATCTCCGACGAGGCCATCAGCAAGCTGGTCGCGGAGCACTTCGACCTGCGCCCGAAGGGCATCGTGCAGATGCTCGACCTGCTGCGCCCGATCTACGAGAAGACGGCCGCCTACGGCCACTTCGGCCGCGACGAACCGGAGTTCACGTGGGAAAAGGTCGATCGCGCGTCGGCCCTGGCCGACGCCGCCGGCATCAAGCGCAGAGTCGCCTGAGTCTCTAGGTAGAAACGTCAAGAGGACGCCGGCCTCGCGCCGGCGTCTTCACTTCCATACGCGGGTGTCCAACCCCGCCCGCTTCGGCTAAGATCCGCCCTCCTCCGAGGAGCGTTGCGACGGAGCGCGTCCACCGATGCGCCCGCCAGGCTCGGGGAAACCGGTTCCCCGCCGGTTGCAGCAACGGCGCTCGCTAACTTCTTTCTCGAAAGGAGGGCGCGAGATGAGCGCCGTACTCAAACCTGCTGAAAAAGCTGTGAACGACTTCGTCGTCGCAGACCTGTCACTGGCCGATTGGGGCCGCAAGGAAATCCGCATCGCCGAGACCGAAATGCCGGGTCTGATGGCGATCCGCGAGGAATTCGCCGCCGGGCAGCCGCTGCGCGGCGCCCGCATCACGGGCTCGCTGCACATGACGATCCAGACGGCGGTGCTGATCGAGACGCTGCAGGCCCTCGGCGCAGAAGTGCGCTGGGCAAGCTGCAACATCTTCTCGACCCAGGACCACGCCGCCGCGGCGATCGCGGCGAGCGGCACGCCCGTGTTCGCCGTGAAGGGCGAGTCGCTGGCCGACTACTGGGACTACACGCACCGCATCTTCGAGTGGCCCGACGGCGGCCACTCGAACATGATCCTCGACGACGGCGGCGACGCGACGCTGCTGCTGCACCTGGGCAGCAAGGCCGAGAAGGACGCGAGCCTGCTGGCGCACCCGGGCAGCGAGGAGGAGGAGTTCCTGTTCGCGTCGATCAAGGCGAAGCTCGCGAAGGACCCGGCGTGGTACTCGACGCGGCTGGCGAAGATCAAGGGCGTGACCGAAGAGACGACCACCGGGGTGAAGCGTCTCTATCACATGGCCAAGGAAGGCCGCCTCGCGTTCCCGGCGATCAACGTCAACGACTCGGTCACAAAGAGCAAGTTCGACAACCTCTACGGCTGCCGCGAGTCACTGGTCGACGGCATCAAGCGCGCCACCGACGTGATGATCGCGGGCAAGGTCGCGCTGGTCGCCGGCTATGGCGACGTGGGCAAGGGCTCGGCGCAGGCGCTGCGCGCGCTGTCCGCGCAGGTGTGGGTCACGGAAGTGGATCCGATCTGTGCGCTGCAGGCCGCGATGGAAGGCTATCGCGTGGTGACGATGGACTACGCCGCCGACAAGGCCGACATCTTCGTCACGGCGACCGGCAACTTCCACGTGATCACGCACGATCACATGAAGAAGATGAAGCACCAGGCGATCGTCTGCAACATCGGCCACTTCGACAACGAGATCGACGTCGCCAGCCTGAAGCAGTGCACGTGGGAGGAGATCAAGCCCCAGGTCGACCACGTCATCTTCCCGGACGGCAAGCGCATCATCCTGCTCGCGCAGGGCCGCCTCGTGAACCTGGGATGCGGCACCGGGCACCCGAGCTACGTGATGTCGAGCTCGTTCGCCAACCAGGTGATCGCGCAGATCGAGCTGTTCACCAACACCGAGAACTACCCGGTGGGCGTCTACGTGCTGCCGAAGCACCTCGACGAGAAGGTCGCGCGCCTGCAGCTGAGGACGCTGAATGCCCAGCTGACGGAGCTCACCGACGTGCAGGCACGCTACATCGGCGTGGCGAAGGAAGGGCCGTTCAAGCCCGACCACTACCGCTACTGATCGATTCCTGCAGCGACTGCCGGGGCGCATCGTCCCCGGCAGTCGAGCGCGGCAACAGGAAAAACCATGCGGCGGCAGATGGTGGGTGCGGGCGGCATCGGGGCCCGTGATGCGCACGCTCTAGGCCACCCTCGAGCCGTACCTCGACTGGGCGCCCGCCCACTGACCGACTCACACGGAGGACACATGCGCTTCTTGCTCGTCTGGATCCTGAATGCCATCGCGCTGCTCGCCGTCGCCTACCTGTATCCCGGCGTGCTGCTGGAGGACTGGAAGTCCGCAGCCATCGCGGCCCTGGTGCTCGGCCTTGTCAANACGCTGGTCAAGCCCATCCTCGTGATCCTTACGCTGCCGGTCACGATCCTCACGCTCGGCCTGTTCCTGGTGGTGTTGAACGCGCTCCTCTTCTGGGGGGTCGCGTCGGTCCTGCCGGGCTTTCATGTCACGGGCTTCTGGGCCGCGGTGCTCGGCGCGATCCTCTACAGCGTGATCGGCTGGCTGCTNTCCAATCTCATTCCGGATCGCGCACGTTGAAGATCAAGAACGTCAGCTTCGAATTCTTCCCTCCCAAGACGCCGGAGGGCGCGGAAAAGCTGCGCGTCGTGAGCGCCAGGCTCGGTGAACTGGAGCCCGAGTTCTTCTCGGTGACGTTCGGCGCGGGCGGTTCCACCAAGGAAGGCACGTGGAACACCGTGATGGAGCTGCACGCCGAGGGCCGCCCGGTCGCGCCGCACATCTCTTGCATCGGCACGACCCGCGCCTCGGTGCGGGAATTGCTGGACGGTTACCGCACAGCCGGCATCCGGCGGCTGGTCGCCCTGCGCGGCGACCTGCCTTCCGGCGCCGCGGGCGGCGCGGGCGACTTCCGTTACGCGAACGAACTCGTCGAGTTCATCCGCAACGAAACCGGCGACACATTCCGCATCGAAGTGGCGGCGTATCCGGAGGCGCACCCGCAGTCGCGCAACCCGGCCGACGACCTCGCGCGCTTCGTCCAGAAGGTGAAGGCCGGCGCTGACTCCGCCATCACCCAGTACTTCTACAACCCGGACGCGTACTTCCGCTTCGTCGACGACGCCGGCAGGCTCGGCTGCTCGGTGCCGGTCGTGCCCGGCATCATGCCGATCACGAACTACATGCAGCTGGCGCGCTTCTCCGATGCGTGCGGCGCCGAGATCCCGCGCTGGATCCGCCGCCGGCTCGAAAGCTTCGGGGACGACCGCGAATCGATCCGTGCGTTCGGCCTCGACGTCGTGCAGCAGTTGTGCGAGCACCTGCTCGAGCGCGGCGCCCCGGGCCTGCACTTCTACACGATGAACCTGGCCGAGCCGACGAGCGAGCTGTGCCGCCGGCTCGGCGCGCGCGCGGCCTAGAAGCTCGCGTCAATACTGCGCGGCGTCTGTGAGCACGACGTCCAGCTGCATGTCGTGCGGCTGCGGATCGATCGAGTCGACGCGCGTGGCGTCGAAAGCGATGCCGACGGAGAGCGGCCAGGGCACGAGCGTCGCGTACGTGCGGTCGTAGTAGCCGCCGCCATATCCCAGCCGGAAGCGGGCATTGTCGAAAGCGACGCAGGGAATCAGCAGGCAGTCCGGCTGCACCACGCGACCGTGCGCCGGGACCGGGATGCCGAACTCGCCGGCCCGCATCGCGCCGTCCGGCTGCCACTGGTGGAACTCGAGGGTCTCGCCGTCGATGCGAGGCAGCGCCGCGATCCGTCGCGGATCGGCGGCAAGCCACTCCGCCAATGTGTGGCGCAGGTCGGGTTCGCCGCGCACCGGCCAGTAGAAACCGACAGCGTGGACCTCTGCGCTGGCCAGCCACCGTGCCACGCGGTCGCGCAGCGCCGCCTCCTTCCCGGCCCGATCGGCCAGGTCGTTTCGCAGCGCAAGCGCNCTCTCGCGCTGCAACTTCCGAACGTCGGCGCTCTCCAATCAGCACTCCGCCGCGCGACGGGGCAGATTCCGGGGGCTGCCGCGGCAATTCCCGGCTTGCTGCGCTGATCGCATGATCTAATTCGGTCCAATGTTGCCTCGACGATTTGCAGTCTATACGGCCCTCGCGTTCGCGCTGACGACGCCGCTCGCGTGCACCGCGACCGCGGCCCCTCCTGTCCGCCCCGCCGCTTTGGCCGAGCCCGCGATCTCGGCGGAGGACCAGGCGTTCCTCAATGCGCGTGACGCCGCGCGGCTCGCAAACGAGGAACGGCTCGCGCAACTCGCAGCGCGGCTCACGGCGCATCCGCTGTCCTCTTACGTCCAGTACTGGCAGCTCGCACAGCGACTGCGCCCGGATGACCCGGCGGTCGCCAGCGACGTCGAGGCCTTCTTCACGCGCCACGCCGACACCTACGTCGCCGACCGGCTGCGCCTCGACTGGGCGCTCGCGCTCGCCGCGCGCGGCGACTTCACCGGCTTCGACCGCGAATCGGCGAAGCTCGTCTGGAACACCGACGACGGACAGGTGCGCTGCTACACGGCACTGTCGCGCTACCGCGCCGCCGCCGACCAGCAGGCGGAGGCGTACGCGCGCGAAGCGAGGCAACTGCTTGCGAACACGCGCGACTCGGCCGGCGAAGGCTGCCTCGCGCTCACCGAGGCGCTGCTCGCGGACGGACGCATCTCCGCCTGGGAGCGGGTCCGGGCGCTGGTCGAGCAGAACCAGTTTCCGACAGCCAAGCGGATCGGCGCGCGCGCGCTCGATGCCAGCGGCAAGCCCATCGACCAGAAGATGCTCGTGCAGGCGATCGACCGCCCGTCGGTCTGGCTCACCGCGCACGAGCGGCGGCTGACCCAGGTGCAGCGCGAACTCGCGACGGTGGCCATCGTCCGCCTGTCGCGCGACAACCCGCAGGACGCGGCGGAGTTCGCGAACTCGCTGAACCTGCTGTTCACGCCGGAGCAGCGCGGCATCGTGTGGGGCCGGATCGGGCACATGGCGGCACTGCGGCTGATGCCCGAAGCCAACGAGTGGTACCGCCGCGGCGGCGAGCACGTCGGCGTCGGCACCGACGCGGCGCGCGTGAGCGAGGTCCTCGAGTGGCAGGTCCGGGCCGCGCTGCGCGTCGGGGACTGGGCCGCGGTAGCGCGCGCCATCGACCGCATGCCCGCGTCGCTCCGCAACGATCCGGCCTGGGTCTACTGGCGCGGCCGCGCCTTGCAGAAGGAAGGGCGCGCGGCCGAAGCGCAGGAAAAGTTCCAGCGCATTTCCGCGCAGTTCCACTTCTACGGCAAGCTGGCCGCGGAAGAACTGGGACAGCCGATCGTCCTGCCGCCCCGCGCGCCGCCGCCCGCGGCCGAGGAGGTCGAGGCACTGCGACAGAACGTCGGCATGGCGCGCGCCCTGAAGTTCTACGACCTCGGCTTGCGCGTCGAAGGCCATCGCGAATGGAACTGGCAGCTGCGCGGCATGACGGACCGGCAACTGCTGGCCGCCGCGGAGTTCGCGCGCAGCCGCGGGCTGCTCGACCGCATGATCAACACGTCGGACCGCACGCAGGCCGAGTACGACTTCACCCAGCGCTTCCCATCGCCGTTCCGTGAGGCGATGGTCCAGTACTCCGCCCCGCTCGGCCTCGACGAGAACTGGATCTACGGCCTGATCCGGCAGGAGTCGCGCTTCATCATGGACGCCCGTTCGTCCGTCGGCGCCAGCGGACTGATGCAGCTGATGCCCGCCACCGCGCGGTATGTCGCACGCAAGATGAACGTGCCGAACTTCACGCCGGCGCGCGTGAACGAGCTCGAGATGAACCTGCAACTGGGAACGGGTTACCTGAAGATGGTCCTCGACGACCTCGATGGTTCCCCGCTGCTGGCAACGGCGGCGTACAACGCGGGGCCCGGGCGGCCGCGGGCATGGCGGGCGTCGCTCGCAGGCCCGGTCGAAGGTGCCATCTTCGCCGAGACCATCCCGTTCAACGAGACCCGGGACTATGTAAAGAAGGTGATGTCCAACAGCGTCTACTACGCGGCGCTGTCGGAAGACAGGGCGCAGTCACTGAAGGCGAGGCTGGGCGTGATCGCGCCGAAAGCCGCAGGCACGACCGAACTGCCGTAGCCCGCGACAGGTCCCGGGCGGCCATCGCCTAGAATCGTTTCCCTCGAAGGCTGCACGACAATGAACAAGATCCTCGTCATCGGTGGCGCCGGCTTCGTCGGTCGTCACATCGTCGCCCGCCTGGTTGGCCTGGGGCTCAGCGTGACCGTCCCGACGCGCCACCGTGCGCGCGCGGGCCACCTGATCCTGCTGCCCACGGTCGAGGTCGTCGAAAGCGACGTCAACAGCGACGACGCGCTCGACCTGCTGCTGCGCGACCACGACGCCGTCGTCAACCTCGTCGGCATCCTGCAGGGCTCCCGCGGGACGCCGTACGGCCGCGAGTTCGCGCGGGCTCACGTCGAATTGCCGAAGCGCATCGTCGCCGGCTGCACGCGCCTGGGCATCCGCCGCTACCTGCACATGAGCGCGCTGGGCGCGGACCCGAAAGGTCCGTCGATGTACCAGCGCAGCAAGGGCGACGGCGAGGCGGCGGTGCGCGCTTCATCGCTCGACTGGACCATCTTCCAGCCCTCGGTGATCTTCGGACCGGAAGACCGGTTCCTGAACACCTTCGCGACGCTCGCGAAGTTCTTCCCGGTGCTGCCGATCGGCGGCGCCGACGTGCGGTTCCAGCCCGTGTGGGTCGGCGACGTCGCCGATGCCTTCGTCAACGCGCTCGACAATCGCGCCACGTATCGCAACAGCTATGAACTGGTCGGCCCGCGGGTCTACACGCTGCGCGAACTCGTGCGGTTCGCCGCGGCCGCCTCCGGTCGCCCACGCCCGGTCCTCGCCTTGCCCGGCGGCATCGCGCAAGTGCAGGCCCGGATGATGGAGCTCGCGCCGGGCGAGCCCCTGATGTCGCGCGACAACCTGGACTCGATGAAGGTCGACAACATCGCGAGCCGCCAGCCGTACGTGCCGGCGCCGGAACTCGGCATCACGCCGACGGCAATGGAAGCGGAGGCGCCCCGCTACCTGTCGGGCCAGACGGTCCGCACGCGCCTCGACGCGTTCCGCGCGCGCGCCGGGCGCTGAGGAGAAACGATGGCGGGAGACAAGTACGAGATTCCGGACGAGTTCCTCGAAGCCGCCGACCGCTTCGTGTCGCTCGCGAACGAACTGGGCGAGAACGTCTCGCGCGACTGGGTGCGCGCGGTGATGATGTACGCGACCGCCCGCTACAACGCCTTCACCTGGATCACGCGCAACGAGGACAACGGTCAGACCGTCGACCAGGCAGCCGCGTACTTCCGCAACGAGTACGAGACGATGTTCCGCGAGAACCTCAAGGAGATCGAGCCGGTCTATCGCGCCGCCCAGCGGGAGAAGCCGCAGTGAGCCTGACGCTCGTCATCGGCAACAGGAACTACTCGTCGTGGTCGCTGCGGCCGTGGCTGGCGATGAAGCAGGCGGGGCTGGCGTTCGACGAGGTGCGCATCCCGCTCTCCCGGCCGGACACGACCGCGCAGATCCTGCGCTACACGCCGAGCGGCCGCGTGCCCTGCCTGATCGACGGCGCGCTCGCCGTCTGGGACTCGATGGCGATCTGCGAATACGTCAACGAGCAGTACGCGGACGGCAGCCTGTGGCCGCACGACGTCGGCCGGCGCGCGCGGGCGCGCTCGATCGCGGCCGAGATGCATTCGGGCTTCGCCGCGCTGCGCGCGCACCTGCCGATGGACATCCGCGCGCGCCGTCCCGACAAGGGCGAGACGGCGCTGGCCCGCGCGCAGGTCGCCGCCGAGGTCGCCCGCATCCATGGTCTCTGGAACGACTGCCTGTCGGCGAACGGCGGCCCGTTCCTGTTCGGCGGGTTCTCGATCGCCGACGCGTTCTTCGCGCCGGTCGTCACGCGCTTCCGCACCTACGCGATCCCGCTGGCCGCGCCGCTCGCCCGGTACTCGGACGCGGTGTTCGCGCTGCCGGCGATGCGGCAGTGGGAGGCCGCCGCGGCCGTCGAGCCGGAAACGATCGAGGACTGATGCAGGTCTTCCGCGTCGGCGGCTGCGTGCGTGATGCGCTGCTCGGCGAAGTGCGGAAGAGCGACACGACGCTGAAGACCGACCGCGACTGGGTTGTCGTCGGCGCGACGCCCCAGCAGATGATCGACCTCGGCTTCCGGCCGGTCGGCAAGGACTTCCCCGTGTTCCTGCATCCGGAAACGCAGGAGGAATACGCNCTGGCGCGCACCGAACGCAAGACGCGGCCGGGCTACANGGGNTTCGAGCCGCACGCGTCGCCCGACGTCACGCTCGAGCAGGACCTGGCGCGGCGCGACCTCACGATCAACGCGATGGCCCTCGGCGACGACGGGCAGTTGGTCGATCCGCACGGTGGCAGGCGCGACCTCGAGGCCGGCGTGCTGCGGCACGTCAGCCCGTCCTTCGTCGAGGATCCCGTGCGCATCCTGCGCCTCGCGCGCTTCGCCGCGCGCTTCCCGGAGTTCACGGTCGCGCCGGAGACGGCCGAACTGACGCGAACGATGGTGCGCAACGGCGAGGCCGACGCCCTCGTGCCGGAGCGCGTGATGCAGGAACTCTCGCGCGGGCTGATGGAGAGGAAGCCGTCGAGGCTGCTCGAAGTGCTCGACCAGTCCGGCCTGATCGACCGGCTGTACGGTGAAATCGCGGACCTTCCCGCGACGGCGGTCGCGCTCGACCGCGCCGCCGAACGCAACCTGCCGCTGCCGGCACGCTTCGCCGTGCTCGCCAGCGCGTGCCGCTCGCCGCAGGCAGCGACCGACTTCTTCGGCAAGCTGCGCGCGCCGCAGGACGCGACGCAACTCGGCCGGCTGCTGGTCGAACTACGCGATCCTCTGAAGAGCGCGACCTCGCCCGACGCGATCGTCGAAGCGCTCGAACGCGGCGATGCATTCCGCCGCCCCGAACGTTTCGAACTGCTGCTGCAGGCATTCGAGGCCTGCGGGGGACAGAGCGCGGAACGGTTCCGGGCTGCGTTGAGAGCGGCGTCGGCGATCGACGCCGGCGCGGTGGCGGCCTCCCACCCGGGCGATCCTGCCGCGATTCCGCGCGCGATCCGGGAAGCCCGCGTGGCCGCGGTCCGCGGCGCGCCGGGCGCCACCAGCTAGAACAGCCGCGCGAGCAACGTCAGCAGCAGCGTGAGCAGGACCGTACTGGTGAACGGCAGCACGATCTCGCGCCCCTTGCGCTTGATGCGAACGTCACCGGGCAGGCGACCGAT
>Ga0031656_10000965_pt1 | contig 10714 bp, 10 predicted proteins | sample FrelakmetDIP11DI_FD_55080 | JGI IMG/M metagenome (GOLD analysis project Ga0031656, IMG submission 55080) | Freshwater lake sediment microbial communities from the University of Notre Dame, USA, for methane emissions studies - DIP11 DI | ecosystem: Environmental > Aquatic > Freshwater > Lake >... | reverse complement strand
GTATTATTTTCTATGGAATTCCGAATCATACTTCCCAAAGTCGCCAGAATTTCAATGCCATTTGATGCACCCAAAGCTGCATCTTTAGTATACATAGCATATAATGCCAGTGAGTCGCCATCAAAGTAACACTTAGCGAATTTCCTGTCGAGGCTGTCAATTATAACACTTGCTCTTTGCAAGTCAATTTTAGCATGTTGCGCGCCTTGCCCAAAACTTGCAGAATAAGAAAAAATCAACCAAATGTATAATACAGTTCTCTTTCCCATAAAATATTTCTTTTCACTTTGTTTATAAAAAAGACACTCCCGGGCAAGCAGTTTGATTCAAAATNATAGGGCTCAAATCAATATTTTCGGAAACCATATAATTCAATCAAAGGCCTGCCAGTTACAAATACCTCATTAAAGATCCTTTTTAGAATTGCAAAACAGCTATTCAGGATTCCTCAATTCTGACCAGGCGGAATTCCATGTTCTGTATATTTGCTTATACCGCTCATAGCAAATATTAATTGCGTTTTGATCAATTGTTCCACTCGCTTCTAAATGCAATAAATCGCCTCGCAATTCATAAAACCCGGCCAAAGCCTCAGCCTCTATCAGCCAAAGTCTTTTATGGTTAAATAAGTTGTCCCAGGTTTGGACAACGGTCAAACTTGCACTGGTTATTAAAGCAGCTATACTAAAACCTTTCACATTATCAGGGAGGTAGGAGGAAAGGCCAATTAGGATTGTTGTCAGGCCCGACACCAGGCCTCCATATGTTTTCACAAAAGTTGTTTTCCTTTTATCCTCGCTTTTCCATTTTTGAAAATTCGAAATAGTCTGTTCAATTTTTTTCTTCAGCAAATCTAAGTCTGCGTTTACTTCCATAGTATTACAGTTTAGTTGGTTTTGAAAATGGACGGTAAAGAAAAAGGCTTTGCGGCACTGTGAAAATTAGAATTCCGTAAAACTGATACATCAACAAATTGAAAACTCTTTTTTTGAACCAAAATTCAATTCTATTAGTCAATGCTAAACCAGCAAGTTCCTTTCCAAAATGCACCTGTTAGAATGGCGGGTCGTTTTTGAACCTCATTTTAGCGAACGTTAAACTGCCCAATGTGCCAAAGGATGCCCGATGGGTCATGTATAAAACATTCACGGCCCCAATCTAATTTTTGAATAGGCGAAAGTCTTACATTGGGAAATTTCGTTGTCAGCTCCAAAGCCACAAGTTCTTTCCAATAAAGATCCAGGTCTTCAACTTCTAAAAATATCATTGAATTATCTATCCAGTCTTTGACGTAGGCATTTTGCAAATAAAATCCCATCTGCCCAATTTTAAATAAAGACATAACTGCTGAGATAGGGCTTTCTTGAAAACCTAATTCCCGATAAAAGCTCTTCGACATTTCATAATCCTTGGCTCCGATAAATGGCCGAATTGATCTTGCTTTATTTTCCATTGGCTATTTTATTTTGAATTTACTCAAAAATAATTACTTCAGAAAAAATAGATTACACTTGAGTTTGATTAAACTAATTTAAAGCTGAACCCGATTTGCTTCAGAAACTTCCAAATAACTGATGTTTCATTCCTTTGCATTGCTCAGCAAAAGAACTTTTTTCCGCATCTATTTTATCTCAAGTAAATTGTTTGCCCAGAAAATAAATTCATCAGGGTCTAACATAGAGAAATAATGTGGATGCCATTCCCCGTCTGACATAAACCCTTTTCCTAAACAGTTAACAAATTCCGCTTTCTCGTTTCCAAGGAATTTCAATTGTGAAATACAAACTGACAAATCTGATGTGTTCATTGACTCATTAGATCCTCACCGGTTTTCAATAATCCAGTTGATACCCGGGTCGCAATAAAGCCTGACGGGAATGGTTTTGAAATATCTTGCATTCCCGCCATCCTTTGCTTCAAGGAAAAATGATGATACCTCTTCATATTTTTCAGCCTTTTTAATGGGCTCCCGCCATAAATAATATTAAACCTTCTAAACACTTCTTTTTCTTCTGTAACACTAATATTAGAAAAGATTATTTTTACCCTTTATGCAAAACTATTCCACAATCTTTTTTGATGTTTAGTGGCGCGTCAACACCAAATACAGCATTTGGTTTGATTACTTTGCCGTTATTAACTATACATATGCTTGCTCAGTGTAAATCAATTCTCTTGATTTCCATCGGTCATCTTTTTGATTTTCCACCCGTTGCTAATCTTTTTTCAAACATAAAAAGGATCAACTTTTTACCCTCACCATGGGCTGCAATTTAAGCCATGTAAGAGAACGCCAAAGCCATTCAAACGGTCCATAAATAAAATGACTGAGCCACCATTTGCTAATTACGACCTGCAGGCAAAAAATTACAATACCTAAAGCTATACTTATTGCCAGGTTAATTTGTGTGGCAAGTCCCAGGCCAAATCCATAAAATATTGGCACAAATATTATGGATTGCAACAAATAATTTGTAAGTCCCATTTTTCCATAGGGAGCCAAATTTATCAGAAATTTCTGGTTTTTGCTTCTTTGATATAGGATGATAAATGCTGTTGCAATCAGCAAAGCAAATGAAAGGTTGAACAGGTTGTAAAATGTCATTGCAAATTGAGCGCTTAACTTTTCCATATCTCCTTTTGAAAAAGCAAACAGTCCGCCACAAAGAACCAGAAATCCCAAAGTAAACCAAATACTTCGCTTGAATACCTTCCGGGTCAACGGCATATTCTCTTCGATATTTTCAAAATATCTTCTTCGTCCAATAAGCAATCCCAGAAAAAAAAGTGCCAGAGTTTGATATCCCCTGCCTTCGATTCCCAGCTGATACTCTGCTTTAACTTTTAATCCATCTACCGCGTTAAATTTAACTACATCCATAAATGAACCGGTCCGATACAATTGAGACATTTCATTCAAATGTTTTTCAAAATTCCCATTTTCAATTTTAGNGTTCACGCCGCTTTGGCTTTTTTGAAATCCATATGTGATAAACCGTGGAACTCCGGCAAGTAATACAATTATGAAAAAAACAAGCAACTTGCTTTTTGCTCTAAACAAAAAAACAAGAAAAACACCAAGTATAGCGTAAATAATTAAAATATCTCCGGAAAATAGCAAGCNATGAATATAGCCAACACCAAACAATATAACGATGCGCCACAAAAAACGCCACTGGAAATTTATACCTTTTTGCGCTGCATTGTCCATCTGAATAAAAAAGCTTAATCCAAACAAAAATGAAAATATCGCAAAAAATTTACCGGAAAAAAATACTGCATTCAAGATACTCACAATAACATTTATGATCGATGGCTGAGGTGCATTCAAAGATGATCCGTCAAATGCTTCAAAACATATAGACAAATGAGATATCAAAATTCCAAATAAAGAGAAACCACGGAGTGAATCGATGATTACAATTCGCCTGGACAAAATTCCCGNTATTTTTTGTTCGTTCATAGCTATATAATTATTTTAATATNCCTATACACAGGCAAAAATGCATTTACTAAGGAAAATATTTAAACGATTGGCTGTAATAATTCTACTCTTATTATCGTCTCATATTGAATTGGGATTACAGTTGCGTCAAAATCGGAGCCAACAAACCGAAAAATTGTCAATATAAAAAAAGGGTTCCAAAAACAACAGTATTCAATCCGAATGATTTGAATAGTTTCTATTTTCATGCAAGTCTATTGCTTAAAATTGAATTTTTCGTTTTATCAGTTGGGTTTTTAACAGATTACTCTTTAACTACCGCAGGCAATATAAATTCTTCCATTATCTTATCAACCTGTAAATGCGCATAAGGTTTTCCAAATGCAGTAGAGGTAATAACAATGGTCAAAGGGAGATCTTTAAATATGAAAACTTTGTTCCCTCCGTTTCCTGAACAATAAAAAGCTTCATATTTCTTCCCACCGACCGTATAGGTNTTGTTCCAGAATAAATAACCGTAAAAAGCATTGTCAGTTTCCGAAATTTGTATCTGCGGGCTCAAGGTAGCTTTTACCCATTCTGCGGTAAGGATCTGTTTGCCATTCCATCTGCCTTTGTCTTTATACAGTTGTCCAAACTTTGCCAGGTCTAGTGACCTTAATCGCAATCCGCCTGCAGTATTGGCAACATGCTGCGGGGTATATTCCCATTTGAAGGACTTGATTCCTAAGGGCTGAAATAGTTTATCTGAAGCATATTTTTCCAAACCTCCGGGTACCGTTCTATTCAATATGTCGCCCAACAAAACAACTCCTGCCGTAAAATAATCCCATTGCCCCCCATTTCTTTTGCTGGTGTCTATAGGAAGATCAAGGGTAAACTTTACCCAATTTTCAGTTGGATACATTTTCTCTTCATTTCCGGGCGAATCATTATCGGCATCAGAACCATTAAATACAGATGCCATCATTAATAAGTCTTTAATCTTTACACTGTCTTTTTGAACAGAATAATTACTGAACCTCTTAAGGTCATAAAAATCCCTTAATAGCTGGTATTCGCTATTTACAAATCCCTCTTTAATCGCTATGCCCATCATGGCAGATGCAAAAGATTTGCCTACAGAACGAGTATCATGTAGCGTTTCCCTGCTGGCACCAATAAAATATTCCTCCAGTAATAGTTTCCCGTTTTTAACTACTACAATACTGGTGATTTCTTTCAGCCTTTTTTGTAAAATTTTCTTATTGAGCTGGATGATTTTCTCTTTGTCGTATTGGGAAGAAGAAAGAGCCCAATCGCTACCTGACTGTATTACCTGCACCGCTGTTTGTTGTGCACTTACTTCGGGATATGCAATATTCAGTTTCAATTGGCCACTGGCAATGATGTCACCCGAAATAATTCCGCCTTTATCAAGGTAAGGCCTGATCTCTATCTTAAGCTCATGTGTACCCTCGGTTAACCCATCAGCCCCTCCATTAACCATAAACCGGTTCCACAAGAATCTTCCCCATGAGTCTTCGTTTGAAGTACTAACAAGGGGAACCCGGAAAACGGTCATCTTNTTTTTCCTTTCTGATGTACCAGCTCCGCGGTTCAGATTCTCTTTATAGATTAACTTATTGTCAATAAAAAAAGTAAACTGGTAGTTTCCATTGTCGAGAAGTTCGGCTGCCGTCATATCTGGCGCAAGCATATGCAGCGAATTGGTGAGCGATCGGGCCATAAATACCCTGATATTCAGGTCAACCGAGTCGGTCAAAGCAAAGACAGATAGAAAATCAGTTTGCCTGAACTCTTCAATGGGCAAGGGCTTCGCCATGAAAATAATCCTGCCAATATTTTGCTTATGCAAATCACTGGTAATGCCATCGTCCGTGACGATATTTTGAATTTGCCCAAAAACTGCAGCGAAAAACAAAGTGAACAATAAACTGAAGCAAAGTTTTCTATGCATCTAAAGCTATTGAGAAATTTACGTTGCAATATAACATGATGAATCTTTTAAAAAATAGAACAGGATTAACATCAGCATAATTCAGGCCCAAAGTATTCGTCGGTATGTCGAAGGATTCATATTATTGACCTCACGAAAGCATCTGATAAAATGGCTTTGATCTGCAAATCCACAATCATAAGCAATTTCAGATAAAGTCATCTGCCTGTTTATCAAGAGGATCATTGACTTTTCTACCCTCAACTTCCTGATATATTTCCCTATACCACATTGAAAATATCTTGGAAAATCTCTTGATAAATGAACAGGATGAATACCAAGTTTTGCAGAAAGGTTTTCCAGGGATATATTTTCACAAAAAGTATTGTGCAAAATTTCCTTAAGCTGGTAAACCCAGGATGGCTTTTTTTTTATTTTTGATTGACCGTCCTGTATCATTAGTGCCATCAAACGCAGCAGATTCGATTGAATTGACATAGCTGACAAGTCATCAACCTTCTTTGTTTCAAGATATACCTGGCACATGCACAGGGTTATTTCCGGATTGACAATTTTAAAATTACCCAGCAATGAATCCATATCAAATGAAAATTGCTCAGCCCATTTTTTCCCCAGCTCAATATGGAACCCTATAGTATAGCCTGCTGGTTTGCTATTATAATGCGGCTCTTGCCAATTGTGAAAAAGCAGGCTGCCTGGGCCACAATGATATTGTTCTTTTTTATTCCCTTCCACCATATTACCCTGAAGTATAAAGGTAAAATAGGCGTTCTCGTGATAGTGCCAGTCCACCTTATCCTGCGTATATTCCGTTTCAGTCAATGTAATTCCATCTAAAAAAATGGTCTTATTTNTCTGCCCATAAAATTGACCGGTNTGCAGTTGTTTCATTTNTTACANTTTAANNAANCCGCATNGATTCAAGAANGAACAGAATTATATCCANCCNATTGATCCAGCGTCAAAAACCGACTGAAACTTATCACTATCCATAACGACCATAGGCTTCTTCCCATCAAGCCCTAAGAGCCTGAGATCATTCGCCATTGGGTGATCCGATTCACCAATCTCTAATTGAAGGGAATGTTGAATGTATAGCTTCATCAGCCCACGCACTTTAACTTCCGTGCGTAATTTTTTCCCATCCCGAAAAGAATATGTGATCAGGCTGAGCGGGATTGAAGGAATGGACAGACCCAGACTTCCACTACATCTCATAATGAGTTTGCCAGATGGATCAAAAACCTGACTATTGATACTTTCGGGCTTAAAATCATGCACTATACCGGTCACAATTTTTGGATACCCCCACAACTCCCGCCCGGCTGCTTCAGAAAATGCCGAGGTCACGGGGATATGAAAGATATACTGGCCTACTGTTCGCTTTGCAAGTGCACCAATAAGATCAGCCCAGTTACTGAAAGGTTTCTTTGCATCTGCCGGNNTNGNTGGAACGGANAGGATCACTTCATCNTANGCGCCAAGNTCTGATTCTGTATANCTGATCAGTCCAAGGGCTACCATATANTGGCTCCCCCATTTCAACGCAGGGATCAAATCTGTTCCGGCCAGAATCTTAGTAAGCGCTTCACTGCTGGTCCTGAACAATGCTACCGTATAATGCACTTTCCGAAAATGGCAGGGCAAAAATGTCTTTCCAACAGAGAGCATAACCTCCTGCTGCTGAGCGAAAAAAAATGAATCTGAAGAATTTGNCGTTGAAAAATCCATATTTTAAAGATACGGCAACTTAAGTCTTAGCCGGTAATTGCATAATATTTACCTTGAAAACAAGTATGATATTATTCATCTGTTTTCCATGATTTAGATCATCTGCCCGGGGGCCCTTATGACATACCTTAGTGCCTTAATAAAGCGTTAAATATCTGTGGCATGAACGAAATGGAATTGGGACTTGACCTGAAATCAAAAATGTTTGTTATGAAAAAGATGATTGTACCCATCGACTTCTCAGAAGTTTCCCGTAATGCAGCCTATTATGCAGCGCAAATGGCAGCCGATATTCCGGAAAGTGAAATTGTACTNTATCACGTCTATTCAAAATATACGGCCGGTACNGATGGCAGCCCCTTGTCGGCAGATGATGAGGCCCGCAAAATCATTACCGAAGCGGCATTGAACAATATAAGGAAGGACCTGATCTACCTTACCCCCGCTAAGATTTCAATCCTGGCTGAAGATGGCAACCTGCCGGATAACCTGGAACTGCTTGTAAGGCACCTCGATGCGCAATTGGTCGTCATGGGTATTAGTGGCACAACAAAACTTGACCAAATAATGATAGGCAGTAATGCCCTCAAAGTAATCAGGAAAGTCAGCTACCCGGTAATGATCATACCTCCAGGAGCAACCTATAACCGCATCAAAATAGCAGTTTTCGCGAGTGATTTCAAAAACGTTGATCAAACCACTCCCATCGCAACTCTTCGGCAAATGCTCGACCTTTTCCGGCCTGAATTGCATGTGATCCATATTGATGAAGCGGGGGTAAATACCCTGGGCGACAAATTCAAATCTGAAAAAGAAAAAATGGATGCACTACTTGTGGGCCTAAACCCTCAATATAGTTTCCTGGAAATAAATAATTTTGTGAAGGGCATCAGCAATTATGCAAAACAGATACAGGCCAATTTGATAATAATGGTTCCCCGGTGGCATAATTTTGCTGGCGANNTATTTAAAACCACTCATACAGAAAAACTGNTTTTTCATACNGACGTACCCNTACTNGCCATCCATGAGTAAAACTTTGCGAACTTACTCGCCTGCCTTAGTTTGAGTGAAGGTGGGGTTACTTTGNNTTTAAACACGCATCCCTGAGCAGTTTCATATAGGCCAAGCCTTTTTCCCTTGCAAAAATAATATTACGTTCAGGGATACCCTCCGCATCAGGATGTGTATCAATGGCTTTGTCGAGGCTGTCTTCACGGAGCAGGTGTAGCATCGGGTATACGGAACGGTTTGTATAATTCGCCGGATCATCGGCAGGAGCATCGTCAAATCGGTATTCGGGGTGAAAACTGGCCACCTGGTAGATACCTTCATATTCCTGTTCCTCCAGTAATTCATCCACCATTTCAACAAGGTTGAGGTAAGTATCAAAATCGGCAAATGCTTCCGGGAAAATTAATAAACTTGTTTCAATGGATTCATCTTCATCAAGACGCAGGCACTCAAGCATAAAGGCTTGAAGGCAGGAGTTGAGGTCTGTTGAATACTCAACTGAATAGTGGATGCTGCCTTTCTTGTAAGGCACCGCCGCAAATGGGCAAAAATTACACCCGATCACCACGTCTGCGATCCATTTCTTTGTTTGCGCTATAACATCTTCTGTTGAACTCATTTCCTTGCGTAACTATTTATTTGTGGATAAAATTTNCCAGACCCTTACCATCGCTTCCGTATCCAAATTACAATATGCCAATAATTCACTTTTGATCTTTGCTTTTTTTTCTTCATCCTGTTCATACATTAAACTTTCAAATGCATAACTGGCAGCCTGCCCGTCAGCAATGGCCATTCCTTCATAACTCAACTCAGGCACCAATGCCGGCAACACCATCTTGATGGAATAAGACCCATGCATATTGGGTGCATAATACCATTTTTTCTGAAAGGGCTCCATCAGATCCCGGATTCGGGTAATTAAATCCAAAATAGGTTCTTTGTTATCGGGGAATTGCACTGCCAGGTCCTTCAACCGACTAATTTCAAATGACTGGTTATATGCCAATACTGTTCCTATTCCTTCAGTTGCTTTAAGTAATGCAGCTAAAAAATCAGGCCTGGGATCTGGTAAAGGGTCGCCAATAAATGCCACATGCTCCGTTCCTGCTCCCTGCTCACGTAGACGATGAACCGAAAATTGGAAAGGTACCTGCTGAAAGGCACGTGATCCATCATACAACGGCACTGCGGGTTGGAAACATTCGAAATCCATGAAAAAAAGCGGATACTGGAGCGAATTAAGCCAACTTCTTAACGCCTCTTTGTCGATATGCACTTCCTGGCCAAGGGTGCTTCTAATCTGCAGCCGCTGCCCTTCACTGAGCTTGAACCCATCCGGAATTTCATCCAGTTTTAAAAAGCCTTCGTAATACAATTCAAACTTTTTCAGTGTTCCAAGATGCGCTAGATCAAAAACAGAAGGGCTGCTGATATGACCCCAGCAATGATCCATGAAATCGCAGGCATGAGGAATTGTACAATGCGGTCCGATGTCGATAACCGGCTCTTCCGGTTGAGTACTGATTGAAATAAGTGCTGCCACCTTTTCGGCTATGACCGTTTGTAACTGTACCACCTGATGTTTGATTGATACCTTGCGAAAAAGTTGCCTGAGGTTCAATTCTCCTTTTCGGATATATTTATTGTTGATATGAATAATCGATATTCCTGAAATATCAAGGCCCGCACCCTGCATCACATAAAATTGAAAAGCGGCATCAAGGTAATGATGTTCCTTAACCGAAGTGCTGCTCTTAACTTCATATGCATGCCAATGCTTTCCCTGCCTGACCAGGATATCAACTGATGCAAATAATCCCTGGTACTGGAAAGAAGCTTCATAAATAACTGACTCACCAGNCCTGATCCAACCATTGGTTTTTTCAAGCGCAGCTTTATAATCATATTCTTNAGGTGAGGCATCTTTTCCGTTGGGAAATAATGAGCGGGCAAGCTGGCCTACATATTTTCCTTTAGTGAAAAGACTATAGCCCGNCTCTCCACCCTGGTTCTTTATACCAGGCTGATTCTTGTACAACCAAAGCCGCTTTGTGCATTGCATCCCATACAGGAAGGATGATTTAGACAATTTGTGCGGTGTTGGGTCAGTCGTTTGCATAAGTAAATATAATTGGAAATCTTTGCGTTCCTGTTTCTTCGCAGATAATGTATTTTATTAGCTCTTTTTTTATTCCCTATTCAATATTGCTCGCGTTTTTTCCATTTTTTTCCCCACTCATCCCCAGCTCCTGCTTCCAAAAGTGGAGAATCAGCCCCTCTGCATACCTCAGAATCTCCAGGGTTATTGTATTTACTTCNTTATTTTTTGTTCCTTATTCCTTATTTCATATTCATTACGGTTAGTGTATTTTTTGTACCTTGAAAAAAAATTGCCATATGTCTATTTCACGCAGAAAATTTATCCGCAATAGCGCATTCACCATTGCAGGCAGCACTTTAATATCTAACAAATTATTGGCTTTCAGACCTAAAGGAGAACTTACAGGTGTCCAGTTATATTCCATCCGGGACGATATGAAAGTCAACCCCATGGGTACCTT
>Ga0031656_10000964_pt1 | contig 10716 bp, 12 predicted proteins | sample FrelakmetDIP11DI_FD_55080 | JGI IMG/M metagenome (GOLD analysis project Ga0031656, IMG submission 55080) | Freshwater lake sediment microbial communities from the University of Notre Dame, USA, for methane emissions studies - DIP11 DI | ecosystem: Environmental > Aquatic > Freshwater > Lake >... | reverse complement strand
CCAATGCTTCTCAGGTGAGGTTGCGTTCCATGGCCATCATCAATCTGAAAAAGAAAGAGGTTCAAGCGAAGATCGTTTACTATGGCCCTGGCAGGGGAGGGAAAACGACCAACCTTGAATATATCTACAAGAAGTTCCGCAGCCGCATCCAAACGGAGATGGTCACTATCAAAACCCATGGGGATAGGACCCTGTTCTTCGACTTTCTTCCCATTGAGATCGGCAGAATCAAGGGATATGACATCCGGATGCAGCTTTACACCGTTCCGGGTCAGGTGAAATATGAATCCACGAGGAGGTTGGTCCTGAGGGGCGTGGACGGGATTGTGTTTGTGGCGGATTCGCTGGCCGTCCGACGAAAGGAGAACGTCCTTTCCCTCAAGAGCCTGGCCGACAATCTGGCGTCCTACAAGAAAAGCATTTTGGAGATCCCTCTAGTGTTCCAATACAACAAGAGAGACCTTCTGGATGAGGGGATTCCCCTCCTACCCGTAGAATGGCTCGAAAAAGATTTGAACTCCAAACTCAAGGCACCCTACTTTGAGGTGAGTGCGCTCAAGGGACCGAATGTGGTACAGACGATGAAGAAGATTATTATCATGACCATCGATTCTCTCAGGAAAGATCTCACCTAGGAGGTGTAGGCTTGACACAACAAAGAGACGAAGACAATTTCAGATCTCAAGTGGAAGATCGATTGGATCATCTCTTCCAGGAGGATTCCCCGGAACCGACTGAAGAACACGTCGGGTTGGGAGAACACCCGCTTAAAGGTCTCAAGGCCGTCCTTCTCTCCATTGACTGGGAAATCACGGACAGCACCATGGACAGCCTCCTCAACGAAATAAAAAACGTGGAGTACGTTTACAGTGAAGACAAGATTATCCTGACCTTTCTTCAGCTTCTTGGGTCCATAGGGAGATATATAAGAGCGAATAAAGGCAGAGCTCATCCCGACGCCACCCGGGTGATCAATTCCGTTTATGAAGCTCTGGAGAAGGTGGCCCTGACCGAGGGGATGTCCCGGGCTGAAAAGGAAAAAACGCTGCTTGAGGAGGTTGCGAGGTTCAAGAAACTTAAGGGGCAGGTGGCGCTGCGGAAGGTGGAGAAGAAAGAACCGGCTGTCTCTGAAGTGACGCCTCCACCGGCGCCTGCACCGGAGGAAAAGGCGATCACGGCAGCGGAGAGCCCTGCCCGGGAAGAATCCCAACTGGAGGCCAGGGAGGTAAATTTCGCAGGCATGTCTCCTCACGAGGCATTTGCCTATGCGCTGGAAGAGATCAAGAACGTGATCCGTGCGGAGTTCCGGGCCCTGCGGGCGGAAATCAAGCTGTGGCGCGAATCCAAATGAAGAAAGCACGCCGGGGGTACTCCATCGATTTTTTTAAGTGAGAAGAGGGTTGCTCTTATAGAGCAGGAAGGCCTGGAAAACGGCGGGAGGCGGAGGCATGGACATTTCATCCGGTGATATTTCGGCCATGGTCTTCAGGCGAGTCGTCAGGGAAGATACGGCAGAGTACTCATTTGATGCGCAGATGTTGACGCTCTTCATGGAACTCGATGGAAAGAAGAGCCTGGCCGTGATTGCGAAAAAGACAGGGCTAAAAATGAGTTCTCTGAGAGAAGCGGTGAACAAACTTCTGAAGATTAAACTCATTGGGCCTGTGGCAGAGGCGATTTCCGCTGTGGATGCCGATTTCATGGACACCCTGAAGAGAGAACTCTCCCTGGCCATCGGTCCTCTGGCCCAAATCCTGATTGAAGATGCCGTCAATGATCTGGGCCAGAGTTTGACTCGTTTTCCCACTCGACGGGCACCGGAACTCGTGGAGAGCCTGTCGCGCGAGATCCAGCGCGAGGACAAGAGAGCGCTTTTCAAGCAGGCCATGGTTCGCAAAATCAAGGAGAAAGGATACTGATGCAGGTCTGCGCCTGCAGCAAAGGAATAAGGACAGCACTTGGTCCGATCGTTTAACCACACGGAGAGGGGGGAGTGAAAGATGATCATTATATGTGAGGAATGCGGGAAGAAGTATCAGATCGATCCATCGCGTATCAAAACCGCCAGCGCAAAAGCCAAATGCACAGCCTGCGGCAATATGATGAGCATCCCCAAACTGGAAACAAAACCTGTGGAGCCGCCCCCTGCGTTGCGGCCGACACGGGAGACTCCGGCGAAAGGGGAGGCGCCTCCTCCGCCCAGAGAAGCGCCTCCTTCAAAAGGCAAGGAGGAGAAGCCCGAGGTGAAGGAGGCTGTGCCAAAAGCCAAAAAAAAGGGCATGGGGTTGAGGTCGAAGATTTTCATTCTCTTTTTCCTCGTTCCCATTATCCTTTTTGTCGGAGCCGGATATCTCTACCTGTGGCAGCTGAAAAACCTTTCCGCTTTGATCACTGAGGAGAGTTCCAAGGCGGTGACCCAGTTGGGCGAGCAGATCATTGCTGAAAAAGCCAGATCCGTGGCTTCCCAAGTCAGCCTCTATCTCTTGAGCCGGCCGGATCTCAAGAAAGAAGGGTTTAATGCGGATCCGGAGTTCACCAAATTGGCGGTTCAAAAGGTGGGGCTCACTGGATACACTGCCCTTCACGGGGTCCCGGACAATCAAGGCATCTGGCGCAACTGGGCTCACACCAATCCCAAAATTGTCGGCCTGGATATGAGCACCCTAAAAGGGCCTATGGGTAACAATTTCCCCGGTTTCTGGAAGGTCTTCAGCAACGGAAAAGACGGGAAGGAATCCAGCGGGTATTACAAGTGGCAAGAACCTGATGGAAGTTTTCGAGACAAGTACATGGTCTGTGCGCCCGTGCAGGGGACGCCCTATTACGTGGCAGCCACAACCTATCTCGATGAATTCACCAAACCGGTGAAAGAGATGGAGGCAAAAGCCCTCGACATCAGCACGAACACCAGGAACATTGTCCTGGGAATTCTGGGCGGGACCCTTCTCCTGATCGGGATTATCGTTGCCCTGTACGGAACACGACTGACCAGCAGGATCAAGAAATTGACCTCGGTTGCAGAACAAATCAGCGTGGGCGAGATGGATGCGGAAATCCCTGTGACCTCCCAGGACGAAATCGGGGATCTTGCTGAAGCCATCCGACGAATGCAGGAAAGCATCAGGCTCTCCATCGAACGATTGCGGCGGCGACGTTAGGAATCTTTTGCATTGTTCATTGAACATTTCACATTGAACATTGGGCATTGACGATCTCGTAGAAAGTCTTCTAAGCCGTCACCCCGGCGAAAGCCGGGGTCCAGAAGTTCATGGTATTCCTGGATTCCGGCTTCCGCCGGAATGACAGAAGACGGCGCTTTCTAACTTTATATGACGTCATCAGCATCGGGCTCTGCTCAATGACCTTTTTGAGTCTGAAGACCTGCGGTGAATCTGCAATAGTAGGGGCCGGGCATGGTGATTATTCCCAGGGGAAACCCTGTTTTCGAGAACCTCAACAGCTATTATCTGGATCTTCGCCGGTTGCTGGAGCATTTCCAGGGTGAAATGGGGTCTGGGGGCATCTATTTGAAGTCGCCCACTGCGGAGGGGGCGGTTTTCTTTGAGGCCCATGAACTCCTGGGAGGCACTTATGAAAACCGTGACGAACGGCTCGCCGGAAAGGCGGCGATCGACCGCCTCCTGACTCCATCATCCATCGAGAATTACCAAGTCAGTATCTACGAGATCGATCCTGAAGAAGTGTATTACTGGTCGAGTATCCCCGAAGCAAAAAAGATCTACGAGGATCTCAGCACGGAATTTACGGACCTGGAGGGGCTCGTGAAGAAAATGAGCTCTGAAAAACTTTCGGGATACATCGAGGTTTCTTTGAACAGCGAGCTGGACGGAGGATTCCTTTTTTTCAGAAACGGCCAGGTGGTGGGCGGTTACTACTTCTGGGAGAAAAACTTCAGCGCGTCCAGAGAAAACCAGGAACTGCTCCTCCGGAAAGCCAAGCGAAACGGCGGCATTTTTCACGTGAGCAAAATCTCCATGGAAAGCAAAGAGGCCCGGAAGACCTCCAAGAGAGAGCCGGCACCCGAAGTTCTTTCCGCTCTGGAAGAACTCCTGGCGCTGCTCGAAAGCTTTTTCGCCTCTAACCAAACCGTCAAAGGGGATTTCAACACCTTGTTGAAAAAGAAGTTTCTGGACCTGGCGGATGAGTACGCTTTTCTTGATCCTTTCACAGGAGAATTCCAGTATTCGGGGCGAAAGATCCGATTTGTCGGAGAGGCGAAAAATGCNGAACTCGCCAAAGGCTTGCTGATTGCGGTAACCGGGTTGGCTCGCGACCTGGGCCTGAATGCCCCATTCAAGAGTCGGCTGGAGGGCTGGCTTCAAAAACATCGGAAAAAGCTCTTGAGCCTCGGAATCAGCGTGGACANCCTTCTGGCCGTCCGCTAAAGGACAGGGGAACTCCGGGAACAAAGGAGTTGACGCGGGATGGAGTTGGGACCATCTGAATTTTTTTCTGATCTCTCTGTAAAGGGGTTCGCGGAGCTTATACACACCCTTCCTGTGGCTGTATTTCGCGAAACCCTTGACGGCAGAATCGTCTACTGCAACAAGGCCCTGGCCGAACTGCTTGGGTTTGAATCCCCCGTTGAACTGATCGATCACCCCATGACCCATTTCTACCGGAACGCCGAAGACAGAGACTTGCTCCTCAGTGCCGTGATGAAAAGCGGCAGGGTGGTGGATGCCCCTCTTTCTCTGAAACGGCGGGATGGCAGGCCCATTTGGTGCCGGCTTACCGCCAGAGCCCTCGCGGATGAGGACGGCATCCTCGTGCACCTGGATGGTGTCCTGAGAGATGCCACAAAAGAAATTGAGAGGCGGGGAACCCGACCGACCCTTGAGAACATGGCCAACGCCTTGAGCGATTTCATCGTGCTCCTGAGCTCTGACGGGGATATCGCAGACATTAATAAGACCGGCAGCGAACTGCTCGGTTTCAAGGCGGAGGACCTCATCGGCCGAAGCATTGCCGATTTTGTGGTTCCCAGGTTCAGAGATCTTTTTTCCACCTTTCTTTCCATTGTCTTCAAGACAGGGAGAGAAGAGGGAATCCTTACGATCATGGACAGGAACGGAAATGAAAAGCACTTGGAGTTCCACGCGTTCACGGATGAAAGGCCGGGCATGTTCGGGCACATTCATCTGGTTGCTCGCAATGTGACGGACAGAATCAAGTATCACAAAGAGCAGCTCTCGAAGGAGAAGTTTATCGGGGTACTGGAAATGGCGGGAGGAGTGGCCCACAAGCTCAATCAACCCCTCATGATCATGAGGAATGCGCTGACAGAGGTGTTNTCCGGCATGTCTTCCAAAGATCCGAATTACGAAAGAGTGCTGAAGATTCACCAGCAGGTTGAAAGAATCAGCGAAATCGCAAAGAAAATCGGAAACATCAAGAAGTATGAACCCATGGATTACGTCGCAGGGATCAGGATTGTGGACATTGACAAGACCTCGTAGTGAAGGACGGCGGAGGACAGAGGGTGGTCAAGAAAGTTCTTATTGTGGACGACGATCAAGAGATGTTGCTCTCCCTTGAGGAAGGGCTTTCCAAATATGATGAAACGTTTTCTATCCTCATGGCGGAAGACGGTCTTGACGCCGTAGAGGAGCTCAAGGACAGCANGATCTCCCTGGTGGTGACGGATCTAAAGATGCCTAAAATGGACGGGTTCTCCCTCCTCTCCCACATCATGGAACACTATCCGGAGATCCCGGTCATCATTATCACGGGGTACAGCACTTCTGAGATGGAAAAGCTGGCCCGGAAAGGGGGTGCGATCGGGTACATTGCCAAGCCTTTCATGATTGACGATTTGGCCAAGAGGATTGTTACCAGCCTGCGAAGGGAAGCAGACGGCGGCACGCTCCACAGCGTGTCTTCAGGCATTTTTCTCCAGTTGATGGAAATGGAAGAAAAAACTTGCACCGTCCGCCTTATTGAGAAATCCTCAGGCAAGCAGGGAATNCTTTTTTTCCTGGAGGGGCAACTGCTGGATGCCCGATGCGACAGCCTTCGAGGGGAGGCTGCCGCTTACGAGATCTTTTCGTGGGACGATGTGAGTCTCAGCATCCAGAACGCCTGCCCGCAAAAAGAGAGGCGGATTCATCGCGATCTTCAGGCGATTCTGCTCGATGCCATGTGCCTCAAGGATGAACTCAGACGCCTTGGAAAGGGGGCGACTCCCAGAAAGAAGGAACCTTCCACCAAGAAGGAGAAGACGAAGCCGGTTGAACGGGTGAAACAGCTTCTGAAAAAAGAAGAAGGTGAGGGATACGGAGTTGAAGATGTCTACGAGGACAACTCCTGGGAGAGCTTTGTGAATGGGATAAAAAGGCTGGGGACCGCATTCCAAGCCGGAGCATTCAGAGTCGCCTACATAGACAGGGGAGAGTCCAGGGACTTCATCCTTCTGCCAGGGGAAAGCGTGACCGTCATTGCAGTGAACCCGAAGTGCGCCAGAGACAGGATCATGGAGGCCTTAAGCGAGTAAAGCATCCTGCAGGATTTGATGCGAGCGTCCTGAGCATGAAAGAAATCTTTGATGACATTTTAGCGATGGAGGATGTCCGGGGTGTGGTGGTCTTTTCTTTTGAAGGGGAGATCCTCTTCATGGAGCCCAATCTCGAAATAGAAAAATCCTTGCCCTTATTCATTCAGGCTTTGGGGGGTATCCGGGAGGTGGATCTGATCTTTGAGAAGAGCAGGATCTATGTGAGGAGAACAGACACGGGATATCTCGTCATTCTGCTGGGCCTCTTTGCTTCCGGTGCCATGCTCAGGCTTCATGTCGATATGGCTCTTCCTTCTCTGAAAGAAAGGGGAAAAGGGAAGGGTTTGAGATCTCTCTTCAGGAGGAACAAGTAACTCCTCACCCAAGCGATTGCCGGATGCCCGTTTAACACCTGCAACGCGACCTCATTCCAGCTGAAACCGCACAGGCACTTTAACCCACATGTCTACCTTCTCTCCTCCTCGCGTTCCAGGATCAAAAAGCCACGTCTTCACGCTCGTCAATGCAGCCTGATCCAACACAGAATATCCGCTGGAGGCAGAGAGGCGCAAGTCTTCGACTCTGCCTTCTCGGTTTACAAGCACTTCGAGGGTCACGGTCCCTTGGTAGCCTCGCTTGCGGCCGATCAAGGGATATTCGGGGACGGGATTCCGGCGGTAGAGAGGGGTGGCTTCACGCACAGGAGTTGCTGTCGAAGCCCTGGTGGGGAAAGGAGCTTCCTGTGAGGCTTTTTCCAAAGGGACTTCCTCTACAGCGAACCGGGCACTGCCGGTGGAAGAGTCCTGTTGCTCTTTCTCGGCAGAAAAGAAGGATCCATTTTCTTGGACGGCTTTTCAGGCGTTCCGGATCTTTGCCTTTGTATCTTCTCCTCCCTCTGTTGAGGGCGGGGAGAAGGCGGCTGATCCGGTGGCTCCGGAATTCTGGAAACCGCAAGGGAGGGCGGCGGTTCGACCGGTCTTTGAACCAGGGAAAGGGTGAGCTGCCTCGGAGGCGGGATGAGCGTTGCCTTAGGCCCCTCAAACTTTACGCAAAAGAGCAGGCCGTGGAAAGCAAGAGCTAAGACAGCCGCCAAAAAGAGCCGTTTCACCTCACCTCCGCCTGAAGCGATACCTGGCTGAGTCCGGCTGCACGAATGAGATCAAGCACGGTGTAGAGTTTCTGGTAAGGAAGGTCCCTGTCAGCAAAAAGCACAACTCCTGTTTCCTTGTTTTCCATGGCTTTCAGCTTCAAAGTCTCCGCGAGGCTTTCAAGAGTCATGGGCTCCTTGTCCAGGAAGACGGTTCCGCCGGCTTGAATGCTGAGAGTCAGAGTGTGCTGTTTTTCGATCTTCGCCGTGGAGACAGGGGCAGAGCAACCGGGACACCCCGGTGCACGGACATGAAGAAGACGCCGTAAACAAAGGAGACAAGAATCAAAAACATCAGATCGATGAGAGGGATCATTTCAATGCGAGGCTTTCTTTTAGTTCGAAGACCGACTTTCATGGTTCTCCACCTCACTCTTGTTTCTGCGCCTGAGTGAGCTTTTCATAGACGATCTCGAGGCTCGTGGCATACTTCTCGATGTTGAGCGCTGCGTCCTGTGCTCGGGAATTGAAATAGTTGAAAGGAATGATCGAGGGGATGGCAATGAAAAGCCCGGCTGCAGTGGTAATCAGGGCTTCGGCGATTCCGGCGGTGGCCAGTTGGGGTTGCTCGATGCCGGCTGTTCCCAAAAGGTTAAAGGCCGTGATGATTCCTGTGACGGTTCCCAGGATTCCCAGCAGAGGAGCGACGGTAATCATAGTATCCAGGACTCCGAGAAAACGATGCATCCTTTTCATCTCGTCGGCAGCGGCGGTCTCCATGGCCTTGGTCATGGAAAACTCGCGGTGAAGAATGCCGTTGACGAGAATGCGGATGACATAGTCTCTCGATCCCTTCACCTTTTCGCGAACGGCGTCCCAGTCGCCTCTTTGGCACAACCCGAGAACGTCGTCGACGAGCGCTTGATTGCGCCGCATGTCTTCATGAACCCAGAACAGGATTCGCTCGATCACAACCGTGAGGGCGATGATGGAGCAAGCAAGCAGGGGGACCATGACCGGACCACCCTTGACAAAAAACTCAAGCATAGATCCTCCTTCTTAAAGAAAGCACGAAATTCGAGTTTCGTGTTTCGGATTTTCATGGTTTTAAACTGACTCTTGGTTTTCCGGTCATTGGATTTCTGTCCACCAGAACGGCACACTCGTACACGTTTTGAATGCTTTCTGCGTCAATGACCTGATCCGGGGTTCCGGTCAGGTGCACAGACCCGTTCTTGAGCATCACGATTCGATGACAATACTGGGACACGAGATCGATGTCATGAGAGACGATGACAACGCTCAGGCCCTTTTCCCTGGTGAGAATTGCGATCAAATCAAAGATTTCTTTCTTGTACTTGAGATCAAGGAAGGACGTGGGTTCGTCGAGCAGAATCGCTCCAGGCTCCTGAGCGAGGGCTCTTGCCAGAAGGACCCGTTGTTTTTCTCCGCCTGAGAGCTCATGGATGGAACGCTCTGAGAGTTCCAGGGCATGGGTCGCCCTCAAGGCGTTCACCGCGATCTTCAGGTCCTTGTCCCTTTCGAACTGCAGCCTTCCGAGGTGGGGGAAGCGGCCCATGAGCACTACCTCGAGGACAGAGAAAGAAAATCTGAAGAAGTTTTCCTGAGCCACCATGGCGACGGCTCTTGCGATTTCCCCGCGCTTTAGGGTTGCCATGCTTTTCCCTTGAACAAAAACTTCTCCTTCATGGGGGAGCAGCATCCCGTCCATGATCTTGAGCAGAGTGGTTTTCCCCGAGCCGTTTGGGCCGATGATGCCGAGCATCTCACCGGGAGATACCTCAAGATCAATAGCCCGCACCGCCCAAGAGGCGCCATAGCGAAAGCCCACTTTTCTTAGAGTCAGGATCGGCTCCATTGACTTCCTTTCACTCTGAGAAGGTAAAGGAAAAAGGGGGCCCCCATGAAAGCGGTGATCACACCCACAGGCAATTCACTGGGCGAGATCAAGAGCCTCGCCAGAGTATCCGCCGCGATCAGGAACGTGGCTCCGCCCAGGGATGCCACAGGGAGGAGGAGGCGATGATCGGAGCCAAAAGCCATCCTCGCAAGGTGCGGGACGATGAGCCCAACAAAGCCGATGAGCCCGGAGAAAGAAACAACAAGGCCGACCACAAGGGAAACGAGCACCAAACAAGTTTTCTTCGCTTTTTCAACGTCCACGCCGAGCTGAAGGGCTATCTCTTCTCCTGTGGTGATGAGGTTCAGCTCTTTGGAAAAGCTGAAGAGAATGACGGAAGTAACGATCAGGGCAGGAGTCAGAATAATCAGAGAAGCGTAACGGGTCTGTGAAAGATCTCCATAAAGCCAGAAAAGCATGGTATGGAGGCGACTGTCCGTGGCGATGGAGATGAAAAACATGATCACGGCGGTGAAAAAGGCGTTCAAAATCACTCCCGTAAGCAGAATGGTCGATGATTCCATGCCCATTCTCCTTGTCCCTAAAGCCAGAACAAGGTAGACGGTAAGAAGCGCGCCGGCAAAGGACATGAGAGGGATGCCGGCAGAAAAGGTGAAACCCAGCACAATGCCTATAATGGCTCCGAAAGCAGAGCCGCTTGAGACACCCAGGATAAATGGATCGGCGAGGGGATTGCGCAGCAGAGCTTGAAACACTACGCCTCCCAGAGCAAGGGAAAAGCCGGCAAGCCCTGCGAGGATAATCCTGGGGAGCCTGATCCTCAGGATTATCAGTCTTGCAGGATCATCCGGATCTAGAGATCCGGACACAAGGGCCATGATTTTGTGAAAGGACACCTCTGCGGTTCCCATGAGAAGGGAAGCCGCTCCCACAAGAAGCAGAACAAGGGCCATGACCAGGGACAGACGAAAGACTCTGCCGGGTGTCAAAGGAGGCTTATGGAGCAAATCATTATTCATTGGTCATTTCACATTGATCATTGAGCACTTTGTTTTAAGCTATGAGTGCTGAGTAATGAGGACTGAGTAGGGGCGCATTTATTGTCTTAAACTCTTTTGCTCAGTCCTCAGCACTCTTGCCTCAGTCCTGCTGTAACGTTTGTCCGTGCCACCCTCTTAGTTCTTGCTCTTCTCCCGTGTCCCTTGCGCCGTGTCCCTTGTACCGTTACCTAAA
>Ga0031656_10000962_pt1 | contig 10719 bp, 7 predicted proteins | sample FrelakmetDIP11DI_FD_55080 | JGI IMG/M metagenome (GOLD analysis project Ga0031656, IMG submission 55080) | Freshwater lake sediment microbial communities from the University of Notre Dame, USA, for methane emissions studies - DIP11 DI | ecosystem: Environmental > Aquatic > Freshwater > Lake >... | reverse complement strand
AAATAAAATGGATGGAAATGATATAGCATCTTCAAAAAAAATGTCTATATATGCAGCAATCTCGCCCTGGATAATCCTTATTATCATTTCATTATTAATTAATACCCCAAGTTTACCGATTTTTGATTTAACATTTAACCGCTTCTCAATGCCTCTGGAGATAATTCCTGGTTCACCTGAAAAAATTCGCCTATTGTGGCAGGCATACTTTTGGATCGCGATTTGTACATTTTTGTCCCTACCAATAATGAAAACCACATCTCTTCAATTTAGTAATAGCCTAAGAAGATGGCTAAAACGAGCTCCACGCCCAGTATTTTCTGCAGCGATTTTTTTTGCAATAGCGTATTTGTACAACCAATCAGGAAAGGATAATAGCTGGCATCTGGTTGATGAAAATATAAATATGATATCTATTTTGGCAACTGCAGCAGGATCAACTTTTAACCGCTTTTATCCGTTAATCTCACCTTACCTTGGCTTATTCGCTGGTTTCATCAGTGGCTCAGAAACTTCATCAATCGTAATGCTGACAAATCTTCATCTTACGACTGCAAAAGCAATTGGTGCAGCTGGTCTGGTTATCGCAGCTGCAAGCGGAATCGGAGGAGGATTGGCAAGCGTAATTTCACCAGCCAAGCTGCAAAATGCTGCTGCTAGTATCGATCGTATTGGAGAAGAATCTCGCGTAATCCGAACCACAATGATAATCGCATTAGTTATCACTGCTGTCTGTGCATTAATGACTTTTATATGGGCGTATTAATCGTTCCCAAGAGCCAACCCATGGATTACCGAGACGATTCCTCGTTGGTACGTTTACTTTACTCATCTTTTGTGTTACTTTTGCAATAATACTGGTAGCGCTTTCCCAATCATCTTTATAAAGGGCTTGTTGTAATTCATCTCCCATCCGCGTTGACCAACTCCATTCCATGCGGTATCGATCAGCTTTCACCCAATACCCACGCTTTTCCCAAGCTACGACCGACTCATCAACAGTTCTCCCAATCGCAAGTAATGATAATGAAATATAAGCCAACAAATCATATGTATTAATATCTATACCAGTTTGATTAGATAACTCACGAATAGCGATAACAATTCCTTTTTCCAGCCAAACTCTATCTTTGCCTGGTGAACCTGATTTGATTATTCTTCCCAATTGCAAACTCCTGAATATCTATTAACTTTTTAAAAGAAATTCTGAATGATTATATCTGATTTATTGACGAACCCTTCTCTCTGGCTTATAATCCCCGCTCGCGGGGAAGTGCTGGAATTGGCAGACAGGCATGACTTAGGATCATGTGCCGCAAGGCGTGAGGGTTCAAGTCCCTCCTTCCCCATACATCCCTACCTTGGTAATAGAAGCCAGGGTATATGAAAAGGAAAATGATTTGAACATCGAACAACAATTACTCGAAAATCATCAGGTAAGATTAACTGTTGAGGTTGAAAACACGAAGCTTGAAGAAGCCAAGCATCGTGCCGCCCGACATATTTCTCAACACAAGAAAATACCGGGTTTCCGTCCTGGAAAAGCCCCTTACGCAATCATTCTTCGAAATTTCGGTGAAGAGACTATCCTTGAAGAAGCATTGGATATCGTAGTTAAAGATATTTACCCCAAATTAATCGAAGAATCAAAAATCAAACCCTATGGACCCGGATCTCTAGAAAATATATCAAAACTTGATCCGCCGACGTTTGTGTTCATAGTACCACTCGAGCCAGAAGTGGTCTTGGGAAATTATAAAGATATTCGTATATCCTATAAAATTAAATCAATTACAAAAAAAGATATTAATAAAGTACTGGAAGATTTACGGGAACGCCAGGTTGTCCTCGAACCGACTGATATGCCAGCAAAAGTTGGAGATCAAGTCTATATAAGACTATCCATTGACCGTTTAAATCCTACAGGTGATGAAATCCGATCCCTGGTAAACGATCGCCGTATGCCGGTTGTTATATCCTCAGATTCAGAAGATAAAAAAGAATGGCCTTTCCCTGGATTCTCTCAATACTTAATCGGTGTCAGGTCGGATGAAGAAAAATTATTTCAGTATACCTATCCCAAGAATTCTGAATATAAGGAATTGCGAAATACAGAAACTGAAGTTCACTTGTTTGTTGAAGAGATCAAAAAACGCATCCTTCCAGACCTAACAGATGAATTTGCACAATCAGTTGGCGAACAATATGAGAACCTGGCATCGTTAATAGATGATATTCGGAATTCGCTCGAAAAACAAACAAAAGAAGATTATGACCATGACTATAATGACAAAATAATGGTTGTATTACTAAAATCTACTTCCATCAAATATCCTCCCCAAATGTTGGAGCGAGAGATAGATATTTTTGTAGATCAGCTCGAAAATCGTTTATCCCAACAGAAATTGGATATGGAAACCTATCTTAAGATGCGAAAACTCGATATAGATGCTCTGCGAACCGAAATAAATCCACAAGCAGAAGAGCGTCTTAAACGTTCGTTAGTACTTCTAGAAATAGCTAAANTAGAAAACATACACGTAGAAAATGATGAATTAGAAAGCGAATCAATGCGCACTTTAGATGAGCTCGGACGAATAATGCCGNCCGAAAAAGCTCGAAAAACATTAACAAACGAATTTATCCAAGGCATGATTGGTAACATTAGCGCTGATTTATTAATCAGGCACACTTGGGATTTTTTACATGAAGTCGCCCGTGGCGAGAAAGAAACTGAAAAAATCTTATCCGATTCAGTCGATCCAACTCAAGGACTGGATCAAGAAAAGACAACAGACATAACCAACAAGGAAAAAACAACCAGGAAGGTAAAAAATGATGAATCTAAATAATCCATCCTCGCTTGTACCGATGGTGATCGAAACCACAGGTCGAGGCGAGCGAGCATATGATATTTTTTCATTATTACTCAAGAATCGCATTGTTTTCTTGGGCACACCAATAAATGATCAGGTTGCCAACTTAATCGTTGCCCAGTTATTATTTTTGAACCAAGAAGATCGTGAAGCTCCAATTTCCATGTATATTAACTCTCCAGGTGGCCAGGTTTATGCTGGTCTGGCAATATACGACACAATGCAAATGATTACCAACCCTATCAGCACTGTTGCAGTTGGCGTTACCGCATCCTTCGGGACTGTATTATTAACCGCAGGAACTAAGGGACAACGCTATGCATTACCCCATGCAACAATACATATACACCAACCTCTGGGTGGAGTTCAGGGTCAAGCAACAGACATTGAAATTGAAGCACGTGAAATCTTGAGGCTTAAAATGAGGTTGAATGAGATCTTGGCCCTTCATACCGGCCAATCTGTGGAGACGATTGAGAGAGATACCGATCGTAATTTCTATATGGACGCAAGGGGTGGGGTTGATTACGGAATTGTTGATCAGGTTCTTGAATCACCTGTAGAGAAATCAGGTAAAGGTAAAACGTAGTTAAGGGACAAACTTTTATCCAAATATATATCATTTATGATCAGACTGTACCCGGAATTAACTATTTATTTGAGAATTTTCCGGGTATATTATTTATAGTATATACTTTTATAAAATCTTATGAGTTCTGAAATTAATAAATTTCCTGCTAAAATTAATGCTGCTATCTTGGATATGGATGGAGTCTTATGGAGAGGCAACCAACCAATCGGTGATTTAAGGTCAATTTTTACTCATATTCATAAGATTGGTTGGAAAGTTATATTTGCTACGAATAATGCCACAAGAACTCCCCAACAATATTTAAAGCATTTATTGTCCTTTGGTGTACATGCGGAATCCTGGCAGATTGTTACATCTGCAGCAGCAGTTCTTTATAGGTTAAATCTCCTATTTACCAAGTGTTCACCAATCTACATTATTGGTGAGCAAGGTCTTATTGATGCTTGTTCTGAACAAGGATATGTTCATTCTGAAGTGGATGCCGGAGCAGTTGTTGTTGGATTAGATCGCCAACTAACTTATGAGAAACTAAAAACTGCTACGCTACTGCTTAGGAAAGGTCTACCATTTATCGGTACAAATCCTGATCTCACCTTTCCAATGCCTCAAGGATTAGTCCCTGGAGCTGGAGCGATATTGGCTGCTTTGACTGCAGCTAGTGATATAAAACCTTTGATTGCAGGGAAACCAGAACCCATCATGTACCAGATTGCACTTGAACGATTACACTTATTACCCAGCCAGGTTTTGGTTATCGGTGATCGTCCTGAGACGGATATCGCTGGAGCACAAATAATTGGTTGCCATACTGCCTTGGTTCTCTCCGGAGTATCAAATGCAGAGCAGGCAAACGATTGGCAGCCAAAACCAGATATCATCAGCCAAGACCTGGAAAGTATCGTTCATCTGGACTGGGCGTAACCTGGATTATAGGTATTCTTCATTGATAAGGATCATTGATGGAAGATTATTCAAATATTTATGATTTTAGTTTTGATGAGTTATCTAGCGTAATTAATTCATGGGGTGAACCTGATTATCGGGTAGATCAATTATGGCAGGGCATCTATCAACATCTATGGTCATCTCCATCCGATTTTTCAATGCTACCAAAAGCTCTTAGACAAAAAATTAGCGATATGTTCGCTATAAATGATATGTTAATAGAGAATAAGCTCTCCTTCAGTCAATTGAACGCGACCCGAATCCAGAGATCATCTGAAGGCGAAACAATTAAGACATTGTTTACACTAAGAGATGGAATGCAAGTAGAAACTGTGCATATGCAATATAACAATAGGCAAACATTATGCATTTCCACTCAGGCAGGGTGCTCCATGGGATGCGTGTTTTGCGCTACAGGGCAGATGGGTTTTCGTCGTCACCTATCATCAGGCGAAATTATTGAGCAAGTCTTGCATTACGCCCGCCTTTTATCAACAGAACATATGCTGGTTACGAACATTGTGATAATGGGGATGGGTGAACCGTTTCACAACTATGATGCTACGCTCTCAGCAATAAAACGACTAAATTCACCAACGGGATTCAATCTTGGTGCCCGTAGAGTTACCATCTCAACAGTGGGTATAATACCTGGAATACGACGATTCACCAATGAAGGGTCTCAAATCAATCTTGCGATTTCACTTCATGCAGCAGATGATATACTTCGCTCAGAATTACTTCCTATAAATTGTAAATATCCACTTGATCAATTGTTTTCTGCATGTTTAGAATATATCCAAAAAACCCACCGCAGATTATCCTTTGAATGGGCGCTCATCGAAGGGGTGAATGACACCCCTGAACAGGCTCATCTATTAATTCAAAGATTAAAAGAGTTGCGACTTGGTGGAACAAATCTAAGCCATGTCAATGTAATTCCTTTAAATCCCACTGATAACTACCAGGGTCACCCAACTTCACGAAAAAATGCTCTCGCTTTTCAGGAAAAATTAGCTCTGGCCGGAATACCTTGTACGATTCGCTTACGACGGGGAATAGAAATCCAGGCTGGCTGTGGACAGCTGGCAACTAAGAGCAAATCATAGCTAAATACATCTCATTTTTATATTTTTTTCTTGATATCACATGAGGTAATTTGAATGTATGTTCCTTGCATATTTATGACTTTCTTACCTAGTCATAGAATTAAATTTATCGTACTTTCTGATCTTATCTACTTAATCCCTCGGTTTATTAAAATAGATAATCCCCTTAGCTGTAGCTTTTGTCGTCTTGATACATTTGATTAATCTACCAGCTCAAACTCTAGGCGCAAAATCCTCACCCAGATACCCTTTTCACGACATATTGAAATCAGACTTTCGCCGTTGGATAATGATGCAATATTATCGCTAGTTGTAACCATCCCCTTAACATTTTTTTCTTCGATAAATTGCGCCAAATTCGTCCATCCTCCGAGAATTGTTACTCCATGAATACTGCTTCCCCACTTAAGCGAATCATCATCCAAAAATCCGACCACATTGTAACCAATTGCCGGATTTCGTAAAATCCATCGTAATGCGATTTCACCAGCATCTTCTGCCCCATATATAAGAATGTTTTGCTTTTCTACACCGCTGAATTGCCGGCTATATATCCGATCCAAAAATAGAAAGGATGAGCGGGATGCGGTTAAACCAATAAGTAAAAAAATAATATACAGGATAAAAACCTCATTAGGAAATCCTTGGTAAGGAAATATCAGTTTAACAGCAATCCCTGTCAAAATACCAGACATAAATGCTGCACCGACATATCGCATTAAGTCATTAATTCCAATATATCGCCACACTCCCCTGTAAACCCTCAGTAAATAAAATGATCCATAACTAATTCCAAGCGCAATTGGCCACGATCGTAGGAAAAGTTCCATGCTCGTAGCGGTCATATCTAATCCGAATTTGGTCCAAAATGCAAGATAATAAGAAATTCCGATGAGCAATAAGTCAAAAACTAGCTCAAATATCCTGCGCTTAAAGGTAAGCGCAGTAATCAACCGAGTAAATCCGCTTTGATTTGTTTTATCAGTTGTTACAATTTTCATCCTGGCTAAATATGCCACAAATAACGAAAGAGTGATCAACAATAAAGGAATGAAAATAAGACTCAAATCATAATCCCATGCTTCAAGACCAATTGCTGCAATTCCAGAAATGATTGCGATTCCATAAAGCACGAGTAAAGCCTGCCGCTCTGATAATCCAAATGCTATTAATCGATGAGATGTATGATCTGTACCGCCTATGGCAGGAGATTGCCCTCTGAGTATCCGGGTAATTGTTACCAGTGCAGTATCCAAAATAGGTAGCAATAATATTAATATTGGTACACCCATAATGGCAAATATATTGGATGCTTGAGAGCGCTGGGCAACTGCCAAGAATGCAAGAGAAAATCCTAAAACCATGCTTCCGCTATCCCCCATAAATAATTTTGCAGGCGGAAAATTAAAAAATAGAAATCCAAGAATACTTCCCGCCAGCGCAATTGATACAAGTAATAAATCAATATTTCCAGTATTTATAAAGAAAATCGAAAGAAATCCCGAGGCGATAAATGCTACTCCACCAGCTAATCCATCCATGTTGTCAAGTAAATTCATGGCATTCGTAATTCCAACTAACCAAAATATTGTCAGAAGGATATTCGCAATCGGCCAGCGGAAGAAATTAATTGTATTATCGCCAAAGAAAACTACTATCGTAGCTGCCAGAATTTGAAATGCTAATTTAGTTGGGGGTTTGATTATTTTTATATCATCATAAAGGCCAACAGAAAACATGAGCAAAATCCCAACGAATAAACTCCATCGTTGTACTAAATTGATTTGAATAGGATTTGTTATTATTACGACTGCAATAGTGGCAATAAATGCGATAAAAATACCAACCCCCCCTAAAGTTGGGGTTGGTATACGGTGCCACCTATCAGTTGTTGGTATTACCACTCGATTAGCCTTATAGCTTAATACCTTTACAGCTGGCATCAAGGCAAGTGAAATGATGAAGGAAAATACTAGAGGTAATAGGATCATACTTTAATGGTTTTATGATGTTTATCAATAATCTAACTTATAATTACGGTAAAGATAATGTCTGTGAAATTAAATCCTTGATTCTATCAATAACAGAATTCGGTGCACTTTCTAAAGCCTGACTTGCATAATATTGAGCAAAGGATTTATCACCAAGCTGCAAGTATAGTTTGGCTAGTGCTTCTTGAACTTTCCAAAGGTCATTTGAACTAATTCCAGTATCGATCGCTTCAAGTAATACTACAATTGCTTGTTTTAACTGGGCACGGTCGACATTCTGTGGATCTACTCCGGCCATTACTACATAAACATTGGCTAACGAAACAAGATAGCTTGCCTTTGACATCTGATCTGACTTTTTTGCAACCTCAGAGGCAGTACGGTAGTATTCAGCAGCCTTTTGCAAAGCTTTTTCCTTAATTGAAATTTCCGTGGTAGAGTTCGCTTCCCGTAGATAATAATCGCCTAATAGACCTTGAGTAAAGCTATACCGAGAATCTAATTCCACTGCATGTTCCAGTTTTAATAAAGCATCTTTTGGTTGTCCAGCAACCTGCATTAACAATACTGCCCACTCATCCCATAAAGTTGAGTTATTCGGGCTTATTGTGACTGCCGTTTGATAATAATCTGATGCCTTCTGAACTCGAGTAGTTTGCGATTCAGTAGTTGATGCTTTACCCGCCCACCAACTATACAATCGAGCTAAATTTGCGGTGTGATCTGTGTTTAGAGGATTAATCGATTGTGCAACCTTTAAATCATTTTCTGCTTGTAAAATTAATTTATCTTGGTCAGGTATGGAATCGGTAATTTTTGCCTGCTCAAGATAACTTCTGCCTAGGAATAAATAGTAATGATCTTCTTTAGGTGCAAGTTCTAGGGCTCGCTTGTATAAGAAATTTGCTACTTGCCATTGACCGCTTTTCGCAAAAGGTTCAGCCATTTTAAAAGTAATATCAGCATGGATAACTTGCAAATTTGAATAAAGAATTAGTAAGAAAGTTGAGATCAGTGCAATTGGAACAAGAGCAATTATGACCGGTGACCTAACGCTTTTACGCTGTGGCCAATCATCTGGGAAGAGGAAAGCAGCAAAAAAAATAATGAGTAATATATATAAATAATATTTTGATAATAGCGAGCCAATACTATTTACCTGTTGGATTACATCATTCTGATTGGCAGGAGTAAAGCTTGCCAATATTGCAAGGCTGATTGCATGTAAAATCCAAAATAGAAAACCAATAATAAATGAACCAGCAAAAATCAATCCGATCGACTTTATCCAGGTTGGAAGGCTTAATTCCGTATCTCCCTCAATAGAGAATAAGAATACTCCAACGATCCATGTCATTAATATTAGCTCAAGGATTCCGAAAGAAAGGGCATTGTTCTTATTTGCGAGTCGGGTAATTGAAGAGATAATAATCGTAATGGGCGATGTTGAATGTCCTGAGTTGGTTACATAATCATAACCCAACGTAGCAATTACCAATCCCACAATAAATGCGCCGATAATTGAATATCTGGTCCAATCAGGTCTCTCACCAATAATTGGCCGCCAATTTCTTCCCGTCTTCCGGTTTTTAATTTTTTGATTTCTCCGATCTTTCTTCTTATCTGAAGTTAAATTTTGAATATCCTCAGTTATTACTTCCGTTTGCGATTTTTCTGTTAACGAATTCACTTTTGGTAGAACGTAACCAACGACAACCATCATGCCAGCATAGGTCCAGAACAAAGTTCTTGTGGATGCAATAGCTATTCCAAAATTGATTTCAACGAAATGCCCTGCGATTGAGGAAAGTAAAACAATTATGATTGGTATTTGCAGATTACTATTTAGATCACTTTTATTCTTTATAGGGAAAAACAATGCAGAAATCGTAANGTATCCAATCACTCCAATTACCATTCCAAATGGTAAACCTACTCCAAAAAATTCTATCCCCTTAATAATNATTAATACGAATGATCCAATAATCCCACCGCCNATCAGGCATGTNAAAAAGAAATATCTTTCACGGTTTGNTTTAATTAACCCTTGCCATTGCAAGCCATAATAAAATATAGAACTAAAAATGGATAAATAGACTATCAATCCTGCGAAACCAGTGATNACAATGGAATCCCAGGTCTCATTATGAGCCCGGTCTGGTGAGGCATTACGCTTTTCAACCTGGCCAAGTTCTGGTTGGTAAAATTGGTTATACGCAACATACATCGCCTCAGGACCATAACCAATAATTGTCCTAAGAATATTAAAAGTATCCGAGTTTCCATCTGGAAATTTGATTGGAGCATGAATCCCAACAAGCTTGACTGTTCCTTCCCATATATATTGCCGAACCAAAGCACTATTACTCTCAGGGTCCAATAACAAACCAAATCTTCCTATTGCAGGAGATGATTTAAGTGTCTCTAATGGACCATTACGCAAATTAAAAACAGCTAAAAATAAAATTCCAATAACAGCAATACCAATAACTGTATATGTCAACCATCGTTTCTGCCAGAATATTGAAAATAATAACACCATGAAATAAACTGCAACCATCAGCCCTAGAAGAGGGCCTCTGCTCCCACTCATATATATGGCTATCAATTCCAACGAAGCGATTAATATGTAAAGAGATGCTTTAATGATTTGCTTTACAGTTTTAATATTTGATTCCTCTGGTTTTCCATCATCTGAAATAATATCTCTAAAAGAACCAATAATTCTACCCAAGGTTAGTGGGAAAACCATAATTAGATACGCGGCTACAAAGATGGAGTTCCCCATATTTGAAGCGATTCGTCTGGACACATTACCACCCCATGGAATTGGATCTATTTGGAAACGCTGTAAAACTCCATAGAGAGAAACGGGTAAACTCGCTAATATTATCGTCGTTATCAAACGACTAATCTGGTTCTTAGACCGAAGGTTTACAACAAGTGAAAGAAATATTACGATATATGAAAAAGTAGTATAAGTTCCTTGCAACCTTTGGTANGAACCGAACAGACTGATATACGGTGTAACAGAAAANATCGTTGCAAGAATATATACAATTAATAGACCTATTACAGGGCCGACTAACGGAAAACTAAATAGANATGAAAATATTGAAACATTCCCATTATTTTCTTTCCATTTTGTTCCCCCTTCTTCGATTATCTTCACAATCCATGCTGCAAGAGTAACTAAAGCTAATGAT
>Ga0031656_10000961_pt1 | contig 10719 bp, 13 predicted proteins | sample FrelakmetDIP11DI_FD_55080 | JGI IMG/M metagenome (GOLD analysis project Ga0031656, IMG submission 55080) | Freshwater lake sediment microbial communities from the University of Notre Dame, USA, for methane emissions studies - DIP11 DI | ecosystem: Environmental > Aquatic > Freshwater > Lake >... | reverse complement strand
GTCTGACCGGGCATCGTGGTGATGTTTCAGCTGTCATATATAGCCCAGATGGAAAGTTGTTAGCAACTGCAGGCAGTGATAAAAAAGTAATACTCTGGGAAGCTGCAACGGGAAAAGAACTGCTGACTCTGAACGGTCACAACCAAACCATTGAGGACATCGCATTTAGTCCAGATGGGAGGGTTTTGGCAACGGCCAGTGATGATAAAACAGTTAAGTTATGGGATGCCTTGAGCGGGCAGGAGTTGAGAACCCTCGTAGGTCATAAGGATATTATATGGAAAGTCTCCTTTAGTGCAGATAGCAAACTCCTGGCAACCGGTGGATCCGAGATTACTAAAGTCTGGGATGTGAATACGGGAAAAGTAATTCTAACTTTTGATGGGCAGTACGCTCCCGTCGCCTTTAGTCCGGCTGGGAAGTACCTTGCAACGTCGGGGGATGATGAAAGGACACATCTATGGAAAACAGGAACCTGGGAGGAATATCTATCTCTACCCTATGCCGCTAACGCGCTTGCCTTCAGCCAAGATGGTCAACACCTTGTAACAGCAATGACAGAGTTAAAGATCTGGGATGTTATGACTGGAGAGGAACTGGTTACCATGGCAGAATTTACAGCAGTTGTCTTAGGCATTGAGTTTAGCCCAGATGGAAGTCAGTTGGCAGCAGGAAGCCAGGATGGAACCGTGAGTGTATGGGATGCGCAGACAGGAAAGCGCCTGTTCAATCTGGCAGGTCATTCAGGCGCGATCAATGATGTGGCTTACAATCCAAAGTGTACTTCACCTCCTGAAGCATCATTTGAGTGGTGCGGGGTATGGCTAGCCACTGCGAGCCGTGATGGGACTGCAAAAGTATGGGATGTCTCTCCGGGGGGCAGTCGTGAGGTGGTCACACTGCCGGGATTCTCGGGTGGTTTCATCGATGAAACTCGCCTGATGACCAATCGATTCATCAATCCCAATGAGGTGGAAGTCAATACATGGGATATTTTGAAGGATGGGAAAAGCCAGTGGCTTTCAAAGAGCCTCCTAGGTCACTCAGCTCCAATCATTGCTGGGAATGGTAGTTTGGATGGGATATATATCTCAACCGTGGACATGGATAATACAGTGAGGGTGTGGAATACAAAGGAGGGCAGAGAGGTGGCTACTTTTGGGGTGGATCACACCTCTCTATTGGCTGGAGTAGCTGTTAGTCCATCAGGAGCGCAAGTATCAACAGCAGGTAATGATGGCACAATAAAAGTGTGGGATACTGCCTCTGGTGGAGAATTGTTAAAACTAGCTGGAGATGCTGGCGATATTATCAGTGTTAACTTTAGTCCTGATGGAAAGTTGATTGCAATAAGCAGTTTTGATGGAACGGTCAAGATATGGGAAATCGCAACCGGTTTGGAGGTAGTAGCACTCAAAGGCCACACGCTGCCAGTCTATGTGAATACTTTTAGCTTAGATGGGGAGCGAATCGCTACAGCCGGTATGGATCAGACCGCCAGAATATGGGATGTTACTTCCGGGATAAATTTATTCACCCTAGCAGGGCATACCGCTTCCGTGATCGCCGTGGCTTTCAGCCCGGATGGTTCACTTCTTATAACTGGCAGTCACGATGGAACTGCGAAAGTATGGGATATCTCGAGTGAAGCACATGGAGGTGAGGAATTACTCAGCTTAACTGGACATGACGGTTGGATTGATTACGTTTCATTCTCAGCGGATGGAAAATATATCGCCACAGGGAGTTTTCAAGATGGAACGATTCGCCTCTATCTGTTGGATATCACAAAAGTAGCCGCTTTGGCACAATCGCGGCTTACCCGCTCTTTGACTCTTGAAGAATGTCAGAAGTACCTGCATCTGGTAGCCTGCCCGTAGAGCAGAACAATCGTCTTTTTGAAGATATACTCGTGAGCTAAATTTAAAACATATATTATCAAAATTTCACAAGTGAATTTATGCAATTGAAACAACAAATTATTAAATGTATTCTTGGGAACAAGGGGAGTGCGTGAGCCAACTTGAATGGCTTCAAGCTTGCCTTCCTTGCTCTAGCGGTTAGGGTCAGGCTTGTAGATGACTTCGAGCGAGTACGCGCCACGTTGAGCAGAAATCAGAGGGACACCTCGGCCTCAGAGCGACGAATCCACGATCGACCAGCCATCGGATTCNACCGTGCGTTTGACGCCTCAAGCGCTTCTGTAATGGTCACTCGCGGAGTGGTCCAATACGCAGCCCAAATGCTGCCCGCCTGGGGCTGTAAGACAGCGGTGGCATGGTGAGCGTGGGACCGGTGCACTATAACAATGTGGAGGAGATCAAGAGGTTTGGGGAGGCGTTAGGGAGGATTGCATCAGGTATGCCCTAACTTTGTGGATTTGCGGTAGCAGTGGGAGGGGCGAGATTACTTCTCAATTATCGCGCTATTTCTGGCAAACCGCTGCGGTCGCGAGCGGCGGAGACGCTGTCCGATGGAGACGGTGTTGGGCGGCTTTGCCCCGAAAAATGAACACTACTTACTCGCAACGATGAATACTCGCCCTTCCTTCTCGGGTTCAGATATCGGCGTCTTTAGATTCTGAATTTGAGCGAAGTAGACATTCTTCCAACCGACATCAAATAGTGCGTTTTTCACCCCTTCCATTTCAAACACTGAGTTGAACGCTGTCTCTTCGAAGCGCTCATATAGCCCATTTGCCACTTGAGCAAAGCCGGTAATCCTTGTCCACGCTTTATCACTCTGACCATCATAAATTCCACGGGTAATGATCAAAGCATCTTCACTATTTTCATCTACTTGGATACTATTCCAACGTCTCAATCCGTTCCGGGTGTTGAGATCAAAGATAAAAAAACCATCGCTGATCGTGTAGACACATTCAAAGCATTTTCTCAAAGCCTCTCCATTTTCAAGATGGTTGAGCGCATCGAATGTAGAGACGACTAAGCCAAAGCGTTCCTCCAATTTGAAATCGCTCGCATCACCTTGTACAAATTTGGCCTGACCTGATTCAACATATTGGAATGTATTCTCTTTGGCATGGTAGAGCATATATTCTGAAAGATCAAGACCAACGACCCTATAACCTTTTTCCAGGAAGTGCAATGCAAGATGACCATTGCCACAGCAAAGATCAAGGATAGATTTGTTCTCTTTACCAATTGGTGAGGCGGTATAGAAATCAAGAATAAATGGGGCGACCTGCTTGGCAAAGCCGGACCACCTTGTATTGTACACACGAGCAAAAGCTTGATTGTACGCTTGCATCTGATTTGTTCCTATGGTCGCGTAGCAGCCCAATATCTGGGTAGATGGCTCGTCCAACGGACTCTGAATCGTCCGTCTAGCGCCTCTACCAAGTTGGGACATTAGACAACACGGGATTAGAATTAGAAGAAGTATACCAAAATTCCTTTTCAGTGTAATGTGGAAAACCCTATATAGTGCAAATATTCCATCCAGTGCTGCCTGTAAGCCAATTCATCTAAAAGAATGCCAATACTTTAGAACAACAGCTAAACTTCCCTGAGTGTGGTAAGCTCTCCTGAACTTGAATCAAACCTGCCGGTTACGCACTGACCGCTTATTCAGACGATAACTCAATCAACAACCTGGCTGCAAAAGCCAGTTTACCCTTTTGCTCATTGAGTCTCACAGTACAAGTTCTTCGGACCGCACATGGGCGTGCTGTATGGGCGTTACGACCTACTGGACCGACCCACGGCATACAAGGCGAGACCCGCCCCCAAGGACCCACCGGGCAAGTTCGAGACCGGCACGGGCAATTTCGAGGGCATGTGTGGTGTATTAGGAGCGTTGGAATATATCGAATGGGTGGGCAGCACCTTTGGCGGGGAGCTGTGTGAGCGCTGGGCAGCTGACTTCACCGGGCGAAGCCTGAATTACAAACTGTGAATGACTGCCATCCGCGCATACGTATTCGAACTTAGCCATGCGTTGCTGGATATCCTGGAGGAGACCCCGGGTGTGACAGTTTACGGCATCACGGATACCCTTTGTCTGGAGGAACGCGTGCCTACCTGTGCCTTCACCCTGAAAGGCAAATCACCTCGCCAGGTGGCGGAGCAGCTGGACGAAGCCAACATTTACGTGTGGGATGGGAATTATTATGCCTTGGCAGTCACCGAGCGCCTGGGTTTGGAAGGCAGCGGAGGCATGGTGCGTGTGGCCCCGGTGCATTACAACACGCTGGAGGAGATCCAGCGGTTTGGGGAGGCGTTGGGGAGGATTGCAAGTTCGATGCGTTGAAATCGGCTTCTGCGCCATTGCATTTTTTTACATTGATAATCGATCTTTTAGTTCAGGATTTATGGCCTGATATTGACGTCCCAATTTAAATGTTATACAATTGTGTTAAAAAGTATAACAGAAGAGGTAAATTTATGACTGTCCACTCAATTTCTGACAAAGGTTGGGTTGTAATCCCAGCCGATTTACGAAAAAAATACAACTTGAAGTCGGGTTCTGAAGTTCGCATTGTCGACTATGGTGGTGTACTTGCGATCATTCCAGCGATGCAAGATCCCATTAAACAGGCTGCCAAACTATTGAAATCCGAGAAAAACCTGACGGATGTCTTGCTTGAAGAACACCGGCATGAGCGCTAAAATGCCGGTTTACATGCTGGATAGCTTTGCCTTGCTGGCATATCTGGATGGTGAGACCGGCATGGAGCGTGTGAAGACAATATTGGAAGAGGCAATAAAAGATCAGATTCGGGTTATGCTCCCAGTAATCAATTTAGGTGAAATATTGTATATAACCGAGCGAGAGATCGGTCTTGTTCAAGCTCAAGCTGCGCTGGCTGCAATTGAGCAGTTGCCTATCGAAATCCTGCCAGCGACGCGAGAAACAGTATTAGCAGCTGCCCATATCAAAGCAAACCATCACATTGTTTATGCGGATGCGTTTGTCGTCGCAGTAGCACAAGAATTTGGAGCCACAGTGTTGACTGGCGACCCGGAGTTTCAAAATGTAGAAAAGTTAGTATCCGTGGAGTGGCTGGTCCGCAAGGCCTGATGCCCGTTATTGATCGGTTAGAGATGAAGAACAAAGAGTTGGGAGTCACCGAGCGCCTGGGGTTGGAGGATTCAGATCCTTCGCTTTGTTCAGGATAAACTCAATGGTGCGGGTGAGTCCGGTGCACTATAACACGCTGGAGGAGATCAAGAGGTTTGGAGAGAGGTTGGGGAGTGTGGCTGTAAAGGAGTATTAATGCTGCATGTGAGCAGCGCTAACACGAAAAGACTTTTTACCAAAATCCGCCGTAAAGCCCAGGCGTTCACGCCTGGGGATAAGAGGCAGCCAGGCGCAGCACCGGGTTTTGGGTCTTGCATTATACAGCATAGGACTGTATAATATAGAACATGCGTTCTGATTTCAAAACCAACAGTAACGTCATCTATTCCTGCAAGGTTCAGGTGGTCTGCTGCCCCAAATACCGCCGCAAGGTCCTGGTCAACAGCGTGGATATGCATCTGAAGGAGATCATCCACCAAACCGCTCAGGAATTTCGGGCTACAGTGATCGAATTGGAAGTGATGCCCGACCACGTACACCTGCTTTGCGAAGTGGATCCACAATTCCGGTTCCATCGTCTGGTGCGCGATCTGAAAGGGCGTTCGTCCCGTCTCTTGCGGCAGGGATTTCCCTGGCTGCGTTCCCGNNTGCCGAAGTTGCGGACCAATTCNTATTTNGTTGCCACAGTGGGAGGCGCTCCCCTGGTGGTCATCCAGCAGTACATCGAAAACCAGAAGGGCNTTTGAGNTGGGCTATCGAGCCTCGACAACGCAGTGCATCGTTCGTCTGCTTCCGCTGCGCAACCTGAACCAGGANCAAGCGGCGCTGTGCGAAGCTTTGCGCCGCGAAGCTGGACGCTGCTGGACGGACATGCTGCAAGCTCACATCCAGAGCCGAGGCGGAAAATGGCTGACCTCGGTGGATCTGGGCAAACGGTTCAAGGGGGAGTACGCCTTGCACTCCCAAAGCATCCAGGCATTGGCGCAGAAACTGGAGGCCAACGTAGCTGCGGCTCGGCAGCTGAAGAAAGAAGACTCCGCTGTGCGCTACCCGCACCACCCAAAGAAATACCAGACGGTGGTGTGGAAAGCCTCGGCCATCCACTGGGCGGAAGATGGGCGGTTGCTGCTCTCGAACGGCAAGCGCGCGCCTGGGTTGAGCCTTCCCATTCCCGATGAGTACCGGGGGATGGATATTTGCAAAGCCGAGCTGACCTGGCGGGCAGATCACTACGAGTTGTGCCTGACGATGGACACCGGGATCGAAAACCCACTGCTGAAAGAAAGCGGGCAGGTGGCCGGGGTGGATCTGGGGGAGGTCAACATCGCCACCGTCGCCACCGAAGCTGGAGATGCCCTGGTGGTGAGCGGGCGGGCGCTGCGCTCGGTGAAGCAGCTGCGCAACAAACGCCATGCTGCGCTCACTTCCCGCATCGATCGCTGCAAACCCGGCTCAAGACGCCATCGCAAGCTGGTGAAGAGCAAGGTGCGGGCAAGTGCCAAGTTGAGACGCCAGCAGCGAGACATCCTGCACAAAGCCAGCCGTCAGGTGGTTGAATTCTGCCAGGCCAATGACGTGCGAGCGATCGCGGTGGGGACGTGCGCGATGTGCAAGATGGAGTTGATCTGGGCAAGAACGCCAACCAGAAGATCAGTCAGTGGCCGCATGGTCAGTTCGTCCAGTATCTCAGCTACAAAGCTATGCGGTACGGCATGCGGGTGGAGCAGATCCCCGAAGACTACTCCACTCGCACATGCAGTTGTGACGGTTCGGTGAAAGACCATGCGCGGCGAGGACGGGTGTATGCCTGCCCTGGCTGCGGCGCAGTGCTGCATCGGGACGTGAATGGAGCCTGCAACATCTGCTCCCGCGCCCGTTATGGATCGTATGGCTGTGTGTAAGCGCATACCACTATGTATCTCCGCCCCTTGGGGCGGAGTAGAGCCTTTGAAACAGGCCGCGGACGGTTGTCCGATTGTTGCTCGGAGATCTCTCCAAGAACCCCCGCCCTTTAGGGCTGGGGAGTTTCAGGCCTTGGGCTTGGAGGCGAGTGGCGGCGTGGTGCGGGTGGAACCCGTGGATTACAACACGCTGGAAGAGATCAAGATATTTGGGGAGGCGTTAGGGAGGATTGTGGGTAGCGAAGGCTAGCTGTGGAGTTCAGTGGCACACAAAGCGAGGCTTAAAAATGAGCGAAGCGTGTTCCCTGGTGCGGGTGTTAACCAGCATTGCGATTGATTACTCATCGTACCAACTCTACGCTCTGGGTTTCCTTGCACTCCTAAACGCCTCGATCTCTGCTATTAACTCTTTCTCATCGCCTATTATACAGTCAAGCGCGCCATTAATCATCGCATTGAGTTTCCCTCCGGGAAACGCCCCACGCATATCTGTATGCAACCCTATCAGTAGCTTATCATGCTGCAAAAGATGCTTCTGCTCATAAGCGAACCCTAATTCAACACACGCACCTTCATCAGGTACCCGACCATCTAGCACGAAGAGAAAAATATCGGCTTGAAGAACCTTATCTCGGTCTAGCTCAAATATGGTCTGCTGCAACTCATCATTGGCCAGTTCATTGTATGGAAATTTCTCGCTCTCTACGCCATCCCTCTGTGGCAAGAACACCTGATATCCATTCGCTTCCAGCTTTTCAGCCAGGCGCAGATTGAATGCTCTTTCCGCTTCACAAAATAGTGGCCCCGCAAAGTAAACTCTCATATCACCCTTCCTATTATTGATAAACCAAGTTCTATTTGTTTTATACCTATTGAATAATAACAATGCTCTAAGGCTGGCTAACGAATTAAGGATTGATGCGGCGGTGCATTGAACTTAGATGTCTAAGGAGGGCAGCCTGGCTATTTGGAATATAAGATAGACTGTCAGGTCAAAATTGATTTCTTACCTGCTCGTTTGAATAGATTGTATCTCCAAAAAGCCAATACATACATGCCAATAACCCAGAAACATCGCGATTTGCCTGGAACTTTCTTGTGAAAAGGCAGATCGAAGACTGGGTACAAGACTGAATCCAGCATCCAGTGAATAAGTGGGAGCAAGTAAACGAAATAGTTCATGGTAGGCAGCGCCCTGTAGGTTGAATGGTGCGCTGGAAAAGCAGTAGCTTGCCACAACTCAGGCAGCAATCCTATCGAACTACCAGCATCAACGGGATTTTATCTCCTCGTAGCCCAGAATCTTTCAATCACTCTTCGATCTGTCCTTCTGCATTGGTTCGCAGAAGGATCGCGTCATAGGAGTGACCACCAATGAGTTGGATCAGACCAGCAACGAGGTAGTCCCCATCCTCCAGCTCGACCAAGGCCATGCTGCCGTAGACAGTCTGCGGCTCAAGCAGGGATTGCCGCCACAGAACATTGCCATCTTCGTCGACGCGGCTTAGTAAGACACCGTTCGCAATTGCACCAATCAGATAAGTTCCATCGCGGAGGCGAATCATCGAAGTGGCATAATCATCAAAGGCTGGATCGCCAAAGGCAGTCTCCCAATCTAGTTCACCGGTTGATGAACAGCGAGCGAGCCAGGTATCTGCCTGCTGGGGTGAGCTACTCATCAAGAAACCCGACAGGAGGAAACCACCAGCCTCGGTTTGAGCAATCTGGGAGGCATACTGCCAGCCAGGAAGTTCGTAACGATACACCCACTGGAGGCTGCCATTGTCTGCGAGTTTTACCAGTCCACCATCTTCATCGAAAATCACAGCAAGCACGAGGCTGCCTTCCGGAGTCTCGAGAGCATCCAACACGAGTTCCTCCCCTGGGCTTTCCTCGGTATACTCCCAGATGATAGCGCCATCCTGGGCCACACGAATGGCATATTCATTCCTTCCTCCGCTGATAGATTCGGTGAATCCGTAGATTAGCAGTTCCCCATTCGACAGGAGGAGCATCCCGTAAGGCCACTCCCTGCCCTCCCCACCGTATGTTTTGAACCATTCATCTGTGCCATCATGAGTAATTTTGAGAAGAAAGAAGTCCCGGTCGCCAGCGCCATAGGAATCTGTTTCGCCAAAAATGTAGTATCCTCCATCCTCAGCCAGCACAACCGAATCCGCCTGTTCATATCCATCTCCGCCCCAGGTTTGCTCCCAGAGCACATCCCCCTCGAGGCTTAATTTCATGAATAGAGCGTCTCCCGAATAAGGCGGCATATGCAAATGATTCGTCGCGCCAACCGTGAGGATGTTCCCATCCTGGGCGAGGATGACATCAAAAAATGCGCCGTAGTTGTCCCCCTCGAATGTCCTGATCCATGTGCTCGAACGGGCGATGGCTTCGCCAGAAGGCTGCCAGGTGGGAGACCAATTCTGGGCTCCATTGTCGGTCAGCTGGAGAGTGCTGTTGCCGTTTGCCTGCATGATGTAAATTTCAGCGTTACCGTCCCGCTGTGAAACGAAGGCCAGCCATTCTCCATCAGGCGACCATGCGGGATCGGAATCCTCAACCGGATTGTCGGTCACTCGCCGATGGTCGGTTCCGTTGGCGTTCATTGTGGAGATTTCATAATTCCCGTCCAGCTGCGACATGAAGGCGATGTTTTTCCCGTTTGGTGACCAGGTTGGGAATCCATCGTGCGACTGATTGACAGTCAACCGCCGCTGGTCACTGCCATCGGAATCCATCACATAGATTTCGTAATTTCCATCGCGCTTGCTCTCAAAGACGATCTGACTGCCATCTGGAGACCATGAACTGATCCAATCGTCACCGGGAGAATCGGTCAAGCGGTGAGAATCAAACCCGTCGTTTGCCATCACATAAATATCCCAATTGCTATCCCGGTCTGAATCAAAACTGATCTGCATTCCATCCGGAGACCAGGCTGGAAAACTTTCACTGGCATTGGAGGTCTTGGTCAAGCGTCGAACATTACTGCCATCAGCGTTCATCACATAGACTTCATCGTTGCCATCGCGATTGGTGATGAATGCGATCTGACTGCCATCCGGCGACCAGGCCGGTGAAATATCCATTGCTTTATTATCCGTCAGTTTGTGCTGGTTGCTGCCATCCGCGTTTATCACCCAGATCTCGAAATCTCCATCCTGGTCGGAACAATAAGCGATCAGCCCAACCGCGTTATCAACGGGCAGAGGCGATGTACTGGTGGGCAATACGCTGGTGGGAGTCGGTGGCACCAAAGTCAGAGTCGGTGCGGTAGTCTCGGTCGGCGCGGCTGACAATGTTGGCATGGTGGGCGTGGTAGTTCTGACCGGGGCACAGCCAATGCATAGAACAAGAAGAAAAATCTGGACATAATGCCTTATCTTGACCATAGGCGTTCCTATTGATTCAAATATATATGTTTGCCACCCAAAGGTTTTCATTACCGGCGCGAGCATCCGGTGGAGCCGGTGTTGGGTGGCTCTAAGATTACTACAGCTAAGAAAACAATTAGTTCAATTGCATCTTGCTGCCAAATGCGACACACCCTGTACCTTCTGGCAAATAGAGAATATGGATGTTCTCTTCTGGGCGACCGCATATCTGCGCAATAGCTACGGTAAGTTTGTCGACTTCAACTTGTAGAAAAACTGGGGATGGCAATTTTGCTTTTAAAATCGATACGAAAACCGGGGAGATATCATCAGAAGTGGTGATATTCTCTGCGTAGTTTTCTCGGGCTATGAGATACACTTTGACCCAGGTG
>Ga0031656_10000960_pt1 | contig 10722 bp, 8 predicted proteins | sample FrelakmetDIP11DI_FD_55080 | JGI IMG/M metagenome (GOLD analysis project Ga0031656, IMG submission 55080) | Freshwater lake sediment microbial communities from the University of Notre Dame, USA, for methane emissions studies - DIP11 DI | ecosystem: Environmental > Aquatic > Freshwater > Lake >... | reverse complement strand
GGGAAATAGGGGTAAATAGGGGACATGCCTAATTTCCAGGGGGGCATGCCCCCCTGGAAATTAGGCATGTCCCCTATTTACCCCTATTTCCTCGGGCCGGGGAAGAAGGCGTTGGTGCGGCGCACGTAGTCGGCGTAAGCCGGCCGGCGCTCGCCGATGTCGCGCTCGAGCAGCCGCACGCCGGAAAAGCGNAGCAGCAGGAAGCTCATGATCAGCGGCCCGGCAATGCTCCACCAGGCGCCGGCGCCCAGCGCCAGCAGGTAGAAGCCCCACCACACGCAGAAGTCGCCGAAATAGTTCGGGTGGCGCGTCCAGCGCCACAAGCCGCGGTCCATGACGCGACCGGCGTTGGCCGGATCGGACTTGAACCGCGCGAGCTGCAGGTCGCCGACCGCCTCGAACAGCAGGCCGACGGCGAACAGGATGACGCCCAGCAGGTCGGGCAGCCCGAGCGGGGCACCGCCTGCCGCCGCGCCGGCGAGTGGCAGCGAGATCACCCACGCCAGCACGGCCTGGAAGCCGAAGATCAGCCACAGGCTCTTGAGCGCGAAGTTCGGCTCATTACGGCGGCGGATGGCCTGGTAGCGACGGTCTTCGTCGTGGCCGAAATTGCGCCAGGCCAGGTAGATCGCCAGTCGCAGGCCCCACAGCGTGACCAGCGCCAGCACCAGCCAGGCGCGCGACGACGGCGCCGGCTGCACGCCAACGTACACGGCGGTCGCGATCACGAACAGCAGCGGCCACAGCGTGTCGACGATCGTGACGTTGCGCTTCGCCACGCTCACGATCCAGGTGAGGGCGGCGGCGGCCAGCAATGCCGGCAAGGCGGCAAGCCAGAGCGATGGCATGGACATGCAGGGACTCCTCGGGCAGGACTTCAGCCGGCCAGCACTTCGCGCAGCAGCGTGTCGTCGATATTGCCGCCGGACAGCACGATCGCCACGCTGCGGCCACGCGCCGCGAAGCGGCCGCACAGTACCGCAGCGAGTGCGACTGCGCCACCGGGTTCGATGACGAGCTTGAGCGTCCTGGCCGCATAGGCGATTGCGGCGCGCACTTCGGCATCGCTCACGGCCAGGCCGCCCGCCAGTCGGCGCCGGTTGATCTCGAACGTCAGCACGCCAGGCTCCGGGGCCAGCAACGCGTCGCAGAACGAGCGCGTGCCCGGGTCATTCGCAACGCGCAGGCCGGCGGCGAGCGAGCGGCGATGGTCGTCGTGCCCCTCTGGTTCCACCGTCCACACGCGCGTTGCCGGCGACAGCCCCTGCACGGCGAGCGCGATGCCGGCGACGAGGCCGCCGCCGCTGGTGCACACCAGGACGTCGTCGAGTGCGACGCCCGATTGCGCTGCTTGCTCGACGATCTCGAGGCCGACGGTGCCCTGGCCCGCGATGACGTGTGGATCGTCGAAGGACGGCACCAGCACGGCACCACGCTCCGCAGCCAGTCGTGCTGCGATCACTTCGCGACTCTCCCGCAGTCGGTCGTACTCGATCACCTCGGCACCGAGTGCGAGGGTGTTGCGCATCTTCACGCGCGGCGCATCCGCGGGCATGACGATCGTCGCGCGGATCCCGAGCAAGCTTGCGGCGGCCGCGACGCCCTGCGCATGGTTGCCCGACGAAAAAGCCACCACGCCGGCTGCGCGCTGCGCCGCATCGAGCTGCGCCAGCCGGTTGTAGGCACCGCGAAACTTGAAGGAGCCGGTGTGCTGCAGCGTCTCGAGCTTCAGCAGCACGCGCCCGCCGACGACCTCGTCGAGCGGAGTGCCGGCGAGCAGGGGCGTGCGACGCGCGTGACCGGCGAGACGCGCCGCCGCCGCGCGCACGTCTGCCAGCTCAGGCAGTGACGACGCTGCGGTTCCCGCCATTGAGACCGTCCACGCTTTCTCGCACCATGGGGCCGTGAGCGTACCCGATTCCCTGCCGCCGGGCTGCGTGCCGGTTTGCCACGGCTGCCGGCACCGCCGGTTCGACATCGCCGCGAGCCTGGCGCAGAAGTCCGCCTACCTGGCGCGCGTGTTGCAGCCGTGGGCGGACGTACTGGCCGCGGTCACCGGACCCGACGCCGCGCGGCGGCTCGGCTACCGCGACCGCGTGACGCTCACGGCGCGCTGGCAGCAGGACCCTGGCTGGCAGTTCGGCCTGATGCGCCGCGACGAGCTGATCGCCATCCACGATTGCCCGGTGCACACGGCCCGGGTGCGCGCGCTGGTGCACCTGCTCGTCGCACGACTGCCGCCGGCCGCGGAGTTACCGCTGGCGTACCTGCACGTCTGCGGCGCGCAGGCGACACTGATCATCAAGGCGCACGAGGTNGACGCGGNCGCGCTGGACGGGCTCGGTCGGGACACCGCAGCGATCGGCATCGAGGGCCTGTGGTTGCACCTGCATCCAGCCGCGGGCCGACGGCTGTTCGCGCGCAGTGGCTGGCGGCTCGCCTGGGGCGTGCCGCGCTCAATCGACGCGCATGGCCTGCAGCACGGTCCGACGGCGTTCGCGCAGGCCCTGCCGGAGCTGCACGACACAGCCCTGCGAGTGGCAGTCGCGCATCTGCGGCCATCGCCGGGAACCAGCGTCCTCGACCTGTACTGCGGCTACGGAGCCAGCCTGCGCGAATGGACCCACGCGGGCAGCGCGGCACTGGGCATCGAGCTGTCGGGCGAGGCGGTGGCACTCGCCGCCGTCAATGCTCCAGCGGCACAAGTGCTGCGTGGAACCTGCGTGCAGCGTCTGCCGCAGGTCCGCGACTGGTGGCAGGCGCAACCCGCCTCCCGCGTCGCTTACGTGAACCCGCCGCGCCCCGGGCTCGAGGCCGAGGTGGTGGCTGCCCTGGCCGGTGATCTGCGGCCGCAGCGCATCGCCTACCTGTCCTGCAGCGCGGGCACGCTGGCCCGTGACCTGTGCCAACTGGTCGACGCGGGTTACGCAGTCACGGCCATCCATCCGTACGACTTCTTTCCGCTGACGCAGCACGTCGAGGCACTCGCGCTGCTCGAGCATCGTGGCCGCCCCGCGGGGTGAGCGTCACTCGATGCCGGGCAGCCACCACTGGGCTGCGGACGGTTGCGCGGGTCGCGGGTAGCGCTCGCTGAATTGCGCCGCCGTCGTCTTGGCGCGCCCGGCCACGCTGGTCATGACTACAGGGCAGGCACCCGTGCGCAACCAGCCGAGCGCCCCGGCCACCAGGCCCTCGCTGGTCGAGCCGAGCGGCTGGTCCAGGGTGTCGCTCGCGGCACAGGCGAACTTCAAGGTGCCGGCGAGTCCGTCGTAGTAATCCCCCTGGCCGAGTGCGTTGACGGTCTTGAACGTCACCAGTCGCAGCCGGTCCTCGCAGTTCGCTATGTCGAACGCGTACTGGCCGACCGGCTTGCCGAGCGTGTCCTCGCCGACGATTGCCACTTCGACCCACGGNGCCATGGAGTTGACGTTGATCTCGCTTGCGGAAGCCGTCGCACCCGTGGTCAGGAACGCGACGCGCACCGGTTGCACCGACTGCGCGGTTGGGCGGAAGTTCCTGGTCGTGTTCTCCGCTGTCTTGCGCGCGTTCAACACGGTGCGGTACTGCACCTCGGCCGTGCTGCGCGCGCCGCCGAGCAGGTTGTTCATCACCTCGGCGGTGCTCACCAGGCCGCCGCCGTTGTAGCGCAGGTCGACGATGAAGTCGCGCACGCCGCGCTCGCGAAAGGTGGCGAAAGCCGTGCCGAGCTGCGCGTCCGCGGTCGAGATGTAGCTGCGCAGGTTNAGGTAGCCCACCCCCGGCGTGCCCGCCAGCGGCAGCACCTGCGCTCCGAAGCCATCTGGCACCGGGTCGATCGTGACCGTGCGCTTCACCAGCGACACGTCGCGCGTCGCGCCGCTGCGCAACAGGCGCAGGCCGCGCCGCACGCCCTCCTGCGCGGGGCCGAGTGCGTCGGTGATGGTGCTGCCGCCAGCCAGCAACTGCGACACGGCGACGTAGCCGCTGCCGGAATCGATGGCGACGATCTCGTCACCGCGCTGCATGGCCACCTCGGAGGCCGGGCTCGACTCGTAGACGTCGAGGATCATCGGCCGATTCACGGGATCGACTCGTGTGCGGAAGCCGAAGCCGACGAACTGGCCTTCGCCGAGCAGCAGGTTCTCGGCGCTCTTCGTGGTCAGGTAGCTGAAGTACCGGTCCTTGCCCTGGGCGCGGGCGGTCGCCGTCAGGTGATCGAGCAGTGCCTCGGCGGTGGCGAAGCTGCCGAGGTCGACGGAGGCCGGCAGCAGCGTGTCGAACAGGTACCACTCGCGCGAGGCATCGAGCACGAACTGCTTGCGGACGGTCTCGGCGCAGGCCGTCGTGCCACCGCCGCCGCCGCCGGTACCCCCGGTGCTGCCAGAGCCGCCGCCACCGCCGCCGCCGCAACCGGCGAGCAGTACCAGCAGGGTGGCGGCCGCCAGGGTTCTGGCGCCATTGGATTGACGGGACGAAGACATGACGGACCTCCATGGACCTGCGGGCTGGCCTGTCGAGCATATTGACAGTCGCCCCGCGAGTCACCGGGGCAGCTGTCGATTGCTTTTACATATTCCGCCGCACGGGCCGCCAGCGGTTGCGTAACACCCTGAATTTACACGCCTGTAGGGTCCATGGCGCAGATCTTGCTTGCTCTCGCAGCAGGGGACGTTCCGGGCTGCGGCGGGCCGAGCGCCGGCGTGGTAACAAAAATGACAACGCGGATCCTGGGTGTGCTGGTCCTGCTGGGTGCGCCGGCAGCGCTGGCGTACTGGGCGGGCTTCAACGAAGCGGCGCACTACGTCGGCCTCGGTGCCTTGCTTGCGCTGCAGCTCAGCCTGCTCGCGCGGCCTGTCGCGGGATTTACCGTGCTGCTGCCGATGGTCTATGCGGCCGCCGCGATCACGGCGCAGTCGACCGACGGCGTGGTCGCCCTGATCGTCGCGATCGCCGCGGCTGTCGGCGCGGCGAGTTCGCAGGGGCTGCATCGCGGGCTGGTGGCGTTGCTCGCGGCGGCGCTGATCGGGTCGTTCGAGCCGGCGGTCGGGGCGGACGTGCTGCGCCGCGGCAGCTTCATGCTGGCCGGCGCTTCGTATGGCTTCCTGCTGGCAGCGACCGTCCTGCGCGGGTTGCAGTTCGAGGCCCGTCACCTGCTCCCGCAATCCGCGCTGGGCTATGCAGTGCTGCTCGCGACCGTCACGGCCGCGGCGTGGTTTGCCGCGCGTCTGGTCGGGATCGCGCATCCGTGGTGGCTGCCACTGGTGATCGTCGCGACCAGCGAGCCGTTCGCGACCNGTACGGCGCGCAACGCTGTGGTGCGCGTCACGGTCGCGGCGACGGCCTCGATGATGCTGGTGTTCGTCACAGACGTGTTCGACGAGCCGTTCGCCCGCGGCGCGCTGCTGCTCATCATGCTGTCGCTGGCGCTGATCCAGGGTGGCCGCCGCCCGGCATTGCTCGCGGTGCTGGCCGCGCCGGTGCTGGTGCTCACGGCGAGCCACGCGGCGCCGCATGCGCCGCCGCTGGAGTTCCTCGGCCAGGCGCTGGCGGCGTTCGTGCCCGTGCTGGCCTTGTCGGGCCTCGGGCACTGGCTGTTCTGGACGCTGCGCTCGCGCGACGGCCGCGTGGCTGCCTGATCCCGGCCGCGGCGGTCAGGTCGCGGCCAGTGCCTGCTCGAGGTCGGCCAGCAGGTCGTCGATGTGCTCGATGCCGACCGACAGCCGCACCATGTCCTCGCTCACGCCGGACTTCTCGAGCTCGGCGGGATTCAACTGCCGGTGCGTGGTGCTCGCCGGGTGGCAGGCCAGCGACTTCGCGTCACCGATGTTCACCAGCCGCACGAACAGCTTGAGCGCGTCCTGGAAGCGTGCGCCGCCGGCACGACCACCCTCGATGCCAAACGTGAGGATGCCCGACGCGCGGCCGCCCATGTACTTGCGGGCCAGCGAGTGGCCCGGGTGGTCGGGCAGGCCCGCGTAGTTCACCCAGCGCACCTTCGGGTGCTTTTGCAGGTACCGCGCCACCGCGAGCGAGTTCTCGCAGATGCGGTCCATCCGCAGCGCGAGCGTCTCGATGCCCTGCAGGATCAGGAAGCTGTTGAACGGCGAGATCGCCGCACCCATGTTCCTGAGCGGCACCACGCGCGCGCGACCGATGTAGGCGGCCGGGCCGAAGGCGTCCGTGTACACCACGCCATGGTAGGAAATGTCGGGCGTATTGAGCCGCGGGAACTTGTCGGCGTGTTCGTGCCAGGGGAACTTGCCCGAGTCCACGATTGCACCGCCGATGCTGGTGCCGTGGCCGCCCAGGTACTTGGTGAGCGAGTGGACCACGATATCGGCACCGTGCTCGAACGGCCGGCACAGGTAGGGCGACGGCACGGTGTTGTCGACGATCAACGGAATGCCGTGACGGTGGGCGACGTCGGCCAGTACCGCGAAATCGGTGATGTTGCCGGCCGGGTTGCCGACCGATTCGCAGAAAATCGCCCGCGTTTGCGCGTCGATCAGCCCCTCGAACGACGCCGGGTCGCGGTGGTCCGCGAACTTCACCGTCAGGCCGTACTGCGGAAACGTGTGTGCGAACAGGTTGTAGGTGCCGCCGTACAGCGCCGACGAGCTGATCACGTTCTGGCCCGTCTCGGTGATGGTCTGCAGCGCATAGGTGATCGCCGCCTGCCCCGATGCCAGCGCCAGCCCACCGACGCCGCCCTCGAGCGCTGCGACGCGCTTTTCCAGCACGTCGGTGGTCGGATTCATGATGCGCGTGTAGATGTTGCCCGCCACCTTGAGGTCGAACAGGTCCGCGCCGTGCTGCGTGTCGTCGAAGGCGTAGGAGGTGGTCTGGTAGATCGGTACCGCGACCGCCTTGGTGGTCGGGTCGGGGGCGTAGCCGCCGTGGACGACGAGGGTCTCGAGCTTCATGGTGCTGACCTTGCGGGTGGCCGGACGGGAGGCCGCATTGTCGGGCCACCCGGCGGTCGTGTCGCGTCTTGAGAACCAGCAGTTATGGGCCAAGAACATGCGACTCCGGAGTCCGCGCAGCGCGACCCGGCGCGCTTGACGCAAGTCATGGCGGTCCCGGGCGGCGGGCGCAGACTTGGCACATGGCCCGGGGAACCATCAAGTCGTACTGCCTGGCCGGCATGATGGCCACCGTACTGGCCGCGACGGGCAGCGCTGTTGCGGCGACCGCGACGCAGGACCTCGAGACCGTGACGGTCTACGCCCGGCGGCTGGTGCCGGTCACGCGTATCGCGGCGATGGTCAGCGTGATCCCGCNGGAANCGATCGAGCGCACGCTGGTCACCGACGTGAAGGAACTGGTGCGCTACGAGCCCGGGCTATCGGTGCGCAGCGATCCGTTCCGCTTCGGTACCGACACTTTCTCGGTGCGCGGCGTCGGGGGCAACCGGGTCGCCGTGGAAGTGGACGGAGTGCCGGTGGCCGGCGGCTTCGCGATCGGCAGCTTCGCGGACTCCGGCCGCAGCTTCGTCGACCCGGCGTTCCTGCAGCGCGTCGAGGTGCTGCGCGGCCCGGCCTCGTCAATGTATGGGAGCGATGCGATCGGCGGTGTCGTGGCCATGACGACCATCGAGCCGCAGTCGTTGCTCGGGGCCGGTCGCGACACCGGCCTGCGTGTGTCGTCCGGCCTGACCGGCGTGGACGACGGCTGGAATGCGGCGGCGACCGGCGCCCTGCGGCACGGCGATTTGTCGGCCATGCTGGGTTACGTGCGCCGCGAGGGACATGAGGCCGCGACCGCCGCGGACGTCGAGCCCAATCCGCGCGACTATCGCAGCGACGCCTGGCTCGCGAAGCTGGACTTTGCCGCCATGCCGGGCGGCCCGCTGGCGCTGGTGCTGGAGAGCGGCGAGGTCCGGCAGCAGACGTCGATCGACGCATTCCTCGGCCTGGCGGGCACGCGGTTCGTCAACACCACGCTGCTCGAGGGCGACGATCGTTCCGACCGCTATCGTCTGGGCGCCAGCCAGCGCCTCGTCGGCGGCAGTGCCTTCGACAACGCGACCTGGCGGCTGTACGCGCAGGGTACTGAGACGCGGCAGGACACCTACGAGCAGCGCCGCGCGGTGCCGCCGCGCACGCCTCCGGTGGCGATCGAGCGCGGGTTCCGGATCGAGGACGCGACGTTTGGCGTGGAATTCGAGGCCGTGCGCGGCTTCGATGCAGGGTCCACCCGGCACACGCTGGTGTACGGCCTCGAGGCTGCGACCAGCCGCATCGAGGAGCGGCGCGACGGGCTGCAGACCGACCTCGTCACCGGCGCCACGACGTCGGTGGTCCTCGGCGAGTCGTTCCCGTTGCGCGACTTTCCCGTCACCGACGTCGATCGCGCCGGGGCCTTCGCGCAGGATGAAATCGCGCTGGCCGACTCGGGCTGGGCGCTGATTCCTGCGTTGCGGTTCGACTACTACCGGCTCGACTCGCGCCCGGACGCCCTGTACCGCGAGGACAACCCGACCACTCCCGCGGTGGACCTCGACGACCATGCTTTTGCGCCCAAGCTCGGCGTGACGCGCACGATCGGCGCTGGACTCACCGTGTTCGCACAGTTCGCGCACGGCTTCCGCGCGCCGCCACCCGAGGACCTCAACATCGGCCTGGAGCTGCCGCTGCTCAACGTCCGCGCCATCCCGAATCCCGACCTGCAGCCCGAGACCAGCAACGGCTACGAGCTCGGGCTGCGTTGGAACGGCGCGGCGGCGAGCGTCGCCAGCAGCGTCTATTACACGGACTACCAGGACTTCATCGAGTCGAAGGTGAACCTCGGTCGGGATCCCGCGACCGGCGTCACCCTGTTCCAGTCGCAGAACGTCGCCTCGGCGCGCATTTACGGCGCGGAGCTGACCGCGACCGGCCGGCTCGGCGACTGGATGCCGCGACTCGAGGGCTGGACCGCGCGCCTGTCCGCCGCGTGGGCACGGGGCGACGATCTCGAGCGCGATGAGCCGCTGAATTCTGTCGACCCGGCCAGCGCGGTACTGGGCCTCGGCTACGAGTCAGCGTCGGGCCGCTGGGGGGGCGAACTGGTCACGACTGCGGCGGCGGCCAAGAGCGCAGTGGACGACAGCCGGGCAGACCTGTTCGAGCCCGACGGCTACGTCACGCTCGACCTGCTGGCCCGCTACGATTTCGGCAACGGCCTGCGCTTGAACGCAGGACTGTTCAACGTGGCCGACGCCGAGTACATCGAATGGACCGACGTGCGCGGCCGGATCGCCACGGACCCGCTGCTGCCTTACTACACGCGACCTGGGCGCAACGCCTCGGTCATGCTGCACTGGCAGTTCTAAGCCGGCGCTGCTAAGCCTGTTCGGTCAGCCGCAGCTGCTTCAGCACCCGGTTGAGGTTCTTGCGCATGTCGTTCAACTGGCCGAGCGAGGCGATCGTGCGCATCGCTTCCTTCAGCGGCTGCAGCGGAAAGCCGCCGTAGTGGCCGGGCTCGCGCACGTCGCTGGTCACGGTCGAGCGACCCGCCAGCACCACGTCGTCGGCGAGCGTGAGGTGCGCCGAGACCACGCTGTTGCCGCCGGTCATGAAACGGCGCCCGATCGTGGTCGAGCCCGCCATCATGAAGCCCGCGGTGTAGAAGCCGTCCTCGCCGAGGTCGCAGTTGTGCGCGATGTGGCAGATGTTGTCGAGCTTGGTGCCGGAGCGGATCCAGGTGGACGCCAGCTTGGCGCGGTCGATCGCGCAGTTGCTGCCGATCTCGACCTCGTCGCCGATGCGTACGTTGCCGAGGTGCGGGATTTTCTGCGGTCGGCGGCTCGCGCCCACGGCGTAGCCGAAGCCGTCGCTGCCGATGCTGGTGTGCGGGTGGATCTCGCAGTCGCGCCCGAGCTCGCAGTCGGCGCCGACGAACACGTGCGGGTGCAGGATCGTGCCGCTGCCGATGCGTGCGCCGTTCTCGACGACCACGTGCGCGCCGATGCAGCAGCCGTCGCCGATCGACGCGCCGGCACCGATGACGCAATAGGGGCCGAGCCACACACCGGACCCCAGTTCGGCGGTGTCGTGTACCACGGCCGTCGGATGCCGCTCACCCCACTGCGTGAAGCGCTCGCGCTTGCGGTCGAAGTGCCTGAGCAACACCGCCATGGCCATCGGCACGGACGCCACGGCAAAGCAGCAGCCGAACGCGCCGTCCTGCGGGTCGAGCTGGCCGGCCAGCGCCCGCGGCACCACCAGGATTGCGGCGCGCCGTTCGCGGGCGACTGCGAGCTGCTGCGCGTCGCTGACGAAGACCAGGCTGTCCGGGCCGGCATCGTCGGGCGAGCGGCAGTCGGTGGCGACAGCGTCGGGGTTGCCGTGCAGGTAGGTGAGCAGGTCCGCATGGCGGGCCTGGATGACATGGCCGTGGAGCATGGGCCGGTCCTCAGGTCGCGGGGCTGGCGAGGGCAACGCGCGCGGTCACCTGGCCGCTGAAATCCGTCCACGCGTGGTTGGCGTAGTCGTAGAGCTTGCAGCGCCGCGCGGTGTCGACGTAGGTCCGCCAGTCCAGCCGGTACTCGCACAGCCCCGGGAATTTCTCCCGCAGCACCTGCTGCGCTGCGCGCAGCGTGTACATGGGTATGCGCGGGTTCAGGTGATGCGCGGGGTGTTCCATGATGTTGTGCATCAGGCGATCGATGCCGAGCGGCAGGCGCGCGCAGGCCGTGGCAGTGAGGTAGGCACGGTGGCGCTGCCATTCCTGCCGGTTCTGGAACCAGGCGATCGTCGGGTG
>Ga0031656_10000959_pt1 | contig 10727 bp, 8 predicted proteins | sample FrelakmetDIP11DI_FD_55080 | JGI IMG/M metagenome (GOLD analysis project Ga0031656, IMG submission 55080) | Freshwater lake sediment microbial communities from the University of Notre Dame, USA, for methane emissions studies - DIP11 DI | ecosystem: Environmental > Aquatic > Freshwater > Lake >... | reverse complement strand
GCCAGCAGCGCTTCCAGTTGTTGCAGAAAAACGGCATCGACCGCTGCGCCGACCAGCCCCGCGTGCGGTGGCTGGCTGTGCACCACTACGCGCCAGCCGGCCGCTTCATTGCCGTAAATTTCACGCAGGCTCGCTGCGACCAGCGCGGCCTCTTCGGCACGCGCAAGCGCCTTGCCCGGAGGTGGCGTCAGCACCTGCCGCACGAACTGCTGCGACAGCACCACCTCCACCCGGCGGCGCGGCCAGGCCGCATCGGCCAGCGCTTCGTCGAGCAGCGGCAGCAGGCTGGCGGCGTCGCGCGCATCGGTCGCCAGCAGGCGACTGTCGTGCCCGGCCAGCAGGGCGACTTCGCCCGGCGCCAGCGCGATATGTAGGGGATCAGCCGACCAGCGTGACACGGTTGATTTCCTCCAGCGTGGTGTCGCCCGATTTCACCCGCGCCAGCGCGGCTTCGCGCAGGCTGTGGGTGCCGCCGCGCGCGGCGGCTTCCTTGATCTGGCCGATGGGCGCGCGGGCGACGATGAGTTCGCGCAGTTCGTCGGTGAGCAGCAGGATTTCGGCGACGGCGCGGCGGCCCTTGTAGCCGCTGCCGCGACAGTGTCCGCAGCCGCTGCCCTGGCGGAACTGGAAGTCGCGGGTGTTGTCTGCGGTCAGCCCGGACAACTCAAGCAGTTCGGCTGAAGGCGTGATGGGGGCGGTGCAATGCGGGCAGGTCATTCGCAATAAGCGCTGCGCGACGATGCCATTCAGTGCCGAGACGAAACTGTAAGGATCGACGCCCATGTGAATGAAGCGGCCGATGACGTCGAACACGTTGTTGGCGTGCACGGTGGTGAATACCAGGTGGCCGGTGAGCGCTGATTGCACCGCGATTTGCGCGGTGTCGGCATCGCGGATTTCACCGACCATGATCTTGTCGGGGTCGTGGCGCAGGATCGAGCGCAGGCCGCGCGCGAAGGTCAGGCCTTTTTTCTCGTTGACCGGGATTTGCAGCACACCGGGCAACTGATATTCGACCGGGTCTTCGATGGTGATGATCTTGTCGCGGCCATGGTTGATTTCGGAAATCGCGGCGTACAAGGTGGTGGTCTTGCCGGAGCCGGTCGGCCCGGTCACCAGCAGCATGCCGTAAGGCTCGGCCGCCAGCTTGCGGATGCGCGCCAGCGGCACGCCGGCGTAACCCAGACCTTCCAGCGTCAGTCCGCGTAGCTCCTCGGACAGCGCCTGGCGATCCAGAATCCGCAGCACTGCGTCTTCGCCGAACACGCTCGGCATGATCGACACCCGCACATCCACCTCGCGCCCCTGCATCGACACCTTGAAGCGGCCGTCCTGCGGCACCCGGCGCTCGGCGATATCGAGTTCAGCCATCACCTTGATGCGCGACACCGCCTGCTCGGCGGTTTCGGTTCCCGGCACCTGCGCCACGTGCGAGAGCACGCCGTCGATGCGGTATTTCACCGTCAGCCCGCGCGGATCGGTTTCCAGATGGATATCGGATGCACCCGCTTTCAGCGCATCGTATAGCGTCGAGCGCACCAGCCGCACCACCGGGCTGGTGTCCTCGGCGATGCTGGCGAATGACAAGGCTTCGGCGCCGGAGTCCTGCATCGCTTGCATGCCGCCACCCACGCCTTCCATCGCGTGCAGGCCTTCTTCATGGCGCGCCAGCAAGGCGGCCAGATCAGCAGGATGCGCAAGACCGGTCTTGAACGGCACGCCCAGCACGTGGGCGGCGTAAGCGCGGCTGGCATTGTCCCAGGGGTCGGTGAGCAGCAGCCACAGTTGGTCGTCGGCATCGCGCGCAATCAGGCAATGGCGTCGCGCGGCTTCATTGAAATTCAGTTTGCTGAAATCGACCGTCAGCGTATTTAACGTCGCCATGTCGAAAGCGGGTTGATGGCTATGCGCAGCCAGCAGGTGCAGTGTGGCATCGGCGTCGAGACCGAACTGCTCCTGCATCCGCTGCATGACGGTCTGGTTGGTGGCGCGTGCCTGCTGGCGCAGGCTGGCGAGCGTGTCTGCGCTGAGCGCAGGATGCGGCGCGTTCACTCGATCGATCCCGCCAGTTCAAAAATCGGCATGTAAAGCAGTACCACGATCAGCCCAATCGTCAGCCCGATGAACACCATCAGCAGCGGCTCGAACAGGCGGATGAACCAGTCTACCCAGCGCGCCATTTCCTCGTCGTGAAAAATGGCAATACGCTCCATCATCTCGCCCATGCGGCCACTTTTTTCGCCGACGCGCAGCAGCCGGGCGGCCACCGGCGTGGTCAAGTCGCCATGGGCAAATGCGGCCGAGATGGTTTCACCACGGCGCATGGCTTCGATCGCCGTCGTCGCCCCGCTGCGCAGATGCGCCGAGAGCAGGCCGGACACCATGCCGAGCGCGGAAACAATCGGGATACCGCCCACCAGCAACATGCCGAGGCTGCGGTAAAACCGGGCCAGTTCGAAGGTGCGCAGGTGTTCACCGATGGCCGGCGTGCGCCAGGCCAGGCGGGTGAGTGCGGCACGGGTGGCAGGCTGCGCCAGTGCCAGCACCAGGCTGGCAATGAGCCCCACCACCCCCAGCGCGATCCAGCCGCCATGCGCCTCGACCATCTCGCCCCAGCTTAATAACATTTGTGACATCCACGGCAAATCGCGCCCGGAGTCGGCGTACACCGAGGCAAAACGCGGCACCACATAAGCGAGCAGAAAGCCGATCACCAGCGTACCGACTCCGATCAGCAACATCGGATAAATCGACGCCGACAGGACTTTTTTCTTCACCGTATCGATCTGGTTCTGATAACCCACATAGCGAGCGAGGGCGGGTGACAGGTCGCCGGTGCTTTCGGCGGCGCGCACCGTAGCCGCATACAACGGTGGAAATGCATCGGCTTGCGCAGTGAGGGCGGTCGAAAATGGACGGCCTTCACGCATGGTGGTGAGCAGGCGGTCGATCAGTTGGCGCGACTCAGGCCGGCTCTCTTTTTCGGCCAGGGTTTCCAGCGCCTCGGTCAGCGTCAGCCCGGCGTCCAGCAGGGCGATCAATTCTTGCGTGAACAGCAGCAATGGAAAGCGCGCGCGCCGTGCTGCCAGCCAGTTGCCGCGCTCGGCGACGATAGAAAGTACCTGTGCGCCTTCGCGTTGCAGACGCGCGGTCACCTCGCTCTCGTCGAGCGCTTCCATCGTCAGCGCGGTCACGCCGGTGTCGGGGCGCAGGGCTTTTACCCGATAACGCATGGCATGGGTTTACCAGTTGTTGATATCCGCGTCCTGACCACTGCCGCCCGGCGCGCCGTCGCGACCAAAGGAAAACAGATCAAGTTCGCCGTGCTCACCCGGCATGCGGTATTGATAGGGTTTACCCCAGGGGTCACTCGGCACCGCTTTCTTGAGATAAGGGCCATCCCAGCGCGCTTCGTCTGCGGGCTTGCTGTTCAGCGCCGCCAATCCCTGTTCGGTGCTGGGGTAATGGCTCGTATCAATACGGTATTGATCGAGCGCCTTTTCCAGCGCATCGATCTGCGCCTTCGCGGTTTTCACTTCCGACTTGCCGATCTGGGCAAAATATTTTGGCGCCACATAGCCTGCCAGCAGCCCCAGAATGACCAGCACGACCAGCAGTTCGAGCAGAGTGAAACCGTATTGCCGGGAAGGAGTTGGAAAATTAGAAAACACGCGGCCAGTCCTCGGGTTGGTGATGCCTTGGTATGGGTGTAAAGCAAGCAATTTTGATGCCTTGTCGACGAGCATACTCAAAACGCAGCATCACTCTGAATAGCGTATTTCACCATAATCATGTTACACGATCAGCGGCGGCCAGAATCAATCCTGAGAAGCCATTCTTGTCCTGAGCATTGAGCTGTGCGCCTTTTTCCAGCAAGTGCTGCACCATGGCTGTTTGCCCACGTACTGACGCGTAGATCATGGCCGTTTTGCCAAGTTCGTCACGTCTTCCAGTTTTGCCCCATCAGACAACAGGTAATCGACAGTGTTGCTTTGATTGCTGCCTGCCGCAGCCATCAGCGGGGTGGTGCCGTAGGTGTCGGGCTGCCGAATATCCGCACCGAGCGCTTTCAGCCGTTTGACCCATTCCAGGTTTCCTGACTGGGTGTCTGGTATCCAAGCTGCTTTCTGGCCGGTTCCGGCTATCTTTGGACAGCAGTGGTCTAAACTTACCACTTTCCCATGATGGCAAACCGACGGCGAACGATGGACCCGGGGCAGGTAAGCCCGTGGCCTTACGCCGGCGACGACAGAGCGATCGTGTCGTCATGAAGCAGTGCTTGAATAACGGCGCCGCCCTTTCCTGCCTTCAACCAGTCGATTCCATGCAGCCTATGGATCGTCGAGCGGCGGAGAAGGGGGTTGAGACAACGGCGTGGCCGCATGAGTAATCAGGGGGCTATCGTATGCACATCATCCTAGTGGCAATGTCGCTGCTTGTTTTCGCCGTCCCTGCATGGAGCGACGGCGCACAGCATGTGATCCGGGCGAACGCCTCGCTGAAATCACATGGGATCGGCANCATTCAAGGTCCGGAGATCTTTGCNTNCCTNACGCAAAACGCTCCGGCACTTGCGCATATTTTCAAATACCACTGGCACTTGCTGCTCACGAGCATGATCCTTGTCCTGGTGGGCATGGCAGTCGCCATCGCCTACACGACGCGACTGAACCGCCATCTTCAAGTCGCTCAGCGCCTGCGGGAGAAGGAGATCGGCGAGCGGTGCCGGGCGGAGGAATCGCTGCGGCAAAACGAAAGCGCGCTGCGCGCCCTGCATGCCATCACGACTGCTCGGGACCTCGACTTTGACGCAAAGGTGCGCGCGTTGCTGCTCATGGGATGCGAGCGTCTGGGATTGCCGGTGGGACTGCTGTCCCGCGTCGAGGGGAACCGCTACGAGGTTGTACAAGCCGTAACGCCGGATAACTCCATTGTGCGTGGCCAGACTTTCGAAATGGGCCAGACCTATTGCGACGAGATGCTGCGCACCGATGCGACCATCTGCTTCGAACACGCTGCGCTGTCCGAGTGGCGGAGCCATCCGGCCTACCAGTTTTGCCGGCTGGAAGCCCACCTTGGCGTCCGCATTGAAATCGACGGACAGGTCTATGGCATCTTGAACTTTATGAGCCACGAGCCGCGCAAGCTTCGTTTCACGGAAATGGACAGGGGAATGCTCAAGCTCATGGCGCAATGGATCGGCATCGAGATCGAACGACGCGATGAAGAGGATGAGATGCGTAAACTGTCCGCGGCGCTGGAGGGGACCGCCGACGCCATCACCATCACTGATCTCGACGGGCGGATAGAGTATGTGAATCCGGCCTTCGAGCAGGTAACTGGCTACACCAGCGGCGAGATGCACGGCAAGACGCTGTCCTTGCTGCGCTCAGGCCGCCACGATCGTGAATTCTATGCGGATCTCTGGCAGACGATTCTGCAAGGCCGCGTGTTCCGTGCCCTGTTCATCAACCGTCGCAAGGACGGTGCCCTAGCCCACGAGGAGAAAACCATCACGCCGCTCATTGGTGCGAATGGCGCGATCACGCACTTCGTTTCGATCAGTCGGGATGTAACCGCGCTCTATCATGCCAAGGAACGCCTACGCCAACACCAGGCAGAGGCCGCGCACAGCGCGCGTGTCAGCGCGATGGGCGAGATGCCGTCGGCGCTCGCGCACGAACTCAGTCAACCGCTTGCAGCGATCGCGGGTTACGCCCAGGGTTGCCTGCGACGCTTGCGCGCCGGCGCAACCGATGCCCGTGACCTGAAGGAAGCGCTCGAGAATATCGACTTATACGCGCGTCAATCCGGCGAGATTGTCGGCCGCCTGCGCCGCTTCTTGAGCAAGAGTGAGCCAAGACGCCGGCCAGCCGATATCAATCAGATCGTGCAAGAGGCAGCCGAATTGGCAAGTGTCGAAGCCCGATGGCGGAGCGTCCGGTTGACGCTTGAGCTCGCCAGCGATCTGCCGCCGGTATCGGTAGACGCCATCCAGATCGAGCAAGTCGTGATCAACCTGGTACACAACGCCGTAGAGGCGATCGATGCTGCGTCTCCGGCAGAGCGCTGGGTGAAGGTGCGGACAGTCTGCGGAACAGAGGGCAAGGTGGACGTCATCGTCCATGACAGCGGCCCCGGATTGCCGGCGCATGTTCTTGATCACCTGTTCGATCCATTCTTCACCACCAAGCCGAATGGCATGGGACTGGGCTTGTCCATTTCTCGATCCATCGTCGAGGCGCATGAAAGCGTGCTCCAGGCGCTACCCGACCCTGCGGGCGGCGCTGTGTTTCGGTTCAGCCTCAGCCCGGCGCGCTCGCTTACAGAGGCACAAGCGTGATGCAGCAGCCCACAATTTTTGTGGTGGACGATGATGCGCGTGTGCGCGACTCGCTGCGGTGGCTGCTGGAGTCCGTGAGCCTGCAGGTCGAAACCTTTGGCTCGGCGGCGGATTTTCTCCACGCCTGCGGTCCCCATCGCCGCGGCTGTCTGATCCTGGACATCCGCATGGCTGATATCAGTGGCCTGCAATTGCAGGACATCCTGGCTGAGCGCGGCTTTCGGCTGCCCATCATCATGCTGAGCGGACACGGCGATGTGCGCACTGCGGTGCGTGTCGTGCAAAAAGGCGCCGTGGATTTTATCGAGAAGCCTTTTAACGGTCAGGAATTGCTGGACCGGATCCACAGCGTCCTCGCGGCCGATGCGCACCGGTACCAGGAAGAGTCGGCGAACACGGCGATTTGCAAGCGCATTGACTCATTGACGCCGCGTGAGCGTGAAGTCCTGGACTGGGTCGTGAGCGGGACCGCCAATAAGCGGATCGCCGCCGAACTCGGTATCAGCATCAAGACGGTGGAGGTCCACCGCGCTCGCGTCATGGAAAAAATGGCCGCCAAATCCGTGGCCGAACTCACTGCCATGCGCATCACCTGCAGACTGCATTAGGGAAAACCCTAATACAGCTTAGGGATATCTCTCACTTATAGCCCCGGTGGGCATGGCTATAAAGGACTACTCATGTGTTGCACCCTGTGACCCTATGTATCGAAAGGGTGGGACGGTGAGTTTCCGAAACCTTCTTGAATGGGAGTATTGACCATGAAACATCAAACCCAACCTGCGGTGCCCAGGGTACTCGTCACCGCTATCGCCGCCGCACTGATCGCTGCTGCTGGATCGGTATGGGCAGTGCCAACCTACACCGTCAACAAAGTCGTGCAGACAGTCAAACCCCATGAATCCGATACTGTCGGGAATGTCTGGGTGGCCAGCAATGAGGGCAATGTGGAGGAATCTGCGGCGGGTAACGGCGGCATCACGATTTTCTCGGTAAACAACAAGGTCATTTCCACCCTGTCTGTGGAATGTGGAGTGGCGAACATTCCTGTGATCAATCTCGATGGATCGGTCTGGGGCAATGCGCCTTGCGGAGCGGAAGACCATCCCCGCCACCCTCATGGTCTTGACATCAATTCCAAGACCCAGCGTGTTTACCAGGTACTCGAACATTCCGGCTTGAAGTGGAATGCTGATCGAACCATGATCGAGCCCACCGCAGACGCGGACGAGGAATCCGGTTTGCTGGTTGAAATCAACATCAGCAACCCCAAGAATCCAACAATCGTACGCGGTTGGCTATTGGGGCACGCCGCCGAGGAATCCGCGGTGAACGAAAACAATGGCAAGGTGTATGTGGGCAACCATGAGCCCTCCCCCGGCGTCAGCCCCGCTTCCTGGGTCTCGGTCATCAAGCCGAATGCGTCAAATCCTTATGTATTCATCGATTTGCCAGAGGGTGATGACATTCAGGGTATCGCAGTGGACGAGCCGTTGAACAGGGTGTTCGGCACAACTCACGTGGGTCAAAAGATGTATGCCTTCAACAGTGCAACCGATGTTACCGCTTACACGGTAGATATCCGCGGGCCCTTTGATACCCAGGTGGGCGGCGTTGAGGCGGGGGACGTGCTGCATATGCATGATCTGGCCGTCGATACGAAGACTCATCGCGTGTACCAAACCATCCACACGCTGGCACCTGCTGATGCCGTAGAAGCGCCGGAAGGGACGGTCGTGGTTGATGAAGACACCGAAACGCAGGGACATTGGGTAGCAGAAGTGAATACCAATAATGGCAATGCGGTGACCATTATCGATGTCCCTGGCGTGCATGCGCACTTTGTGGATGTGGATTCCGGCCTCAAATCCGTGTTGGTCAGCGGGGAGCACACCGGCAACCTGGGTGTCGTCGATGCGACAAGCCGGACGCTCAAGCAAGTGATCCAGATCACCCCGCCCGACCCAACCCCGCCTGCCCCCGGTGAAGAAGCAACAGAGCCGGAAGTTCATGGGGTTAATATCAACCAGCAAAACCATAATGCTTATATAAGCGATGAAACAGACTGGAACCAGACTGTAACCATCCTTAAACCCTAATTCACTTAATAAGTGACGTAGCACTGACAAGCCGGGTCTTTTGCCCGGCTTGTTTTTTTGGGTGCGCAGTGTTGCCAGGCAAGAAGAAAACACGGGGGAAGACCATTCCATCTGCGGCATTGCCTTGGCAAAAACCAATCTTGATCAACTAAGCGCCTCCTATTGTGGAGCGCGATTTCAGCCAGCAGATCGGCTTGCGCATCCAGCAGTTGATCAGGCTTGTTCATCATTTTCCCACTCCTTGTTTGACCGGTTACCCGATCTTCGCCCGGCAACATGAGCGCTTGATGACAAGGCAGCCGCATCCGGATGGCCCGAACGTCCGGACAGGCCGGACTGGTCCAAACGGGTCATGCGCGATCGCTTGCGGCCGCATGTGGCTGCAACATCGATGCATGACACTGAGCCCTGTCCGGATTGAATCGACGTAAGGGAACGCCCGTGAAGTTCATCCACATGCTCGTCGTCGCGCTGCTCGTCGCAGCCTCGCCCACCCAGGTCGCCGCCCAGGACGCGTCGCAGGCCGGCTCCACCGCCGCCAATGCGGCCGATCACCCCACGCCGGCGGTCAGGAACGGGTTGTTGTGGCTGGCCGGTCTCGGGCTGGTGGGCGTGATGGTCGAACGCGTCAAGCGTCGCCGCGTTTGAATCGTTCCAGCGGACACGCACTTCATCAATCCGTCGGGTCCAGGCACCGCAATATCTGACACACCAGGCACCTCCAGCAGGATGTCTCTCCTGCGTCTCCGTTCGCGGCTCCTACGGGAGCCGCTTTTTTTGCTCCTGACATGAGCCGAATGGATTACCCGGAATGCATGGTTCAAAGCCATTTCCCGCAATGTGGCCCGGCAAGAATGGGCGGGTACTGGAGGGAACTTCCGGCTGCGAAGTCGTTTGACGCATGCGGGTTGCCGGTACACACGCGCAGGAATCTGTTCACTTTATTGAATTGCTTTAGGAGATTTTCATGAAACTTGTTCAAACACTGCTGGCGCTTGCGCTGGCTGGTGCAATGGGTTCCGCATCCGCGGTCACCCCTGGTTATATCGGCAACCTGACGGGGTCGTCCGTCTCCATCGGCAATTCGTTTGGACCTGTAGCTGTCATCAACGACATCTACACCTTCGATATCCTGCCCGTGTCCGCCGTGGCTGGTACCGCTGTCACCATCACTCTGGATATTCCGGAGCTTCCTGGCATGGAGTTCGAGATATCGGGTTTTGGGGTGGAGTTCAGGGACAGTTTGAACACCCTGGTCGCATCAGATTTCCAGACTGGGCCGACGGATTTCACCGTGGCGATTTCCGCCAACCTGCCCGCTGCAACGGGTTACAAGTTCATCGTACTGGGCAACACGACCGGCACGCTGGGTGGCAGCTACGGCGGCGCGCTGGCTGCGGTGGCCGTCCCCGAAGCCGAAACCTACGCCATGATGCTGGCGGGTCTGGGCCTGGTCGGCTTCCTGGTGTCGCGTCGCCGCGGCAGCCTCTGATCCTGTTTTCTTTCCTCCGGCAAATTGATCGGCTGACGCGGGTCAATTTCCTTTTAAGCGAGCCTGCGGGCTCGCTTTTTTTGTTGGCCGGAGAGGTGGGACGCTCACAGGCGCACGCTGGTTTCATATGGGATTGTTCATTAGGCACCTGGCCCGTGGATTTGTAGGGTGCGCCCTGCGCACCCATTTTCGTGCAATGGTGCGCAGGGCGCACCCTACGTTCTAATGAACAATTTGGATTCATGCGCCTGTCATGTTGCACACGTAGTCTCGCCTGCCAACCGGGGGAGCCATGCAGCATGCAGACGAACTGACGCCAGAGGAATGCGGCCATCTGGCGCGCATCCTGATCGCCGCGCGGCGAGTGAACCTGCGTCACCAGTTTTTCAGCTGGGTGCATGGCCCGCTGCAGGCGTTGATTCCGCATGAAATCCTGCTGTGCGGGGTGGCGAACGAAAGCGGTTCCCTGCTGCACGAGCGCTTCACCGCCTGCCGCTATTTCAAGGACGATCACTTCCATCGCGCCATCCATCCCGGCAGCGGCCTGATCCAGCAGTTGTCGCACGAATGGCATGTCCATGGCGAACCCCGCCTGATCGCCGCGCAGCCTGAGGAGGCGGGCGGCTGGCACGCCCGGCTGGCCGATCTCGAACTGAAGAACATCGCCTTTCACGCCATGGGCTGGATCAACGGCCAGATCAAGGGTTACGCCTCGTTTTCGCGGATACGCGCGCCGCTCGATCAGCGGCTCGCCATGATGATCGACATCCTGCTGCCGCACCTGCTCGCCACC
>Ga0031656_10000954_pt1 | contig 10745 bp, 15 predicted proteins | sample FrelakmetDIP11DI_FD_55080 | JGI IMG/M metagenome (GOLD analysis project Ga0031656, IMG submission 55080) | Freshwater lake sediment microbial communities from the University of Notre Dame, USA, for methane emissions studies - DIP11 DI | ecosystem: Environmental > Aquatic > Freshwater > Lake >... | reverse complement strand
TGAATCTGCGTTTCGAACGCCGGGTTCGGCGTACGTTCGGTTTCGGGCTGTGGAGGTGTGGTCGGGTCACAGGCGGTCAGGAACAGGACGAGCGGGATCAGGCTGCGTTTCATCATTCGTTCTCCAGTAAACCGGTAGGCAGGCCGTCGATGCTGACCTGGTTTTTTTCGCGCCAGTAGTCCAGCAGGCCCACCGCGCCTTTTTTCCCGGCCCAGCGCGCCAGGGTGTCGCGCTCGCCGTTGAACGCATACATCGGCACGGCGTAACCGCAGCTGGTTTGTACCGACTCGATCTCCAGCAGGATGATCTGGCGCTCTCCCGGGAGGGGAGGGAAGTGCCCGCGCAATGCGCTCCACTCGGCGTCCTGCCGGCGCACGGCGCGACCGCGGCCGTACAGGCGAAGAATCAGCGGGTCGGCATCGAAGCTGCACCACATCATCGTCATGCGGCCATCGTGAAGCAGGTGCGCGGCGGTTTCGTTGCCGCTGCCGGTGAGGTCGAGATAGGCCACGCGTTGTGCATCGATCACGCGCAGGCTGTCCATGCCCTTGGGCGACAGGTTGAGGCGGATGTCGGCGGTGCCGGTGGCGGTAAAAAATAGCTTCTGAGCGGCAATGAAATCGCGGTGTTTGTCCTCAAGCGCGGGATAAAAGCGCGCCATCAGTTGATCTGCTTTTTGAGGAATTCGGTGAGGATGCTCAGGCGCGTGATGCTGTCGTTCATTTCCAGCAGGTTTTGCCGGATGCCGAGCTTGAGCGGCAGCACCTCGGACAAGCGGTACCCGACCCACACGGCATTGCCGAAGTCGTGCGGAGGAGGGAAATGTGCTTCACCGTATTCGTCGATGATGTGGCGCAGAATTTCGACCGCGAGTTCGAGATCGGCCGGAACTGCGATCGCCGATTCGGCGCTCACGGCCTCCACTTCGCCGATGAGAAGGCCGCTTGGCTCGGTGAGGAGGTTGCGGATGACGAAGCGTTCCTGTGCCTCGGTATCGATATGCAGGATCCCGGTCTGCAGCATGTCCCAGTCGGTAATGTGCACACGGGTGCCGACGGAATAGGGGGTGGCGGGTGTGCCGGTTTCGGCGCCTTCGCGGATGGCGCAGATGCCGAATGGGGTGTTGCCGGCGACGGCCTGCTTGATCATCTCCAGGTAGCGCTGCTCGAAGATCTGGAGCGGCAGCCGCCCGCCTGGAAACACCACGGTATTGAGCGGGAACAGCGGCAGTGCAGTGCTCACCGGGCCTCACCCCAGGGCACCATCAGCGTGTGCTGGATGCCCAGTTGGTCGAGAATGCGTGCGACGATGAAGTCGACGATGGCCTCGACGCTCTGCGGCCGATGATAAAAGCCGGGGTTGGCGGGCAGGATCACCGCATTCATTCTCGACAGCTTCAGCATGTTTTCAAGATGTAGCGTGGAAAACGGCGCTTCGCGCGGGACCAGGATAAGTTTCTTCTGCTCTTTCAGCATCACGTCGGCAGCGCGCTCGATCAGGTTGTCGGAGAGGCCGTGGGCGATCGCGGCAAGCGTCCCCATCGAGCACGGGCAGACCACCATCGCATCGGCCGGGTTGGAGCCGGACGCCACCGGCGCATTCCAGTCTTCGCGGCCGAATACGCGCAACTGGCCAGCGCGCGCCTGCATGCCTTCGGACAATTGTTTTTCGAGATCGATGGGTCGCGCGGGCATCGCGATGCCCAGTTCCTGTTTGGCGACAATGTGCGCGGCCTGGGAAACCAGCAGATAAACGCGCAGGTCGGCGGCCAGCAGGCACTCGAGCAGACGCAGGCCGTAGGCCATGCCGGACGCGCCGGACAGCGCAAGGGTGACGGTATTCAAGGGAGCGTGCATGGCATGGATTGTCGCCTGTCCGATNCTGAGGCGGCAAGCAGACGCGCGACGATCACGCCATTGGCGGTGCCAAAAACCAGGGCGGCCGCTGCAAACACCGGCAGCAGCTTGATGATTGCCGCACCCGGCAGCAACCATGCACCAGCCAATGCGAGCTGCCCGCCGATGTGGCCGAACGCCGCCAGTACCGACAGGCTGACCGGGCCAAAATGGCGGCTGGGCAGATGCCGCGCCACCGCTAGTATGGAGAGGCTGACCAGCGCACCGGCAACCGACAGCCAGAAGCCCGGCGCAAACAGGCTTCCCAGCAGCAAGCCGCCCGCCAGCACGCGCAGACCCGACACCCAGGCGGCGGCGCGCCAGCCGTATTGCAGCAGCACCAGCAGCACGACGATATTGGCGAGCCCAGGCTTGACGCCAGGCAGCGGGCTCGGCAGTGCGGCCTCGGCNAGCGTCAGTCCGATCGCCAGTGCTGCCAGCCGCGCGATGCGGCGGTCGTCCGGCGTGACCGGCAGTTCAATAGCCGAGTGTGTCATAGGCGGAATGGCGGCCGCGGATTTCAAGGCTGACCTGATTGGGCAGGCACAGGGCGGCCTGGCCGGATTGCGTGAGCCAGCCCTGCCTGACGCAAAGCTGGCGCGGAGATGGATCGCGGGCGATGCGGGCGCGCCCCGGTTCGATTTCGATTTGGGTGGCGCCCAGGGGACCGCCAACGGAAAAGGTCCGGGCGCGGGTGAGGGACACGGTCTCGACCACCCGACCGGCGGCACGGATGACAGCGGTCTCGCCGCGATCCCCGCCCCAGGAATATACCGTCAGCGCAACGACGAGGCCTGCGCCAGCGAGCAGGATCCCGGCGTCGCCGGCACGAACCCGCATCAGGACAACTCGCGATGGCGTACCAGCACCTGCTCGCGTTCGCGGAAGGCGGCAGCCAGCGTCTCCGCGAAATACACGCTGCGGTGCTGGCCGCCGGTACAGCCGATGGCTACCGTCAGATAGGCGCGGTGGTCCTGGATGAAACATGGCAGCCAGTTTTCGACAAAACCGCGGATGTCTGCCAGCAGCGCCATGGCATTGGGGCTGGCCTCGAGGAAGTCCTTGACTGGCGGGTCGCGCCCGGTGAGCGGCCGCAGATCGGCGACGTAATGCGGATTGGGCAGGCAGCGCACGTCGAACACCAGGTCGGCATCGAGCGGGATGCCATGCTTGAAACCAAAGGATTCGAACAACAGGGTGATGCGTGAACGATCCTGGCCGATCAGATCCTTGATCCACAGCCGCAGCGCCGAGGCGGACAGGTCGCTGGTGTCGATGCGGTGCGCCAGCGGCGCGATCTCGGCAAGCATCTCGCGCTCGAATTGGATGGCTTCCTGCAGCGAAACCGTATCGCTGGAAAGCGGATGCCGTCGCCGCGTTTCGGAAAAGCGCTGGACCAGTGTCAGGGTCTTGGCTTCGAGAAAAATCACCCGCAGGTCGGCGCCNTGGCGGCGCAACATCTCGGCAATCTGCGGCAACTGGGCAAAACTCGCACTGCTGCGCGCGTCGATGGCAATCGCGATGCGCGTGTGGCCTTCGCGGGTCAGATAGTCGACCAGGGGCTGCAGCATGGCCAGCGGCAGGTTGTCGACGCAGTAATAACCCGCGTCTTCCAGCACTGCGACGGCGATGCTTTTGCCCGAGCCCGAGAGTCCGGAGACCAGAACGATCTGCACTCANTCCTCCCCTGCGATGGCCGCCTGCTGGCGCTTGATGAACTGCTCGACCGAATTGATTCCCCGGCACTTGAGGATGTGATTGCGCACCGCGACCTCGACCAGAACGGCCAGGTTGCGCCCGGCTGCAACCGGGACACGCACCTTGGGAACGNCGACGCCGAGGATGGTCTCGGCCGAAGCCACCATGTCGAGGCGGTTGAGGCCGACTTCGCCAATTTCCTGCGGGTGCACCAGCTCGACGATGAGCTTGAGGTTCTTGCGCGGCTTCACTGCGGTTTCGCCGAACAGAAAGCGGATGTTGAGAATGCCGAGGCCGCGCACTTCCAGGAAATCGCGGATCATGGGCGGGCAGTTACCTTCCAGCGTTTTGGGCGCGACGTGCTTGATTTCGACCACGTCGTCGGCGACCAGGCGGTGGCCGCGCGTGATGAGTTCCAGCGCCAGTTCGCTTTTTCCAACCCCGGCATCGCCCTTGATGAGTACACCGGTGCCGAGCACTTCGAGCAGGACGCCGTGGAGCGAAGTCGACTCGGCCAGACGTTGCGTCAGGTAATGTCCCAGATGAGACATCAGGACCGGGCTCGACAGGGCCGAGGTGAACAGTGGCGTTTCGGTGCGCTCGGCGCTGTTGCGCAGGACAGCCGGAACGGATTCGCCATTGGAAATGACTATGGCAGCCAGTTCGGTCGAGAACAGGTGGTCGATGGCGTCCTGCAGGCCGGATTCGGACAATCCGCGCAGATAATCCATTTCAGCGCAGCCCAGCACCTGCACCCGGTTCGGGTGCACGAAATTCAGGTGGCCAATGAGCGCCAGGGTCGGCTTCTGGATGGTCTCGGAGGATAGCGTGCGGCCGCCGCCGTTGTNGCCGGCGACCCACTGCAGGCCGAGTTGTTCCGACATGTCTCGGAACAGCGACTCGACCGAAACGTGGATCAGGTCGTCCATGTGCTGAACAGCGCGCCTAGCCTGTCCATGCACCGAGCAGCGCGGTTAATTCAGTGGGGGTGGCCACGTGCAACATCTTCGCGCGCATGGCCTCGTCGCCGAACAGTTGCGCCAGTTCGCCGAGTATCTGCAAATGCTGCTCGTTGGCATCCTTGGGAACCAGCAGGATGAAGCAAAGCGACACCGGCAGATTGTCAGGCGCATCGAATTCCAGTGGGGATTTGAGCCGGTAGAACGCTCCTCTGGCTTCCTGCAGGCCCTTGATGCGACCGTGCGGGATGGCGATCCCGCAGCCGAGTGCGGTCGAGCCGAGGCGTTCACGTTCGAACAGGCTGGTAAAGATGTCGGCGGATTTGAGCCCGTGAGCCTGGGCGAACAGATCGGCTGCATGTTCAAACAGTTTTTTCTTGCTGGTGAAGCTCAGGCCCAGCAAAGTCGTGTCGGGGGTGATGAGGGGGGCGATCAGGTTCATGCCGTTGGTGTAGCCGGTTAGGAAGTGCGGCGCCCGGAAATTATACGCCCGGAGCCAGCAAACTGCCTCCGGGCAAAATGTCCTACCAATCGGGTGTCGGGAGTCAGGCAGGACTCTCNGTGGGTTGATGCTTCAGGCCGCCGCTGCCCTGATGAACATCCGAGGTTTTTTCCTTGTGCTTGACGATCTGGCGATCGAGTTTGTCGGCCAGAAGGTCGATCGCAGCATACATGTTGCCGTCCTCGCTGTGGGCATGGAAATCGTGGCCTTTGACGTGCAGGGTGGCTTCCACCTTGTGGACCAGCTTTTCCACCTGCATGATGACCGTCAGATTGATGACGTGGTCGAAGTGGCGTTTGACGCGGTCGAGTTTCTCGGAAACATAGTCGCGGATGGCTGGGGTCACTTCCAGATGATGACCTGAAATCGTCAAATTCATAGAGCCTCCTTAGTCTGCTGATAAGAACTGAAAACCGGTGTGCTGTCCCGCCTTCAGGAGCTGCGCGTTGCGCTCGATGTCATTGTGGGACGAAAGCGGGGTACATTCAAGCGCCGGGCAAGCGTTCCGCTCGGGGCGTCCCTAAAAGCCTTTGCGATCAAAGTGCGCGGCGCATGTTTGCCGGCGGAATTTGCAGCGATTCGCGGTATTTGGCGACCGTGCGGCGGGCCACCACGATACCCTGTTGCCCCAGCACTTCGGCCAGCTGGCCGTCAGACAGGGGTTTTTTTCCGTTTTCCGCCGCAACCAGCTGTTTGATCAGGGCGCGGATGGCAGTCGAGGAACAGGCGCCACCATTGTCGGTGGCGACATGGCTGCCGAAGAAATACTTCAGTTCGTACAGCCCGCGCGGCGTCATCATGAATTTTTGCGTGGTGACGCGCGATATGGTCGATTCGTGCAGTTCCACCGCGTCGGCGATTTCACGCAGCACCAGTGGGCGCATCGCCACCTCGCCGTGCTCGAAGAAGTGCTTCTGGCGATCGACGATGGCCTGGGAAACCCGCAGGATGGTGTCGAAGCGCTGCTGCACGTTCTTGATCAGCCAGCGTGCTTCCTGCAACTGGCTGGAGAGCTGGCTGCCCCCGGTTTCGCGGTGGCGCGACAGGATGTCGGCATAGACGCGATTGACCCGCAGCTTGGGCATGGCGTCAGGGTTGAGACTGGCGATCCACATGCCCTTGATCCTGCGCACATAGACGTCCGGGATGACGTAGTGCGTTTCATCCGTGCTGAACGCCGAACCCGGTCGAGGATTCAACGACAGTATCAGGGTGCGCGCAGCGCGCAGCGCGGGATCGTCGATGCCGAGCAATTTTTTCAGCTTGCCGACATCGCGCGCGGCCAGGAGGTCGAGATGGTGCGTGGTCAGCCGCATGGCGTCATCGCGTGACGGCGTGTCGGGCGGTAGCGCGCGCAGTTGCAGGGTAAGGCATTCGGCCAGGTTGCGTGCCCCGACCCCGGTCGGATCCATGTTTTGCAAGTGCTTGAGCGCAGTTTCGACTTCTTCTGGTTCGAGTTCTTCGAGTTCGGTTTGCAGGCTGGCAGTGATGTCGGCCAGCGGCTGGCTGAGAAAACCTGCGTCGTCGAGGTCGTCAATCAGTGCGGCGACCAGGGTGCGATCACGCAAGGTGAGCGGGCTGACGATCAACTGGTTCAGCAGGTGTTCGCGCAAGCTTGCGCCGGCGATCGAGCCTTGCGCGTAGTCGTTGTCCTCGTCGTCGTTGCCACCCGAGCTGTAGTCGTTCCAGTCGGCGTCATCCAGTGCGGTTGCAGGTTCGGATTCGGCGGTTTCGGGCTGGGGGGTTTCCGTGCTTTGCGCCTCGGCTTCGGCGGTATGAACCGGGGCGTCAGCCGTGGCATAGGCGGCTTCGTCTTCGTCCTCGCGCTCCAGCAGGGGGTTGTCCTGCAGCATCTGCTCCAGTTCCTGATTCAGNTCCAGCGTCGACANCTGTAAAAGTCGGATCGACTGTTGCAGCTGGGGCGTCAGGGTGAGGTGCTGGCCGAGTTTGAGTTGGAGGCTGTGCTTCATGTGTCTTGACTACGGCAAAAAGCGTGCCGGCTTGAGTCAAGTTTAACGCCGTTGGTATCGGACAGTAGCTTAGAGACGGAAATTTTCGCCTAGATAGACCTTGCGTGCGTTGCCGTCCTGGATGATCAGTTCAGGCGTTCCATCGATCAGCACGCGACCTTCGCTGATGATGTAGGCGCGGTGGCAGATGCCCAGGGTTTCGCGTACGTTGTGGTCGGTGATGAGCACGCCGATGTCGCGCTCGATCAGGAATTCAACCAGCTTTTGAATGTCGAGCACGGCGATGGGATCGACCCCGGCGAACGGTTCGTCGAGCAGGATGAAGCGCGGGTTGATCGCAAGTGAACGGGCTATTTCCACACGGCGGCGTTCGCCTCCCGACAGACTGACAGCGGCGGCATCGCGAAGGTGGGCAATGCGCAGATCGTCGAGCAGGTTGTTGAGGTGCTCCTCGAGTTCTTCCTTGCCGTAGGACTTGAGTTCGAGTATAGCGCGGACATTTTCTTCCACCGTCATCTTGCGGAAGATGGAGGGCTCTTGCGGCAGGTAAGACAGGCCCAGCCGTGCGCGCTGGTGAATCGCCANGTGCGTCAGGTCGTGCGCATCCATCCGCACGCTGCCGCCGTCCGNAGCAACGAGCCCCACCACCATGTAGAAACAGGTGGTCTTGCCGGCCCCGTTGGGGCCCAGCAGGCCGACCACCTCACCGCTTTTGACATCGAATGACACGTCTTGCACTACGGTGCGTTTGCCATACGTCTTGCGCAGGTTCTGGGCGGATATNTGGCTCATGGTTTACCGGTTNGCTTTTCAGTGCGTGGTTTCGGTCGGATGATTGCACGTACGCGCCCACTCGGTGTTTTGGCGTCCGGCTGGCCTACCACCTTGAAAAATTCGGTGTTGGCGTTGTATGAAATCTGCGTGCCACGCAGTTCATCGCTGCCACGCCGCAGGCGAGCCTGACCGATGAGTTCGAGCTGGCGCGTGACGCCGTCAAACTCGACGCGGTCGGCAAATCCCTCGATAAATTCATCGCTGCCGTCCATTTTCTGGCGGAACGCCACAGGACGACCAGTGGCGTTGACCTTGTCGAGACCCTCTGTGTTCTGTGTCACCTGTACCCNGTCGGCGCGCACCATCATGGTGCCCTGGCTCAGAATCACATTGCCCTGGTAGACGCTGACTTTCTTGATGTCATCAATCGTGACCGTGTCGGCTTCGAGATGGATGGGTTTTTCGCGGTCAGCCTTTTCGGCGTGGGCGGGAAAGCTCAGCAGCGCGGCGCACAGCCCTGCATACAATCCTTGTTTAAGTGTTTGCATGGCGCTAGCTTTTTCCGTACGTGTAACGGGCTTTCACCCGCCCTGTCATTTTGATGACGCGTAGCTTGGAGTTGAATTCCATGGCGCTTGCGTGCACATTGAAGTTGGCATCGTTGATATCCACCGGACCTGGTGCGCTAAGCAGGTTGCGTTCGGGAAAAACCAGCAAGCGTTCGGTTTCAAGCGACAGGGCGGACTGACCTTCCCGCGCCGCGCGCAATACTTGAACATTGCCGCGCAGGTCCACCTCATGACCATCCGAGGAAACGCTCGCCTGTTGCGCCACCACACTGATTTCGCCGGTCTTCGGGTCCAGCTGGACGAGGCGGGGCGACTCCAGTTCAGTGCGCTTGCTTCCGGAATAATGCTTGAGCTTGCGTGCGGTCAGACGATAGTGCGGTTGGCCTGTGGCGTCGGTACGCATTGCATCGAAATTTTCCATAATGCCTTCCGGGTCCTTCCTTTCCGTTCCGTTGCCGTTATCCGAGATTTGCACTGAACGCTCGATCCAATAGCTCAATGCTGCCAGCAGCAACAATATGGCGAGCGGCAGCCACAATGATCCCCTTGCGCTCACGCCCACCTCGGTCCGGCCATAGTCCTTGAAATCCCTGCGTGAGCGATCATCTCAGATACGGCGCAAGTGCCGCGTCCAGCGTGCCCTGCGCACGCATCAGGAATTCGCAGGCTTCACGCACCGCGCCGTGTCCGGCTTGCCGGGTGGTGATGAGGTGGCTGTGTGCCTTCACCAGTTCGGGTGCCGCTGGCACGGTAATCGCCAGCCCTGAGCGCCGCATCACCGGCAAATCGACCACGTCGTCTCCCATGTAAGCAGTGGTTTCAAAGTCGATGTCGTGGTCGCGGCAGAGCGCTTCATACACAGCCAGTTTGTCGTGGGCGCCCTGNTGGACGATTTCGATGCCGAGATTTTTTGCGCGATGTTCCACCACCCGCGAACTGCGTCCGGTAATGATGGCGATTTCCACCCCGCTGCCCTTGAGCATTTTCAGTCCATGGCCATCGAGCGAATTGAAGCCCTTGAATTCCTGTCCATCATCGGCAAGAAAAAGCGTACCGTCGGTCATCACGCCATCGACATCAAATGCAATCAGCTTGATTTTCTGTGCACGTGCAATCAGGGCTGCATGCATGAAATCAGTGGTCATCACACTACTCCCGCCTTCAGCAGATCGTGCATGTTGAGTGCGCCCAGCAGGGTATTGCCGTCATCCACGACCAGCAAGCCATTGATTTTCAGGGTATCCATTTTTTCCACTGCCGCCACGGCNAGTTCGTCCGCGTGAATTGTTTTGGGTTGATGCGTCATCAGGTCGGTCACTCGGGCCTGCTGCAGATCCAGCGCATGTTCCAGTGCACGTCGCAAGTCACCGTCGGTGAATACGCCCACTACCTTGCCGGCGGCATCGACCACGGCGGTCATGCCGAGCCCTTTGCGGGTCATTTCAAGCAGGGCGACTTTGAGCGAGGCTTCGCAATCGATTTTGGGCAGTTCATCCCCGATGTGCATGACGTCGCGAACATGGATCAGTAGACGTCGGCCCAGGCTGCCGCCCGGGTGGGTGCGGGCAAAATCGTCGGCCGAAAAACCGCGTGCATCGAGCAAGGCCACCGCCAGGGCGTCCCCCAGCGCGAGCGCCGCCGTCGTGCTGGCGGTGGGTGCCAGGTTGAGCGGGCAGGCTTCCTTGTCGACCGCGGCATTGAGGTGTACATCGGCCTCGCGCGCCATGGTTGAACCCGGGTTGCCGGTCATGGCAATGAGTTTGGCGCCGCGCCGCTTGATGAGCGGCACGATGCTGACGATCTCGTTGCTCTCGCCCGAATTCGACAAGGCCAGAACCACATCGTTGGGAGTGATCATGCCGAGATCGCCGTGACTCGCTTCGCCCGGGTGCATGAAAAAAGCAGGGGTGCCGGTGGAGGCCAGGGTGGCGGCGATCTTGCCGCCGATGTGGCCGGACTTTCCCATGCCTGAAACCACCACCCGGCCGCTGCAAGCGAGGATNAGGTGGACGGCGTCGGCAAACCCCGTGTCGAGGCGGCTCGACAGCGCCTGCAGCGCCTGGGTTTCGATGTCGAGTACCTGGCGAGCAAGTTCTAGCAAATGTTCGGGGGAGGTAGGCTGGGGGTGCATGGTCGGCAAGTATACTAAAGCCTGCTCTCCAAACCGTGATTTACCGATCGCCCACGCCGGTTGGAAACCGGTTTGTCCAATGGCTCAAGCGCTGAAGGTTCGTATGCCCTACAAGAGGACTCCGACTTTGATATGGGTTAACGCCCATGGAAGATCGTATGCATAGCAGTCTCCAACTTGTCCTGATCTTGCTCGCGGCCGCCGTCCTGGTGGTCGCGGTTGCACGTATCTTGCGGTTGCCGACCAT
>Ga0031656_10000951_pt1 | contig 10753 bp, 7 predicted proteins | sample FrelakmetDIP11DI_FD_55080 | JGI IMG/M metagenome (GOLD analysis project Ga0031656, IMG submission 55080) | Freshwater lake sediment microbial communities from the University of Notre Dame, USA, for methane emissions studies - DIP11 DI | ecosystem: Environmental > Aquatic > Freshwater > Lake >... | reverse complement strand
TCGCCACGCCAACGCAACTGGAGGCCAGCCCGAGCCGGCCGTTGTTCAAGACCTCCATCGCGATCTTGAAGCCGCTCCCGGGTTCCCCCAACACGTTGGCGGCCGGCACACGCACGTTGGCGAGATGAATCGAGGTGGTATTGGTTCCCCTTTGGCCCATCTTCTCGTCCGGCGGGCCTGCCTTGAAGCCCATCGATTTCTCAACGATGAAGGCGGTAATGCGCTCCCTTTCCTCGCCATCCTTGATGCATTTCAGTTTGGCGAACACCGTAATCACATCGGCTAGGCCACCGTTGGTGATCCAGATCTTGTCGCCATTGAGTGTATAGCTGCCGTCATCGTTCAGTACGGCCGTGGCCTTCATGCCTTGCACATCGCTGCCAGCGGTGGCTTCGGTGAGCGCAAACGCCGCAATGTGTTCTCCTGTCGCGAGCCTGGGTAGGTACTTCGACTTCTGCTGCTCCGTTCCGAACAGCAGCAAAGCCTTCATGCCGATCGATTGATGTGCGCCCAAGAGTACAGCCACCGAAGGGTCAAAGGTCGCCAGCTCCTGCATGATCCGGGCGCAGGACGTCACATCGAGACCCAGCCCGCCGTATTCGCCGGGAGTCTGCATACCCATCAAGCCCAGCTCCTTGATGCCGGCGACGACATCCTCCGGCAGGCGGGCATCCCGGTCGCTCTTGCTCGGGTCGATCTTCTTCTGCGCAAGAGCGTCCACTGACTTGAGGATCGCGTCGAGTTGTGCCCTCTTTTCCGGATGGAGGGCAGGATAGGGAAATACCATGTCCTCCTGGATGTCCCCAAAGAAAAGCGACTTGGCAAAACTTCGTTGATCCGATGCGCTGGTCATTTGGACTCTCTTCGGTTGAAAACGATCGGAAGAGACAAATTGCCGATCGGCCATTCGTTTACCTCGCGCCAATACGCCCCGGGGCGACGGTGTTTCCGCCCAGGAGTAACTCAATTCATTACGCGCGCCACCGCGGTCTTGAGCGTTGATACAGGTCAAGGGCAACGGGGCCTCGTGAGAGAGCAGCTGTCGTCACGTATGCGTGAATCAGACCGTCATGGCGGCCGTGTCACGACAACTGCTGGCCGCCGCCTTGCCCGGGATCGACGTCGATGCGTCACGCACCCTTCCGACACGCGCCTCGGCAGCATGAGCACCACGGCAAGCAACCACGACGCCGACGTCTGCTTACTGGCGCAATCGCTGAAGACGGCTAATGGCCGGTTGTTCGCCTTCGCGGTCCGGCCCGGGAGTTCACCTTCGCGGTCCGGCCCGGGAGTTCACCTTCGCGGTGAGCGCCTCGTCGGCCAGCCTCCGCTTTGGGCGGACAAGGTCAATCTCGGTAACCGGCCATCAGTCGCCGTTGGCCGATGCCAACCAGGTGACCGCTGCAGACTGTCTGCCGGCGGTCACGTTTGCACGCTGAACGTCAGCTGCTACCGCGACCTGACGTTGATGTTCTCGGCAGGCGACTGTCAGCTGCGCTCAGGAACCCGACCTTCATCGCCGTCCGGCGCCGACGCAGGCCAGTGACTGCTCCCGCCCCGAGCGAACTGGCACTCCCGACCCGTTCCTGCCGGTCGCCATTCCCGCCGCAGGGCGCGAAGAAGCGTCGAACACCGGCAAGGGCGGCCGGCGACCCGAGCCCTGGCCGCCTGATGATCGGCGGCATTGCCGGCGCGCTGGCCGGTGCCGCCGCGGGTGGGCCCGTGGGCGCTGCGATCGGTTTCGTCGCGGGCTGGGTGAGGCGAGGGTTCGCGGAATCGTGCTAGATGCCATGGTCGCTCGCGCATCGGCGGCCGGCCATCGTGTCTACACCTGCCCGGTTCGTCGCCCCGACGGTATGATGGACTTCCGCGCCGAGGTTTCCCATACTTTGCCGTGGCGGGTTCCTCGGACCTTCAATGCGAAAGGAGAGTCGCTATGTCGTGCTGCCCGAATCCGATCCACTGCATCCTGCCGCCCTACGTTCTGGACCACATGGCCGAGTCGAGTGATCCCAAGGTGCGACGGCTCGCGATCGAGGCCATCGCCCGATCGGCGACCCTGCGGGCGACGCGCGTGGCGCTTTCGCCATTCGCGGCCCGCACCGCGATCGCCTCGGCCGGGGCGCGGAAGCAGCGGCTGATCTACGACTGCAAGAACCGGGGTTCCACCTACCTGCCCGGGACGCTGGTGCGCAGCGAAGGGGATCCGAAATCGTCTGACCCGGCGGTCAACGAGGCTTACGACCACTCCGGAACGACCTACGACTTCTACAAGAAGCTGTTCGGCCGCAATTCGCTGGACGACGGCGGCATGACGCTGGTGTCGACAGTCCATCTCGGCAACAAGTACAACAACGCATTCTGGAACGGCGAGCAGATGGCCTACGGCGACGGTGACGGGGAGATCTTCATCCGCTTCACCAAGTCGCTCGACGTCGTCGGGCACGAGCTGACGCACGGCGTGGTGAGCCACACGGCGGATCTCGAGTACAGGGACGAGCCCGGCGCTCTCAACGAGCACTTCGCGGACGTGTTCGGGGTGCTGGTGAAGCAGTGGAAAAAGAAGCAGAGGGCCGACAAGGCCGATTGGCTGATCGGCAAGGAGATCATGGGGCCGGGGACGAGCGCGAAGGCGCTGCGGACGTTCAAGGACGAACCGGCGTACGAGAACGATCCCCTGCTCGGAACCGATCCCCAGCCGAAGCACCTCTCGAAGAAGTACAAGGGAACGGCCGACTCGGGGGGCGTCCACATCAATTCGGGGATCCCGAACCATGCGTTCTATCTGGTGGCGCGGGCCCTGGGCGGGAACGCTTGGGTAAAGGCGGGGCCGATCTGGTACAACACGCTACGTGCCCTCCACCAGACCAGCGACTTCGCCGACATGGTGGCGATGAGCACGCAGACTGCTGCGACGCTCTACGGGGTCGGGAGCGCCGAGGAGAAGGCCGTCGCCAAGGCGTGGAAGGACGTCGGCTTCTAGGCGACCCGCCGGGCGGAACCTGGGGAGGGCATTACGTGCCGTCGAAGCTGCGCAGGATACGGTTCCGCCAGACGGGCGGCTTCGCGGGACTGGTGCGCGGGTGCGAACTCGCGCCCGAGGCGCTCGGCGCCGGCGAGCGCGAGGAACTCGTGCGCCTGGCGCGCGAAAGCGGCCTGGTCGCGGCACCGGGCGGAGCGCCTGCTCCGGGAACGCGCGGGACCGGTCGCGATCGCGCCCGGGACACGATGCGCTACGAGATCGAGATCGAGTCGGAGGCGGGCGTGGTGCGCGTCGTCCTCGACGATCTCGATCTTCCAGAGAAGGTTGCGCCGCTGGTCGCCTACCTGCAAAAGCATTCGCGGCCGATGCCGCTCGAATAGGGCGCGGACCGAGGTCGACGAGAGCGACCCGTGGACAACATCGCCAGCATTCTGCAGGGTGCTGCACCGCGTACGCTCGCCGCCGCACGCGCGCTCTTCCCGACGCGTGACGCCTTCCACCCGTCGCCGCAGGACTGGCGAGACGAGGTGCTCTATTTCCTCCTCCCCGATCGCTTCTCGGACGGGCAGGAGCACACCCGTCCGAGGCTCGATCGTACGAACCCGGGAGTGCAGCGTGCGGCCTACGCGGCGGCCCATGGCCTTGCCGCGTGGCGATGGGACCTCTGGCGGCAATCGGGTGAAGGACGGTTCCAGGGCGGTACGCTGGTGGGCGTCCGAAGTAAGCTTCCCTATCTCGCCGACCTCGGCGTCACCACGCTGTGGATCGGACCGGTGTTTCGGCAGCGGGTGGAAAGCAACGACTACCACGGCTATGGCGTGCAGGACTTCTTCGAGGTGGACGCGCGCTTCGGCACGCGAGCCGACCTCGTCCTGCTGGTGCAATCGGCCCACGCCATCGGCATGCGGGTGGTGCTGGACATCATCTTCAACCACACCGGCTGCAACTGGCTCTACGACGCCTCCGAGGCCGGCGACGGCTTCCGGCCGAGGTACACGACCGGCCAGTACAGAAGCCTGTACCCGAGGAACGGCTTCGGCGGCCCGATCACGGATTCGCGGCAGCCGCTGGGCAGCGACGACTACGTCTGGCCGCAGGACCTGCAGCCGATCGACAACTACACGCGCGCCGGATGCGGCAGCCTAGGCGCCGGCGACATCCGCGACGCGCGGGCCGAGCACAAGCGCACCGACTTCGAGGTGCTGCGGGACGTGGCCGTGGAGCGCCCCGAGACGCTGGCGCGACTGATCCTCGTCTACCAATACTGGATCGCGCTCACCGACTGCGACGGGTTGCGCATCGACACGCTGAAGCACGTCGGCGCGGAGGAGGGACGCAACTTCTGCGGTGCGGTGAAAGAGTTCGCCGAGAGCATCGGCAAGAGCAACTTCCTGCTCCTGGGCGAGGTCGCCGGCGGCGACGACGCGCAGGAGTTCCATCTGACGATCTTCGCGCGCAACCTGGACGCAGCCCTCGACATCGGCCAGATGCGCCTTGCGATCACCGGCGTGGGCCAGGGCTTGCGCGATCCCGCCGACTACTTCGCCGGCTTCGATTTCTGGGACGAGCGCATGGGCTCGCATCGCGACTGGGGCTCGCGCCACGTGTCGGTGCTGGACGACCACGATCACGTCTTCGGCCGCAAGCTGCGCTTCAGCGCGGACGCGCCCGTCGATCACCAGGTGGCCGTGCCGACCGCGCTGCAGCTCTTCGGCCTGGGCATCCCCTGCATCTACTACGGCACCGAGCAGGCGCTTCGCAGCGGTCCCGAGGCGAGCGAGCGCAGATGGCTCGGCACGGTGAAGGACCACGACCGCGACGTTGCCGCGTTCGGGCGCATCGACGCCCTGCTGCGGGAGGCGATGTTCGGGCCGGAGCACCCGCGCGCATCCGGTTTCGCGGGCACACAGGGCCAGAGCGACCAGGCGCTGCCGGGTTTCGGCGCCTTCGGAACCGCGGGCGCGCACGTCTTCGACCCGAGTCATCCCGCGTTCGTACGCATCCGGGCGCTGATCGCAACCCGCAAGGCGTTTCGTCCGCTGCGGCGCGGACGGCAGTACCGTCGCGCCACCTCGGTCGGCGACGACGACTTCGGCTATCGTGGCGCGGGGGAACTCCTGGCGTGGTCCCGGATACTCAACGACGCCGAGGTGCTGATCGCCGCGAACACCCATGGCGCCGAGGGACGCGGGGCGCGCGTCGAGCTCGATCCGAGGCTCCGACCCGCGGGATCCACGCTGCGCGTCGTCTGCGACACGAGCCGGATCGGCGACCCGGCGGCCGACGCCCAAGGCGGCGGGCGAACGCTGGTGGTCCGAAACCTCGCCGGCTCGGATCGCGTCTACGTGGACCTCGGCGTGCTCGCGCCCGCCGAGGTCATGGTCCTCGCCTGACGCCCGAGCCCGGCGCTCCTACGCAGGCGGGTGCCACCCCGCGTCGGCCCACAACTCGCCGCTCACCGAGGAGTTCTGCAACATGAAGCAGATCGCGTCGGCGATCTCGTCGGAGCGGATCAGCCGGCCCAGCTGGGCGTAGGGAAGGATGTGCTTGCCAATGTCCAATGGCGGCAGGCACAGTGTGCCGCCCACCCTGAGCCCCAACGCCGCAGCGCGGCGCCCTGGAGGTCGGCGTCGCGTTCCAGGAAGTAGCACAGGCGCTTGGGCACCGCGAGGACCCACTGACGCAGCGGCAGGTCCGGCAAGACGTGATCGGTGAGATGTGCCGCGGTCGCCACCTTGCGCCGGGCGTTACACGAGGGGCAAACGCCGCGGCCCTTGCACGAAAACGCGATCAGGAAGTCGTGCCCGCATTGCCCGCAGCGCGCAGGCGAAACCGCGGGCGAGGATGCCGCAGTCGAGGTAGCGGCGGAACTCCCGCTCCACATACGGCGGCACCGGCTCGTCGTCAGCGAGGCCGTCGCGGCATTGGGCGAGCCAGGTCGCGAGGTGTTCCTAAACGCTGCGATAGAGCACGGTCTCGCTCGTTGACCGGCCCCAAGGGTAGCCCGGTGTAGCGGCACCCGGTCTCGTGAGGTTGCGCAACGAGCTATTGTCGGCACTACAACGAGCGACGGCCGCACAGCGCGCTGGCCTGCCAGACACCTGCCGAGTTCGCCGCAGGCCATCGCAGCAACCAGACAGTCTCGGATACTCTTCAACCTGGACTCGGCTAACTCCCCGCTGGCACTACTACGGGGGGCACCTCATGTGAGCACCGAGATGAGCTTGCATGTCCTCGCCTACAATCTCAGGCGAGTCATCAACCTGCTCGGGATGGCCCAGACGATGAAAGCGATGAGACTGCTGGGCGCCTGAGGGCGCTTGTTGCGGTTCCTCGGGACTCAGCCCAGGGATCGCCCTCACGCTTTCGCAATTCTTGAACCGTCCAACCCCAGCCAGCGACCACGGCAAGCCGTCCAGCAGCAGCGTTTCCACACGCTCTCGGCCATCTGCGGCCATTGGCCCCTTCGCCCCAGTTTCCGCAGCCGCATCACCAATGCTTCCTTGACATCCGTCAATGCTGTTTGCAATATCAGTCGTAGGGTCGACCCGCCCCGGAAGTGGCTTGGACTCCGATAGTTACCCCCGACACCCCACCCCAAAGGAAGCATCGCTTAGTGCCGGCCGCGAGCCTAATCGTGCAACTGCGGACAGGCGCTCGTAGACTCGCACAATGTCCCAAACTCGTATTACGTGATCGCGACGAGCCGGGCCCGCTCCGGTGCGTCCCGAGGCAGCCGGGCGTTCGAACCCGGCTCCGCTCACGAAAGGGAGCGATGCATGACCCTACCCACGATCGGTGTGCCTGCATCGGGTGCCAGGAGATTGCTGCACGTTGCAGTCGTGCTCGTGTGGGGGCTGCTGGCTACGGCCTGTGCGCATAACGTTCTCTACGACGAGAATCGCGACAAGCAAGGGCAGGACGCCAAGAAGGTCATCGCGGAAGCCCACCTTGCGACCGTCATCGCGTCGCTCGAGAAAGCGTTCTCCGATCTCGCCGCACGCGAAGAAGCGCGCGCGCGGGATCGAGCGGCGTACCTCTTCGAGCTGGAGCTCAAGGTCGTCTCCCGAGCCCCATCACTCGGATCCAAGTTCGACGACGCAAGTGGCGTCGACGGTCTCCAAACCGTCGCACAGGCGCGCCTCGCGAAGTTCGGCCTGCGCGATCCAGCCGCCAAGCAGCTGGACGACCTGATACGCCTCGACCTGCGAAAACGGGCGAGGCAGAACGCGCTCGAAGTCACCCGGGCCGAGTTTCGAGGCGTCATCGCGCGTCCGCTCGACAACTGCACCGCGGTCTACGCGTCGTCCGCCAAACCGCTGTTGAAGAGCGACGTGCCCGCACAGCAGTTCATGGCGGGCGTTGCGTCGAGCCAACGAATGCTCGTCCGAACCAAGTTCAAGGCGTTGGTGGACGCGTGCAAAGCGCTCGACGAGGTCGAAACCGAGATACTCGGAGCCTTTGCGCCCGACGGCGATATCAAGGTGTTCGGGGCCAAAGCAAATGACATTGAGCAGGATGCCTTGAAGTACGCGGCTGCCCAGCAGGACGCAAGGGACACCCTGAAAGCAGAGATCGCTAAGTACAATGCATCGGGCACAAACGCTGCGAGCAAACCCGGAGAGTCGACGCTCGCTGCATTGGAAATGCAGGCGTTAGCTCTGCGCAACCTCGTGAAGCTTTTAGCGGCGGGCACCTCGGCCTTCGGTGCGGCGGGGCAACAGGTAATCGCAGCAGAAAAGCTCGACAAACTGGAAACCTTGCTCGGCGTCATCGCCGGAAGTACTGACGAAGCCAGGGCGAAGCTCAGTGTCGATGAACAGGTCGCCGTGGCAATCGTCCGCGATCTGCCCGCGCTTGCCGACGAGGCCGACAAGTTGCTCTCCGAAGCGAAGAAGCCGCGTGTCACGCCATTTCTCGTGGCGGTCGAGCAGCAGAAGCTCGTGCTGAAGGGATTCGAGGCGGCCGAAGCCATCAAGCGCAAGCAAGCCGATGCGGTGCGCCACCAGATGGGGGCGGCGCTCAATGAGGCCATGGCGCTGGTGCGCGTCCTGTTTCCGTTCGCGAAGAACGAGTCATGGATCATGCAGTCCATACGCGATCTCGAAACATCGTTGTCTCCTAAGGACAAACCGGAGCTCTACCGTGCGCTGGCGAGATACGCGGACGAAGTGCAGCAGTACCGTATGGAGATCGCGATATGGGGCGCACGTGAACGGGCTGCCCGATACGAGGAAGGGCTCGTGCTATCGAAGTCCACTGTGGCGCGATGGGACAGCTTGACCAGCACCATCGCGACGGTGTTGGCCGACTACGAGGCGGCGGGCATCAAGAAAGCCGATCTCGCCGAGTTCTTCAAGGCGTTGGGCCTGGTCGTGATCGGCNTGGGAGTGGCGCAATGAAACCCGGAACGCGCATGCGCAAGTGGCTGCCGGTTTCAGCGCTGATCCTGCTGAGCGCATGCGCGACTCCCACGCCCATCCTCGAACTCGCGGGGGAAGGCGCTGCGACGGTCGGTCTCGCGGAGATCTCGCTGCGAGAATACGTTGTGCTGACCCGTGAACAGCTCGGCGCACGAATGGACCTCATTCGCTTTGACGCACAACAGGAGGCGCGCGATCGCGCGCGACGCGAATTCGACTTCTTCATCGATCGTAAGGCAGGGCTGCCCGCGAAGGATGATGCGACCGCCCTGATCCGCGTGCTGGGAGATGCCAGCCGGCAAATTCGCCAACAGGAGGCGCTGGAGATCGAGAAGATTGCGGAGAGCTCAACGTTGGATGTTAGCGCCGTGGCGGTCGTGCCCACCGAGAAGCTAGCTGCCGCCAAGAAGAGCTTCAGTGTCCTGGCGAAGGAGCTGACTCCGCAGGAGTGGCTGGCACTCGTCGCCGGATATGCAGCGGAGATCCAGGCTGGCGTGGAGAAGANCAAAGCCTCTCTCAAGGAGGCGAAGTAAGCCAAGAAATGGGAGGCGGCTGAGAGGGAAACTGAGCGAGACGTCACGGAGCGAACGATGAATACAACTGCTGCCGGCGCAATCGACGAAGCGGAAGAGGCCACCGACTCGGAAGTGACCCGGTACGAGAAAGCGTTTCGCGAAACGCGGCGCGTCCTCGACGAATCCATCGAAGCGCTGATGGTGTTGGAGGAATTCGAGAACGACTCTGACCGGCGAGATCAGCTCGCGTTGAAGCGACTGGAGGTGGAGACGTCTCGCTCTGACCTGGTTCGCGCGAATATCGCCTTTCATACCGGAAAAGCCACGATGGCCCCGCCGTCGCGCGAGCTCGTGTCACAGATCCTCGAGCTTTCGAAGAGGGCGGTCGAGTTGACAGTGGAGCGAGCGACAGCGTCGGCGATATTGAAGATCGCGACGAGCGCGCTGAACAAGTTCGCGGAAATTCAGAAGATCGGAGCCGGGTAGCACAGCATATGCGACCCATCGACTCAGCCTGAAAACGCGGCGGCGCGGGTCGCCAAACTGGCTTGTACCTTCGGTACCAGCGCTGATAGTTGTCGCCGGTTTTGTCGCGTTGACTGGCGTGATGTCCAGATCTCGAACGAGCTTGTCAAGCCGCCTTGCGGCAGTAGAGGTTCAGTATCCCGCCGAGCCGCGGCGAAAAGATGTCACCCAAACCACCCAAGGATAACTGCACCGTCGCCGTTCAACTCGGCATACTTGCGAGCGCTCTTGCAGGGCCTCGGCCACAAGCAGTCGGACTCGAGGTGCCTTCCAGTCAGATCAAAGCGGACAGTCAATTCGCGGCGCACCGTATTGGCGTTCGGTCCCAGCCTGTCAAGCCGTGCTGCGCAACGACCCACAGGCAGAGGCCCGAGCCGGTTGGCGAGAGTAGCATTCAAATTCACTACAGGACTTGCGGCAATACAGCACGTTGGGTCGCTACCGATTTGTAGGTTGCCAGAGCGGAGGATGTAATGGGTCACCCTTTTCGCATTCTGTGTCTCGACGGCGGCGGTATCCGCGGGGCGTTCTCAGCGCAGATCTTGGCAGCGATCGACAAAGATGTGCTCGATGGAAAGCGGTTGGTTGATCACNGCGATCTTATTGCGGGCACTTCTACGGGCGGTCTCATCGCACTCGCGCTGGCTTTCGGGAAGACCCCAAGAGAGATAGTAGGATTCTATCGAAACTTCGGACGGACTCTCTTTGCCAACCGTTGGCTACGTAAGTTCGAACAAGTTCTGTTTGCACCGTATTCGCAAGCGAAGCTTGAACAAGCAATCAGTGGATTCATCGAAGGCAACCATACCCTCGCACACGCGCAGAAGCGACTAGTCCTCACCTCGTACAACGCTGATGCGGGCAATGTGCACGTCATCAAACATCTCCTCCCGCAGGACACAAAGACCGTGACAGAACGTCTCGCGCTACTTCTGCCGAAGAAAGAGAACGACGAGAAGGTGCGGGAAGCACTACTGAAATACGCCATCCTCGACACCATAGCTGTTAAAGATGCAGGCGCTGCAACAGCTGCAGCTCCTACCTACTTCCCTGCGAAGCGGCTGAAACAACTCGAAGGTGATGAGTTTCTCGACGGAGGCGTCTGGGCGAATGTGCCAGTTTGGGCTGCGGTCGCAGAGGCAATTGGTCCCCTAGGGCAATCGTTTGACGATCTACGCGTCTTGTCCGTCGGCACGCGATTCGAGAAGCTAGTGTAGTGCTTCGCAATTGATGGAACCATCAATGACCCGCCGAATCCAAGGTGTGTACGATGCACTTTGGAGAAGGAAATGCGGAAGGCAAGTGTC
>Ga0031656_10000947_pt1 | contig 10758 bp, 7 predicted proteins | sample FrelakmetDIP11DI_FD_55080 | JGI IMG/M metagenome (GOLD analysis project Ga0031656, IMG submission 55080) | Freshwater lake sediment microbial communities from the University of Notre Dame, USA, for methane emissions studies - DIP11 DI | ecosystem: Environmental > Aquatic > Freshwater > Lake >... | reverse complement strand
CGGGGGTAAAAGATTGATCGTAGGCGGTCTCGCCTGGATCATACTGTGTTTCACAGTGATGGTCTTTATGCCTTTATCCTTTACCCCAGCGCTATTGATCGTAGCGAATCTGGGGGCTGGAGCTTTTCACCCAGCCGCAGCAACAGAAGCCATCCGGATCGGCAAAGAGGATCCCCAAAAGCGCGAATCTCTTGCGACTTCGGTTTTCTTTCTCGGTGGACAACTGGCTTTTTTCATAGGACCCATCCTGGGAGGTTTGTTCCTGGAATCGGGTGGGACAAACGGATACTTGTGGTTAATTCTTCTCACTCTCCCCGTTCTTTTTTGGACTAATCACGTTCTCAAGGATGGATTACATCCGACTAAGAGCCTGGATTCTTCCAAAGTAGAAAGCAAGGGCGAAATTGACCAGGTGGGAATTTTCGGCGCAGTTCTGCTTTTTGTTGTTTTAGCTACGCAGGCCTGGTCAACCCAAACAATTATTACTTTTGCTCCCAAATACGTTGCCGGCTTGGGTGAATCACCTAAAGTGTATGGTGCTATCGCTGCCATTTATATGGCAGGATCAACGATCGGTACGCTCACGGGGGGGTATCTCGCAGACCATTGGGGTGGGATGAAAACCATCCGATTTGGGATGATTTTAAGTTTTATTCCCCTCTTTCTTGCTGCGATGGTTCCATATGGTCCTTATTGGTTTGCCATCATGTTTCTCTCCGGTTTGATGCTTGGGCTGACATTCAGTACATTAATCCTGAAAGGTCAAAAATTGATTCCCAGCAGGGGGGGGCTGGCGTCCGGTTTGATCCTGGGGTATGATTTTGCTGCTGGTGCAGCTGCGGCAATCCTTGGGGGAAAGATTGCGGATTCGCTGGGTTTCCAGGAATTATTCATTCTTGGCGCTATTATTGCCGGTATCGGGGGAATTCTATCCATTTTCATACAATACCCGAATGAAAAATGAAAAATATATTTCCTGCACACTATTTCTAAATCCAAGCGAAAGTTATTTAGGATTATCCGGCAGGTTATAATATTTCCATGAAAAACGGTTATAAAGCCCGAGAGAGCCTTGACCGGTTAATCAGCCAATGGTGGATTATTTTTGGTTGCATGATAATTGGGGCGGCCATCGGTTGGATTTTCCACTTATCACAACCTCCTTTATATGAATCCCGATCCATTATTTCGGTTGGAATTAATTATTCTGTAACAGGTCTCCTGACCGATCTTGAGGAGGACCATGTACTTTCCGTGGTTGGTGAAGTGCTTGTTTCCGATGCAGTTATTTCCAGTTTACAGAAATCTCTGGATACAGGAACCTTTACTGAGGTCGGTGGGGATCTTCGATCTCAACTTTTCGCGGAACGCGAGGGTTACCGCTGGGTCTTGCGGGTAAGAGCTGCGAAGGAAGAAAACGCGAATGAGATCAGTTCCAGGTGGGCTGATGTTACCATGATTACCCTTGAAGAAGCTTTATCCCATTCCAGGAATGCTTTACTAATCTCCCGTCAGATTAATGAGTTGGAGACTTGTTTTACACAATCAGTAACGAATATCCCGGCAGCATCGCCATGTGTGCTTTCATCAGCAGATGCAATAAGAAATTACATCACTCAGCTAAGGGAAGAATATGAAGTAGAGCAGGCGCTTGGGTCCGGTTTGATTCCAGCCATGGCTTTCACCTTAAACCAGGTAGGCAACAACGAAGGTACCCCGGTAACCTTCAGGACTGCTGAACTTTTACTGGTAGGAGCAATGCTGGGGTTCATAGCAGGAGTAATACTGGTCCTTACCGGAGCTGCTGCAAGAAAACATAAGGTAAAATCCGGTGCAAAATAAAACCATTGAGCGATTGGTTCAGTGGAGTTGGATTTTCCTGGTGCTTTCTCTTCCAATAACAAGCCAACCTCATATCGCCAAGGTTGCACGTACCGGATCGGTCGCTCCCGTATCGGGAGTTTTTCTAGCCTTTATATTCCTTTTTTGGTTTATACCTTTTGTTGCGAAAAGAGGGGTAATCCCTCGGCAAACTATTCCAATTTTAGGTTTTATTCTTTGGGCAGTTATTGTTACCTTGGCAGCTTTTTTCCGTGAGAACCCTCCCTATAAAGACATCGGCCTGGTGACGAGCGCGGGTAAAGGCTTGATCACCCTCTTCATTGGATTAACCTTTTACCTGGTGACATCATCCTACCTTCGAAATTGCGACCTCATCAAACTTACCTTCAGGATGGTCAATTGGGGAGGATTGGCAATAATCTTGTGGAGTTTCTTTCAGGTTTCAGTCAACTTAATATTGGGTGATTTTCCCTGGTGGATGGATTCGATACAATCCATTTTTTCAACCGGGGTATTGGTATTGGGTAGAGCAACCGGTCTGGCGTTGGAACCTTCCTGGTTGGCACATCAATTGAATATGCTTTACCTCCCGTACTGGTTGGCAGCTGCAGTTTTCCGTTTTACTGCCCATTCCTTCAAGCTCTGGAAATTTCATTTTGAAGACCTGCTGCTGATTTTTGGAGCAGTAACTTTAATGGCTTCCTTTTCCAGAGTGGGGATGCTAGCATTTCTCCTGATGGCGGCCTTCATATTTATCCGCATCAATATCAATTTGATGAAAAGAGTGGAGGCTTGGATTTTCCGGAAGAAAGCTCCGTTAAAAAGCACCCTCATCGTCTTCCGGGTTGGTTTTATTTTCTCTCTTATTATCTTATACACAGGGATAATCTACGCTGTCGCTTTCACTTTTATCCTTTTTGATCCCCGCATGGCAAGTCTATTCCAGTTCTCCCAGGAAAGGAGCGATCCTGTTCTCCGTTATGCCAATTCTCTAAAATTTGGAGAACGTCTTGTATATTGGTTGGCAGCCTGGAAAATATTTGGAAATTTTCCCTGGCTTGGTGTTGGACTAGGGATTGCCGGGTATTATTTTCCAACATCCATTGTTGCATATGGTTGGTCATTAGTAGAGGTGAAAAAACTATTATTTCATTCTACAAATCTACTCAATATAAAGAGTTTGTGGTTCCGGCTGCTGGCCGAGACCGGGATCATAGGTTTTTCACTCTTTTTTTCGTGGTTATTCGTCATCCTGGTTTCATCCATTAAGATGTTTATCGAAAAAGAAAAATCGATTAGGGTAATTGGTTTAATTGGCATCCTGATGATTATCGGTTTTTGCATTGAAGGGTTCAGTATCGACTCCTTCGCGATGCCTTATTTATGGTTTTCAGCTGGAATCATTACCGCGGGATCGATGGTTTATGATCACCAGCATTTGGAAGCAGAATCCTTTTGAAACCTACTTCCCAATTCCCCCGGTGGTGCGTCATTTCGATCATTGTTGCTGTCTTAATTCTGTTTTGCTGCCTTGCAGCATATTCTGGGTATAGATTGATAACAAGGGATTTGCAGCAGTTATCATCCGCTTTTCAAACCACGCCGGAATTATCTGTTTCGGCACCCACCCTAATTCCAAATACGATTATCCAGCAGACGAAAATAAATTCCATTAACGAGGCGGATGAAACATTAAATGCAATTCAATCGGCTTTGATTCCACCTTCCGATCCTGTTAAGACTGCATTCCGTCTGGGATGGGTAAAGGATCTATCCAGGGCTAAAACAGACCCACCAAAAATCTATTATGAAGGCGATGTGGAAGAATTTTGGGTGATGAATCAGGAAACGAATGAAATCACTAAAAAGACTGCAATCCTTCGTAAGGCAACACCACATGCATATTTCTGGATGCAACAAGGTCTTATCTACAATAAATTTGACCTCTTAAAAATTGCTGAAACATTCGAAAACGATATTTACCCAAAAACCAGATCCGTTTTTGGTTCCGAATGGACCCCCGGGGTGGATAACGACGGGCATATATTCATCCTTTATACAGACGGTATCGGAGAATCAATTGCAGGAATTTTCTCAGGGGATGATTCCGTCCCGCCTGAAGTGAATTCCTATTCAAACGGGCATGAAATGTTTTTAATTGCCTCTGAAGAGCGTTTATCAGATCCTTATACTTATGGGGTTTTGGCGCATGAATTCAATCATATGATCCTTTGGTTTCAGGATGTAAATGAAGATACCTGGATCGCAGAAGGACTAGCAGATCTGGCTTCAGTGGTTAATGGCTATGATACCGGTGGATTCGATAGGCTTTTTGCCTTGGATCCGGACCTGCAATTGAATACCTGGCCGGAAGATCCTGAAGCGCAAGATACCCATTATGGAAGCTCATTTCTTTTTATCGCATATTTATTTTCCCGATTTGGCGAGGAGGCGGTCAGGGATTTGATGCGTATTCCTGAAAACGGTTTTGAAGGTATTGATACTATGCTTGATTCTTCCGGGAAAATTGACATTGACACAGGATTATCTATAAGCGCGAATCAGGTTTTTGGGGATTGGGCGGTGGCGAATTTTCTTGATGACCCCTCAATCGATGAAGGTCAATACGCTTACGATCTTGAATATCCGATTCCTACTTTTACGGACACTGAAATTGTTGGATGCCCCGAAAATTGGCAGGAGAGATCGGTTAATCAATATGGAACGGATTATATTAATGCGAAATGTATCGGAAAATATAACCTGGAATTCCAGGGAACCCAGAATGTGCAGTTATTGTCAGCACCGGGAATGGAAAACAATCATGTTTATTGGTCCAACCGGGCGGATGCATCCCATACAACACTGACGAGAGAGTTTGATTTTTCTGAAGTAACTGGTTTAATTAAAATGACATACCGAATTTGGTATGATCTTGAAGATGGGTATGATTACGCGTATTTATCTGCTGTGGATAATACAGGGCAATGGAAAATTCTTGAACCATTAACCTGCACTACGGAAAACCCTGTGGGAGCAAATTATGGTTGTGGCTATACCGGTTCATCCGGTACCTGGATCGAGGAGGCAGTTGATCTGACCGAATTTTCCGGAAGTAAGGTGACTCTTCAATTTTCCCAAATCACTGATGCTGCCGTAAATAATGAGGGGATGCTAATTGATGACATATCCATCCCAGAAATCAATTACTCAGTAAATTTTGAAAAAAATGATAAAGGTTGGATTCCCGGTGGTTGGGTACGTATCAATAATGAGATTCCGCAAACCTATGAGTTATCCATAATAAAATTGGGAAGGACTCCGCAAGTTGCTAGAATCTCTGCGGAGGGGGATAAGCCATTCATTATTCCGATCGATTTTGATGCGATTGAATCAATGGAGCTTGTAGTGAGCGGCACAACTCAATTCATAACGACACCTGCCAGTTATCAATTCAGGTTTGTTCCAATTCCTTGAATCGAACAAAAGAAAACGAAATAATAATTTCGCTTAAACGCTAACCAGAATAAATATCGGGTAGCAGATCTATACCTGATTATTTTCCGGAGGGAAGTCCCTTGCGCATATTAGAAAGTTGGGTCTCCAATTCAGACCTGCGTTCCTGGGAAGCCAATTTGAACTCTGCTTCAAGATCAAGATATTTTGCTTTGATCCTTTCACGTAATTCATTTCCTGAAACCGGGGCGAAAAGCAGAACTAATCCGCTTATCAGAACCGCTCCTACGACCGCACCAAAAAAATAACCGGTGAATTTTCTCATTCTATCCTCCAAATATTATTGAGCCGATATTTTCAGCTTTCGAAACGTAAGTGGCGCCAGGGCGATGATCCAAAATCCAACCAGTGCGTACCGGAAATATCGAAAACCGTGACTGATTAAATCTTCAGAACGGGGAAAGATCGAACCCAGGCCATACCAAAAGGCCATGACTCCGATCAGTCCGATTACGTAAACCAATATTTTCCTTCCCAGTTCAGAAGGGGGTTGATGCCTGCCAAATCTATGGATCATGGAAGCGCCGATTAGCATACCCAGCCACAAACCGGCGAGGGTATATGATCCAGAAGGAGGGGCGGGGTTTATCAAGGCGCTGGGGAAAGCAGCGGTAACATTTTGCTGCCATGCTGCCGGTGCTTGCCAACCGCTGAATGAAGATTGCCAGAGGAAGCCTATCAAAATTATTGCAAACGAAATTANAAAAGACAATAATATTTGAATTATCAGTGATTTGCTTATCCACCAAGTGACTACTGGTTTCTCTAGTTTTGCAACAACCCAAAGGATGATTAACCCGATGATCCAACCGGCGAGAACATCGCTAATCCAATGGACACCCAGGTAAAGCCGCGAAAAACCGACCAGGAAAATCGCCAGACAGCAAAGAATCGTGACCCATTTCCTTCTGAAGCCGAGTGCGATCGTTCCCAAGACTACCATTGAATTTTGTGCGTGACCCGAAGGGATCCCAAATGCGGATTCATGGCTCAATGCCTTTATGGAAGTATCGAACCAATAAGGTCTCGCACCTCGGAAAGCCAATTTAAGGTAACCATTTAGCGTATTACTTATCAAAAGTGTAAGTGCGACCCTTAATCCAATAGCTGAATCTACGCACCAATATAGAGCAGATAATATTAATAGGAAAAAATCTTCAGTACCCAGAAAAGAAAAGAAGTGCATGGGGGAAGCAAGCCACGCACCCAGATTCTGGATCAGGATCATCAATGGGATTTCAAAAGGCCAAAGAATAGTTATTTTTATACCTCATTGACTAAGTGATGAATAATATTGTACACTCAAAAAATGGAAGATTCAAACCATCGGGTATCAGATCTCCCAGCCATGATTTTGCTCGGAGCGTTTTTCTGGGTTATATCGATCTACCTGCAAAGCACAAATTGGGCTGGGAACCTGGAACTGATGCCGTTCCTCACTATTGTCGGTTTTTTATTTGGAGTGATTCTCGGAAGAAGTAAATTTGACCAATTATCCAGTTTTTGGTTGTTCGTAGCTTTTACCCTTGTCATCATTCCTTTAGCAATTTCCTTTACCCTTAATTCAACTTCCCGAATTGCGGACATACTTATGTATGTTTTTTATCAATTGGGCAATTCCGTCCAAGAATTTTCCACTAGCCGGGACGTGACCTCTGTTTTGTTAGTAATCGTGTTTTTTTCGATAATATTTTGGAGCGTAGGCGTTTCCAGCGCTTTTTTCTATATTCGGCAGGGAAGATTCTTAAGTGTACTTGTTTTCGGGTTTCTTTTCCTGATTTTGATTGATTATTTCCTACCCTTTTCAGGCCAAAAACCGTTTCTGACAGGGATTGCAGCGTTCTTGGCTTTACTTTTTTATATCCGGGCGATCTCTGTGAGGATGCAAAAAAACTGGGAAAAATCCCGATATAGACAGGATGGGTTAAAGGATTGGACTTTTCACCCAGTAATAGTTATTATCAGTTTGGCTCTCGTTTTCATTGCCTGGAGTGTCCCTGTGGCGGTGAGGGCAGCTTCTCCTGGGACACCGGAATCAGTACGATTTTCACGATTTTCCTATCAAATAAGAGATAAATTCGAGAGATTGACCGCATCTTTGCGAGGAAGTTCTCGATCTTCAGCATTCGGTTTTGGACCCGGCTTGAATCTTGGTGATCAGATATCGTCTGATGAGGCGGTGGTTTTTACAGCTGAATCCTCCACAATATTAAACTCAGAGATGCGGATTTATTGGCGCGGGAAGGTTTACGAAAAATATGTTGCTGGTAACTGGCAGGAAGGTGAACAGAAACAAATCCCGATTAAGCCAGATGTCAAGATTAATTTACAGGATGAGAGCCAGGATGGGTCGACCGTCACTTACCGTATAAAAGTAAACATTCCATTGGGAGATTATTTTATCCCGGGTGAATTGATTTCCATCAATAATCCAGGATTTCTAATCTATAGCCCAATTGGAGATGAAGAGATAGATATCATTGCGGTAGAACCGGCTAGCACAATTCTTAATGGGAATGGATACCGTCCTAAAGTCTGGATAAAAAATATTAAGGAGGAAACATTAAAAGCAAGCTCAGATCCAATCCCGGAATGGGTAATGGATCGTTATCTTCAACTCCCGATTTCGATTTCACCCAGGATAAAAGATCTTGCAGAAGGCATAACCTCGGGATTGGACACCCCTTATGAAAAAGCTGTTGCGATCACAGAATATCTCCGCAGCAACTATACATACTCGGAAGCTGTTACTTTCCCAACTGATTTAAATGACAGGATTGAATGGTTCCTTTTTGATTCCCGGGAAGGTTTTTGCAATTATTTTGCGACTGCTGAAGTCCTACTTTTGCGAGCGATTGGAATCCCCGCTAGATTGGCAGTGGGTTTTTCACAGGGAGAGGTCACAAATTCCGGAAGGAGTTTTACAATCAGGCGAAAGAATAGTCACGCCTGGCCGGAGGTATATTTTCCAGGGGCAGGTTGGGTTGTTTTTGAGCCAACACCCTCCCTGCCAGTCCCAATGATCATTACTGATAATAACCATGAACCTGTGATCCAGGATAGTTTACCTTTGTCAATTCCCCCAAATGCGGAATCAATTCAGTCTGAAGCTGTTCCCCGGGTAAATACGAAAAATCTCCAAAACGACGACGCAATAAAGGTGTCGAACGGAATTAATCGGAAATATGATTATTTTCTGTTTTTGGTTCTGATTGGACTCGTTGCCGTTTTCGGGTTAAGTGTATTTATATTGTTTCGAAATGGTGATAACCGAAAAAGAATATCCTATTGGATTTCATCAACCCTTAAAAAGGTCGGGATAGTACCCCCTTCCTGGCTTGATCGATTTATTTCCGGGAACCAATTTCCATTAATTGATCGAATTTTCAAGAATACGGTTAGGCTTGGTGAATTTGCAGGTGTGTCAAATACAAATAGAGATACCCCATCCGAAAAAATTAAGGCAATAATAAATCANTTCCCCACATTAAAAACAGAGGGAGAGATCATACTTGAGGAATACCATCAATACACATATGGGGGAATTCCTGCCGATGATTCACGTGCCATAAACGCATTCCGCCATATGCGAAAAATAATCATTACGGATTACTATCGATCCATCATCAGGATTAATTTCAGGAGAAAAAGGGGTAAGTAATGCAAGACGATAACTCGACGGCATCCAACATCTACATGGACCAAAAGCTTGAGTACATGAAGGCTTTAATCAATGGTATGCAAGCCAAGTTGGAAGATAACGAGCAAAAGTATCCAACTCTGATCACTGAGGGCATCTCTCAACTTGGAACGGAAGTTGACACTTTAAGAAAATTATCCAAAAGGCTTGAAGAGGATAGGCGCAGTTTGCGCGCTTTGGCACAGATCGGACAGGTTGTCAATTCAACCCTCGAACTGGATGTCGTTCTGCAGATCGTGATGGATACGATTGTCAGATTGACACATGCCGAACGTGGATTCTTAATGTTGAAAGACCCGAGCGGTATGCTCACAACCAGAGTGGCACGTAACTGGGAGCAGGAATCGTTGCCCGATACTGAATTAACTTTCAGTTCAACCGTAGTCAATTCTGTGATCAACAATGGAAAACCTTTGTTGACCACGAACGCGCAGCAGGATCCCCGGTTCGTAGGTCAGGAAAGTATCGTTGCCTTTAATCTCCGGTCGATCATGTGTGTCCCAATGAAGATAAAAGATGAGATAACCGGACTAATCTATACAGACAACCGCATTAAAACCGGAATGTTCGGGAATAAAGATTTGGATATTCTAGTCGGTTTTGCAAATCAAGCAGCTTTTGCTTTGGAAAATGCAAAGCTGTTCAATTCTGTACGAAGGACTCTCGATGAGGTTTCGAGATTAAAGAGTCTGATGGACCATGTTTTCGCTTCCGTCGCGTCAGGGGTATTGACGATCGATGTAAATGGGAGGATTCTCACCTGTAACAAGGCCGCTGAAACCATTCTTGGTAAAGGCTCTGTTGAATTATTTGGTCAAAGCCTCGCTCACGAGATTCCTTCGCTAGCCCTGGCAATCCGCCAGGCAGTCACCCAGGTGATCAAATCAGATCAATCCACTCTTGGATTGGAGGCAAGCCTAAGGCTGCCTGTCCGTGGACAGGCGGAATTAATGCTTCAATTGACACCCCTTAAAGACGGCCAACAGAAAACACAGGGTGTGGTTATCGTAATGGATGACCTAACTGATAAAAAGCGGCTTGAAGATCAAAGAAAATTATTCGAGAAAATGGTATCGCCTGCGGTGATTGCTCAATTGGAATCAAATAATTTTCAAATGGGGGGAAGGCGGACGGAGATCACGGTCCTATTTGCGGATTTACGGGGATTCACGAACTTGAGTGAGGAAATTAATTCCGAAGAATTGGTTTCCATATTAAACAGATACCTTGCCAACGCAGCGGAGGCAATCCTCTCAGAAGCTGGAACGATCGATAAATTCCTTGGAGACGCTGTTATGGCCTGGTTTAATGCACCTGTGAAACAACCTGATCATATTTTGCGAGCAGTAAAATCTGCCGTCGCGATCCGGAACGGTGAAGTCGCACTTCATGGTGAAATGAAGAGTGAGACAAGATTAAGTTCGGGGATTGGTATCCACTGCGGTCCCGCAATTTTGGGGCTCATTGGCATGGAAAAAAGAATGGATTACACAGCTATAGGGGACACTGTAAATATTGCCAAACGGATTCAGGAAGCATCACTCCCCGGGAGTATTTTGATAAGTGAAGAGGTTTATAAAAGAATCGGTGGGTTGATTGATGTCAAAGCTGTGGACCCTGTTGTAGCGAAGGGAAAAAGGGATCCGATCAAAGTGTATGAAGTTCTTGGGGTCCACCAATAATCTGAACTAAATCTTTCG
>Ga0031656_10000946_pt1 | contig 10760 bp, 7 predicted proteins | sample FrelakmetDIP11DI_FD_55080 | JGI IMG/M metagenome (GOLD analysis project Ga0031656, IMG submission 55080) | Freshwater lake sediment microbial communities from the University of Notre Dame, USA, for methane emissions studies - DIP11 DI | ecosystem: Environmental > Aquatic > Freshwater > Lake >... | reverse complement strand
TGGATTCCGGGTCAAGCCCGGAATGACAGACAAAGATTCACCCTTTTCCTTTTACTTGAAATGCCATCCAAAAAATTATCTTGGACAGGTCTGCTGTCGTTACCACTCTAATACTGCTACTCTTTGTTCTTTGCCCTATAGGCTGCTTCTATTATCGACCACATCAGGTGATCAATAGCAATTCTGTTGTTAAGGGGTGCAACTTTCATGTCAAGATCTNTCATACCGATGAAGTTCCTGTTCGAAATCTCCAGTTCCCTGAAAATCACAAACCCGTTCTGCAGATACAGGCTCATGATTCCCCTGTCAAAATTCCTGTNACCAAGATACATCTTGAGAGAAGGTCCNCCCACCTTGTGCAGAAATTCCCTGCTTATTNTTGTCTTTTCTTCAGTCGTGCTGTAAGTCCAAAAATCAGCCTTCCCGATAAGCTGAGAAAGACCGGCAACCGATCCCTTGAAGGTTGCGGTGCCATCTACCTTCCCTGATATATATCCCTTAATCGGCTCAATACGCTCACAGAGTTGTGTAAGACTCAACCCTTCAAGGAGAAAACCTGCCTTATAACGGAAACCATCTGCAAGATCTACGATGGCAGAACCATGCAGTTTCCCTCCGAATATATTACCACTAAAATGATCGATATGCATAAATTTCCCCTCAGGCTTTACCCAGAGATTCACATTGTCTAATAANTCAAAACCATAACTCACCGTGCCNAATGATATCAGGCTGTAANTGTCATCTTTTTTCTTTCCTGCGTAATNGTTGCGGATATTGTCANATTCGCTCCATTCAAAAGACGGCAATTCCGGCGGATATTCTNTACCATTCTTTTGCGTATATACCACCGGTAAAGCTCCCTTTATCGGTCCCACNTCATATTCCCCGTTTTCTCCTTTTAGAACAAGGTCATTGAGTAGTAATATCCCCTTCACCTCGATCGCTGAATCATCATACCGGACTGAAATATCTGAGGCCAGGGAGCCATTCATACCAGCATAAAGAAGGCTGTCAGGGAATATATCCCAGAAAGTTTCCCGAATACTTGTTGCTTTTATTTCCGGTAGAGTTATCTTCATCTCTCCCAATCTGTTTTTTTGCGCAAAGTCTTTGACTGTACCCGATATGTTCGCTGATAATTTCCCGGNNTCCGCATCCCCGTTGAAAACAAGATCTTTCCCACCGAATTGGATCTCGGCTTTTAAGATACCGTCTTTGATGAGAGTCCGCTTATTGTTCTTGTATGGAATGGTAACCTTTTCTGCCTGCAGAGCAGCCTTGCCCAGTAAAAACCCCGCAGAAAAATTCCATTCATCCACCCTCCCGCTCCCTTTGATAAACCCGGTACGAATCTCCTTAACCATAATCCCACGTGCCGAAAAACCGAAATCTCCTGACAATACATTGCTCTCTTTGTTCAGAGTCATCGAAAGATCAGCATTCGTAATCCCTGCCTCCTTCTCCGGATACGAAGCATGCATATCTCTGATCTCAAGTCGAACGCCATGCTCTGTGTTTTTCAGCGGTAATTTGATGGTAGCGTGGTTTGAGGATCCAGTAAAATCCTGAGATTGAATGTCCGGGGNCTTCAGGGTAATGATATTATCGTGATATGCAATACCGGATTTCNCATGCAGCCAGGGAATAGTATAACCACCATATTTCATATCCTTCATTTTAAAGTCGATAGCNGCTGCTCCGCCCGCAGTAAATTTTATATCAGCATTGATTTGTCCGGCAGCAAAATCACGCGCCTGAAACAGTGCATCCCTGAGTTCGAGACTGCCTGATAATTCAGGGAAAGGCTTCTTATTGCTTCCCTGCACTCTCAGATCATCTGCGTTCAGGATACCGCCAACGTTCACATCCTTCATGAAATTGATTGCAGAAAGGTCAAGCCTTTTTATCTTTAACCCCGCAGTATAAAAGAAATCCTCATTTATCTTTTTCAGTTCACCTTGTACTATGATTGCCGTGATACCGCCGGCGTTCAGGGAGGTATTATTAATAATGAGCGTCTTATCAGAAATACTCAAAAAAGCATGTATTTTTAATAGTATCTCTTTTACATCTTTCTTCAGGAATGTGAACTTAGCATCCCTCATTCCTATCTCTGAAGTGAAATGAAATCCTTTTTCTGTATCACCTTCACCGTTCAGGTAAAAGGTTACCTTTGTTTTTGTAATTTCTATGCCGTACTTATTTAATGTCTCTTCCAGTGCAGAGAGCTTCAGATCCTCTGATGAAACCGAGATATTCAGTCTCTTCGGTTCATTTTTCAGATATACCCAACCATCGATGGCTATTCTGCTGCCCGCGTATGTTGTACGACCACTGATTGAGGTTTTTGTGTCCGGCACTGGAGACAGGTTTTTCAGGGAAACATTTACTTCGTCATTTCTGAATTTCTTATCTCCATTAAAGTCAACAATCCCGGACATGATGGCGAATTCATCTATCTGATACTGTAATGTCGTCTTTCTTGCAAAAATTTCTCTGAGCTTGTCCGAGATATTGAGCCTCCCCTCTCTGTTCTGAAAGATAGCAAGTTCCGGTTCATGAACGGTAATCTTCTCAAAAATCAAATTTTTCTTCAAAATTTCCCTGTAGCGCATCTTCAGGGACAGCTTTTTTATCGTGAGGAGCTTCCCTGCGGTGAAACCCTCCGGATTATGAACAGTAATGTCATGGAGATTAATTTCCCCGGCAGGGCTGAAGGATAAGTCGCCGACAACAACTTCCTGCCCTATAAACGAAGTTGCCTGGGTAGAGAGCTTTACAACAAAAGCCTTGAAATCACGGTATTGGATATAGGCAACGGAAAGAAGGAGTACAACGCTGAGAAGTAATATGAGAGAGATTACAGTTATGACTCTTTTGGTCTTTGAAGTCATATTTTATATTACTATGCTTTGCACACCTTTGCAGCAGATACTATTTCTGAGGAATCCACTATGTTGACAATGTATACCGCTTCCGTGAGAATTAGACATGATTACATCTGAACGATTGCCGGCAGATATTTTTTCGAGAATCCCTAACGTGAAAATGGTTCTGCTTGAGGATGAGAATATTATTTTTGCGTATTTGTTAGACTTCGCCGGTTTCCTAAAAAGTCACAAGAGACGGACTCAGTGGTTCACCCGCTTCCACCTTCTGTGTATCCAAAGCCATTCGGCTGGGTGTCCCCGTATGTATTCCTCGATAAAACCGGAGAACCTCTTTGTATCCGCTCTAAGAGCTTCCTCCTTATCATCGGCAGGAGAGAGTTCTACCTCTGGGTAGAGCCTGATTCTATGTCCATAATTTTCTCTATGGATAAAAGCCGGAAGGACCGATGCACCGGTTTTTCTGGCAATGAGGGCCGGCATTTTTGTTGTCCACGCACCCCTTCCGAGAAAATCTTCTACGTATCCTTCTTCAGGGATAACCGCCTGATCCATGAGGATGCCTATGCATTCATTATTTTTGAGACCCTGCATAATAGGCTTGAGGGCGCCCTTCTTGTAAATAATGCTGTTGCCATATTTCTTTCTTGCCCGTTCGACGAGATTGTTGATGTAAGGGTTGTTGATCGGTCTCGCGACAATGGAGAGAGAGGAAAGCTTTGCTGATGAGGAAATTCCAAGCAGTTCCCAGTTGCCGCAATGTCCCGTTATGAAGAGAATCCCTTTCCCTTTTGATTGCGCCGCATGAAAGTATTCAACGCCTTCAACATGAACGGAGTCAATAATCTTTTGCCCTAATCCATAATAGATTTTGATGACCTCTGCAAAGGACCTCCCGAGATTTTTGAAGTTATCCCTGATAATTCCTTCAACCGGCCCCTGGATTATGAGGGCATGAACTGCTACAGTTTTTGTCAGGTTCTCTATGGCAATCCGCCGCCTGCTTCCCCANAGATAAAAAAGCAAAAGGCCGAGCACTTCCCCGGCCTTTAACGCCCATNGCANTGGCANGANTGCTANCGGTATGGACAGGATTATCGACAGACCTGCCTCAATCAGCCATACCGCTCTTTTCATTATCCTTTTCTTTTTCCTTTTTCTCTTCCTCTTTTTCCTCTTCTTTTTCCTTCTTCTTTTCCATCGACTCTGAGATTTCCGTAAGACGNTTTACAACGAGGTAATTAATTGTGCCTTCAGGATAGGTCCCGTCATCAGCGGGTTCTCCAACCTTCATGCCCGTGAGGAGCTCAAGCCCCTCATCAGCCTTTTGGATGGGGTAGATGAAAAATTTGCCTTCCCTCGCAGCGTCAACGACATCCTTTTTCAACATGAGGTTTTTGACATTCCGTGCAGGAATGATCACACCGTGACTTCCATCAAGTCCTGTCACACGGCAGAGGTCAAAGAATCCCTCGATCTTCTCATTGATCCCTCCGACGGGCTGGACATCGCCATTCTGGTCCATGGACCCGGTAANCGCAATATTNTGCTTCAAGGGCACCTGTGCAATACTGCTCAGGAGCGCATACAACTCGGCACACGAGGCGCTGTCACCTTCCACCATGTCATATAACTGCTCGAATGTAATGGATGCAGTCAGGCTTATCGGTTTCCTGGCTCCATATCTGCTGCCGAGGTAGTGGGAGATGATGAGAATGGCCTTTTCATGTATCTTCCCGCTCATCTTTGTCTCCCTCTCGATATTTACAACCCCTGCCTTCCCGGCATAGGTCTTTGCTGTTATCCTTGAAGGTTTTCCGAAACTGTAGTCACCCAGATCAAGGACAGCCAGCCCGTTAATCTGCCCGACCTTTTCCCCGTGTGTTTCGACAATGATCGTTCCCTCTAAAATCATTTCGCGCAGGCGTTCTTCAATCCGGTTCGTTCTGAATATTTTTTCATCAATTGCCCTCTGCACATGCTCCCCGTTAACAACGGTNCCGCCGGCTTTTGATGCCCAGTAACTGGCTTCCCGCAGGATGTCNGCTATATCGCTGAACCGTGCTGACAGTTTGTTCTGGTGCTCTGCAAGCCGTGAACTGAACTCTACGACCTTCGAAGCACCTGACCTGTCAAAAGGCAACAGATTCTCTTCCCGGCAAAGAGTAGCGATGAAAAAAGCATATTTGTGAATGTTCTCTTCATTTTTCATCATCCTGCTGTCAAAATCAGCTTTCACCTTGAACAGCTCCCGGTACTCTTCATCGAGGTTATAGAGGAGATAGTAAAGATACGGATTTCCAACCAGTATCACCTTGATATTGAGCGGTATCGCCTCAGGTCTGAGAGTCGTTGTTGATATCGCCCGGTACTGTTCCCATACATCCTCTATCTTCATCTCTCTGTGCCTGATCGCCCGTTTCAGCGCGTCATATGCAAAGATGTTGCGCAGCAGATCAAGTGCNTTGATGACAAGATAACCCCCGTTCGCCTTNTGCAGGGATCCTGACTTTATCATCGAGAAATCCGTCAAAGCAAGCCCATACTGTATTTTGTGCTCTATCCTCCCGAAGAGGTTGTAATACGTCGGATTGTTCTCAAATACGCAGGGAGCCCCTTTGCAATCCTTATTGTTGACGAGAACATTTACCGTATATCTTGTGAATGTCGGTTCCGCCTTCTGGAGTTTCATAAACGGCAATTGCGGGGACTGTTCCTCCTGAACCTTGAAATCGTCAAGATGCTCCAGGATGTCTTCCTTTGCTTCATCAAGGTATACAATGATCTTTTCGTATTCNTTGTATTTGCTCTTCAATTCATCGATGAGATGTCCGACCGCAGAGAGCGCAGCCTCTTTTTCAAGCTTCCCGATCACATCTTTGACAAGTTTCTCATTTTCCCGAACCATGCGCACGACGTCGTTGAGTTTTTCCTGGAGCTGCTTNCCGATCTCGTCAATCCTCTTTCTCGTCTTTTCTTCAAGGAGTTCATACTCTTCTTCTGTCAATGGTTCCCCGGTCTTCTTAACGGGAACAATGATTAATCCGCTGACGGTCTTGCGTACCGAAAAGCCTTTCTCCTGTGCCTCTTCCTCGAGGCTGGCAAATAGTTCTTTCTGTTTCCTCTGTGCCTCCTCTGCAATTTTATTTCTCTGTTTCTCGTATTCCTTTGATTCGAAGACCTTGGCAATTTCAATTTTCAGTATCTTGATGATCTCGTCCATATCTTTCTGAAAAATGACCGCCTGCCCGGGTTGAAGAGAAATTGCCAGGGGAGCATCGGAATCCTTAAAATTGGAGACATAACACCAGTCTTCCGGCACAGGTTCGTTCATAGCCTTTTGACTGAGGAATGACCTGACCGTTGTCATCTTGCCGGTTCCGTGCTCTCCAAGAATAAAAATATTGAAACCGGAACTCTCCAGGCTCAAACCAAAATCAAGGGAATGCAGAGCCCTTTCCTGGCCTATCGTCTCTTTAAAATCCGGCAGATCACTCGTTGTGGTAAAGGCAAAGACAGAAGGGTCACAAAACCCATACAACTCCTCAGGACGCAGTTTTTCCGGCATACGCAACCTCCGTTTTCTTTATAGTACCGCAGAATAAGTGATGCCTAAGAAGTATATAACAAAATCTTTTTCCTTGTCACTGTTCCCCTGAAAAAACAGTAGGTGGTAGATAGTAGGCAGCACACAGGACACAATTTATACCCTATCTACTGTCTACTGTTTGCCGTCTACTGTCTTCAGGCTCTTGGATGGTGTTTCGTATAAACCTGTTTCAAGCGGTCGGTTGTTACCTTTGTATATATCTGCGTTGTTGCTATGTCAGCATGTCCAAGGAGTTTCTGCAATGACCGGAGGTCAGCTCCGCCCTCCAGAAGATGCGTTGCAAATGAGTGTCTCATGGTATGGGGTGATATATCGAGGCCGGTTCTTCTGCCTAAATTTTTCATTGTCTGCCAGAAACGCTGCCGTGTCATCGGGCCTCCTCTCCGTGTAATGAACAGGTAAGGAGAATTCTTCTTCCCGAGGATTTCAGGCCTTTTCAGGCTTACATACCGTTTTAACATCCCAAGTGCTCTCATATGGAGCGGAACAATCCTCTCCTTTGATCCCTTCCCCATGACCCTCAGGAAGCCGGCATCGAAACTGATGTCTTCAAGCTTAAGGGATATCAGCTCACTGACGCGCAGACCGGAAGAATAGAGAAGTTCAAACATGACATAGTCCCTGTTTACAACAGGTTCAGAAAGAGTATTGGGATGGCCTGATTCCAGCAATGTTTTAACGTCTGCAATGCTGATAGCCTTCGGAAGCCTCTCCCACCTCTTCGGTGACTGAAGATTTTCTGACGGGTCTTCTGTAATACGATTTTCCACAAGAAGATATTTGCAGAGGCCCTTAATGGTAGAAATAAACCGGCAGATGCTTGCAGTCGAGTAGTTTTCATCCCTGAGCTTCTGGATAAAATCAACGATATCAGCCTTTGAGAATGAAAGAAAATCCGTATTTTTTGCAGTGAGGAATGCATGATATTTTTTCAGATCAAGTTGATATGAGGCAACCGTATTTCTCGACAGCCCCTTCTCAGCCGTCAGATATGTGAGAAAAGCTTGTATTATTTCCATAAATTCATCAATTTAAGAAAAAATCGCAGAAAGATTCCGGCCAAGCCGGAATGACAAACTTGAAAATTTTAAAAGTCCAGATTTTGTGAGAAAAATTATTTTCGATACCTTAGTGTACCTAACTGATGGTTTCAAGAACATTTATATTGATAGAGCGTTGATAGATATTTTAATCAAATCATCGAGTTAAATAATTTTTTGAGCAATGTCTGGACTTTTAGCTACGTATTCTTCATCCTATGCCTTATATATCCTCTCCATTTCTTCTGTATACCCGCCGTCTTCCCGGTATACATACAACGGCCCTTCAACCTTCAATCCTACTCTCCCTCCCTGAACGGCCTCCAGCAAGACCATCTTCGCTTCTGACGACGGTGTCGAATGAACAAACCTCATTCTCTTCGCCTCGATCTCCTTTTCCCTCATGACATTGAGGAGTTCCGAGAGTCTGCAGGGGTGATAAATCATGCACAATCTTCCCCTGTTTCTGAGAAGAGCTGAAGCTGCATTGATACATTCGTGCAGGCGNAATGTGATTTCATGCCGGGCAATTGCCTTCTCCTCTTCAATATTCAGACGGCCGCTCTTTAACCGCCTGAAGGGCGGGTTTGATACCACAAGATCATACCGGGGATGTGCTGACGGCGCGGCTTGCAGTTCTCTGAGATCGCATTTGATCACGCGAACCCGGTCTTCACAGCGATTCAGGATGACATTCTTTTCAGCAATGCCGGCAAGGTTGTCTTGCAGCTCAAAGAGATCTACGGATGCCCCGGGATATTTTCCTGCAAGCAAAATGCCAATAATGCCGGACCCTGCTCCGAGATCTGCTATGCTCTTCGCTTTCCTGAGGTTGACAAAATCAAAAAGCAGCAGGGAATCAACAGAAAAACGGTATCCATTTTTCGGCTGATACAGCCTGATGTCACGGATGCTGTCAAGCGTAACATCCATATGACACGAACGGGTGGACATTCGAAGATCTAATCATGTTCCAGAATACCTTTTTCGCGAAGGATTGATATCAATATTTCGACAATATAAGGGTCAAACTGAATGCCTGAGAAGTCCTTCAGCTCCTTTATTACCTTGTCCATGGGGAGTGCTTTTCTGTAAGGCCTGTTGCTTGTCATTGCGTCAAATGCATCTGCCACACCAATAATTCTTGCACCGAGGGGAATATCCTCTCCTCTCAGGCCATCGGGATATCCGGAACCGTCATAATATTCATGATGATGTCGTATGATTTCCCGTGCATCTTTCATTGGTTCAATAGACTCAATCATCTTTGCCCCATGTGCCGGGTGCTTTCTGATGACCTCCATTTCTTCTTCAGAGAGTCTTCCGGGTTTCTTCAGGATATCATCCGGGACCGTAATTTTCCCGAGGTCATGCAGGAGAGCAGCCATTCTTATATTCTCTACATCGGCCGCAGAAAGTCCGAGTTTCCTCGCAATATCAACAGAATATTCTGCGATATCTTTCATGTGTTTGTCGGTATAGAAATCTTTCGCCTCCGCAATACCTGACAAGGTAACGATCGTAGACATATACGACTGTTCGAGTTTCTCATAGAGACGGGCATTCTCTATGGCAGCTGCTGCCTGCCCGCCCAGGACCGACACAAGTTCAACATCCGGGAGCGAGAAAGGATGTTCAGCACCAGCCCTGCTCAGGGAGAGGATTCCGATGCCCTTTCCACGAACTGTAAGAGGCATGTAAATACTGGAGTATTCTTTTGTCCCCGGTATCTCCTCGAATCCTTCAGGCATTGGTAATCCGGGGACGACCAGCACAGGTCTGTTTTCTTTCATGAGTATTGAGGATAATTTTTCAAGATGTTTTTCTCTCAAATCAGTGATGGAGGCAGGTGAAAATCCGTAATCCTCTTCCATGACAATCTTGCCTGTTGTCTCATCGGTTAAGAAGAGGCATGCTCTGTCCGCCCGCGTCTCCCTCACAGCAATCTCCACAATTAATGCAAGGAGCTTCTTTATGTCGGTTTCACTGATAATCTCTTTACTCACCTCAAAAAGCGGCATGAGAGCGCGCATTCTTATATTGTCGCTGAGTAGCCGTGTCTTTTCGAGGGCTTCCGTAACAGCAGTTCTGAGTTCTGTGGTTGTGAAGGGTTTCAAGAGAAAACCCTGTGCACCCAATTTCAGCGCTTTGATGGCGACATCGAGAGTACCGTGACCTGTGATGATGATAATTGGTATTTCCTTGTTGTGTTCCCGGACATGTTTAATAACCTCCAGTCCGCTTATATCAGGCATTCTTATATCAGTCAACAAAAGGGCAAACTTCTCTTTCAAAAGCATTTTTATGCCCTCATGTCCATCTGATGTTATCATCACATCATAGCCAATATTGATCAGTANTTCCCGGGCGATGTCCAGGATCAACTCTTCATCATCGATGACCAGTATTTTTTCTTTTTCCATNAACAGTGATTCTCCTTACAAATGTCTGCCTTNGTATTTNTAACCTCTATTACTGTGACATATTTTTAATCTNTATGCAATTGTATCGATCACATGTCAGTTTCAATAAAAAAGGCCATGCATGAAGCATGGCCTTAAACTCTCCNCTAACCTGTATGTTCTATCTGAATTTCTCTGCTATCTGCACCCTCGCCACTGCCCGCTCAAGGGAGGAGGTTGACCGGGCAAAATCGAATTCTTCTGCTTTTTTCATCCTCTCCTCAGCCCTCTTCATAGCTGCCTTTGCCCGCTCAGGATCTATGTCTTCAGATTTCTCTGCACTGTCGGCAAGAACCATAACTCTCTCGGACCCGACTTCAGCATAGCCCCAGTTCACAAAAACATATTTAACGGTATTGCCTTTTTTATACGAAAGCATCCCAACCTTCAGGGTTGTAAAGAAAGGAACATGTCCCGGTAAAACTCCAAATTCACCCTCGCTTCCCGAGCATGTAACTTCATCGACATCTTCACCCAAAATAAGGCCATACGGGGTAACAACCTCGAGTTTTAATTTACCTTCTTTTTCCATAGTTCTCCTGCCTTAATCTTCGCCTTTATATCTCTCTGCCTACCTGCTCCAGCCCATTTTTTTAGCCTTTTCCTCTACCTCTTCAATCGGGCCAACCATGTAGAATGCCTGTTCCGGCACATCATCATACTGACCGTCCATAATGGCCTTAAATCCTTTTATGGTATCTGCAGTTTTAACATATTTTCCTTTTTGACCGGTAAACGTTTCCGCAACATGGAACGG
>Ga0031656_10000944_pt1 | contig 10763 bp, 9 predicted proteins | sample FrelakmetDIP11DI_FD_55080 | JGI IMG/M metagenome (GOLD analysis project Ga0031656, IMG submission 55080) | Freshwater lake sediment microbial communities from the University of Notre Dame, USA, for methane emissions studies - DIP11 DI | ecosystem: Environmental > Aquatic > Freshwater > Lake >... | reverse complement strand
CGCAGGGTGGTGGTCTGGGCCCTGGAGACCATCGGGAACCCGAGAGCCGCCGTGCCTGCCGTCGCTGCCGCCGCGCTGGAAAGGAACTTCCGGCGAGTCGGCGCGGAGTCCTTCTTGAGAACGTCCATCACTATCTCCTTGGTCGTGCCGGCGCCCGAATGGAGCCGGCCATTCTTCGTATCTTCAAATCTGCGACTGCCCGTCGGGCCTTCGCATCTCCGATGGCTGCTTCCCGGGGAAATCCGGGCCGCAGCGGGCCATTCTATTGAAAGCGCCATCCGCGGGAAACCACCGACTTTCCCGCGTCGTCCGGCGTCGCCCGAATCGGACGTTCAGAAGAAGCCCAGTCCCACGGAAAAGAGCTTCTCGACGCGCGGAATGATCCGCTTNTTCTCGACNAACACGATCAGGTGATCCTCGGCCTGGACCACGACGTCGTGATGGGCCATCAGGACCTGCGCCTTGTNGCCGGCNCCGCGGACGACGGCCCCGATCGTCGCGCCGCGCGGCATCTCGATCTGCTCGATCGGCTTGCCGATGATGCGCGAGGTCTTCTCGTCGCCGTGCACGATGAGTTCGAGGGCCTCGGCGGCGCCGCGGCGCAGGCTGTGAGCCGCGACCACGTCGCCTCGCCGCACGAACCGGAGCAGCGCCGACAGTGTTGCGTACGAAGGCGACACGGCAATGTCGATCTGGCCCCCCTGCATCAGGTCGCCGTAGCTCTTGCGGTTGATCAGCGCGATGGTCCGCCGCGCGCCAAGGCGCTTGGCGAGCAGCGAACTCATGATGTTGTTCTCGTCGTCGTTGGTCAGCGCGATGAACACGTCGGCGTCCTGCACCCCTTCCTGGGTCAGCAGGTCTTCGTCGGTGGCGTCGCCATGCAGGACAAGCACATCCGAGGACAACTGCTGCGCCAGCAACTCGGCGCGCCGCTTGTTGGCCTCGATGATCTTGACGTTGAACCGTTCCGGGGTGGCCATTCCCTCGCCGGTGTCGAGCGCGCGCGCGAGCCGCAGGCCGATGTTTCCGCCGCCGGCCAGGATCACGCGGCTGACCGGCTTGTCCATCCTGCGGAGCTCGCTCAGCACCATTCGTATGCTGTCGGAGGGCGCGAGGAAGAACACCTCGTCCCCGGGCTGCACGAAGGTGTCGCCATCGACCCGGACGCTGGCCTCGTTGCGGAAGATGGCGACGATCCTCGCGTCGACCTTCGGGATGTGGCGACGCAGGTCCTTGATCGGGTGCGACACCAGCGGACCGCCGGCAAACGCCCGCACGGCGATCAGGCTCGCGCCGCCCTCGGCGAACTCGAGCACCTGCAGGGCCTCCGGAAACTCGATCAGCTTCAGCAGGTAGTCGGTGACCGTCTGCTCCGGGAAGATCACGTGTGAAGCCCGGAAGCCCCCCTCGCCGATCAGCGTCGGATGCTGCTGCAACTCGACGTTGCGCACGCGCGCGATGCGGGTCGGGATGTTGTAGAGATCGGCGGCGATCTTGCACGCCACGAGGTTGATCTCGTCGCCGGCCGTGACGGCGATCAGCATGTCGGCATCGTCCGCGCCCGCCTGCAGCAGCGTCGACGGCAACGCGGCGTTGCCGACCAGCCCGCGCAGGTCGAAGCGGTCCTGCAGCTCCGCGACGCGATTGGCGTCGGTGTCGATGACGGTGATGTCGTTCGCCTCGGAGACCAGTGCCTCCGCTACCGACGATCCGACGCGGCCGGCCCCGACGATGATGATCTTCATGGATGGGTCGTGGACGACGCCGGCGAGGCTGATCTAATCCTCGTAATCGTCCCGCTGCACGTACACCCGCGGCTCGTTGGCCGCGTCGCGCGCCTCCACGACCGGCGGCGGCTCCAGCGGTTCTTCGACGCGCTCGCCGCGCCGATTGCCCCGCGCGAGTTCGATGCCGAGCTGCTTGAGCTTGCGGTACAGGTGCGTTCGCTCGAGCCCGGCACGGTCGGCCACGCGCGTCATGCTGAAGCCTTCCCGGGCAAGGTGGTACTCGAAGTAGACCCGCTCGAACTGGTCGCGCGCATCACGCAACGGTTGATCGAGCGGGACGCCGTTGTGCCGGGCCGGCTCGGGTTCGGCAGCAGCCGCCGCGTCCCGGGCGGGAGCAGACGCGGTCTCCGCCTGCGGCTCGGCATGGGCCGGCTGCGCGGCGGGAGCCTGCAGCGGCCGAAGGTTTCGCATCACGCGCGCGCGTTCGAGCCCGCTGCGGACCGCGGACAGCAGCCGCGCCATGGCGATGGGCTTCTCGAGGAACTCGAGGGCGCCAAAGCGTGTGGCCTCCACCGCGGTGTCGATCGTCGCGTGCCCCGACATCATGATCACCGGCATCGTCAACTGGCCTTGCGACGCCCACTCCTTGAGCAGCGTCACGCCGTCGGTGTCCGGCATCCAGATGTCGAGCAGCACGAGGTCGAGCGCTTCACGCTGCCGCGCCGTCCGCGCGGCGGAGGCGTTCTCGGCCGTGATCACCACATGGCCCTCGTCGGACAGGATCTCGGAGAGAAGCTCCCGGATGCCGATCTCGTCGTCGACCACGAGGATGTTAGCCATGGATGCGAATGCCGCGGGAATGCGCGGGCGCCTGCACTGCGGACAACGAAGCGGACACGGGAGAAGACAACGGCACACCAGACGGCAGGTTGAACACGGGTGAAGCTTACGCCGCGTGACGCGACGCTGCCTCGCTATTGGCGGCGAGCCTGCGGAAGACGATCGTCACGACCGCTCCGCCCGCATGCCCAACGCCGCCTCCGACGTTCCGGTTGACGGCCTCGATGCGGGCGCCGTGCTCGTCGACGATCTTCTTCACCATCGCGAGTCCAAGCCCGGTACCACTGGGCTTCGTCGTGACGTACGGCTCGAACGCACGCCTGAGTATATTCGCGGCAAAGCCCGGTCCGTTGTCCTCCACGGACATCCGTACCGCGCGCGCGCGGGTGCTGCCCTCGTCGATCTCGACGAGCTCGGTCCGGACGACGATGCGCGGATCCGGACGCCCCGCCAGCGCATCCTGAGCGTTGGCGATCAGGTTGTGGATCACCTGCCGCAACTGGGTCGCGTCNCCGTCGATCGTGGGGAGCTCCGGCGCCAGCTGGAGATGCAGCGATCCGGCGCCGGCCTCGGCGCCATACAGGGTTCCGACCTCGGCGATCAGCTCGTTGAGGTCGAGAGGCGACAGCCGGGCCGGTGGCACGCGCGCATAGTCGCGGAAGTCGTCCACCATGTGCTTCATGGCGGTCACCTGGTTGACGATGGTCGAGGCTCCGCGCCTGAGCACTTCCGAGTCCTGCGCGGACAGCTTGTCCGCGAGCTTCATCTGCAGTCGCTCGGCGGCGAGCTGGATCGGCGTGAGGGGATTCTTGATCTCGTGCGCCAGGCGGCGAGCGACCTCGCCCCAGGCGACAGCGCGCTGCGCCGAGATCACCTGCGTGACGTCGTCGAACACCACGACGTAGCCGAGGCCGTCGTCGAGCGGCAGGCGCGATCCGCGCGCGAGCAGCATCAGCGGTTCGACGCCGCCGACCTCTCCGCCCGCGGCAGCCGGCCGCTTGACCTCGATCTGCTGCTGCCACGAATCCTTCGGCGACGCGGCCAGCGCGTGGTCCGCGAATGCCGCCTCGAACGCGATCGCGAGCGTGGGATCGACTTCCGCGAGCGGCCGGCCGGCACGCTGCAGCAAGGTGTGGCCAAGGATGCGCGCGGCACCGTGGTTGGCCGTCACCAGGCGGAAATCATTGTTGAGCACGACCACCCCGGCCGACAGGTTGGCGAGCACGCGCTCGAGGTAGGTCTTCGCGTTCACCAGCTCCCGCTGCTTGTGCTCCACCTGGTCGCGCGCTTCGGTGAGCTGGCGGGTCATCGCATTGAAGGACTGGGTGAGGAGGTTCAGCTCGTCGTTGCCGGGGAACTCGCGGACCGGCCGGAAGTTCCCTTCGGCAACCGCCTTCGTGCCCTCGGCGAGCTGCAGCAGCGGGGCGGTCATCGAACTCGCCAGCAGAACACTCGACGCGATCGCCGCGAACACCGAAAGCAGCAGCGTCAGGGTGAGCGTCAGCCCGTAGATCGTGCGCAGGCCGCTTCGCGCCAGCGCCAGTTCCTGGTATTCGCGGTACCCGCTCTGGAGGGCTTCTGCGTTCGCGGCCAGCGTCGCGGGAACCGCCTGCACCAGTTGCAGGTACCGAACCTCGCTGGGAGGCAGCACCGATCCCAGGCCGCCGACGCGTGGAGCGCCTTGATCGCGCACCTCGCCGAGCCCCGCGCTGCCGCCCGGCTCGAAGGAACGCAGCCCCGTGCGAGGGGGCGCGGACGAAGCCGGTGATGGCAGCGGCACCGGCACGATGACTCGCGCGCGCAGGCCCTGCCGGGCATCGATGGCGCCCGCCTCGCCTTCGATGGCGGCGAACAGGCGTTGCGTGCGGGCCTGCCGCAGCTGCGCCGCGGACGGAATCTCGGGAACCAGTTCCGACACATCGCCGCCGCTGGCCCCGATCAGCTGTCCGCTTCCCGTCACCAGCAGCGCCTCCTGGACGCCGCCCTGCTCGCGCAGCCGGTTCAGCTCGGACACGTGGGCGGACTCGGGCAGGTCCGAGAGCTCGAGCGCCCACGCCCGCGCCTTGCGGGTGACGTCGTCCTTGATGTTGTCGAGGACCGCGCGTCCGAGCGTCAGGCCCGAGTCGAGGGCCCGGTCGACCCGGACATCGAACCAGGACTCGATCGACCGTCCGAGGAACTGCGTCGACACGACATAGATCAGGACGCCGGGCAGCACTCCCATCAGCGCGAACGCGATGGAGAACCGCATCATCATCCGTGCGCCGAACCGCCCCTGGCGCAGCCGCTTCACCAGCCGACGCACGAGCAGCAGCACGAGGATGAAGAGCAGCCCTGCGATCACGCCGTTGACAGCCAGCAGGACCGGGTAGTTGCGTTCGAAGAACGCGGTGTTCCCGCTTGCCGACGCAAGCAGGAAGAGCAGCACGCCCGACAGCGAAACGGCGAACAGCAGGCCGTAGCGCAATGCCCTAGGCATCGGCGTCCATCCTCAGGCCCGCGCAGGCGCCGGGCGCAGCGAACCAACGATGGGAAGACATCGGCAACGGGCGCTCAGAACAGCAGGTCGGCCGGCACCTGGACTTCGCGCCAGTCGGACGCCAGGCTCCACTCGCGGCTGGTGATCGCGTTGACCTGAAAGGGCTTGGGCAACTGCGAGACGTCGAGCCGCATCCGGACCTGGGCTCCGTAGTCATCGCGCGGCGACAGTTGCGCCCGGTCCATCACTTTCCAGTTGCGCACGCTCTTCACGAGCGCGAGCGCTTCGTCGAGCGATTCGAACGGCTGCGACAGGCCGCCGCGCGCCAGCCGGTATTGCCGGGTCAGCGGGCTGTAAGACAACCGGTAAACGAGCTTCTGCGACGCGACCATCCGATCGAACCAGTACCAGCGCTTCCGGACCAGCTCGAACTCGATGTTGAAGTACAGCGCGATGCCCTTCTGTACGGCCTCCTCGAGCGCCTGCGGCAGTTCGAACTCGAAGGTCGCATTGAGGACGATGGCGCGGCTCGCGCCGTCGTCCTGGTGCTCCAGTGCGGCCGCCATGACCCCGATGCGCTCGTCGGCCGCCCCCGTCGGCGGCGCGAGCAGGAGCATCAGCGCTGCCAGCCACGGCAGGATTGCTCTTAGCGCCAGGTTGGAGGTCATCGGGTCTTTTGGAGCAAGGCGTAGAAGAAGCCGTCGTGCAAAGTCGGCAGCGCCGAGACGCCGTCCCATGCAGGCGCCACTGCCGAAGTCGGCACAAGCTGCACGCACCACGCGCCGGCCGGCAGGGGCACCTCACGCGCCTCCGAATGCTCGGCCGTGAAGCGCGCAATCTGCTCAGGCCCCTCTTCCGGGAACAGCGAGCAGACGACGTAAAGCAATCTACCACCCACCTCCAGCAGCGGCCACAAGGCGCGCAGCAATCGCGCCTGCAGCGTTGCCAAATGTGCAACATCGGACGGGCGCCGCAACCATGGGATGTCCGGATGGCGGCGGACGGTGCCCGACGCGGTGCACGGTGCGTCCAGCAGGACTCGGTCGAACGGCCTGCCGTCCCACCATCGGGACGGCTCCGCGGCATCGCCGATCAGCACCTCGGCGACCGTCCGCGTGCGATCCAGGTTCTCGCGTATGCGCGCCGCCCGCGCACCGTCGACGTCGAGCGCAACCACACTGACGCCGTCGCCTTCCGCGATGTGCGCGGTCTTGCCCCCGGGCGCGGCGCAGGCGTCCAGCACGCGCTGGCCCGGTTCGACACCGAGCCACGGAGCGGCGAGCTGCGCCCCGGCGTCCTGCACCGAGACTTCGCCCTCCGCGAAACCGGGCAAGTCCGCCACCGGGCGCGGTGAGTGAATCCACACGGCCCGTTCACCGACTCGCGTCGCGGCCATGGAAGCCCCCGCGCAGCGCCGCAGGTAATCGTCCACATCCACGCGCGCCGCGACGCGCAGCACCAGCGGCGGCGCTTCGGATTGGGCGGCCAGGATCGCTTCCCACCGCTCGGGAAAGGTGGCGCGCACGCGCGCGAGCCACCACGGCGGCACGTTGAAGCGCAGCTCGGCCGACCGGTCGCGCGCCGCCATGAGTTCGTCGCGGCGTCGGATGAAGTTGCGCAGCAGCGCATTCACGAATCCGGCCGCCGGCGCGATGGATGGCACGCGTCGCGCGGCGCTGACCGCCTGGTCGACGATCGTGTATTCGGCGTGGCGCTCGCGCATCAGTTGTCCGAGCGACACGGCGAGCAGCGCCGCCAGCGGCGGCGACGGCGGCCGGCCCGCCAGCGTGCCGATCGCGTGCTCGGCGAACGCGAGATGACGAACCGCGGTGTAGCTGACGTCGAGCACGGCAGGCCGCATTTCCGGACGCCCGCTCACCGCCAGCGCGATCGCGCGGTCGAGCGACTGCCCGGCGCGGAAGCGCTGCCAGGCGTGGGCCGCGGCCGCGAGGACTTCGGCGAGTGGCGCCGCAGTGGTCATTCCGCAGGCGGTGACTGGCAACGCTCGCCGGCGCGCAACGGAAACCCCGCGAGGAACTCGCGCGCGCCGAGGCGCTTGCCGCCCGGCCGCTGCAACTCCGTGACGCGCAGGGCACCGTCGCCGCATGCGATCGTCACGCCTGCGGCCTCCGCATCGATCACCGTGCCCGGCACCGCGGTGCTCCGCGCCGAGACCGCCGCGGCACGCCACACCTTGATCGGCGTGCCCTGCAGCAAGGTGGAGGCCCCGGGATACGGGTCGAACGCGCGCACCCGACGGGCAAGAGCGCGGTTCGGCTGCGTCCAGTCGAGCCAGGCTTCAGCCTTGTCGATCTTCGGCGCGTACGTGGCTCCATCGGGCTGCGGCGTCGCCACCAGCTCGCTCACGCGCGACAGCGCCTCGACGATCAATCGCGCGCCCAGCCCGGCCAGCGTGTCCGTCAAGGCGCCGGACGTCGCTTCAGGCGAAATCGGCACTGCCCCGGCAAGCAGCATCGGGCCCGTATCGAGCCCGGCGTCCATCTGCATGATGGTGATGCCGGTCGACTCATCGCCGGCCTCGATGGCACGGGCGATCGGAGCCGCACCGCGCCACCGCGGCAGCAGCGAGGCGTGGATGTTGATGGCGGTCAGCCGCGGCGACCAGCCCGGCCGCAGTCCCGCGGGAATGTCGAGGACGTCCTGCGGCAGGATCAGTCCATACGCGGCGACCACCAGGACGTCCGGAGCAGCGTCGCGCAGCCGCTGCCTCGCGGCGGCCGCCTCGTCTCCCTTGCGCAGCGAAGCGGGCGTGTCGACGGGAATTCCGTGCGCCTGCGCCAGTTGCTTGACCGCGCCGGCAGTCAGCTTCATGCCCCGGCCCGCCGGCCGGTCGGGCTGCGACAGCACGAGCGGAATCGTCCAGCCGCGGCCTGGCGCGGCGTCGATGAGGGCGGCCAGGGCCGCGGCGGCAAACGACGGCGTCCCCGCGAACACGATGCGCATGCCGCCATTCTAGGGATACCGCCTCGCAGCACCGGATCGCGGGCGACCTGCGTGACCCGGCTACCATCCGGTCAAAGTGGTTTGCATCACTGGACAAGGGGGGACGCAGCTTGAAGCCGCTGTCGGGGCTCGACGCACTTTTCCTGCATCTGGAAACACCCGCCACGCCCATGCACGTCGGCGCGGTGCACCTGCTGCGGCTTCCGAAGGGCCATCGCGGCGACTTCGTGGACGACGTGAAGCGCCACGTCGCGCGGAGGTTGCCGCTGTCGCCGGTGTTCACGCGCCAGCTCGCGGAGATGCCGCTCAACTTCGCCAATCCCGTCTGGGTGCGCGCCGACGAGGTGGACCTCGATCGCCACATCCACCGGATCCGGCTGCCCAGGCCCGGCACGCAGCGGCAACTTGAAGCCGCCGTTGCCCGCCTGCACGCCAAGTGCATGCCGCGCGACCGGCCGCTGTGGGCATTTCACATCATCGAGGGGCTGGAGTCGGGCGATCTTGCGCTCTACACCAAGGTCCATCACGCGACGCTCGACGGCGCCGCCGGCGTGGCGTTCGCGCAGGCGCTGCTCGACCTCACACCGAAGCCGCGCAAGGTCGCCTCCGCGCCTCGGCGCAGCGGTGAACACCCCAGCCTCGCCGACCTCGTCGGCACGGCCGTGCGCACGACCGGCGTCCAGGGCGTCAAGGTCATCAAGCAGCTGCCCCAGCTCGCGACCGCCCTCGCCAGGCTGCTGAAAGGCGGCGGCGCCGGTTTCGGCCGCAATCTGGCATTCGGTCCGCGCACGAGTTTCAACGGCCAGATCGACGCGCCGCGCAGCTTCGCCACGGCCTCGCTGCCGCTCGACCGCGTGAAGCAGGTCGCGACGGCGCACGGCGCAACCATCAACGAGGTCGTGCTGACCGTGATCGGCGGCGCGCTGCGCCGCTACCTCGACGTTCATGGCGGCGTGCCGCGCAAGTCCTTGATCGCCGCGGTGCCGGTGTCGTTGCGCGAGGCCGGCAACACCGAGGCCACCACGCTCGCGACGATGACTCGCGTCCCTCGCAACCGACATCGAGGATCCCGCGGCGCGCCTGGTCGAAGTGCGGGCCGCCTCCGCAGCAGCGAAGGCGGTGATGAAGCAGTTGCGCGGCGCGGTTCCGACCGACTTTCCGTCCCTCGGCCTGCCGTGGCTGCTGTCGGCTGCCGCGGGCCTCTACGGCCGGCTCGGCTTGGCCAACCGCATCCCGCCGATCGCGAACCTCGTGGTCTCCAACGTGCCCGGGCCACCGATGCCGTTCTACCTGGCCGGCGCGCGCCTGAAGACCTACTGGCCGGTGTCGATCGTCGAACACGGACTCGGACTCAACATCACCCTGCAGAGCTATGCAGGGTCGCTGGACTTCGGGCTCATCGCAGCCCGCTCCGCGCTACCCGACCTGCACCGCGTGGCTCGGGGCCTGCTCGAGGCCTTCGCCGAACTGGAAGCAGCGCCACCGCCGGCATTGCCACCCGAAGCGAAAGCGCCAGCTCCGACGTGAATGTCCTCGCCAACGGGCTGACGCTCCATGTCGAGGAGTTCGGCGACCCGGCTGCTCCGCCGGTGCTGCTGATCATGGGCCTGGCGATGCCGGCCGCCGCGTGGCCCGACGAGTTCATCGAGCGCCTCGTAGAGCACGGCCTGCGCGTGATCCGCTTCGACAACCGCGATGCCGGCGGCTCCAGCCGCGCGCGCGGACCGCGCCGGTACGGCGCGCAGGTCGCGATCGTGCGTGCGCTGATGCGCCTCCGGGTCCACGCGCCGTACACGCTGGACGACATGGCGAAGGACGCCGCGGGAGTCCTCGATGCGCTCGACATCGAGCGCGCGCACGTCGTCGGCGCTTCGATGGGCGGGATGATCGCGCAGGTGCTTGCGGCCCGCTACCCGGAGCGAGTCGCCACGCTCACGTCGATCATGGCCTCGTCAGGCAACCCGAGCCCGCGCGTGGCGCTCGGCAGCCGTCGAGCGCTCCGCGTGCTGCTGCGCCCACCCACCGGACTCGACACGACCGAAGGAATCACCGAGCACCTGATGCACGTGTTCGGCGTTATCGGCAGCCCCGGATTCCGCAGCGAGCGTCCCGCGCTGCGCGCGCAGCTCCAGAAGGTCGCGCTGCGCGGCTACGACCGCGCGGGCTCCGAGCGGCAGTTGCTTGCCGTCCTCGCCTCGGGCGACCGCCGGTCGCTGCTCGCGCGCATCACCGCGCCGACCCTGGTGATCCACGGCGCGGACGATCCGCTGGTGCCGGTCGCGGCCGGCATCGACACCGCACGGAACATCCCCGGAGCGCAGCTGAAGGTCGTCCCGGGGATGGGCCACGACTTCGCACCCGCGCTGCAGCCGGCCATCGCGGACTGGGTCGCCGCCCACATCCGGCGCTCGCCGATCCTCCACGAAGCCGACGGCGCCACCGTGTCGGCGCCGGTTGCCGCCGCCGCTACATCTGCCTGAAGAGGTGCACGTACTGCCGCGCGACCGGCAGCTCGCGCGCGCAGTCATGCAACCGGACGTACAGCTTTCCGGTCAGGTCGCGCCGCGTGCCCGCCACGGCGTTCATGTTGACGATCACCGACCGGTGAATCTGCGCGAAATCGTCGGCGTCGAGCTGCTCCGCCAGCTCGGACAGCGGAACCCGGATGAGCCACTCTCCGATGTCGCGGCCGTCCCGGGCGAACACGCAGGTGTACTTGTCGTCCGCCTGCACGTAGAGCACGTCGCCGACCG
>Ga0031656_10000943_pt1 | contig 10766 bp, 8 predicted proteins | sample FrelakmetDIP11DI_FD_55080 | JGI IMG/M metagenome (GOLD analysis project Ga0031656, IMG submission 55080) | Freshwater lake sediment microbial communities from the University of Notre Dame, USA, for methane emissions studies - DIP11 DI | ecosystem: Environmental > Aquatic > Freshwater > Lake >... | reverse complement strand
TTAAAAAGTCCAGATATCGCAAGGTCTCCAATTTTTCAAAAGACACAAGAACATCAACATCTCCTTTTTTCGCGATGGGTGAATACACCTTCCGGCCATATCGGACATGACTGGTAACACAACCGCCCCTCTGAGCCATACCATGTACTTCGCTCTTCTTTGTATCCATGCCGGCTTCCATCATCACCAGGCATACAATATCACTTGCCCGTAAAATTCCCTGACCACCCACACCGGCGAAGAGTATGCTCTTTACCTCGTTAGCTACTCGCATATACTTAATCTACCTCAACGATAGCGCCGACTTTGCATACCTGCTGGCATACGGTGCAGCCTGTGCAGAGGCTGTCGTCAATAAATGCAACACCCTTTTGCTTTTTTGAACGTCTCTTGCTTTCCCTATCGTCTGTGTCTTCAAATTTTTTCCATGATATAGGCGGACACCCCAGACTGACGCATGTCTTACAGCCTACACACGTATCTGCATTCACCTTGAGGGGTTTTCTCTCATCCTTCTCTCTCCGCTTAAACAATACACAGGCTCTCCTTGATATGACAACGGAAGGGCCGGATTTCAATAATTCTTGCTGCAATACTGTTCTTGTTGTTTTGAGATCGTAAGGATCTATGACGTGTGCGCTCTCAATGCCTAATGCGGCGGCAAGTTCTGTAAAATTGATCTCCTTTGTTTTTTCTCCCTGCAGGGTATAGCCTGTGGCCGGATGCTCCTGCATACCTGTCATGGCGGTTGTTCTGTTGTCACAGATGACTATGACGGCATCACTTTTATTATAAGACAAATTTAAAAGGGAGGTTATTCCGGAATGAATGAATGTCGAGTCGCCGATAACCCCGACCACCTTCCCCTTTGCCTTGCCCCTCAGCGCTTTACTCATACCATGGGCCATGCCGATACTCGCTCCCATACAGATGCATGAATGAAGCCCTTCCAAAGGTTTCATAAAAGCTAACGTGTAACAGCCGATATCGCCCGCGACGAAGGCTTTTAATTTTCCAAGAACATAGAATAACCCTCTATGTGGACAACCGGGACAGAGATTCGGCGGTCTCGGGGGAATTGCCAGATCGGCAAGCCTCAACGCTCGTGTTTTTTCTCCCTTGAGAGATGATTCAATCACGCCGGGATCAAATTCGTTGGTATAGGGAAATACTTCTTTTCCTATAATGTGGATACCCATAGCCTTGACCTGCTCTTCAATAAAGGGGTCAAGTTCCTCTATGACATAGAGTTTCTTTACTTTTGATGCGAACGTTCGGATTAGCTTTTCCGGCACTGGATAGACCATACCGAGTTTCAAATAGGAATAATCGGGGAAAATGTCTTTCGCATAGTTATATGACATGCCGGCGGTGATTATGCCAACTTCAGGATCATTCATCTCAATTTTATTTTCCGAAAAATTATCAGCAAACTCTTTGAGTTTTTGAAGCTTTTTCTCAACTTCCAGCCTTCTCACGCGGGCATTCATGGGAACCATAACGTACTTTGCCGTATTGAATTGTATGCTCGTCGGGTCCCCTATGGATTTTGGCTTTTCTAACGCTACGACCGACTTGGAGTGCGAAACGCGGGTAGTTGTCCTGAAGAAGACTGGCGTATCGAACTCTTCACTGATGTCGAAGGCAAGTTTGATATACTCTTTTGCTTCCTGGCTATCGGCAGGCTCAAGCATTGGTATTTTAGCAAACTTCGCGTAGTTTCGGTTATCCTGCTCGTTTTGTGAGCTGTGCAGGGAGGGATCATCGGCGGTAATGATGACGAGCGCTCCGTTTGTCCCCGTATAGCTTACTGTAAAAAGGGGATCAGCGGCGACATTCACTCCGACATGCTTCATGGTAACCAACACTTTTGCACCCGCCAACGCTGCCCCAATGCCGACTTCCAGGGCTACCTTTTCGTTGGGAGACCATTCTGCATAGACGCCGTCATACACGGCAAATGTCTCAATTATTTCTGTACTCGGAGTTCCCGGATAACCGGAAGCGAAACGAACGCCATGTTCATACGCGCCCCTCGCAATAGCTTCATTCCCTGACATCAATGACTTCATATGTGTAATATTACTGATTCCTTAACTCGTGGTTGATATTTTTCTCTTTAAGAAAAGCTCCATGCCTGGATCGGTAGTCTTGCTGAGGGCTTTTTGGTAATATTCGAATGCTTTTTCTTTATTATTCATTTCTTCGTAAATTCTCGCGATGTTTCTGTATGTTATGCTTACAAAGCTCCCCCCGGTTTTTGAAGCGGACGCTTTTTCAAATGATTCAAGAGCATTCTTCCAGTCTTTTTTACTTTCATAGCAATACCCCAATCCATTGTACCCCATTGCCTGTAAATCGCTGCCCCCGGGTGCTTCCTTTATAAAGTCAGTATACGCTTTCACTGCAGCGTCAATGTTACCAATATCGTAGTAAACACTTCCCATTTGATACTGGGACATCATGGCCGCTTTTGATCCTGGGTACTGGGTTACCACATCCTGATAAAGTTTTAAAATATTCTGATCCGGATTAATTCCCTGCATTGAATTTTTCATTGCAGCAAGGTGTGCCATCGTATACAGTTTCTGTGCGTTACTCTCATAATTCATCTTATAAAGATACCAACCGATGGCAATCACAATGATTGAAGTAATAACGCCGGATATGATATAAATTTTTCTCTTATTTTCTGATATATACGTCGATATTCTATTTACTGCTGCCTGAAATGAATCAGGCTTTTCGATGTCCTTTTTTGTAATCTTTCCTGCCATAGTGCCATCCTGTTAAAATTCAAATTTTATCTGTTCATTGATTTTTTCGACGATAAATGTCGGTATCCTGACTATTTTCCCGAGGTTATTTGTACAGGCGTGAACGGTATATCCCTCGACGAGAATCTTCTCTTTGTCCTCATCCGAAATGGTATAGTTAAATTTCATGCTCGCTCTTTTCAGATATTCCATTTCAGTTTCAATAACAATGATCTGATCGTATTTCGCCGGCAGTAAATAGTGGCAATACGCCTCCGTCAATGGCAGATTATAACCCTTTGATTCCATTTCCGCATATACAATGCCCCTGCCTCTGAGAAGTTCCGTCCGCCCGATCTCAAACCATTTGATGTAATTGGTATGATAGACGATCCCCATCGCATCCGTGTCCGCGTAAATCACGCGTATCTTAACGTGATTTTTCTTCAATAAATCCTCTCCAATTCTTGATGAACTTATCCATAAGAATGTAACCGGGCGACATCATCACACCACAATTACTTGCCGATGACTCACTAAAGGCTGATCCGTTTTTCAAATTTTCCCTTTCATCGGAAGACAGTATCGCAAATGGCGATGGGCTGGACGCGTGTGTCTTTATGCTGATTGGCGTAGGGTGATCGCTTAAAACCAGCAGTCTGAATGGAGCGTGTCCATATATTTCATTCAGGATAGTGCCGACGATTTTTTCATCAAAATCTTCAATAGCCTTAACCTTGCCTTTAATGTTTCCTTCATGGCCCATTTCATCCGGGGCCTCAACATGGATAAATACAAAATCGCTCTCTTTCAACGCGTCAAGGGCATTTCTCGCCTTCCCAAGGTAATTCGTATCAATATAGCCCGTCGCTCCATCAACACGTATGACGTTAAGACCTGCGTAAATGCCAATTCCATTTAAAAGGTCAACGGCCGATATCATTCCCCCCCGCAGATTGTATTTCTCGGTGAGCTTTACAAATTTCGGCACCCTTCCCTGCCCCCATAACCATATGGAGGTTGCCGGTTTTTTCCCTTCCGCGATACGTCTCTTATTGACAGGGTTATCCGCCAACACAACCTGAGAACGTTTCATAAGGCTGTTAATCTGTTCCTCGCCTTCTCCGCGGGGCAGATAATCCCTGATTTCCTTTCCGGTGATATCATGCGGAGGCGTTGTCTTGAGGAGGGCTTTCCCATTCCTCCAGACACACAGGTGCCTGTAGCTTACCCCGGGATAGAACTGAAATCTGTCCGTCCCCATTGTGCTATTTATGTCTGATATTATTGTCTTCGCTTCCTGGGATGTTATATGCCCCGCGGTGAAGTCATCCATTATGTTTTGCGCGTCTCCGCCTAAAGTCACAAGATTACAGCGAAAGGCAACATCATCTTCTCCAAGCTGAACGCCCATGTTCGCCGCTTCCAGAGGCCCCCTTCCCGTGTAGTATTGTGCAGGATTATAACCGAGCACGGACATAATGGCCACGTCACTCCCCGGAGAAAACCCGGCGGGTATGGTATCGATAAGACCCAATGTCCCTTCTTTCGCAATTGTATCCATATTAGGGGTGCGGGCGTATTCCAGTGGTGTTTTACCGTTTAATTCTTTCAACGGATAATCCGCCATGCCGTCGCCGAGCAGGATTACATATTTCATTACAGCCTTTCGTCCTCGATTCGTATCACTATCGTTTTCCCGTGAATTATATCAAGTCGATCAATCTTTTTTATTGCTTTCCGAACATCTTTTTCCTTCGATCTGTGCGTATTCATGACAATGGGAACCGGCCCCGCCTTTTGCCTGCCCTTTTGAATAACGGCTGCAATGCTTATATTGTTCTCACCAAGAATTCCGGAAATTTTCGAAAGAACTCCCGGCCGGTCCAGAGCGGAAAACCTGAAATAGTAGTTTGTAAAGAGATCATCAAAAGGCATCAACGTGATATCTTCACTGACATTTTCTCTCATTGAACGCGCCGGCACCCTTCCCGAGATTCCTTTCAATATATTTCTCGAAATATCTATCACATCGCATATCACGGCGCTTGCCGTCGGCATCATCCCGGCGCCTTGACCATACAGGAATACAGTGCCGGAGGCGTCACCGACAAAATGAAACGCGTTGAAGTTGCCATTAACATTTGCCAGAAGGTGGTCAAGGGGAATCATGGTAGGATGAATCCGCGTCTCTATAATGTCTCCTCTTTGAATAGCAATGGCGAGCAGTTTGATCCGATAACCAAGCTCTCTGCCAAAATTAATATCCTGCTGGGTGATCCCCGAGATGCCTTCCCTGTATATATCTTCATAGTTAACCCTCTTGCCGTATGCCAGGGATAGTGTAATGGCAAGCTTATGGGCAGTATCGATGCCCTCGATGTCAAATGTCGGATCAGCTTCCGCGAAACCAAGTTCCTGGGCTTCCTTAAGCACAACCTTAAAAGATTTCCCCTCATCCGTCATTTTGCTCAATATATAGTTTGATGTGCCGTTCATTATACCGTAAATTGACTTGATTTGGTTTCCTGCAAGACTTTCCTTGAGTGTCTTGATGATGGGTATTGTTCCTCCGACACTTGCTTCAAAACCGATATCAACTCCCGCCTTCTCTGCAGCCCGAAATATTTCATTGCCGTATGTGGCGAGGAGTGCTTTATTGGCGGTAATTATATGTTTCTTGTTCGCAATGGCCTCGAGCATAAACGAGCGCGCGGGCTCATAGCCGCCCATAAGCTCAATGACGATGTCTATTTCAGGATCATCGAGGATCGCTTTCGCATCCGTCGTCAACAGCCCTTTCCTGACGGTGACCTGTCTCTGTGTTGTAATATCGAGATCGGCGATTTTCTTCAGGACAACTTTCGCGCCGAGCCGATTTTGGATGAGGTCAATGCTTTCCTGAAGCAGCTTCACAACCCCTGTCCCAATAGTGCCGAATCCGATCAATCCCAAGTTTATCCTTTTCATAAGCTCATACCCGTTTTCTCTTCGTCATTCACGCATTACTCTTTGTCATTCCCGCGAAGGCGGGAATCCAGTAACATTTTCAAACGACTTTGTGCAGGAGTGACAAAAAAGCCTTTTTCTACCATATTATCAAATGCTGCCACTTCTATAACAGTAACCGTGTAATTGTCAACAGTAATGTCCCTACAGTATTGCAAAGAAGGGCTCTTCTTGATAACTGGCCTGCAAGCACACTTGACTATATATTTTTAAAGGCTTTCGATTTACGATGATTTAATTGATTACTATATTAAGTCGAGATTTTAGGGGAAAGCGTTTGTGTAGCAGCTTTCTTTTGGAAATGCGTGAGTGTGATCAAGGGAAAAACGGAAAGTCCTGGTTATTGTCTTCACCTACAAACAAAGCATTAACAATAAATAAAACGTGTGATGATTAACGATTGAAATGTTTATTTCAATTTATATATAGGACTGTCTTTCCCGAAGTTGATAATGAGGGGCGTCTGTTCGTGGCCAATCTGCTTTGAGATGCTTGTCGTCATCTTCTTGGAATATTCACCAAGCCCTACAATGGTTATCTTGCCGTCTTTATTCCTGTCAGCTTCCTTGTTGTTGTTCAAACCGTCCAGTAATGTATAGGTGAATAGTCCATTGCCTTTGTAACCATCCATCGCTGCCTGCTTGTCGTTCGCTGAGGCGTAGAGGTGAAGACCCATCTTCTTGGCAAGTACCGACATTCGGGCATCGTATAGGCCACTCACAATGGTATCGACACCACCGGCATGGCAAGTATCAAAGATGAGTAACTGGCTTAGAGATTTTATCTGTTTGGACATCTCGACAATTTCGTTGGAGCTGATCATGCTGGCGTCGCTCACCTGACCGTTGAAATCGTGAGTCAGCATATAATATTGGTTCTGTAAGAGAACGCCGTGACCAGCCACGAAAAGGATAAAGCTGTCTTGGGGTTTGATAGTTGCCATCAGCGCGTCAATCTTCTTTGTAATGTTCACCTTAGTGGCTTGCCTATCCGTCAGAAGCTCATAGTGGATGTTCCGGGGGGTGTATAACGTAGCGGCCTGAACTTTTATTTTCTCACCTATGTCCCGGGCATCCTTTACCGCATACTTTAGGTTAACACTGGTATCCTCATACTGGTCTATCCCAACAGCAAGGATATAAAGATGGGGCTCTTCCTGCTTGATCTTTGAATTGAAACTGACTGTCTTCATATAGCTCTGGACAGTGTTGCTGCCGTTAAAGGCGTAGACGCTGACCTCGTTCTCACCAGCAACGGCATCTATTTCCTTACAATCTTCAAAGAGATCGCCCTTAGATTTACTGGTAATAAGTGCAGCATCTGTTTTGGCCTTGATGTTGAGGCTCCTCATATCGGCATAGATTGACCGGCTGTTTAACGAAGCGAGTTGGGTAGTTCCGGTTGAAGTTTTTGCCACCTCCCTATAATAGCCATCCGACTGGACGAGTTTTCCGTTGTGGAAAAGACGCAATTCTCCGATGCCGCCGCCTGTACTTTTGGCTTGATAGCAGACTTTGACTTTGGATTTATCTGTATCGCTAACCTTGGATGTGAAATCAACGATCGGAGGTGGGTTCTTGATGGCGTCTTGCATTGTGATGGTAACCAGCCCGCTGATATCTTCCCCTCTTAGTTTTGCCGAGACGATATCGGGACGGTAGAAAACATCGTAAAACTGGTCAACAGAGTATTCATTATCAGCTACTTTAATACTCAGGTATTGTTCAGCACCTCTCGTAGATGCGTTGTAATAGCCTTCCCTTGTAATAACAATCCATTCTCCATCCTTAAACGCAATCATTGAAGCAACTTCTTCCCCGGTAGAGACATCCCATATTCGTGTAGATGCATCTCCTGCAGATATGACATATTTACTATTGGGGAAAAATTTTGCAGCCGAGTAGCTCTTTATACTCGAATGCCCAGTGAGGGTTTTATATTCAGTGCCAGATGCTATATTCCATATCTTTATGTCATCTTTCCATGTCGCCGACACGGCATATTTCCCATCCGGAGAAAAAGCTACGGACCAAATTTGGGCAGATCCTTTGTGACCGACAAATCTCTTTATCTCATTTAAACTTTTTGCATCCCACAATATTAGCTCATTTTTAACTCCACCCGACAAGGCATATTTCCCATTTGCAGAGAAGGAAACAGCCAATACCATGGCATCAGATATACTTTGTTCCCGTGTTTCTATAGTCTCCCCACTTGATGCATCCCATAAATCTATTCTGCCACCATAAACATAAGATCCACCTGACAAGGCGTGTTTCCCATCTGGAGAATATCCAACAGACCAAATTACTCCGACTGGATCAAAATCTCTTACTTCTTTTCCTGTTGCTACATCATAGATTTGCATATTAGAAGGAATTTTAGAACCAGCCGGAGGACCTCCGCTTAAAAGATATTTTCCGTCAGGAGAAAAAGCTAGCGAGCTCGTTCTAATATTGCCGTCAAATGTAATTATTTCTTGCATGTTGGATAGATCCCAGAGTTTTATTCCTTTGCTACCGGAAGCGATATATTTTCCATCAGGCGAAAAAGCAACCGCAGTTGTATCATTCACCCAAGCTCTGGGGTGATCAAATGTTTGTATTTTCTTGCCTTGAAGAATATCCCAAAGGATAAAAGAATCAAGGCTTCCAGATAAGGCATATCTTCCATCCGGAGAAATATCGACTTTGGCCACAAGAGGCGCTTCGTGCTTAATTTCCCTGGATATATCACCATATCTAGTAAGAACGGGGGTTGCCGTACAGGAAGAAAGAAAAAGCACAAAACACACAACCAAGATTGTTCGATAAACAGACATATCCTCTCCTTTTTCATCATCAGAAAACAACAAAGAATGGTCAACTACAAGTGTTTTGTAATTGCATTATTGAGAAGATCTTATTTTTTTGGGGGGAAGTATAAGAGACGCTATATAGTATGTCAATGAGAATTGACCCCAAAAAGTAACGCATAGTGCCGATGTTGATCACGGGGCGTGAATTGTGTTTATTATGGATTGAAGTTTTGCATTTTAATCACAATTAATGATTTATTTGTTTCAGGAAGTTACAGAGTGATTTAATGGTAAAAGACTTCATCTTATAGATCGTCATCTCTTCTGAACCGGCTGATGTTAAAATATTGGTTGAAGTGTGGAAGTTGCGAGGGATGTCAAATGAAAAGGGGATTTACCTTATTACATAAGGTAGGGGGCCGTGATAGAGTACGGCTCCCCTACCCAATGACTTAATCCATCTTTGCCTTGGCAAGGGCTTGCCCGTGTTTCACACCCTGTGTTACTGATACCGCAAAAATATAGGCTCCTGCTTTCCAGGTTTCAGTGCGAATCGGTACGACTTGCAATAGGTAAAAACCGGGCAGTCGGCCTGGTCCGACAGTAGTGATATTCACCAGAGCCCCGCCTGGCCCGACAATCACCGGGTCAACCTTGAAGTTGGCTGCGGTAAGCCCAAGCACTGGTGTGCCGTCAGCCGCTGTTACTGACACGACGATATAATTCGGTTGACGGTTACCAGGTGCAGCAATGGTATCCTCTGATTGAGCACTCACGATGAGCAATTCGCCAGCTGTGGCACTGCTTACTGAGCACATGAACATGGCAGCCATTAGTACGACGGGTAACAAAATACGTGACATGATTTTCATTATTTGATCTCCTTTGCACATTTGGATTTGATATTGATCATTGATTGATACCTATTAACAATATATCAAAAACACAATTTTTATAATAACGCTTTTTAAGATCATCACCTCCTTTCATCATCTCACTATGAGTCTGCAAAATATATTCCAGAAAGCAAGTAATGTATTACTATGTAATAACAATATATTGCTTCGATGGCACAATGAAATATTTCTTCACTGCTGAGGAAGTATTCCCCTTGCCCTGGGGAAATCTTCCCATCATAAAGATTACCAGTTGAAAGTGTGGATAAGTGGTAAATATAGAAAAAAACAAAACTTCAGGAAGTTGTCAGGTGCCCATCTTAACGCAATTGAGCCACAATTGTATCAACGTCCGTCACCCATGAGAAACCAAAAGCAAGATTGAGCAGGCTCGCAAGATGCATTTCCTCGGTGATGCTACCTGTTCCATCTGCGAGAAAAAATACCCGATAATCTCGATAGTATGCATCGCGAGCAGTAGATTCGCAACACAAGTTGGTCATTACGCCAGCAATAACAATATCTTCCACCTTGAGACAGCGTAATATTGTTTCTAAGTCAGTATTGTAAAAAGCCGAGTAACGGTTTTTGAATATAACTTTCTCATTTTGTTTTGGAGATATGTCTTGATGGACTTCACTTTCTGGGCTTCCCTCCAAGCACATGCCTTCCCACCACCAACCCATGATTCCGGCGTCGAGACGATCAGGATGATGCACATGCCTTGTGAAGATCACAGGACGACCTGCTTGTCGGAATGCATGAATTGCCTCTTTCAGCTTTGGGAGAATAGCAAGGCCACCACAAGTGAATGTTGAGGAAGCAGGTTCCAGAAAAAAATACTGCATATCAATCACAAGAAGTGCGGCTTTATCCCTGTTGAGATGCATACTGTGTGTATTGAACGGAGCAATGTGTTCCAGCCATTTTTCCCCTTTAGCGGAAATGGTTTCTTGCGTAACATATGGTTCCATTATTTCATCCTTTTTCCCCCGATAAACAGGTTGATACTTGTTTTCTCCGGTTACGCCTGGCTTTCCGGCTGTGCTACACTATTTCAAACACACGTCTGTTGGCATCAGCCCTTTATAGAACGTGTTGTGCAGATTTGGCCAATCCATATCATAATTGTCGAGGAAATTACATTATTGATAACTGTTAGAAATATAGTACTTTTGCCGAGGTTGACGGTTTGCAGATTTCAGGAAGAAGCGCTTGTTGAACACACCTACTCTTATAAGGCCTCCAGATGTCAATAGATAAATTTATCCATCAACGAAATATTTTTCTTCCGCTCTTTCAAATAAC
>Ga0031656_10000942_pt1 | contig 10774 bp, 9 predicted proteins | sample FrelakmetDIP11DI_FD_55080 | JGI IMG/M metagenome (GOLD analysis project Ga0031656, IMG submission 55080) | Freshwater lake sediment microbial communities from the University of Notre Dame, USA, for methane emissions studies - DIP11 DI | ecosystem: Environmental > Aquatic > Freshwater > Lake >... | reverse complement strand
CTCGACGATCCGGAGATCTCCGACGCCCGCTACGATTCGCTGCTGCGCGAACTGCGCGAACTCGAGGCTGCACACCCGGAACTGGTCACCCCCGACTCGCCGACGCAGCGTGTCGGTGGCGAAGCATCGGGCACTTTCGGCGAGGTCGTGCACGTGGTGCCGATGCTGTCGCTCGAGAACGCGTTCAGCGAGCAGCACGTGCTCGACTTCGACCGACGTGTCCGCGAGCGGCTGGACACCGACACGGTCGAGTATTCGGCCGAGCCGAAGCTCGATGGGCTCGCGATCAGCCTGCGCTACGAGGCCGGGCGCCTGGTCCAGGCCGCGACCCGCGGCGACGGCACCAAGGGCGAGGACGTCACCGCGAACGTACGCACGATCCGTTCCGTGCCGCTCACGCTGCGCGGCGACGTGCCGCAGCTGCTCGAGGTGCGCGGCGAAGTCTTCATGTCCCGCCGCGCGTTCGAGCAACTCAACCGGCGCGCAGCCGAGAAAGGCGAGAAGACCTTCGTCAATCCGCGCAACGCCGCCGCGGGCAGCCTGCGCCAGCTCGACCCGAAGGTGACCGAGAGCCGGGCGCTCGAGGTGTTCTTCTACGGCGTCGGCGCGACCGACGGCTGGACCATGCCGCGCCGACACAGCGCGCTGCTGGCCGCGCTGCGCGAGCTGGGCCTGCGGACCTGCCCGGAGATCGCGGTCGTCGCCGGCGTTGCGGGTTGCCTCGAGTATTACCTGGACATGGGCCGGCGGCGAAATGCGCTCGGCTACGAGATCGACGGCGTCGTCTACAAGGTGGACCGCATCGACTGGCAACGCGACCTCGGATTCGTCTCGCGCGCGCCGCGCTGGGCGGTCGCGCACAAGTTCCCGGCACAGGAGGAGACGACGGTCGTCAGGGACGTCGAGTTCCAGGTCGGTCGCACCGGCGCGTTGACGCCGGTCGCGCGCCTCGAGCCGGTCTTCGTGGGCGGCGTCACCGTCAGCAACGTCACGCTGCACAACATGGACGAGCTCGCACGCAAGGATGTCCGGATCGGCGACACGGTCGTCGTGCGTCGTGCGGGCGACGTGATCCCGGAAGTGGTGCGGGTGATTCCCGACCTGCGCCCGCCGGACGCCCGAGTCGTCGAGTTGCCGGCGCGCTGCCCGGTCTGCGGTTCGCACGTGACGCGTGCGGAGGGAGAAGCTGTCGCGCGCTGCTCCGGCGGCCTCGTCTGCCGCGCGCAACGGCGCGAGTCGCTGCGGCACTTCGCGTCGCGCCGCGCGATGGACATCGAAGGCCTGGGCGACAAGCTGGTCGAGCAACTCGTCGACGCGGGTCGGGTCGAGACGCCGGCCGACCTGTACTCGATGACCGCCGGGGAACTGGCGGGCCTGGAGCGCATGGGGGCGAAGTCGGCGGCGAACCTGGTCGAGGCCCTCGAGCGCAGCAAGCGCACGACGCTGCCGCGTTTCCTGTTCGCGCTCGGCATCCGCGACGTGGGCGAGTCCACGGCGCTGGCGCTCGCGAACCACTTCGGTCGCCTCGAGGCGATTGCGAACGCGAGCGCCGAAGAGATCGAGGAGGTGCGTGACGTGGGCCCGGTCGTGGCGGCGCACGTGCGTGATTTCTTCGCCGAGGAGCGCAACCGCGCCGTCATCGCGGCGCTGCGGAGCCGCGGCGTTTCCTGGTCCGAGGGAACGCCGGTGCGCAGTGCCGGGTCGGGCCCGCTCACCGGCGAAACGCTGGTAATCACCGGGACACTGGCCTCGATGACGCGGGACCAGGCCCGCGACGCCGCGCGCGCCGCGGGCGCCACCGTCACCGACTCGATTTCCCGCAAGACGACGCTGCTGGTGGCTGGCACCGAAGCGGGATCCAAGCTCCGCAAGGCGCAGGAGCTCGGCGTGACGGTCATCGACGAAGACGAGTTCAAGCGGCGACTCGGCGCAGCGGGGCAGGAAGGAACATGAGCGAATCCATCGCGCCGGCCGGCGCAGGGGTCGGGGTTTCGATTGACGGGCTCGCCGCGCGCCTCGCGGCGTTGCTGGATGGCGAGCACGTGCTTACCGACGCCACCAGCCGCCGCCTCTACGCACAGGACGTACACGGCAGCGGCGTGCCTCCGCTCGCCGTGGTGCGTCCTGGTTCGGTGGGGGAGCTCGCGGCGGCCGTGCAACTCGTCGCCGCGGCCGGTTGTTCCGTCGTGGCGAGGGGTGGCGGCATGTCCTACACGGACAGCTACCTGCCGATCCGCGGGAACACCGTCACCTTCGACACGACTCGCCTGAACCGCGTCGTGGAGATCAACCCGCGGGACCGCTACGTGACCGTCGAGTGCGGCGTGACCTGGAAGGCGCTGGCGGAGGCATTGGCGCCGCACGCACTGCGTACCCCGTACTGGGGCCCGCTGTCGGGGCTGCGCGCGACGGTCGGCGGCGCACTGTCGCAGGGCAGCATCTTTCTGGGCTCGGGCCTGCACGGTCCGGTGCAGGAGAGTCTGCTCGCGCTCGAGGTCGTGCTCGCGGACGGCTCGTTGCTCAAGACGGGCGGCGCCGCGCTCGCCCATGGCGTACCGTTCTTCCGTCATTTTGGTCCGGACCTGAGCGGCCTGTTCACCGGCGACTGCGGCGCATTCGGCATCAAGGCGCGGGCCACATTGCGGCTCATCCCGGCGCCGGCCGAGTCGCGCTACCTGTCGTTCAGCCTCGCCGATGCCGAGTCTGCTTTCGACCTGATGGCCGACGTGGCACGCGAAGGCCTCGCGAGCGAGTGCATGTCGTTCGACCCGGGACTGCAGGCCGTGCGCATGAAGCGTGTCAGCCTCGCCGAGGACGCCAAGGCGCTCGGCAAGGTCGTGCGCTCGGCGGGCGGCGTACTTGCGGGCCTCAAGGAGGGTGCCAAGGTCGTGCTCGCCGGTCGCCACTTCCTCGACGAGGGCGGATTCTCGGTGCACCTTGGCGTGGACGGGCGCGACGCCGCCGACGCCGAGTCGCGATGCGCCGGCATCCGTGCGCTGGCCGAGGGGCGGGCACGCGAGGTCGAGAACACGATCCCGAAGGTGATGCGAGCCAATCCGTTCATGGAATTGAACAGCATGCTCGGGCCGGGCGGCGAGCGCTGGGTACCGGTGCATTGCGTCGTGCCGCTGTCGCGCGGCGCGGCGATGTTCGCGGCCTGCGAGGCCGTCTTCGCGCGGCACGCGACCGAGCTCGAGCGGCTCGGAATCGATCACGGCTACCTCAGCTGCACCGTCGGCGGCAACGGCGTGCTCGTCGAACCGTGCATCTACTGGCCGGACGCGCGACTGGCATTCCACGAGACCGTGCTCGACCCAGCGTACCTGGCGCAGCTGCCGTCGTTCCCGGAGAACCTGCCGGCACGGCAGTTTGTCGCACAGCTGCGCGGCGAACTTGCGGATCTGTTCGCGGCGAGCGGCGCAGCGAGCTTCCAGATCGGCAAGCTCTACCGGTATCGCGCATCGCTCGATGCCGGCACGCTCGCGATGCTCGACGCGCTCAAGCGGCAGCTCGATCCGCGCGGCCTGATGAACCCGGGCGTGCTCGGGTTCCCGTCCCCGACCGTGTAGACTCCGCTCCCGTGAATCGACCGAGCTGGCAGTTCTACGGTTGGTGGGGCATCGTGCTGCCGGCCTTCGTGATCATCTGGGTCACGAACGCGCTGACGCTCGCGGGCATGAACGTCTTCGACGCGAAGCTGCTCGCCGAGCTGGGCGTCGAGCGCGGGCCGCTCAAGTTCGGCGATACGATCCAGCTGCTGGTGTCGGGTGCGCTCGCGCCTCTGGGCGGCTGGCTGGCCGACCGCTACGGCGTTCGGCCGGTGATGACCGTCGGCGTCCTGCTGCTGGTCGGCGCCCTGTACGGCTTCAGCACGATCGACTCGCTGGCCGGCGTCTACCTGATGCGCGCGCTGATGGGCGGCGCGCTGGCCGGCGCCGGCCTCGTCATCTGCGTCACGATCGTTTCGCGGTGGTTCGTCGCCAAGCGCGGCCTCGCGCTCGGACTGATGCTGTCCGGCACGAGCCTCGGCAATGCCGTGATCCCGCAGGTGAACGCTGCGCTGATCGCCGAGCACGGCTGGCGCGAGGCCTTCACGATCATCTGCGTGATCCCGCTGTTGCTGCTGCCGATCATCCTGTTCGTCATCAAGGAATGGCCGGACCGGATCGGCCTCAAGGCGTTCGGCGCCGAGGCCGCGAGCGCGGGCGTGGATGCCCGGCTGCTCGGTGGCTACGAGTTCGGCGCGGCGATTCGCTCGCGGAACTTCTGGCTGATCGGCACGGCGGCGTTCTGCACGTTCTATTCGATCCTCGGCCTGGCCAACAACCTGTTCCTGCACATGTCCGACCTCGGGTTCGGGCCGGCCGAAGCCGCGCGCGCCTACTTCCCGCTGTTCGTGATGGGCCTCGTCGGCAAGATCACCGCCGGAGCGCTCGCCGACCTGCTGCCGCGCAAGGCCGTGTTCGGGGGCTGCCTGGCACTGATGTTCGCCGGGGCCGTGATGCTCGCGACGCTGAACCCGAAGCTCGTGATGCCGGCGCTGTACCTGTTCGGCCTCGGCTGGGGCGGCAACTACACGATGCTGCAGGGACTGGTCGCGGACGTGTTCGGTGCGCGCTCGCTCGGCAAGATCCTGGGTGGCATCACCGTGCTCGACGCCACGGGCGGCGCGCTCGGACCCTGGGTGACCGGTGCCTTGTTCGACGTCACGCAGAGCTACCAGCTCGGGTTCTCGGTGATCGTCGTGCTGATTGCGGCGTCGCTGGCCGCGATCCTGTTCGTGCGGCTGCCGGAACGGGCCGCGCACTGAGCGGCCGGGGAGGGGAGCATGCTGGGCTACGCGCTGCGCAGGCTCCTCGGGGTCGTCCCGACGTTCCTGCTGATCGTCGGCGCAGCGTTCTTCCTGATGCGCGCCGCGCCAGGGGGACCGTTCGACGCCGAGCAGACGCTGCCGCCGGAGATCGCCGCCAACCTGCAGGCCGCCTACGGCCTCGACCAGCCGGTCCTCGTGCAGTTCGGTCGCTATCTCGCCGGCCTGGCGCACGGCGATCTCGGTCCATCGTTCCGCATGAAGGACTTCACGGTCGCGGAACTGATCGGACGCGGCTTGCCGGTGACGCTGACGATCGGAGCGGCAGCGCTCGCGCTCGCGGTGCTGCTCGGGGTGCCGCTCGGCATGCTGGCCGCGCTGCGCCGCAACGGCTGGATGGACCACGCCGTGATGTCCGTCGCGCTGGCGGGCATTGCGGTGCCCGGCTTCGTCGTTGCCCCGGTGCTGGCCCTGGTGTTCGGCATTCGGCTCGGGTGGTTGCCGGTGGCCGGCTGGGAGTCCGGCAGCGTGCGGCACATGGTGCTGCCCGTGGTCACACTGGCGCTGCCATTCGTCGCCTACGTGGCGCGCCTGACCCGTGGCAGCCTGCTCGAGGTGCTGCAGTCGGGCTATATCCGCACGGCTCGTGCCAAGGGTCTCGCCGAGCGCGTCGTGCTGAGCCGGCACGCGCTGAAACCCACGCTGCTGCCCGTGATCAGTTTCCTCGGGCCAGCGGCCGCGGCGCTGCTCACTGGATCGCTGGTGGTCGAGCAGGTCTTCGGCCTGCCCGGCGTCGGACGCTATTTCGTGCAGGGTGCCATCAATCGCGATTACACGCTGGTGATGGGCATGGTGATCTTCTACGCGGCGCTGATCCTGCTGCTCAACCTCGCCGTCGACCTGCTCTACGGCTGGCTCGACCCGCGGATCCGCCATGAGTGAAGGTGGTCTGTGGAGCGAGGCGCGGCGCCGGTTGCGAAGTAATCGCGCGGCGGTCATCGCGGGCGGCGTGCTGGCGCTGCTCGTGCTGGCCTCGCTGCTCGCGCCAGTCGCGAGCCGCTACGCGATCGACCACGTGGACTGGACGCTGAGCCCGTTGGCGTCGCCACCGTCGCTCGCGAACGGCCACTGGTTCGGCACCGACAGCAACGGCCGCGACCTGTTCGCGCGCGTCTGGTCCGGCACGCAGGTGTCGCTGCTCGTCGCCGTGCTCGCAACGCTGGTCAGCCTCGCGATCGGAGTCGCCTGGGGCGCGACCGCCGGGTACCTGGGCGGTCGGGTCGACGACTGGATGATGCGCTTCGTCGACGTGCTCTACGCGCTGCCCTACATGTTCTTCGTGATCATCCTGACGGTCGTGTTCGGCCGCAGCCTGTGGCTGATCTTCCTCGCGATCGGCGCGGTCGGCTGGCTCACGATGGCGCGCATCGTTCGCGGCCAGGCACTCGCACTGAGGCAGCGCGAGTTCGTCGCGGCCGCGATCACGCTTGGACTGCCCGCGCACCGGATCATCGCGCGTCACATCGTGCCGAACGTACTCGGCACGGTCGTGGTGTACGCGACGCTCACCGTGCCGCAGGTGATCCTGTTCGAGAGCTTCCTGAGCTTCCTCGGGCTCGGCGTGCAGGAACCCCTGACGAGCCTCGGGCGACTGGTGGCGGAGGGCGCGCTCGAGATGGAATCGGCCCCGTGGCAACTGCTCGTGCCCTCGGCGGTGCTCGCGCTGCTGCTGCTGTGCCTGAATTTCCTGGGCGACGGTCTGCGCGACGCGCTCGACCCGAGGGCGGATTGAGATGGCCGCCGGGCCGCTGCTCAGCATCCGCGACCTGAGCGTGGATTTCGTCACGCCGCGGGGCCGCGTGCAGGCCGTCCGCGAAGCCTCGCTCGACGTTGCCTCTGGAGAGTGTCTCGCCGTCGCAGGCGAGTCCGGTTCCGGCAAGAGCCAGCTGTTCCTGGCGTGCCTGGGGCTGCTCGCGGCACGCGGCGCCACCCGTGGCTCGGCGCGTTTCCAGGGCCAGGAACTGCTCGGCGCCTCGACCGCAGTGCTGAACGCGATCCGGGGCACCCGAGTCGCGATGGTGTTCCAGGACCCCATGAACGCGCTCACACCGCACCTGTCGATCGGAAAGCAGTTGGGCGAAGTGCTGCTCGATCGCGGCCTGGCGAGTCCCAGGGAGGCCTACGAGCGCAGCCTTGCAGCGCTGCAGGCGGTCGGCCTGGCCGATGCCGGGTCGCGCCTGCGGCANTATCCGCACGAATTGTCCGGCGGCCAGCGTCAGCGCGTCGCGATCGCAATGGCGCTGATGACCCGNCCCGAGTTGCTGATTGCCGACGAGCCCACGACGGCGCTCGACGTGACCGTCCAGGCGCAGGTGCTGCAGGTGCTTCGACGGGCGCGCCGGGACGGCCTTGCGATGGTGCTGATCACGCACGACCTCGGGGTCGTGGCTGGANTGGCCGATCGAGTGGCGATCATGTACGCGGGGCGCATCGTCGAGACCGCGCCAGTACGGGATCTCTTCGCGGCTCCGGCCCATCCTTACACGGCGGCGCTACTCGAGGCCGTGCCGCGGCTGACGGAGGCGTCCGTCGGCCGATTGCGCAGCATCGAGGGGCAGCCGCCCGCACCGGGCGAGATCGTGCAGGGTTGCGCGTTCGCGCCGCGCTGCCCGCACGCCGCGNCGATCTGCCGCCGCGAGGCGCCTGTGCTGCGCATTGGCGCAANGCGTGCCGTGGCCTGCCATGCGCCACGGATCGGCGAGGGATTCGCGTCATGAGCGATCCGCTGCTGCAGGTGAGCGGTCTGGGTGTGCGCTTCCAGGTGCGTCGCAAGCGTTTCGGCGCGCCGCCACAGTGGCTCACGGCGCTCGACGACGTGCACCTCGCGATCGAGGCTGGGCGCTCACTGGGCGTCGTGGGGGAGTCGGGCTGCGGAAAGTCCACGCTGGCCCGCGCGATCCTCGCGCTCGTCGAGCCGCACGCGGGCGAGATCCGCTGGCGCGGCGCAGCCGTCCGTCGCTCGGATCCGGCCGGACTGCGCCGGATGCGACGCGAACTGCAGGTCGTGTTCCAGGACCCGTTCGGCAGCCTCGATCCACGCATGAGCATCGGCGAGAGCGTTGCCGAGGCCCTCGACGCACTGGAGGGTCTCAGGGAATCCGCGGCCGTGCGGACACGCGTGGCCGCCGTGCTGGAGGAGGTGGGGCTGGATCCGTCGCTGGCGCGACGCTACCCGCACGAATTGAGCGGCGGGCAGTGCCAGCGCGCCGCAATCGCGCGGGCGACGGTCGTGCGTCCCCGGCTGCTGATCTGCGACGAGGCCGTGAGCGCGCTCGACGTGTCGGTGCAGGCACAGATCGTCAACCTGCTGAGCGCGCTGAGTGCGCGGCACGGCATGGCGCTGATGTTCATCAGCCACAACCTCGCGGTGGTGCGTCACCTCTGCGACGAGGTGCTGGTGCTGTACCTCGGACACGTGGTCGAGCGCGGGCCTCGCGAGTCGGTGTTCGGGACGCCGCGCCATCCCTACACGCGCGCGTTGCTCGCGGCGGTGCCGGAGCCAAATCCCGCGTCCGCGCCTGCCGCTGAACCAACGGACGTGCCGCCTGGCCGCTCCGGCGCCGCGCCGGCCCTGGGCTGCGTCTTTCAGGCGCGCTGTTCGCACGCGGACGCGCTCTGCGCGAGCCAGTCACCGTCGCTGGTCGAGGTCGGATCCAGGCATGTCACGGCTTGTCATCACTGGCAGTCGCTGGAAGCCCGGCCGGCGGCGTCTCGATGAGCTCGATGTGCTCGCCGCCCGGGCCGAGCATGACGCCCGTCCGGCGCCCGGAGTAGGGCCGGCCCGCGAATGCGGCGGGGGGTGCGACGAGTTGCGCGGCGTAGGGCTCGAGCGACGGCACCTCGAACGACACCATCGCCATGCCCGACGGCAGTTCGCCATCGGTCGCGGCGCGCGGTGACGCGGCTGGCGGGTACTCGTCCACCTCGATCAGGAATCGCTCCGGCAGCCTGACGATGCCAAGCAGGAACGGTTGCTCGCGGGGCAGGCCCCAGGCCTCGGCGAGGATCCCGACACGCGTGGCCGCCGGCTCCGTCACGGGCAAGCCGAAGGTTGTCGCATAGAAGTCGAGCGCGCTGCGAACGCCGTGGACGGCGAGCACGACGATAAACACGCGATCGACGAAGCTGGTCGCGCTGCCGAGGCCGAACTTCGACACGCCGTCCGGCATCCGTGTGAAGTACAGCAACTCGCCGGCCGGCCCGAGCGCCTGCATTGCGACCACGGCGGGGTTGAAATCCAGCGGCGCCGGCGGTCCGATCACGCGAAACGGCGAGTCCTTCAGCCTGGACTCGAGCAGTACCGGGTCCTCGACGAGAATCTCGGTCGCGGCCCAGCCGAGAGTTTTCAGGGCCGGGGCCGGTGCCGCGTCCGTCTCGATCATCCGCAGGTAGACCGGTTCGCGGCTGCTGGGCTGGAGCACGACGAATTCGCGCCCGGCGAGCGCCTCCGCCCCCCAGCTCTCGGCCTGGTCAGCTGCCACGTGACCACGCTCGACGGTCTGGTAGTCGAGGTTCTGCTGGTAGGCGCGCTCGACAGCCCCGACGTCGGGTACGAGCAGCGTGACCGCTACGATGGCGCTCAGCACGGACCGGACCTCGCTGGGACGGGGTGGGCGTCGATCATAATCGAGCGCGATCCGCATAGGTCTTTACCGGCCTTGTCCTGCCCCGCTCGGTATGATTACCTTTCGCGCGAAACTGCATACGCGGGAGTCGCCCGGACCATGACCATCGACCTCGGCCTGCTGATTCTGACGGCGGCGTCCATCGGCTTCGTCCACACGCTGCTCGGCCCGGATCATTACGTGCCATTCGTCGCAATGTCGGCGGCCCGCGGCTGGACCACCCGCAAGACTCTCTGGGTCACCAGCCTGTGCGGACTCGGCCACGTGCTGGGCTCGGTCGCGATCGGCGTGATCGGCATCGGCATCGGCGTGTCGCTGCACAAGCTCGAATGGCTCGAAGGCGTGCGCGGCGACGTGGCCGCCTGGCTGCTCACCGGTTTCGGCCTGGCCTACCTGGCCTGGGGCCTGAAGAAGGCCTGGCGCTCGCGGCCGCATGCACATCCGCACGTCCACGCCGACGGCACGCTGCACCAGCACGTCCACCATCACGAGCGCGCGCACCTGCACCCGCACGTCGACGAAAAGACGGCGCGCAACATCACGCCGTGGGCGCTGTTCGTGATCTTCGTGCTCGGACCATGCGAGCCCCTGATTCCGGTGCTGATGTATCCCGCCTCCCAGCACAGCGTCTGGGGTACGGTTGCGGTCGTGCTCGCCTTCGGTGCCGCCACTATCGCCACGATGCTCGCGGTGGTTTATCTTGCGGGTCGCGGCCTCCAGCGACTGCCGCTCGACACGGCCGAGCGCTATTCGCACGCGTTCGCTGGCGCTGCCCTCAGCCTCTGCGGGCTGGGGATCGTGTTCCTGGGACTTTGAATGGGGGGAGAGATGCCCGAACTGATCAAGCACGCCCGCAGCCGCGAAGCGCAAGCCTGGCTCAAGAAGGAAATCGCCGAGCAGAAGGCCCGCTACCGCAAGATCGAGCACGAGATGAACGTGACGATTGCGGCGCAGCGGGACAAGTGGATCGAGGCGTTCCTCGAGCGGATCCAGACCCGCGGCTACAACGTCCACTTCAACATGCTGCGCAAGATCAAGCCGGAGGAGATCCCGAAGCGGCCGAAGCGCAAATTCAAGGTCGTTTACTGATCCGCGCTGCTGCCGCGAGGACACTGCCATGGCCAGACCGCACATCGAACCGTTCGTCGACCGCGAAGTCCCGTTCAAGAAGATGACCTTGCCCGGGTTCCCCAAGGGCATGCACTACAAGATGCTGAGCCTCGACACGGACACGGGCGCCTGCTCGATGACCGTGATGTTCGAGCCCGGCTACGAACTG
>Ga0031656_10000941_pt1 | contig 10774 bp, 11 predicted proteins | sample FrelakmetDIP11DI_FD_55080 | JGI IMG/M metagenome (GOLD analysis project Ga0031656, IMG submission 55080) | Freshwater lake sediment microbial communities from the University of Notre Dame, USA, for methane emissions studies - DIP11 DI | ecosystem: Environmental > Aquatic > Freshwater > Lake >... | reverse complement strand
GGCTGGTCGCGGCCGGTGAGCGGGCGCAGCTCGGTGACGTAATGCGGGTTGGGCAGGCAGCGCACGTCGAACACCATATCGGCGTCGAGCGGGATGCCGTGCTTGAAGCCGAAGGACTCGAACAGCAGGGTGATGCGCGAGCGATCCTGCCCGATCAGTTCCTTGATCCACAGTCGCAGCGCCGAGGCGGACAGATCACTGGTATCGATGCGGTGCGCCAGCGGTGCGATGTCGGCGAGCGTCTCGCGTTCGAGCTGGATCGCTTCCTGCAGCGACACGCTGTCGCTGGAGAGCGGATGGCGCCGCCGGGTTTCGGAAAAGCGTTTGACCAGCGACAGGGTTTTCGCTTCGAGAAAGATCACCCGCAGGTCGGCGCCTTGTTTGCGCAGCGTGTCGGCAATCTGCGGCAATTGCGCAAAGCTGGCACCGCTGCGGGCGTCGATGGCGATGGCGATACGGGTGTGGCCTTCCTGCGTCAGGTGTTCGACCAGGGCTTGCAGCATCGCCAGCGGCAAATTGTCGACGCAGTAAAAGCCGATGTCTTCCAGCACTGCAATGGCGATACTCTTGCCCGATCCGGACAATCCCGATACCAGCACGATCTGCATCGGGGCGTTCATGCATCGCCCCTGTCGATGGCGGCCTGCTGGCGCTTGATGAATTGCTCGACCGGGTTGATCCCGCGGCTCTTGAGGATGTGGTTGCGTACCGCCACTTCGACCAGCACCGCGAGGTTGCGGCCGGCCGCAACCGGAATGCGCACCTTGGGAATGGTGACGCCGAGGATGGTTTCGGTCGATGCCACCATGTCGATCCGGTTGAGGCCGATTTCGCCGATTTCCTGCGGATGCACCAGTTCGACGATGAGCTTGATGTTCTTTTGCAGCTTGACTGCCGTTTCGCCGAACAGGTAGCGGATGTTGAGGATGCCGAGACCGCGTACTTCGAGAAAATCGCGGATCAGCGACGGGCAGCTGCCTTCGAGGATTTCCGGCGCGACGTGCTTCAGTTCGACCACGTCGTCGGCGACCAGCCGGTGCCCCCGGGTGATGAGTTCCAGCGCCAGTTCGCTCTTGCCGACGCCTGCATCGCCCTTGATGAGCACGCCGGTGCCGAGGACTTCGAGAAACACGCCATGGATGGAGGTGACCTCGGCCAGGCGCTGCGTCAGGTAGTGCCCCAAATGCGACATCAGCACCGGGCTCGTCAGGTTCGAGGTGAACAGCGGGGTGTCGGTGCGTTCGGCATTGTCGCGNAAGACCGTCGGCACGGCTTCGCCATTGGCGACAATGATGGCCGCGAGTTCGGTCGAAAACAGATGGGTGATCGCATACAGCAGGCCGGACTCGGACAGGCCGCGCAGGTAGTCCATTTCGGCGCAGCCGAGCACCTGCACCCGGTTCGGGTGGACAAAATTCAGGTGACCGATGAGCGCCAGGGTGGGTTTCTGGATGGTGTCGGAGGACAGGCTGCGCTGCCCCCCCTTGTGTCCGGCCACCCAGTGCAGGTCGAGTTGNTCCGCCATGTCGCGGAACAGGGTCTCGACCGAAACGTGGCTGAGTCTGTCCATGCGCCCGGCAGTCGCGCGCCTAACTGGACCAGGCGCCGAGCAGCGCGATCAAATCGGACGGTGTGGCGGCGCCCAGCATCTTTGAGCGCATGGCGTCGTCGCCGAATAACTGGGCCAGTTCGCCGAGGATTTGCAGATGGCGCTCGTTGGCATCCTTGGGGACCAGCAGAACGAAGCACAGCGAGACCGGCTGGTCGTCAGGCGCATCGAATTCCAGCGGGTTTTTAAGCCGGTAAAGCGCGCCGCTCGCGTCTTTCAGGCCCTTGATGCGGCCGTGCGGAATGGCAATCCCGCAGCCGAGCGCTGTCGAACCCAGACGTTCACGCTCGAACAGGCTGGTGAAAATGTCGGTGGACTTGAGGCCGTGAATCCGGGCGAACAGCTCGGCTGCGTGTTCGAACAGTTTTTTCTTGCTGGTGAAACTGATGTCCAGCAGGGTGGTGTCGGGGGTGATGAGGGGGGCGATTAGATTCATGCCAGGTCTGAAGCCAGTTAGAAGAGTCCGGCGCTGGCGGATTATACGCCCGGAGGGATCAAGCTGCCTCCGGGCGGCGTTCAATCCAGGTGCGGGTTTGTCGTCAAGCGGGGGTTTCCGTTGGCTGATGCTTCACGCCGCCGCTGCCCTGATGGACGTCCGCGGTTTTTTCCTTGTGTTTGACGATCTGGCGATCCAGTTTGTCCGCCAGAAGGTCGATGGCGGCATACATGTTGCCATCCTCGCTGTGCGCATGGAAATCATGGCCTTTGACGTGCAGGGTGGCTTCTACTTTGTGCACCAGCTTTTCCACCTGCATGATGACGTTGATGGTGATGACGTGGTCGAAATGGCGTTTGACACGGTCGAGCTTATCGGAAACATAGTCGCGGATGGCTGGGGTTACTTCCAGGTGATGACCGGAAATCGTCAAATTCATAGAGCCTCCTTGGCCTGATAAAAAACGGGGATTCGGCAATTCTCACTGCCACCCTGAGCGACTTGTTGCGCCCGATTTCATTGTGGGACGAAAACAGTACACATTCAAGCGGGCGCAGCGCTTAGGACAAACAGGGGGCAGAAAGTCCTTTGCGATCAAAGTGAACGGCGCATGTTGGCCGGCGGGATCTGCAAGGATTCGCGGTATTTGGCGACCGTGCGGCGCGCCACCACNATGCCTTGCTGGCCCAGCACTTCGGCGAGCTGGCCGTCTGACAGGGGCCGCTTGCCCCCTTCACTGGCGATCATCTGCTTGATCAGGGCGCGGATCGCGGTCGACGAGCAGGCGCCGCCGCTATCGGTGGACACATGACTGCCGAAGAAATACTTCAGTTCGTAGAGGCCGCGCGGCGTCATCATGAACTTTTGGGTGGTGACGCGCGAAATGGTCGATTCGTGCAACTCCACTGCGTCGGCGATCTCGCGCAACACCAGTGGACGCATCGCCACTTCGCCATGCTCGAAAAAGTGCTTCTGGCGGTCGACGATGGCTTGCGAGACACGCAGGATGGTGTCGAAACGCTGCTGCACATTCTTGATCAGCCAGCGTGCTTCCTGCAACTGGCTGGCGAGCTGGCCGCCCCCGCTTTCGCGGTGGCGCGCCAGGATGTCGGCATAGACCCGGTTGACCCGCAGCTTGGGCATGGCGTCGGCGTTCAGGCTGGCCACCCACATCCCCTTGACCTTGCGAACATGCACGTCGGGAATGACGTAGTGGGTTTCGTCCATGCTGTAGGCCGCGCCGGGACGCGGGTTGAGCGAGAGAATCAGGGCACGCGCGGCGCGCAGCGCGGCGTCGTCGATCCCCAGGGTTTTTTTCAGCTTGCCGACATCGCGTGCGGCCAGCAGGTCGAGGTGATCCGTGGTCAGTCGCAGGGCGTCGTCGCGCGCCGGGGTGCCGGGCGGCAGGGCGCGCAGCTGCAGGCTCAGGCATTCGGCCAGGTTGCGTGCGCCGACGCCGGTCGGTTCCATGTTTTGCAGGTGTTTGAGCGCGGTTTCGACTTCTTCGGGCTCGAGTTCTTCCAGTTCGGTTTGCAGGCTGGCGGTGATGTCCGCCAACGGCTGGGTGAGGAATCCGCTGTCGTCCAGGTCGTCGATCAGCGCGGCGACCANGGTGCGGTCACGCAGGGTCAGCGGGCTGACGATCAGCTGGCTCAGCAGATGTTCGCGCAGGCTTGCGCCCGCNACCGAGCCTTGCGCGTAGTCGTTGTCTTCATCGTCGTTGCCCGCCGCGCTGTAATCGTTCCAGTCGGAGTCATCCAGGGTGGTGGCGGATTCCAGATCGTTGTTTTCGGGCGGGGCGGTTTCGCTGCTTTGCGCTTCGGCTTCGGCTGTGTGGGTGGGGACCTCGGGGGCATTGAAGCTTGCCTCGTCTTCTTCCTCGCGTTCCAGCAGCGGATTGTCCTGCAGCATCTGCTCCAGTTCCTGGTTCAGCTCCAGCGTCGACAGCTGCAATAGCCGGATCGACTGCTGCAGTTGCGGCGTCAGCGTGAGGTGTTGACCAAGCTTGAGTTGAAGGCTGTGTTTCATGAAAATTGTATACGGCAAAAAGCATGCCGACTTGAGACAAGCGCGATGCGATTGAGTTGCACGACGGTGTGACTACAGGCGGAAATTTTCGCCCAGATAAACCTTGCGGGCGCTGTCATTCTGAATGATGAGATCGGGCGTGCCGGCAGTCAATACGCGGCCTTCGTTGATGATATAGGCGCGGTGGCAGATCCCCAGGGTTTCGCGCACGTTGTGGTCGGTGATAAGCACGCCGATGTCGCGCTCGATCAGGAAATGCACCAGTTTCTGGATGTCGAGCACGGCGATCGGGTCGACCCCGGCGAAGGGCTCGTCGAGCAGGATGAAACGCGGGTTGATCGCCAGTGCGCGCGCGATTTCCACGCGGCGGCGCTCGCCGCCGGAGAGGCTGACCGCCGACGCGTCGCGCAGGTGCTCGATATGCAGATCGTCGAGCAGGTTGTTGAGGTGCTCCTCGCGTTCGTCCTTGGTGTAGGGTTTGAGCTCGAGAATGGCGCGGATGTTTTCCTCCACCGTCAGCTTGCGGAAAATCGACGGTTCCTGCGGCAGATAAGACAGTCCCAGGCGCGCGCGCTGATGGATCGGCATGTGGGTGAGGTCGTGCGTATCCATCTGCACGCTGCCGCCATCCGCCGCGACCAGCCCCACCACCATGTAGAAACAGGTGGTTTTGCCGGCCCCGTTGGGGCCCAGCAAACCGACGACCTCGCCGCTTTTGACTTCGAACGAGACGTCGTGCACCACGGTGCGCTTGCCATACGTCTTTTTCAGGCTGTGGGCGGAAATCGTGCTCATGGCTGGGCGGTGGGTTGTGCGGCGGGTTGTCCTGCGCGTGGTTTCGGGCGGATGACGGCGCGCACCCGGCCGGCCGGTGTCTTGGCATTGGCCTGGCCGATGACCTTGTAAAACTCGGTGTTGGCGTTGTACGAAATCTGCGCGCCGCGCAATTCGTCCGAACCACGTCGCAGGCGGGCCTGGCCGATCAGCTCCAGTTGGCCGCTGGTGTTGTCGAATTCGATACGATCGGAAAAACCCTCGATGTATTCCTCGCTGTCATCCAGTTTCTGGCGAAACGTCACCGGACGGCCGACCGCGCTGACCCTCTCGAGCCCGGCGGCATTCTGGGTGGCCTGCACGCGGTCGGCGCGCAGCATCAAGGTACCCTGGCTGAAAATGACGTTGCCGGCATACACGCTGGTTTTCTTGATGTCGTCGAGCGTTACGGTATCCGCCTCGATGTTGATCGGNTTGTCGCGGTCGGCTTTTTCAGCATGAGANGGCATAGCCAGCAGGCTGGTACACAGTGCGACGCAGACACCCATTGGGATTGTTTTCATGACGCTTTTCTTGGTCCGGAAATGTAGCGGGCGTTCACTCGCCCGGTCAGTTTGATGATGCGCTGATTGGCATCGTATTCCATCGCGCCCGCACGCACGTCCAGGGTGTCGTCGTGAACGTCGACCCTGCCTGGTGCGCGCATCAGTTTGAGCTCGGGAAACACCAGCATTTTTTGCGTGCGCAAGGTCATGGCGGACCGGCCGGCATGGGCGGCTCGCACCACATTGACGTCGCCGAGCAGGTTGACTTCGTCGCCAGCCGGCGAAACGGTCGCCTGGATTGCGGTGGCGGTGATCTCACCGGCCTCGGCATCCAGTTGGACAAAGCGTGGNGACTCCATTTCGGTGAGCCTGCTGCCGGAATAGTGCTTGAGCCGCCTGGCTGACAGGCGGTATTGCGGATTACCGGCCGGATCGGTGCGCAGCGCATCGAAGTTGTCCATGATGCCCTCAGGATCGGTATGGGGCGCCCGCTCGCCGTCGGCAGGCAGTTGTACGGATTGCTCGATCCAGAAACTGAGACCTGCCAGCAGCAACAGGATGGCCAATGGCAGCCACAGCGACCCGCGAGTGCTCATGCAGCGTTCAAGTCATCCATGCGGGATGCGGCGCGTGTCATTTCAGATAGGGCGCCAGTGCGGCGTCCAGCGTGCCTTGTGCCCGCATGAGGAATTCGCAGGCTTCGCGGACCGCGCCGTGTCCGGCTTGCCGCGTGGTGATGTAATGGCTGTGCGCCTTCACCAGTTCAGGGGCGGCGGGCACGCTGATCGCCANGCCGGCGCGCCGCATCACCGGCAGGTCGACCACGTCGTCGCCCATGTAGGCAGTGGCTTCGCAGGCGANTTTGAGTTCGCGGCACAGGGCTTCGTATACGACCAGCTTGTCGTGCGCGCCCTGGTGGACGATGTCGATACCGAGATTTTTGGCACGCTGCTCCACCACCCGCGAGCTGCGTCCGGTGATGATGGCCAGTTGCACGCCGCTGCTCTTGAGCATTTTCAGGCCGTGGCCGTCGAGCGAGTTGAAGCCCTTGTATTCCTGACCGTCGTCGGCAAGAAACAGGGTGCCGTCGGTCATGATCCCGTCGACGTCGAAGGCGATCAGCCGGATTCTTTGCGCGCGGGCGATCAGCGCCGCATTCATTCCGTCCGTGGCCATCACACNACCCCCGCTTTCAGCAGGTCGTGCATGTTGAGTGCGCCCACCAGTTGCTGGTCGGCATCGACCACCAGCAGGCCGTTGATCTTGAGAGTTTCCATCTTTTCCACCGCCGCGACGGCGAGTTCGTCTGCGCGGATTGTTTTGGGGTTGAGCGTCATCAGGTCGGTGACGCGTGCCTGTTGCAGATCGAGCGCGTGTTCCAGTGCCCGTCGCAGATCGCCGTCGGTAAACACGCCGGCCACCTTGCCCGCAGCATCGACCACGGCGGTCATGCCGAGCCCTTTCTGCGTCATTTCGAGCAGGGCNGTCTTGAGCGAAGCGTCGCGGTCGATTGCCGGTAATGCATCACCGGTGTGCATGACGTCACGCACATGGACCAGCAAGCGCCGCCCCAAGCTGCCGCCGGGATGGGTGCGGGCGAAATCGTCGGCCGAAAAGCCGCGTGCATCGAGCAGCGCCACCGCCAGCGCGTCGCCCAGCGCAAGCGCGGCGGTGGTGCTGGCGGTGGGGGCGAGATTGAGCGGGCAGGCTTCCTTGTCGACACTGGCATTGAGNTGCACATCGGCTTCGCGTGCCATGGTCGAGTTGGGGTTGCCGGTCATCGCGATGAGCTTGGCGCCGCGGCGCTTGATCAGCGGCACGATGCTGACGATTTCGTTGCTCTCGCCCGAGTTCGACAAAGCCAGCACCACGTCGTTGGGCGCGATCATGCCGAGATCGCCGTGGCTGGCTTCGCCCGGGTGCATGAAAAAAGCCGGGGTACCGGTAGAAGCCAGGGTGGCGGCGATCTTGCCGCCGATATGTCCCGACTTGCCCATGCCCGATACCACCACGCGACCGCTGCACGCCAGGATCAGATTTACGGCGTCGGCAAAACCGGCGTCGAGGCGCTCGGATAACGCGCGCAGGGCATCGGCTTCGATGTCGAGCACCTGGCGGGCGAGCGTGAGCAAATGTTCGGGAGTGGTGGGTTGGGGTCGCATGGTCGGCAAGTATACTAAAGCCTACTCTCTCAACTGCGATTTACGGCTTGTTTTAACTCGATGCACAGCAGCCTCCAGCTTGTCCTGATTTTGCTCGCCGTCGCCGTGCTGGTGGCCGCCGCTGCACGCGCGTTGCGGTTGCCGACCATGCTGGGTTACCTGGTGACGGGTATTGCCATCGGCCCGTTCGCGTTGGGCTGGATTCCGGACCGCGAGGATGCGCGCTACCTGGCCGAGTTCGGGGTGGTGTTCCTGATGTTTTCCATCGGCCTGGAATTCAGCCTGCCGCGGCTGACCACCATGCGCATGACGGTGTTCGGATTTGGCGGCGCGCAGGTCGGCCTGACCATCGCGTTTGCCGCGCTCATTGCCTGGCTGCTCGATCTGCCGCCGCTGAGCGCGCTGGCGCTCGGCGGCATCATGTCGATGTCGTCCACCGCGATTGTGTCGAAGCTGCTGGCCGAACGGCTGGAAATCCAGACCCCGCACGGACGCCAGATTTTTGGCGCGCTGCTGTTCCAGGATCTGGCGGTGGTGCCGCTGTTGATTCTGACCCCGGCGTTTGCCCGCGAGTCGGATGCGATGGCCGCTACGCTCGGACTGGCGATGCTGAAAGCGGTCGTCGTGCTGGGTTTTTTGCTGTTCATCGGCCAGCGCCTGATGCGCCCATGGTTCCAGTGGGTGGCCGGGCGCAAGTCGCCCGAGCTGTTTACGCTCAACCTGTTGTTGTTCACCCTGGGACTGGCGTTTATGACCGAAAGTGCCGGCCTGTCGCTGGCGCTGGGTGCATTCCTGGCCGGCATGCTGATTTCCGAAACCGAGTATCGCTATCAGGTGGAAGACGACATCAAGCCTTTCCGCGATGTGCTGCTGGGGCTGTTCTTCGTCACCATCGGGATGCGGCTCGACCTGTCGCAGCTGATGCTGAACTGGGGGGATGTGCTGTTGCTGGTTGTCGCCATCGTCATCGGCAAGGGAGCGTTGGTGACAGGGCTGGCGATGGCTTTCGGCAGCACTCGCCCTACCGCCGTGCGCACCGCACTGGGGTTGGCGCAGGCGGGTGAATTTGGTTTCGTGTTGCTGGCGCAGGCGGCGGACCTGCAATTGCTGGGCGCCGATATCACCCAGCCGGTGCTGGCGGCGATGGTGCTGTCGATGTTGATTTCGCCGCTGCTGATCAACCACATGGACAGCCTGACGCAGCTGATTGCGGGCAGCGAATGGGCGGGCAGGGCGAAAGAGGTACACGACATCGCGGTCAAGACCTTTGGCAAGTCCAAACATGTGATCGTCTGCGGCTACGGCCGTAGCGGCCAGAATCTGGCGCGCCTGCTGGAGGCCGAGGACATCAGCTTTGTCGCGCTCGACGCCGACCCGGAACGGATACGTGCGGTGGCGGCGTCAGGCGCATCGGTTGTATACGGCGACGCCAGCCGCCGTGAAGTGCTGGTGGCGGCGGGGCTCAGTCGCGCGCAGGCCATCGTGGTGACGTATTCCGACTTGCCCTCCAGCATGGCCATCCTGCGCCATGTGCGCGAGCTGCGGCCGGAACTGCCGGTGGTGGTGCGCACCATCGACGACGCTCACATCGACAAACTGAAGGAGGCCGGCGCCACCGAAGTGGTGTCCGAAGTGATGGAAGGTTCGCTGATGCTGGCCTCGCATGCGCTGATACTGCTGGGCGTGCCGCTGACGCAGGTGCTCAAGCGCATCCGCAACGTGCGCGAATCGCGCTATGCCATGATGCGCGGCTTCTTTCGCGGCGCCTCTGACGCCGATGACGAGCTCGATCAACACGCCCAGCCGCGCCTGCATACCGTGCTGATTACGCAAGGTGCGGCAGCCGTCGGGCATAGCCTGATGGAACTGGCGCTGGACGAATTGCTGGTGGAAGTGGTGGCGATCCGGCGGCAGGGCATCAAGGGGGTCGATCCCCAGCCCGACACCGAAGTTCGCGTGGGCGATGTGCTGATGCTGCGCGGCGCCGCCGATGGACTGGCGGCGGCGGAGTTCANNGTGTTGCAGGGCTAGGATTGGGTGGTGTGGATACGGCCAGCGAAAAAAAAGCCCGCCGGTCGGGCGGGCTAGTGTGACTGAACCCGCTTAGACGCCCATGCAGACGGTGTAGGTCCTTGCGTCATCGATACTGGTGGTGGCGGTGGCGGCAGCGCCGCTTACAAGAGGGTCGGTCGTTGGCGTGGCCATCATCGAACCCGCCGCGGTGTTGCCATCATCCATCTGGGAGTCGAGTTGTTTGACAAACTTTCCCAGGATACCGGTCGAGCAGATCACATATGCTCCACTGATCGCGTTGGTGTCTGCACCGACAATTGGCGCTGCCGCGGCGACCGTGGTGCCGCTCTGGATGCCGATGAGGCCGCCGGACGCATTTCTCGGGTTGAAATCGCCAGGAAGCGTTGCGGGTATNGTGGTGATCCCCGGCGCGAGTCCTGCCAGACGAACGTGTTGCCAGAACAAAATGGACTCATCTGTGCCAGTTTCGCTGAACCAGGTGCCGCCGATGACGCCATTGCCATTGCCCACTCCTGGGGTAATGGCTGTCGTTCCTACATGCGCGACGGCGTTGATGTCATCGCCGGGCAGCGCCTTGAATTTATCCTGGTAGCCGTAAATGAACAGCGGAATGTTGCGGAAGTCGGTGCCGAGATTTTTCACCCGCGCGCTGTTGATCAACTCCTGCCCCTTTAGAATGCCGCCGAGCAGCAGGCCGATGATGACCAGCACAATGGCGATTTCGATCAGGGTGAAACCTGACTGGCGCTGCGGAAGGTTGGGCTGATGCATGGAAATGGGCTCCGTTGGTAGTATTCCAACGTGCGTTTTGCAAAATGCATGCCAGCCAGAGTGACTTTTCAACCAATTGATTTTGAATGTGAATTTTTAATCATGCGTCGGTCGGTCAACGCCAATTTGATGAAGATACGACGCCGATGCTGGATTTCCGTCAGATTTCCGCCTCGCATGGGATACATGGCCTCCATTTTCGCGGTGAAATGCCGATAGCTGTGTGATGCCGCATTTCTCCCACCTGATTCTTCGCGCCCCCCATGACTGAACGCACCGAGATTGCGCCTCGCCTTGCCTGGCTGACCACATTAACGGCCTGGCTCACGCGGGTGGCGTCCGGGCGCTGGCTGGCCCTGATGCTGCTGGCGCTGCATGCGGCGGTGATGTTCGAAGCCGACGCGACGGTGACTCG
>Ga0031656_10000940_pt1 | contig 10776 bp, 8 predicted proteins | sample FrelakmetDIP11DI_FD_55080 | JGI IMG/M metagenome (GOLD analysis project Ga0031656, IMG submission 55080) | Freshwater lake sediment microbial communities from the University of Notre Dame, USA, for methane emissions studies - DIP11 DI | ecosystem: Environmental > Aquatic > Freshwater > Lake >... | reverse complement strand
ACGGGCGCGTCCTCAAGACCTACCCGAGCGTGAAGCCTGCGACCCACGCCGCCGAGGTGATCCGCGATTTCCGCGCCCTGCGGGCCGCCCGCTCAGGCTAGGAGTTCGTACCGGATTGGCCTTATCGGCGGTTGTGGTCGACCGAAATGTCGACGGACGGCCGCTGCGGCACGAACTCCTCAGGATGCGCGCAGCGCATCCCAAGGAGCGTGTGGGGCAGAGGCCAACAGCAATGGCCACGTCAAGAACGCGCACAGGGGCCTACGCCCTACACGCTCCTAGAAGTTGAAGACCACCGAGAACCGGGTGGTGGTGTCGGTCGAGTCCGCTTCGCTGCCGTCGGCGAGCATGAGAGGCTCGTTACGGTAGCGGTACTCGTAGCTGAACTTGAGCGCGAGCAGCGCGCTGATCGCGGTCTGGATGCCGGTGTCCGACGACAGCCGCCAGTCGCTCGACTCCTCGAAGTTCGGGTAGTAGAGCAGCCGCTCGGTGAATGAGGTGGTGTCGGAGATCTTCCACTCGTAGGCGAGCCCGAGCACGCCGCCGAACCACGACGCGTCCGGCTCGGGGTCGAGGCGGTCCTCGTCGGTGTAAGTGAGACCGGCATCGAAGGACAGGAAGTGGGTGGGGCCGAGCAAGGCCTTGTACGCCACACCGGCCTCGGCGAGCAGCCGCAGGTCGAAGCCGGCGAACTGGTCCTTTTCGCCGCTCAGCCCGCCGAACAGCTCCCAACGGTCGCTGAGCGCCCGCTTGGCACGCCCGCCCAGGTAGTAGCGCTCGGCGGTGAGGTCGCCCCCGCTCGAGCTGCGGTTGAAGAGACCGGTGATCTCGAGACCCCAGGGCTCCGGCAGGCGCTCGACCTTGAAGTCGAGGCCGAAGGCCGAGGTCTCGCTGTTGCCGCTGGTGTCGACGTAGGACAGGCCCAGCGCGCCCTTCCACGGCTCCGGCGGAGTCTCGGCGGGGGCCTCTTCCTGGGCGAACGCGGCAACGGACGCGAGCAGGATCAAACCGGCGAACACAACCTGACGCTTCATTTCTCTCTCCTCCGTGTCAAGGGCTGCGGAGCCCCGGGAATCGCTGCTCCGCGCGCCGCCGACGCCGTCGACCGCGGGTGGGGCGGAAATCGTACCACGCGGCGACTCGGCAGGCACCGGAGCGCCGCTCGGGTCGGTGAACCGGCCGCGCGCCGTGTGCATTCCGGCCACCACCGATATACTCGATGGGTGACCGACCGGAGGACCGGTTCCGGACACCTGGACGCGCCGGGGACGGCGTCCAACGTTGTCGCCATCGCCAGCGTGGCGGTCGCGGTCCTCGGCGCCCTCGCCCTGCAGCGGGCGATCCGGTGGCCCGGCGACCGCAACGACTTCGTGCTGCTGTCGGCGCTGGTCCTCTACCTGGCGGCCCAGGCCGCCTGGTTCTTCAACGCCCGCTGGCGGCTGCTCGGCGACCCGGTGGACGGCCGCATCCGCAACGTCTTCCTGCCTATCGCCGCCTACTTCGGGCTCAGCCTCTTGCTCGACCTGGTCGTGCTTTCGCCTCCGACCCTGAGCGCGATCGACGGCATCTCGTGGGCCGTCACCCAACTGCTGGCGCTCGCCCTCGCCGCCTGGGCCTTCCGGGAGGGATCGAGCTCCGAGCGGGCGGCCCGTACCGTCCGGATCCTGGCCCTGCCCGCGATCGTCGCGGTGCTGAGCTGGTGGCTGGCAGACCGCGGCCTGATCGAGGGCGTCCGTCCGGCCGAACTCGCACTGGCGGCAGGCTTCCTGCTGGTCGCCGTGCCACTGCTGCTGCCCCGGCGGCAGCCGGACTGGCGGGAGCCGTGGCTGGGCTCCAGCTTGCTGCTGGTCGCGTTCGCCCATCTCAACATCGCCTGGTCGGCGGCCCGCTTCGACGGGCCGCTGCTGTGGGGCCATGTCCTGCTCGCTGTCGGCATGGTGATCCCGCTGGTCGGCGCGATTCGCGAGAACGCCGCCCTGATCCGCTCGCAGACCACGCTCTCGGACCGCCTCCATCGCCACCGCGAGAGCACGGAGGTGATGCTCGACGGCTTGCCGGTCCTGGTCCTGTCGCTGGACCGGCAGCTGCGGGTGCGCTACGCCAACCGCAGCGCGAGCGCCCTGCTCGGCGTCGCCCGCGGGGTCACGGTCGGCGATCCCGACCTCGAGTGGCTCGATCGCTTCCCGCCGCCCGACCGCAGCCGGCTCAGGACAGCCATTCCCGTAACCATCGACCGCAAGACCGGCGGCTGGGAGGCCGTCCTCCGCGTCGCCGACGCCGCCGGCCAGGTGCACTGGCTGAACACCCAGCTCCTCCCCGTGCTCGACCCGGTGGCCGGGGAGACCCTCGTCGAGCTCGTGGCCAGCGACGTCAGCGACCTCTTCCTGGCGCGCCGGATCGCCGAGGCGCGCCAGACCAGGATGGCCTTCCTGTCGAACGTCGCACAGACCGTGGCCGGCGAGACCGAGGACCAGCGCATCCTCGAGCGCTTCCTCGAGCTCGGGCAGGAGATCTACCCCGTCATCTCGCTGCTGCTGTACCGTCCGCGCGCCGATGGCAGGTCGTTCACGATTGAGGCGGCCACCGGCCCGGGCATCGACGCCCTGCGCAGGCTCCCTTCGAGCTCGATCGGCACCGGGCATCCATGCCGGCTGACCTTTCGCGACGGCATGCCCCGCGCGGCCGCGGTCGCCGACGTCGCGCCGGCCGCGCTTGCCAGCCAGGTGCTGGAGGAACACGGGATCAGCCATGTGCTCTACCTGCCCCTGCTCTCCGCCGGGCGCGTCGTCGGCGTGCTCGCCGCGACCACCAACTCGGAGCCGGAGCTGGACACCGCCGAGATCGAGCTCCTGACCCAGGTCGGCTTCCTGCTCGGCGGCGCGGTCTTCGTCTCCCAGTTGGTCCGCGAGCTCGACGAGCAACGGGCGGTGGCCATGGAGGCCTCACGCCTCAAGTCGGAGTTCCTCGCCAACACCTCGCACGAGCTCCGGACGCCCCTGACCGCGATCCTCGGCTTCCTGCAGCTGGTGCTCGACGGCGCGGTCGAGGATCCCGGCAAGCAGCACGACTTCCTGCGGATCGCCCATGAGTCCGCCGAGAAGCTGCTGACCATCATCAACGACGTGCTCGACCTGGCGAAGATCGAGGCTGGCCGGCTCGAGGTCCACCACGCGCCGGTTCCGGCACGGCGGGTGCTCGAGGACGTGGAGACCCTGTTCCGACACCAGATGAAGGGCCAGGCGCTCAGCTTCACCGTCCTGCCCCCGCCCGAGGCGGCCGTGCTGTGGGCGGACCCGGACCGCACCGTGCAGATCCTCACCAACCTGCTCTCCAACGCGATGAAGTTCACGCCGCGCGGCGGCTCGATCCAGGTCGCGTGCTCGATCGCCGACGGACAGGTCGCGTTCACCGTGCGCGACACCGGCTGCGGCATCCCGGCGGACGAGCTCGAAGCGGTGTTCGACTCCTTCTACCAGGTGGATGGATCGACCACCCGGCGCCACGGCGGCACCGGGCTCGGGCTGACCATCTCCCGCCGCCTGGCAGAGATGATGGGGGGCGCCCTCGAGCTCGAAAGCGCAGGTGAGAACCTGGGCGCAACGGCCCGCCTGCGCCTTGCCGAGTACTCCCCGGAACGGGCGGGCGAGGCGGCTCCGTGACCTGCGAGCAATTACTGATCTCGTTATATCAAAGCAGTTTCTGCTAGGATCCCGGCACCATGATGCGGTCGGGCCGGGGACCGGCCTCTGTGGTTCTCGAGCGAGGGTCCAGGGTNTTGACAGACATCAGTCTTTTCACTTATGCTTAAATTGTTATCTGGAGATATGGAGGCCGAGGATGCGACGCTTCCTGCCCGTTGTCCTGCTGGCGATTGCCGCCGTCCCAGGCGCTGCCGCCTGGGAGCTGACGATGACCGAGGCGATCGATACCGCCCTCGCGAACAACCTGGCGGTCCAGTCCGCGGCTGAGCGCGCGCAGGCAGCGGCGGAGCGCGCACGGCAAGCGAAGGGGCACCGCCTCCCCCAGCTCGACCTCAGCGAGATCTACAGCTACACCGACAATCCGGCCGAGGTCTTTGCCTTCCAGCTGAACCAGGAACGGTTCAGCTTCGACGACTTCGTGATGAGCGACCCCAACACTCCCGACCCCCTCTCCACCTTCATCACCCGGCTCGAGCTCATGCTCCCGATCTACACGGGCGGCGAGCTCGGGACGCGCGTCGACCAGGCCGGCTACATGGCCACCGCCGAGGAGCTACGCTGGCAGCACGCGCGACAGCAGGTGGTCTTCGACACCGTCACCGCCGTCACCAACCTCGCCAAGGCGCGCGAGCAGGTCGGGCTCCTGACCAAGGCCCGCGCCACCACCTCGAGGCACACCGAGCTTGCCGGCTCCTACTCCGAGCAGGGCCTCATCCTGCAGGCCGAGGTGCTCAAGGCCCGGGTCTTCCTGGCCGAGATGGACGAGCTCCTCGCCCAGGCCGGGAACGGCGCGCGCCTCGCCGAGGCCGCGCTCAACTTCCAGATGGGCACCGACCAGAACATCCCGCGCGAGCTGGCGCCGCTCGAGCCGCCGCCGGCCACACCCGGTGAGCTCGACGACTGGCGGGCGGCTGCGGTCGAGCGACGCCGGGACCTCGAGGCCGCGCGCCGCGAGCTCGAGGCCGGCCGGCTCGAGGAAAGGACCGCCAAGCCGTGGTACCTCCCAGAGATCGCGGCCAGCGCACGCTACGACCTCTACGACGACACGATCTTCGGCAGCAACGGCGGGTCGGGGTCGGTCATGGCCTTCGCCCGGCTCGATCTTTACAGCGGCGGGAAGGAGAGTGCGGGCCGGGAGGCCGCCCGCCACGATGCGGCGGCCGGGGGGTACGACATCCGCCGCTTCGAGGAAGGCGTTCAGCTCGAGGTCCAGCAGGCGTGGTACGACCTGCACACCGCCCAGGCCCGCCTCGCCACCGCCGCCGACTCGCTGCAGGCGGCGCGCGAGGCGCTGCGGATCCGCGAGCACCGCTTCACGCAGGGCCTCGACAAAATGATCGACCTGCTCGACGCCGAAACCGCGGTCCGCGAGACGGAGCTGCGCGAGCTGGTGGCGAGGTACGACGTGTTCCTGAGCAGCTACCGCCTGCTGTTCGTTTCGGGCGCCAACCTGACCCCACCCACGGAGGAGTCCCCATGAAGGTCCCGCGACACATCCCGATCGCCGCTCTCGCGGTCGCGTCCCTCGGCGCGGTCGCCGGCTGCGGCCGCCACCAGGCCGAGCACACCGCGCCCGCCCGCACCGCCGTCACCGTGCACACCGCGGTGGTCGAGCGCATCACCTCGAGCCAGCCGATCGAGGTGCGCGGCACCGTCCAGCCCGGTCGGCAGTCCTTCGTGTCGAGCCGGGTCATGGGACCGGTGACCGCAATCTGGGTCGAGGCCGGCTCCACGGTCAGCCAAGGCCAGAAGCTGCTGCAGATCCAGCCGGCCGCGAGCGACGGCCAGCTCGCCCAGGCCACCGGCGGGCTCGCTCAGGCCCAGGCCGCGCTGACGCTCGCCGAGCGCAACCTCCGCAGGTTCGAGGCACTGCACGCGGACGACTCCGCGTCGGACCTCGAGCTCGACATGGCCCGCATGGACTTCGAGCGCGCCCAGGGCGCGGTCGCCCAGGCCGAGGGAGCCGTGCAGGGCGCCGCCACGGTCGCGGGCGAGTCGGTGGTGCGCGCGCCGTTTGCGGGCCGCGTCGTCGACACGCTGGTCGACCTCGGCGACCTTGCCGCCCCGGGGCGGCCCCTGGTCCAGGTGGAGTCGACCGCAGGACGGCAGATCCACCTGGTGGTGCGCGAGGCGGACATCGGCCGCATCGCCCCCGGCCAGACGATCCCGGTGACGATCGACGCGCGCCCCGAGCTCGGCACGATCGAGGGCCCGGTCGAGGAGATGGTGCCATCGGCGGACCCGGCCACCCACAGCTTTACGGTCAAGGTCGGCCTCCCCGGCGCCGTGCTCCCCTCCGGCCTGTCCGGCCGCGCCCAGATCACAGGCGACGAGAAGCCCCGGCTGGTCGCTCCGGCGTCCACCGTCCACCGGCGGGGCGGCCTCGAGCTGGTGGTGGTTCGCGCCGAGGACGGGTCGGCCAGGACGCGGGCGGTGACCACCGGCAGGACCCTGCCCGACGGACGGATCGAGGTCCTGTCCGGGCTGGAGGCGGGTGACGTGGTCGCGATCGACGCCCCGGGGCCGGTCGCGGACGGCACGCCGCTGGAGGTGGCGCGATGAGCGACGACACCCCGCGTGACGTCAGCGCGCCGGGGCCCTCCGGGCACCGCCGGCAGCCGAGCGCGGAGGAGATCGAGCAGGCCCGCCGCGACGCGCTGCGGATCAAGATGACGAACCGGCCGCTCGGCGCGTCCGGCTCGATCGCCAAGGCCTTCCTCCAGTCGAAGCTGACGCCGCTCATCGTCGTCTTCTCGCTCCTGCTCGGCGCCTTCGCAGTGCTCGTCACGCCCCGCGAGGAGGAGCCGCAGATCAAGGTCCCGATGATCGACGTCATGGTCGGCTTCCCGGGCGCGACCGCCGAGGAGGTGGAGCACCGGGTGGCGACGCCGCTCGAGAAGCTGCTCTACGAGATCGACAACGTCGACTACATCTACTCCATCTCACAGCCGTCCGGAACGCTGATCATCGTGCGCTTCCTCGTCGGGACCGACCCCGACCAGGCGGCGGTGCGGGTCCACAGCAAGATCGCCGCGGCGATGGACACCATGCCGGCGGGCATGACCCCGCCCGTGGTCAAGCCGCGGACCATCGACGACGTGCCGGTGGCCGCCTTCACCCTGTGGAGCGAGCGCGCCGACACCACCGAGCTGCGCAAGGTGGCGGACGAGATCAAGGTCGAGCTCACCCGCCATCCCCGCGTCGCCCAGGTCACGGTGCTCGGCGGCCAGCGCTCGGTGGTCAGGGTCGACTTCGACCGCGAGCGCCTCGCCAGCTTCAACGTCTCGATCCTCCAGGCCTACCAGGCCCTCCAGGGCGTCAACTGGAGGCTCCCGGCCGGGGTCGCCACCACCGCAAACCGCGCGATCGCGGTCGACGTCGGCCAGTTTCTTCGCGACGCCGAAGAGATCGGCGACGTCATCGTGGGCGTCTACGGCGGCCGGCCGGTCTACCTCAAGGACGTCGCCGAGGTCTACCAGGGAGCCGAGGAGCCCGCGAGCTACGTCTGGATGGGCACCGGCCCGGGCGCATCGGAGAAGGGCATCGAGCGGGCCGGCCTCGACGCGCCGGCCGTGACCCTCGCCGTGGCCAAGAAGCCCGGCACCAACGCGGTCGAGCTCGTGAACGACCTCGACGCGCTGCTCGTGGGCCTGCGCGGCCGGCTGATCCCGTCGGACATCCAGATCACCAAGACCCGCGACTACGGTCTCACCGCGAACGAGAAGTCGACCGAGCTCATCGACCACATGCTGATCGCGACCGTCTGCGTGGTCGTGTTCATGGGCTTCGCGCTCGGCCGCCGCGAGGCGGTCGTGGTGGCGGTCGCGGTCCCCGTGACGCTCGCGCTCACCATCGCCGCCTCCTACTTCTTCGGCTACACCCTGAACCGGGTGACCCTATTCGCCCTCATCTTCTCGATCGGCATCCTGGTCGACGACGCGATCGTGGTCGTCGAGAACATCCACCGCCACTACGAGCTTCGTTGGGCCCATCCGAGGCTGGCCACGATCTACGCGGTCGACGAGGTCGGCAACCCGACGATCCTCGCGACCTTCACCGTGATCGCCGCGCTGCTGCCGCTCGCCTTCGTGAGCGGGCTAATGGGGCCCTACATGCGGCCGATCCCGATCAACGCCTCGGCCGCGATGCTGTTTTCGCTTCTCGTCGCCTTCATCATCTCGCCCTGGCTGACCTACAAGCTGTTCCGCAAGAAGGCGCTCCACGAGTTTGAGGAGGGTGCGTCGGGGGCCGGACCGGACCAGCAGACCGCCGGTGAGACCCGCATCGAGCGGATCTACTCCGGCATCATGCAGCCGCTCATCCGCTCGCGGGCCCTGCGCTGGGGAACGCTGGCGGGGGTGGTCGTGCTCCTGCTGGTCTCGATGGCGACGGTGGCCTTCAAGTTCGCCCTCGTCAAGATGCTCCCCTTCGACAACAAGTCCGAGCTGCAGATCGTCATTGATGCCCCCGAGGGCTTCTCCCTCGAGCAGACGAATGCCGCGGCTCGCGAGATCGCCGGTGTGTTCCGCGAGCTCCCCGAGGTGACCGATTTCCAGGTCTACGTCGGCACCTCCGCGCCCTTCAACTTCAATGGCCTGGTGCGGCACTACTTCCTGCGCTCGGGCAGCCACGAGGCCGACATCCAGGTCAATCTGGTCGAGAAGCACCATCGCTCGACCGATTCGCACGAGCTTGCCCGGCAGATCCGCGAGCGGGTGGCGCCAATCGGGAAGCGGCTGGGCGTCAACATCAAGGTCACCGAGGTGCCGCCAGGCCCGCCGGTGCTGTCGACCATGGTGGCGGAGGTCTACGGCCCGACGCTGGAGGGCCGGCTGGAGGTCGCCGAGCAGGTCAAGCAGGTCTTCGCGACCACCGACGGCGTGGTCGATGTCGACTGGTGGGTGGAGGACCCGGCGGAGCGGTGGGAGGTCGAGGTCGACCGCGAGAAGGCGATCCGCGCCGGCATCACCCCCGAGCAGGTGGTGCGGACGCTCCGTGTCGCGCTCTCCGGTGCCGACGCCGGGCTCTCCCACGTGCCGACCGCCCGCGAGCCGGTGCCGATCGTTCTCCGTCTGGAGCGAGCCCAGCGCTCGCACGTCGATGAGCTGCTGCAGCTGACGGTCCACGGGACCGAGGGCCGGCTGGTGCCGCTGTCCGAGCTCGTCCGGGTGACCGCAAGCACTCGCGAGCGCTTCCGCTACCACAAGAACCTGCAGCCGGTCACCTACGTCATCGCCGAGGTGTCGGGAGGCGCCGAGGCGCCGGTCTATGCGATCCTCAACATGAACGACCGGCTCGGCGACATCGTCACGCCGCTCGGCGAGAAGCTGCCGATCATCTCGACGCGGCTGCCCGAGGACCGCAGCCGCTACATGATGAAGTGGGACGGCGAGTGGCAGATCACCTACGAGGTGTTCCGGGACATGGGCATCGCCTTTGCCGCGGTGATGGTCCTCATCTACATCCTGGTCGTCGGCTGGTTCGGCTCCTTCGTGACCCCGTTCATCATCATGGCGCCGATCCCGCTGACCCTGATCGGCATCCTACCGGCCCACGGCGCCCTCGGGGTCTTCTTCACCGCGACCTCGATGATCGGCTTCATCGCCCTCGCCGGGGTGATCGTCCGCAACTCGATTCTGCTGGTTGACTTCGTCAACCTCGAGCTCGCGGCCGGCGAGCCGCTAGAGGCGGCCGTGATCAAGGCCGGGGCGGTCCGCTTTCGGCCGATCGTGCTCACTGCCGCCGCCCTGGTCGTTGGCGGCGCCGTGATCTTCCTCGACCCGATCTTCCAGGGCCTCGCCGTGTCGCTGATCTCGGGAGTCGTGGTGTCGACGGCGCTGACCCTGATCGTGATCCCGGTGCTCTACTACATGTACCTGAAGACCCTGCGCGCCCACGAAGCGAAGGCAACCGAGTGACCAACTCGCCCGTTTCCGTCTGTCATCCTGAGCGAGCCGCCCCGCTGGGCGGCGAGTCGATGGACCTCCTGAAGCAACGCGGGTTTCCGACCTCGCTCGGGAACGGGGACGGGAACGGGAACGAAGAGGAGGAAAGCAATGACCGTGAACGAAGCGCTGCGCGCGATGGCCGGAATCGTTGTCCTGGTGACGCTGGCCCTCGGCCACTGGGTCAGCCCATACTGGTACCTGTTCACCGCCTTCGTCGGGCTCAACCTGCTGCAGTCGGCCTTCACCAAGTGGTGCCCGGCGATGGCCATCTTCCGCAAGCTGAAGCTGAAAGAGGGGTAGCCGGCTGGTCGTGTCGTTCGCTGTCCCACCGCTGCCGTCGGGCGCCCGCGGCGGTGAAGAGACTGGGTGGACCCGGGAGGTGGTATGAAGCTGCTCATGGTCATCGTTGACACCGACTGCCGCGAGGAGCTCGAGGTGCTGCTGCACCGCAACGACATCGTTGCCTACAGCGAGATCCCCAACGCCCATGGTGTCGGCCAGTCCGGCGTCCGCATGGGTTCGCGCGCCCACCCGAGGACCTCGTCGATCTTCTTCACGGTGATCGACGACGATCGGGTCGCGGAGCTCAAGGAGATGATTCACAGCTACTGCGAGGCGTGTGACAAGAAGATGAAGATGGTTCTGTGGTCGGTCGAGGAGATCGTGTAAATGAACGACGTGATCGTGGTCCTGCTGGTCCTCGGGGGCTACCTCGCCCTCCAGTTCGTCATCCTGCCCAGGCTCGGCGTGCCCACCTGAGCCATGCCGAATCCCCCGGCCGGCGGCCGGGGACGCCGACGCGACTCAGAAGGCGCGTCTGACTCCACTCCTCCCGGGCCGCGGGAGAGCGAGGAACGGTGACCGGAGCTCTCGTTCAGGCCTGAGGATGGGCGGTGACTTCGGGCGCACCGCCTCGGGGCGCCTCGCCGAAGCTCAGACCGGCCCGTCCGCGAGGTTGTCCGCGCCGACATCCTATTGGGCGATTCACGCAGTGAATCGCAGGGGTTCACTCTGTCACGATGAGCTGTACCTCGCGCGTGACCTTCGGCTCGCCGGACGGATCGGAGACCTCGAACACGAGCGTGTACTCGCCGGTCTCCGGCAGCGCCGCCAGGTTGATCGAGTTG